>Ga0082335_1001354_pt1 | contig 52835 bp, 49 predicted proteins | sample Subgrocontami58m_FD_72375 | JGI IMG/M metagenome (GOLD analysis project Ga0082335, IMG submission 72375) | Subsurface groundwater microbial communities from S. Glens Falls, New York, USA - GMW37 contaminated, 5.8 m (SPADES assembly) (version 2) ... | reverse complement strand
GCATGGAAGATGCCGACGCGAACTTTGCCCAAAAGATGAAGCGCGGCGATCTCATCGTCGCTGATTCAAATTTCGGCTGCGGATCGTCGCGTGAGGTTGCGCCGCTCACCATCAAGGCCGCGGGCGTCTCGGCTGTCATCGCCAAATCTTATGCGCGCATCTTCTTCCGTAACGCCATCAACATTGGCTTGCCTATTTTGGAATGTCCGCAGGCGGTGGAGGGGATTAACGAAGGCGACGAAATCGAAGTGGAACCAGCCGCAGGAATTATCCGCAACTTGACAACGGGTGCGCAATACCAGGCTGTGCCCTTCCCCGATTTTTTGCGCCGCATCATTGACGTGGGCGGACTGCTTGCCTACGCGGAAGAGCGCCTCGCGGAAAAACTAAATTAAAAGGATTAACCACAGAGCGCACGGAGTTCACAGAGAAAATCTTTTTCAAATCTCCGTGATCTCTGTGGTCTCCGTGGTAAAAAATTTTCTTACACAAGATCAATCATCATGGAGAAGATCAATGAAAACATATAACATCGGCGTTATTGGCGGAGATGGAATTGGCCCGGATGTTGTGGCGGAGGGCTTGAAAGTTTTGCGCGTGGTAATGAGGGATGCTGGCTTCGACTGCAACCTTGTCGAATATCCCTATTCCGGCGCGTATTATCTCAAGACAAAGGAACTTGTCCCGGATAGAGTGATTGATGAATGGCGCACGCTGGATGCGGTTTTTCTCGGCGCGATTGGTCACCCGGCTGTGGAAGTGGGATTGGTCGAACGTTCAGTCATTCTCGGCTTGCGCTTCGGGCTTGACCTGTACATTAATTTGCGCCCGATCAAACTCTACGCTGAGGCGCTTTGCCCGCTCAAAGGCAAAGGTCCCGATGACATTGACTTTACCGTGGTACGCGAAAACACAGAGGGTGAATACACACAGATCGGCGGCATCCTAAAGAAGGGCACGCCGGATGAAGTCGCGACATCCACCAGCATCTACACGAGAGTCGGAGTCGAGCGCGCCATCCGTTACGGATTTGAGCTTGCGCGTTCCCGCGCCGCCGAACGCAACCGGCCGGGACGTTTAACCATGGTGGATAAAGCCAACGCCATCCGTCCGCAGGAAATCTGGACGCGCACTTTCGCCGAAGTCGGGAAGGAATATCCCGATATCAAACAGGATCACGCCTACGTGGACGCCTGTACGATGTGGATGATCCAAAAGCCGGAGTGGTTCGATGTGATCGTGACCACCAACCTGTTTGGCGACATCATCACCGATTTAGGCTCCATGCTTCAAGGTGGAATCGGCGTTGCCGCGTCCGCCAACCTGCACCCGGGCAAGACATCCATGTTCGAGCCGATCCACGGCTCCGCGCCGGATATCGCGGGGCAAAATCTCGCCTGTCCGCTTGGCGCAATCATGGCGGTCAGCATGATGATGGATTACCTCGGTGAGAAAACCGCATCAAAGCGCATTGAAGACAGCGTTGCTTATTTGCTTTCCAATGGACAAATCAAATATGCCGACGCGCACAGCGGGATCAGCACTACGCAAATGGGAGATATGGTCGTCGAGCAGATGCAAAAGTCTGCGGGGTAAAATAACCCGCTCAAACCTGGCGGGTCTCCGCGAATCTGTGAAGAGACACGTCAGGTTTTTAAAGCCGTTTTTGTTGGCTACATTGAACCCGCCGCCCCGCCAAATCGGATTTATACTACCTTCAGGCAGTATCCCTTTTTGACGGGAAGCCCAACCCCGCCCCGCTGTCCACTTCGCAGATGCAAACCGTTGGGCAACTATCCCCATACCGTATTCGTCTCAACACAGACTTGGAGGAGCCACATGAAATTAATTGGCGCGCGTTTGATTGATGGCAGTGGAGCCGCCCTCATTGAAAATGTTACGTTGATTCTGAACGCGCGCGTGCAGGATATCGCGTTGGATGTTCGTTTGGCTGACCATCCCGATCCTGAAACACTTGACATCGCTGGGCGCACGGTGATACCAGGCCTGATCAACGCTCATGTTCACCTAACCTTTGACAATGGTGCACCTGACCCATTCAAGGTTTTGCGCGATGAGTCCCCGACAGTCACTGCCATTCGCGTTGCCAGCCGCGCCCGGCGCATGCTCGAAGCCGGTATCACAACAGCTCGAGATCTCGGTGGGGTAAATTATATCGAACTGGCGGTGCGTGATTTGATCAAGAGCGGCGAGATTTCCGGCCCACGCCTTTTATGCGCTGGCAAGCAGATCACCATGACCGGTGGACAGGGTTGGCCGATAGGCCGTGAGTGCGACGGGCCCGACGAGGCGCGCAAGGCGGCGCGCGAGCAAATCAAAGCTGGCGCCGACCTGATCAAGTTGATGGCCACCGGCGGGGTATTGACACCTGGCGTTGAGCCTGGCGCCGCGCAACTGACAGAAGACGAACTGCGGGCAGGCGTGATCGAGGCGCAGAAGGCTGGCCGCCGCACATCCGCGCATGCACAAGGCACAGAGGGAGTAAAAGCCGCTGTCCGCGCTGGGATTAATACGATCGAACACGGCGTTTTCCTCGACGACGAAGCCGTTGCCATGATGAAAGAACGCGATGTCGTCTTCGTGCCTACCCTGACACCGCCTTACCGGATCACACAAGCGGGAAGAGAGCGCGGCATCCCGCAGTATGTGATGGATAAGATGGCGAAGGTCAACGCGGCAAACACGCGCAGTTTCCAACTCGCCTGGCAGACCGGGGTCATTATCGCGGCGGGCAACGATGGCGGCACGCCGTTTAATCCGCACGAAGACATGCTGACTGAACTACGCTTGATGATTGAGGCAGGCGTCCCGCCACTAGACGCCATCCGGGCCGGAACCTGGGGATCGGCGCGAGCGCTGGGCTTGGAAGGTGAAATAGGTACAATCGAATGCGGCAAGTGGGCTGATCTGGTTGTGCTTGACGGCGACCCATTGAGCGACATCACTGCATTAAGCCGGGTAGCGTATGTGTTACAGCGTGGCAAAGTGGTCTACCACGCGCAGACATGACACCCCCGGCTCAAGCTTATCCTGAAGTATGCTTCAGAATCCTTCTAGAGATCCCTATTAGGAATGATGTTCACGGCAGTCCTCAAGATGCCAGCCTGATTAAGTTTATCTGATTCACAAAGGAAATAATCCCATGCAAGCTACAGACATTTTGATGGAAGAGCATCGCGTGATAGAAAAAGTATTAGCCTCGCTGGAGACAGCCGCAAATCGGCTTTCGGCAGGTCAGGCTATTCCAATGAATTTCTTCCTCAAGGCGGCTGATTTCATCAAGAACTTTGCCGATGGATGTCACCATAAGAAGGAAGAAGGGATTCTCTTTGTCGCGATGGCGGCAAATGGGATGTCACAAGAAATCGAACCACTGTCCATTATGTTGGAGGAACACGAACAAGGCCGCCGCCTAACGCGCGCCATGCAGGAAGGCGCAGAGCGAGTTCAGAGAGGCGAGACGACAGCCTTGTCTCAGGTTATCCAAAGTGTGCTGGAGTATGTGGCGCTGTTACGCCAGCACATCCAGAAAGAAGATCATATACTCTTCCCAATGGCTGATGACCTTATTCCCGTTGAACAACATCAACAGATAATGGCGGATTTTAATCATATCGAGCATGAGGATGAAATTCACGAAAAGTATTTTCGTATTGCAAGTGAATTGGCAAAAGCTGTAACGGCTTAAGCAAGCCGCGCCAGATAAAATAAGGCAATATCAGGGTTGGGGAAAATAGCGACGACAGAATTCCCTTGCTTACAAGCATAACTTCTGGCAAAATGTAATACTACATTTGGACAACACAGAAATTACATCAACGTAGTCCAAGCGGAGCATTATGCCCACATCCCATATTCCATCGCAGGATTTCGGGGGCGATGGTCCCAACCTGTTATTTTTACACGCCAACGGCTATCCGCCCGCATGTTATCGCCCGCTCCTTACGCGGCTCGCAAGGAGCAACCATGTTACAGCCATGCTCCAGCGTCCATTGTGGGAAGACAGCCGACCTGAAGATATCCACGATTGGACTTCCTTTAGCGACGACCTGCTCCGTTTCTTGGATGAAACCGAGTCGCGCGCGCCGACAGCTGTCATCGGCCATTCGATGGGCGGGATCGCCGCTTTGAGAGCCGCGCTTCGCCAACCGCAGAAATTCCAACGCCTTATTCTTCTTGATCCTGTTTTGCTTCCCTCCTCCTTCATCGCGCTCTGGAATATCGCACTCACATTCAAATTTGCGCATCGCCTTCATCCGCATATTTTGTCCGCGAAAAATCGCCGCCGCGAATTTGACGATCTTGATCTTCTCTTCGAAAGATACCGGAAGGTTCCCACCTTCAAATATATGGATGATGCCGCGTTGCGCACCTACATCGAAGGAATAACACGCCCTAAAGAAAATGGCGGCTACCAACTGATATACAGCCCGGAATGGGAATCGCACGTATATTATGTCAGCATCTGGCGCGACATGGAACTATGGCGCGCATTGCCGAAGTTAAAAGTCCCCACGCTTATCATTCGCGGCGCGGAAACGGATACGTTTTGGAAGAGGACTGCGCGCAAAGTCACGCGCCTCAATCCATCCATTCGCATGGAAACCGTCGAGAGAGCCACGCATCTTGTCGCGCTCGAACAGCCACAGGAAGTATTTGAGATTGCACAAAAATTTTCATCTGATCTGGTGGCCAAATAGGGATGGTGTTCAACCTATGAAACCATAATTAATTCTATTCTTCAAAATTAATATAACGACTACCTTCATTAAAACACAGTCACCTCAATCCATTAGAGTCAAGTAAAATCATCAACGATGTCTAAAAAATAGAATAAGAGAGATTATGAAATCCTATCGCAAAGGACTTTGGTTCAACATCCCCACGCATCGCGGATTCGTAAACATAACCCCGCAAGTTGAGGAATGTTTGCGCGAAAAATGAATTAACTGGATCATCTACAACCGTTTTTTGCAATAAAATAAGCCTGACTAATTCCTCCTCTCAACATTAAAGGTTTCCTGTGCCAAATCACCTAATCAACGAAAACTCACCCTACCTACTTCAACACGCCAATAACCCCGTAGATTGGTATCCGTGGGGCGAAGATGCACTAACAAAAGCTAAAACCGAGAACAAACCGATCTTCCTAAGTATCGGATATGCAGCCTGTCACTGGTGCCACGTTATGGAGCACGAGTCGTTCGAGAACACTGAAACTGCTACCCTAATGAACGACAACTTTGTGAACATCAAAGTGGATCGAGAGGAACGGCCCGATCTCGACAGCATCTACATGCAAGCTACTGTTGCAATGACAGGTTCTGGCGGTTGGCCAATGTCTGTATTCCTTACTCCCGACCTGCGGCCATTCTATACCGGCACTTACTTCCCGCCTGTTCGTCGCTACAATATGCCGGCATTCAAGGATGTTTTACTTAGTCTCGCCAAGGCATGGCGAGACGGCCGGGAAGAAATTGATCGCGTGGGCGATCAGATACTTCATCATATACAACTACAACCAACATCTCAATCAGGCAAAGAAAAAAACGCCTTCACACGACAGACTCTCGAAGCAGTAACAAAATCTATCATCAACTCCTATGATTGGGATTATGGTGGATGGGGCAGTGCGCCAAAATTTCCACAGCCAATGACAATCGAATATCTCCTTTGTCACGCATCTACGGATTCTCTACAACGTGAACAAATTTTGAAAGTGTCTCAACATGTTCTAAACGCCATGTCCAGAGGAGGAATGTATGATGTGGTTGGCGGTGGATTCTCACGTTACAGCGTGGACAACTTCTGGAGAACGCCTCATTTTGAAAAAATGTTATATGATAATGCCCAGCTTGCTTTAGTCTATCTACATGGTTATCTGGTCACTGGTGAGGTAAAGTACCACCGGGTGTGCGTGGAGACTTTGGATTTCATCCTGCGTGAGATGACCCATCCTGGCGGGGGATTCTATAGCAGTTTAGATGCTGATTCGGAAGGCGAAGAGGGTAAATTCTACGTCTGGACACAAGAGGAAATCCAAAGCACACTCGGTTCAGAATTCAAATTTTTCAAAGCAGCATATGGAATTACGCCACAAGGAAATTGGGAAGGAAAAACGATCCTGCAGCGTGCATTGGATGATTCTTCTTTGGCTACTCACTTCAAAATGGATCCCGAAATTATTCCTGTCAAATTAGCTGATTATCATTCCAAACTTCTAACCGTCAGAAATACCCGCATCCGACCCGGCACTGATGATAAAGTCCTGGTTATGTGGAACGCTCTGGCGCTGGCTGCTTTTGCCGAAGCGGGCCGCTATTTGAATCGGAAAGACTATTTGGACACAGCTATTCGTAATGCTCACTTTCTGATGGATAATCTGTATATTAATGAACGCCTATCGCGTTCCTGGCGAGATGGGCAGGCAAAACATAATGCCTATCTGGAAGATTATGCAGGTTTGATCCATGCCTTATTGGCTCTTTATCAATCCGATCCTAACCCAGCATGGTATACTGCTGCTTTGAAGTTGGGAGATGAAATGGTCGCACATTTTGTTGACCCCAATGGTGGTTTTTTCGACACACGCGACGATCATGAAACGCTGCTCCTCCGCCCCAAGGATATCCAGGACAATGCCACCCCTTCTGGGAATGCTCTCGCTGCAACTGCCCTGCTGGAACTGGCTGCCTATGGGAATCGAAACGATTGGCGCAGTGCGGCTGAAGACATGCTCGGTTCGGTACAAAATGCCATTTTGCGTTATCCAACTGCCTTTGGACAGTGGTTGTGCGCCGCAGATTTTGCAGTCGGGCCAACTCACGAGGTGGCGATCATCGGCGATCCTGACGACCACAATACAAAAGAGTTTTTGAAGACTCTGTGGAAAAGTTTCCGGCCCCGACAGGTCACAGCTATTTCTGTCTACCCACCGCAGCCGGGATCGTCAGCGTTACTCGATGACCGCCCTTTGCTCAACAGACAGCCAACAGCATATGTCTGCCAGGGCTTTGTTTGTTTCCAGCCTGTCAATTCACCGTCCGATATGGAAGTTCAGTTAACGGGTAATCTAGAAAATTGAAGCATAGGTTTAGTGCTGCCAAGCATCAAGCGTGCCGAAAATACAATTCCGTTTGTACGATTGGGTGCACTACTACGAAAAAATGCTTTACGACAACGCCCTGATCGTCCGCGCGTATTTGCATGCCTGGCAGGTCACCAAGGAACCGGCTTTTAAACGTATCGTTGAAGAAACGCTGGATTTCGTCGCACGCGAATTGACCCACGAGCAGGGTGGTTTTTATTCCTCGCTCGATGCAGATTCGGAGGGTGAAGAAGGCAAGTTCTACGTTTGGCCACTCGCTGAAATTCGCGCCGTGCTGAAAGATGATTCAGATTTTTTTGAAGCGGCTTATGGGATCAGCGCACTGGAAATTGGAAAGGCAGGACAGTTCTTCAACGCGCATTGGATGACATCTCCCTCGCCGGCCCGCTTCGGACTTAATCCTGAAGCTGTTCCTGCAAAACTGGCAGACTCTCACGCCAGGCTTTTAACTGCCCGCGCCTCACGCATCCGTCCTGCCACAGATGACAAAATCATTACCGCGTGGAATGGGCACATGCTCGCGGCATTTGCAGATGCGGCGCGAACGCTGACTCTGGAGTCCGGCAGCTTGTCTCCGAATCCCGAACATCAAGCTGTTCGACTCCAGAGTCAATACTACGATGTGGCTACGCGCAACGCAGAGCTTTTACTCTCAGAATTAAGACCTAAATTGTGCCGAGCCTGGCGAAATGGACAGACGACAAACGTAGTTTTCCTCGAAGACTACGCTGCGTTGATCGTAGGGTTGCTTGAGTAATATCAAACTGACTTCAACAATAAATGGTTCACCTCCGCAAAAGAACTCGCCGATGAAATGATCGAACACTTCAGCGATCCCACAGGCGGCTTCTTCGATACTCCACAAGACGGCGAAAAACTTCTTTTCCGCCCAAAGGATATTCAGGATAATGTCACACCTTCAAGGAATTCAATGGCATGTGAAGCCTTGATAAAATTAGCAGCATTTACAAATGAAGGCATTTGCCGCGACCTTGCGGAAAAATCACTCACCTTGATCACAGGCTTTGTTTTACGCCATCCACTGGGCTTTGCGAATTGGCTGTCAGCGGCGCAAAATGCCTGGGGGAAAAATGAAGCAGGTGGCAGTGTTGGGCGTAGCCCAGGATGACCACTTCCAGCGCATGCTCGATGTCCTTCGCGCAGAATACAGACCAGGTGTGGTAATTGCCGCTTCCTCCCATCCCATAAAAGCAGGCTCCCCCGCCCTGCTGAGCAATCGGAAGATGATCAATAACAAAGCCACCACATATGTTTGCGAAGGATTTGTTTGCAAACTACCGGTTACTGAAATTGACGGTTTGATCAAACAATTGAGATTTTGAATGGGACAGCAAGATTGAACAATTAAAGGCAATACAAAAGGCTCTCCAGATCGGAGAGCCTTTTGTTATCCATTACTTTTTATCTTCGCCTTCAGGCTTTTCAACTTCTTCTTCCTTGTTCCCCAACCCCTCGCGGAAGGATTTAATACTGCGTCCGAGTTCGCCGGCGATCTTGCCGATGCGTCCTGGGCCAAACAGCAGGACGACAATAATAAGAATGACAATCCACTCTGTACCACGCGGTAGACCTAACATGAAATACTCCTTGATTGAATTCCTTTCCAAAATCTTATCACAACTTAATAAAAAAGTGATTAGAGTTCTTTTCGTGAGAGGAAGCCTTCAATAAAGCGGATGGCACGGCGCACAAACGAACGCAGGCGAGCAAAGATGCGATATTGCTCGGGGTGAACATGTTTCTTGACCGGGATGGGACCTGTCCATTCGACCACCATCGCGCCCCAGGTTAAGCCTGCCCCGAAGGCAACGAATACAACCTTATCTCCGGGCTCGACCCGTCCATCTTGTGCCGCTTCCACAGTGGCTATTGGAATGGATGCCGTGGAAGTATTGCCATAGCGGTCCACGTTGACCACAAATTTATCCATTGAAAGTTTGAGATATTTGGCCGCTGTTTCGATAATGCGGTAATTTGCCTGGTGGGGAATGATACATTTCACGTCATCCGTGGTCATGCCAGCCAGCTCCAATGCTTCCAGTGTGGCGCGCCCCATCACGCGGGTGGCAAACCGAAAAACTTCCTTGCCATCCATCTGAACAAAATGTTTGCCTTCGTGAATGGTCGCTTCGCTTGCCGGATGGCGTGAACCGCCACCTAACAAAGTTAAAGAATCCGCCCCGGAACCATCGGAGTGCATCACAGCGGATAAGACACCACCCGGCTTTTCACTTGCCTGCAAGACAAATGCGCCCGCGCCGTCTCCAAAAAGGATGCAAGTATTGCGGTCCTTCCAATCTACAAAGCGTGACAGGGTTTCGGTGCCTATCACCAGGGCATTCTTGATCGAACCACTTCGTATGGACTGCGCCGCCATGTTGATCGCGTAAACAAAACCCGTGCAAGCCGCGGATATATCGAACGCGCCTGCCTTGGTTGCGCCGATTCGATCCTGAATAAGACAGGCGGTTGCAGGAAAAATATATTCAGGCGAGGAGGAGGCACAAATAATCAGATCCAACTCGGTGGGCGCAAGGTTGGCCACCCGCAAAGCCTTGATGGAAGCCTCCACGGCGAGCGTGGAGGGGAATTCGTGCTCCCTGGCAATGTGTCGTTCACGAATGCCCGTACGATCACGAATCCACTCATCGTTGGTATCCACAAGTTTGGCAATATCGTCGTTGGTAAGGACAGGCTCCGGCACATACATGCCCCAGCCTGTGATATGCGCGAATGGCATTCATGCTCCTTTATTTGTAGCGGCTTAAGATCAATGTGGCGTTATGACCGCCAAACCCAAACGAGTTTGACATGACATTATTTACAGTTGCTTTGCGCGGCTGGTTGGGGACATAATCTAGGTCACAGACAGGATCGGGGGTTTCATAGTTAATGGTCGGAGGCAGGATATTCTCCAGGATTGTCAGCGTACCAATGACCGCCTCCAACGTACCCGAGGCCCCCAGCAAATGCCCGGTCATGGATTTTGTGGAGGAAACAGGAGTTTTATAGGCCTGTTCTCCAAACACACTTTTGATCGCGGCAGTTTCGCTCTTATCGTTCAGATAGGTGGAAGTGCCATGAGCATTAATGTAACTAATATCGGCTGGCTTAAACCCTGCATTCTCCAGTGCAAGACTCATGGAGATCGCCGCCCCCACTCCATTTTCAGCAGGCGCAGAAATGTGATGCGCGTCATCCGTCGTGCCATAGCCTGTAAACTCACAAAGGATATTCGCCCCGCGCGCCTGCGCATATTCAAGCGACTCGAGAATCATAATGGCAGAACCTTCACCCATCAAAAAACCGTCCCGATCTTTGTCAAATGGACGGGATGCTCTTTGCGGGTCATCATTGCGAGTTGACAAGGCCGTCATGACGTTCATGCCCGCCATGGAGACTGATGTAATTGCGGCTTCTGACGCTCCTGCGATCATGGCATCGGCCGACCCACGCCGAATCATTTCCGCTGCTTCCCCAACCGAATTGGTGCCGGTTGCGCAGGCCGTGGCCAGCGACAAATTGGGTCCGCGCGCGCCGACCCGAATGGCAATATTTCCCGCGGCGCTGTCAGAGATCATCATCGGAATGAGGAATGGGCTGACACGTTCAGGTCCGCGTTCGCGTAAAACATCATACTGTTCAAGCAGGGTAATGATTCCGCCAATACCGGTGCCGATCAAGATGCCCACGCGGTCACAATTCGATTCATCTATCTTGAAATTTGCATGCTGCATGGCTTCCAGGGTTGCGGCAGTGGCGAATTGAGTAAAGCGGTCCATCTTGCGGGCATCGCGCGTCCCAAACAAACCCGCTGCATCGAATCCTTTCACTTCGGCGGCAAATCTTGTTTTGTGGGCGCTTGCATCAAAAGCAGCAATTGGAGCCGCTCCAGATTTCCCCGCCAACAGCGCACTCCAGGTGTCTTTCACATTATTTCCGACCGGGCTTACACAACCCAGACCTGTCACAACGACACGTTTCCTCATTATCCTCATACTCCTTGAATAAGGTGTTTCAAATAACAAATAAGGGACAAACTTATTTGTCCCTCATTTGCATAGTAACACTGGGATAGGCTGGAAGACACGCAAAAAACTCAGTTCTTCCGCAAAACTCCACGTCGAAGCAAGTTCTCTAACCTGCGGCTTACAAATCGGCGTTTGAGAATACCTGCTCCGCTTAAAATACGCAATTCTACGCAGATCTTAAATCCTGCATTTTTCTCAAAGTAGTCCATGCTTGTTGAATGTGCATTCGGTCGTGGTCTGCTATAAAACTGATCACTTCAAGAAATTTTGTCGGACCAAATATGGCATGACGCGCTTTACGTTCCCAGTCTTTATGGGTCGTATTTTTCAGCAGCGCCAGCGTTTCACGTCTCGCAATATTAAATTCTTTCAGAGCAGAACTGCCACATTCATGCAAATAATCACGCTGACTCGCCCACACTCCCGAATCCGGACGCGGGATAAACGGCTCGCTCTGTTCGTTAAACAACTTGATTTGTATCTGATGTATCTCACGTTCGCTGTCCCGCAAATGACAGACAAGTTCTGTTAATGACCAATCGTCCGGGGACAGCTTGCGAGACCATAATGCAGGATCTAATTCACTCAGCATCCCATTCAACGCAGCGGGAGTCGCAGATATGATTCCCATCACGGAGTCGGTTGATTTGAAAGATGGCATCAAGGATACGGGATCGGTGGACTCAAGCCAGCGGCACAGGTCATCTAATGTACCGCGCGGCCCCGCCTCAGGTCCAGAACTGGAAGCGGGTTCTGCATTTACGTGATAGGTAGCCAGCCCAAGTTTTTTCGCAGGAAGAATGTCGCGTGCCAAATCGTTCCCCGCCATCAGAACTGGCCCCACCGGCCAGCCGAGGAGGGCTAGGATTTCAGCATAATAGGCAGGATGTGTTTTTGAAAAATGAAAATTTTCGTAACTTGAAATAAGTTCAAACTGCTGTGGATCAAGACCAGCCCAACGCAAACGATGAAGCGTGGCTTTACGAGGAAAAAGCGGGTCCGTGGCAATTGCAATCCGATAACCTTTTGATAGCGCCCAATCTATAAATCGTTTTGCCTCGGGAATCTGCGAGGTCAGCCCGGCCAGGTTTGGAAAAATATTATCGTAAAAATTCTCAATGGCAGGTTCAAGATCACTGCGGGAAACATTTGGCTGCGGATAAAATTCGGCGTCGAAGACTTCCTGCAGACTGTGGGAAAAATCAACACTTTCATTCATCTGGCGGGTGCCGGAAAGCAAGGCGCGGGTCATCTGGCCAGGAGCGATGTATGGCGCAAGTTCCCCGGATAGAGCTTGAAAATACGCAGGGATAAAAGCATGCATATTTGTGTTAAGCAATGTGTCGTCAAGATCAAGCAGGAGTGTTAGTTTCATATTTTTTTGACTCCCCCGGAGTCTCTGGATTTATTCTTTTACTTCAAATGTGAATGGCAGGGCGTGGCATTCTCCACACCCTGTCTGCGGTTCTGAAACATCCTGTTTCGATTTTTCACAAAACGCGCTGACCTGCTGCACTCGGCGTTGAAAAATAGCTGTGATCGGTCTTGCCACCACAACCTTCAATTTCATATGCTGGCAGGAATTGGCTCGCGCAATATTAGGCACAGGGCAGGTTTTGCACAGGTCACGGGACCAGTTTTGTCCCTGTACCTGCAACAAACGGCATTCCTCAACATTGCGTCCACGGTAATAATCACCATAGAAATGTGGGCATTCATGCCCGGCGGGAGTTTTCATGAGACCAATTTATACGCGGGTGAGGTATTCGCCCGTGCGAGTGTCTACGCGAATGGTGTCCCCAATGTTGACGAAGTTCGGACATTGCACGGTAACCCCGCTTTCCGTGGTGACTTTCTTGGTTACGCCAGTGGCAGTATCGCCGCGAATCGCCATTTCAGCTTCAACCACTTTGAGATCCACGGAGGTGGGCAATTCCACATCAATGGCTTCGCCTTTGTAGAAAGTCAGCTTGACTTCCATGCCTTCTTTAAGGTATAGGGCGCTTTCACCAAGGGATTCCTTTTTAATGGCCGGCTGTTCAAAGGTCTGGTTATCCATAAAATAGTACATATCTCCATCGTTGTACATGTATGAAACATTTGCGAAGTCAAGGCTGACATCCTGCACAGACTGGCCGGAACTGAATGTGCGTTCAATGGTGGAGCCGGTTAACAAGTTGCGGGCTTTGACTTTGATATTGGCGTTCCCTCGCCCGGTTTTGTTATGACTGTAATCCAACACTTTTAAGAGATTGCCGTCCAATTCGAATGTGACCCCTTTGCGAAGTTCATTTACATCGATCATACTTAGACTTTCCTTGAATAAATAATTTTTTATCCGCTATTACATCTGTAACCAAATTTCGTAAAGGGGAATATGGGCAATCATCAAAATTTTAGTTTAGACATTTATGCGGCATCATGGCGAGCGGGCGGATTATACCAATGAGTTTAGAGCAGTGTCCAGTAAATTAGGAACCAGCGAGCTCTTATTAGTGGGATGATTCGGAAGAAGGATCATCTTTAAGAAGCTGAGCTGCGTGAGGAAGAACAGGCAGTATTATTTGAAAATTTTCGACTGCGCCATTGGGACTGCCCGGCAAATTGATGATCAGGGTTCGACCACGGATGCCGGCAACCGCACGAGAGAGCATGGCATGTGGCGTTTTCTTGAGACTTTCCGCACGCATGGTTTCAGCCAACCCGGGCGCATCTTTCTGGATGATCGCGCGGGTGGCCTCAGGGGCAACATCCCGACCAGAAAAGCCTGTGCCTCCGGTAGTGAGAATCACGTCCATTTCACCGCTGTCTGCCCACTCTTTCAAAATAGCGCGGATGTCTAATTCTTCGTCAGGAAGGATTTTCTCTCTGGCGATTGACCAGTTTTGGGCGCGGATGAGGCGCGCGAGTTCCGGCCCGGAGGCATCTTCCCTTTCACCGCGGGAGGAGCGGTCGGAAATGGTTAGAATCCCAAATCGAATAGTCATTGCCGCTCGCTGCATAAATTACCAAACTTTCTTGAAAATATTTTAGGCAAAAATCACGACTCTGGTTCGGTTATCCTGGCGGCACGTTGTAAAATTCTTTTACCAAAACAACATCTTCTTTTGCAATACGCCAGCCGCGATTTTGATAGAACTGGATGGCTTCTGTATTATCGTTGAGTACGTGCATTAAACATTTGAGGCAGCCTTTTGCTTGCAGGCGCATCTCCACTTCTGTGAGAAGCATGGCGCCGATGCCCTGCCCGCGAAATTTGTTATGAACCGCAAGGTGATAGATCATACCGCGGCGGCCGTCAAATGCGCCGATGACTGAGCCAATGATCTCGTTGTTTGTTTCAGCAACTAAAAATAAGTCTGGATCGCGTTCAAGTTTTTTCTGGATTTCCTCAGGTGTATCTGAACGCCCCACCTTCAAGCCTGTTTCAATGCCCTGCCATAGCTTTAGGATGGAGTCGTAATCATTTGTGTAGGAAAATTCGCGAATATTTATTGACGGATTAATCATGCGGATCGAATATTTTGTTTCAAGATCGCGATCAGGTCATTGGGCATGTAAGGCTTGAGTAAAAAGGCGTTGGCGCCGCGACGAATACATTCATTTTCGACACTTGAGCCGGAGGACATCACAACGCGCACATCAGTTGTATCTTGTGAATTGCGCAGGCTGTCCAAAATATCCAATCCATTCTGTTGCGAAAGATGCACATCCAGCAATATCACATCCGGTTTTTCCCTCCGCACAACCGCAAGCGCATCTGCATCTGCCCGCAATGCCACTACATCGAATCCTTCCATTTTTAACAATGTTTTTAAAAGTGACACCATGGTCTTATCATCTTCGGCGAGCAGGACTTTTGCCTTTGACATTCTTTTTTGCCTTGGTTAATTTTGTTTTTTTCTTGGGGGAACTCTTCTTTTGTTTCTTCTGCACTTTTGGTTTTTCCAGTGCGGCATTGATCACTTCATCCACAGATTCAGCAAAAATGAATTTCATGGTTTTTCTGATTTCATCAGGGACGTCATCAATATCCGGCTCATTGGGTTTTGGCAGGATCACAGTTGTTAGACCATTCCGATGAGCCGCCAGTACCTTTTCTTTGACACCGCCGATTGCAAGAACCTGGCCTCGAAGGGTGATCTCGCCCGTCATACCGACCTGAGGCTTTACCTTGCGCCCGGAGATCAACGAGACCAGAGAGGTAGCCATGGTCACCCCTGCCGATGGTCCATCTTTTGGCTGGGCACCGGAAGGAATGTGCATGTGCAGGTCAAATTTTTCAAAAAACTCATGCGGGATATTTAAGGATGAGGCGCGTGACCGGACATAGGATAAGGCCGCTCGCGCCGATTCCTGCATGACGTTGCCGATGGAACCTGTCACCTGAAAGCCGCGCCCGCCAGGCATGGCTGTGGTTTCTATGAATAAAATATCACCGCCAAAGGATGTCCATGCCAATCCTGGAACGACGCCGGGAATGGAGGTGCGCTTGTTCAGCTCTTCGGGCCCGAGGAAGATCGGGTGGTCAAGATATTCTTTAACAAGATTAGGCGTGACCTCAAACCTGTCGGCGCTGCCTTCCGCAATTTTCGTGCCAACCTTGCGGCAAACTGCGCCGATCTTGCGTTCCAGATTACGCACCCCTGCCTCACGTGTATATTGACGCACGATCATCTGCAAGGCTTCGTCGGTAAACTTAACCTCGTTTTCACGCAGACTGTTTTCGCGCATCTGGCGGGGAATCAAATAGCCGCGCGCGATTGCCATCTTTTCATTTTCGGTATATCCCGAAAGGAAGATGATTTCCATTCTGTCAAGCAAGGGGCGTGGAATTGTCTCAAGTGTATTGGCTGTGGTGATGAAGAACACCTGCGAAAGATCATAGGAGACTTCGAGATAATTATCGCGAAACTCACTGTTCTGTTCCGGGTCAAGTACTTCAAGCAATGCCGAAGCCGGGTCACCATGAAAATCGTTGGTGAGTTTATCCACTTCGTCCAGCATAAAAACGGGGTTCTTCGAATCCACGCGGCGCAGGGATTGCAAAATGCGTCCCGGCATGGCGCCGATGTATGTACGGCGATGTCCGCGGATCTCGGCTTCATCCCGCAGCCCGCCAAGCGAAGCGCGAATGAATTTCCGTTCCATGGCGCGCGCAATGGATTGACCAAGCGAGGTCTTGCCAACCCCCGGGGGTCCGACAAAACACAAGATCACACCTTCGCGCTCGCGACGTATTGCGTCAATAGAAGCCGGTTTCACTTCATCCTTGCGGTCAATCCTTAATTTGCGAATTGCAAGAAATTCGAGAATGCGGTCTTTCACATCTTCCAGCCCGTAATGATCATTGTTCAAAATTTCCCGGGCATGCTTGATTTCAAGATTATCCGTGGTGGATTTAGACCATGGAAGGGTCACAAGCCAATCCAAATAAGTGCGGATCACGCCATACTCTGCGGCGGCAGTCGGTAAACGGGAGAGACGATCCAACTCCCTTTTGGCCTGCTTCAGGGCTTCTTCGGGCATTTTCGCATCTTCGATCTTTTTTCGAAATTCCTCGGTCTCTTCGGATTGTTCATCCTTTTCACCCAACTCGCGCTGGATGGCTTTCATCTGCTCGCGCAGGAAGTATTCACGTTGGACTTTTTCGATCTCACCGCGCGCCTCGTTTTGAATCTTCTGCCCGATTGTCAATACTTCCGCTTCGCGGACGAGCAAGCCGATCAATTTTTTCAGCTTATCGTAAACGGAATCCAATTCAAGAATTTCCTGCGCGTCTTTTAGATCAATGCGCTGGAAGTTGGCAATTGTATAGGCGGTTTGAAGGGGATCTTCAAGTGAAGTGATCGAGTTGACCAGCTCATCCGGGAAAGAGGGAATCATTTGCGTGATCTGCTGGAACTGATCCCTGGCATTCCGCGCGAGCGCATCTGTTTCTATATTTGTTTCATCATTTTCCGGGGCAAGATGGATATGCGCTTTCAGATACGGCTCTTCCGCCACAAATTCGCCAAGCCGGAAGCGCTTCATACCCTGCACTAGCAAGCGGACCGTGCCATCCGGGGCGCGCAGCAAACGATGCACGGTTGCAATCGTGCCGAACTTATACAACTCATTAGGCCCTGGCGCTTCCTGATCCGGATTAAGCGCAGCGACGAGACCGACCAGTTTATCACCGCCGACAACATCATCCACCAGTTTGATCGAACGCGCCTGTCCCACAGTCAGCGGGACTGCCGAGTTGGGATAGACAACCACTCCGCGCAACGGCAGGATGGGAAGCACATCGGGAAACTTCTGTCCCTCATTTTTGTCATCAGTTTCATGGTCAGGTGAGACGTTGTCCGTATTTTGGAATCGCGAAAGGACCGACGACATGAAGGAGTTCATCAATTCGTCGTCAGTTTCGCCCATCGCTTGAAAAAATTGTTGTATACCGGATTGCCATCTTTGTGCAGGCATGGTTTTATTTAACCTTGATTTGATTTTGTTTTGCTTTTGGAAGAATAATGGTCAGGAAGCCATTCACGTATTCGGCCTGCGCCTGCTCGACATTGACCGGCCCGGGCACTCCCACGGCGATTGCAAACTTCCCAAAATTTATTTCCATTTGATGATAAGCGCGCCGCTCGGAAGAGTCAGGGCGGTAGCCCATGATAAGCAATGTGTCATTTTCGAGAGAGACTTCAAAATCCTCTTCGCGCATCCCCGCTATCTCCACGCGTACGATGTAGGTATCCTGAGTTTCATATTCATCAGTGGGAGGGCTCCAGACGTTTGAGCGTACCTGCCAACCCACCCTCCGCAGAGTACTGCGCCTGTTTTCGATCAGTGTTTCACTTGATTTGCGAATAACGGTAGGCATTGGGCTTTCTCCATCTAATTCGCCTGCATCATTATTTTTTCAGCGCCCCCGGCGGGATTCGAACCCACAACCTCCTGCTTAGAAGGCAGTTGCTCTTTCCATTGAGCTACGGGGGCAATATATAATTTTACACGACAGACGAAGCGGCCGCTTCCTGACTTTGATACGGTCTCAAACCACGATATACGCGCGGGCCGGCAATCGTCTTCAAAATAATGTCAGCGGAACGGCTGAGTCGCTGACCAAGCTCTTCGGCAGACATGGGAATATTGCCATTTACCAGAAAAATTCGGAAGACTGCTTCGACCATCGCAGTTCGTTCATTGTTGAACTCAGGCAATAGTGCACAATGACTTATCAAAGCATGCTGAACGCCATCCACCCGCCTTACTTCAGCGGTTTGTGGGTCAATCCAGTCGATCATTTCGTCTTCATCCCTGTTCGCAAAGACTTCCTGATGCTCGGCGCATAACAACGAACGCAGAAAAATGTGCCAATCACGTTCGTTTTTTTTCCACCATTCAAAATCAATGTGGAACGGTGTTTTTGAATTTGGTTTTAGCAGGCTCACAGTAACTCCTGGTCCAGACGGAAGTGTAGGTCGCCGACATGTTTGAAGACAGGGCTGGTTTCCAGCAGGGCGAAGAGGGGCGCGGGCGGCACCCGACGGACGAGGTTGACTGCTGCATACATTTCTTGCGCGTGCACATGGCCCTGAGGGTTTGATTTTGCCAATTCACGCATCACTAGTAAAACCAATTCTTCAAAAGGGCGTTTCTTTTCCCAAATAGGATCCAATGTTTTGAAATCAGAGACATGGATTACCATGCGGTCATTGAACTCGGCTGTAATGGACTGTTTCAGCATCGCGAAAACAAATCCGCCGTCAGTACCTACCATGACCGTGCGCACCCAATCTTTTGAGGAGCGCTGGCTTTTTACTTCCACGATCACTTCGCCGGGCTGTTCGCCTTTCCGAATCTGTACAAGTGAACCTGGAATTAATTGGTACGATTTATACCATTCTCGTAAACCAAAGACATAGCCATGCTCAAGCACGACCCAGGCCGGGATGCGTTGTTTGGTCTTGCCATCTACGAGCGTAAAACGAACACGCTGAGTTTCGTAAGCTGTCGGGAATAACTTGCGCGCCCGCGCAGACATCGGTAATGTCCCTGCACGCAGGTGGGGATATATAAGTGATATTGTGACTGAGGAAATTTCCTCGCGCGGGTCAAGTTCTTCAGACGGTGTCAGTTCATCATCCAGTTGTGATTCGAGATTCTTCATGGCCGGGCTCAGGGCATTGCGGTCATGTTCGATCTCAACATAACCCAGCGGCGGCGGGACTTGCCGCACATAGTCCGGTTCGAGTCGGCGCAGGCACCACAACACCTCACCCGCCGGACCTACTTCGTCAAAACGGTCATCATCCTGCAAAGCATAATTTAAGGAGAATTCAGCCAGTTTGGGGTTCACACCTGCCGGCAATTCGATATCCCTCATTAATGCGGAGGTGGGAAGCGGCTCGCCGCCGGACATATCCAGAACTGCCTCGGCAAGATTCAACTGACCTTGATTAATATCAATTAACAGCGCACTCGGAAACCAACGTCCTGCAATCTTCACCAATCCTTTTTCGGTGTTGAATGCCGTTTCCAGTTTCTTTTCCACCAACTCGCCATGCTCTCGCAAAATAAAGGCGGAACTAACCTCGTCACTCTCCGGCGTGAAAAGTGGGGAATCATTTAATGCATGTGAATCCAGCCTTGCAGCAAACATCCGCTCGGTGTTATCTTCCATATCAACTGTGAGCACGTCAAAATCGCCGACGGATGGACTCACGCCAGAACGAACACCGCTTACATTTCCGCGCTTCCATTCTAGAGCGGGAAAAACAAGCTGATCGCCAACCTCATATTTTTCCTTCGGAAGATAACTTTTACCATCAGCGTCTTGCCTGCGTTCTGCGGCCGTGCGTTCTGAGCGAATACGCGACTCCACATATTCAGCGGCAAGATCGCGTGATGTTAACGGCATCTCTCGCTCAAAAAGAAAAGTGTGAAGATTTTCAATATCTTGCGGGGTGACTTGAATGGATAACCAATATTCGTTGGGAAGTTTAAATACGCCTGCCATATACAGCCTTGTAATGAATTTGCGCCTGACTTTCGGCTATTTGATTATACCTTACCTTGCGCGGGCTATCCATATTTTGCGAACAAAATCACAAATAGCCGGATAAGATAATAACTCAGATCGAATTTTCAATTTCATCTGAAAATATTGAACGGTATTTCAGTTAATTAAATCCAGCCAATTGCTCAAACGATATCTCATAACTGAAAAAACTTCTTTCCCAAAGAGACATTGCGAAAAACCAAGTTTCATAAAATTTCTTCTGGAAAAAAGATCACTCATAAAAAACCGCAGAAATATGCGACTCGGTTATCAGTTTCTTTCTGTAATCTACTAGAGCCTATATGCAAAATCAACACAGTTATGTCATTTTGAGGAGCGGAGCGACGAAGAATCTCTACCTCTCCGAATTCATCCGATTTAGTGCAAAACGAGACCCTTCGCTCGCCCCTTCACTCCGTTCAGGGTTTCGGCTCAGGGTGACACATATTTAATTTGCATACAGGCGCTAGCCATAAACCTTGACACTTCCTAAATCTCATCGTAAAATATGATTAATAGGATTAATCAAACTATATGCTGCGCGAACGTGTTTCCCCCAACATTTCTGAGTTTTTACGCTATCTTGCCGCACACCCGGAGGCAGAAAACAACCTGCCGCCGTTAATAGAACTTAGCCGCGAGTTGGGCGTTGGCGTGGCGGCACTGCGAGAACAACTCGAAGTGGCGCGTTCGCTCGGATTGGTCGAGGTCAAGCCGCGTACGGGTATGAGGCGCAAGACTTATACTTTCGCTCCGGCAGTTTTGAAAAGTCTCGATTACGCCATTGCGTTAAACAAAGATCATTTCATCGCCTTTGCAGACCTTCGTCAGCATATAGAAACCGCATACTGGCACGAGTCCGTCAACTTGCTGACCCCTCAAGATCACGCCGCTTTGCAAGAGCTTGTGGCGCGCGCCTGGAAAAAACTGCGCGGCACGCCCATCGAAATCCCCCACCCCGAACATCGCGAATTGCATCTCACCATTTACAGACGCTTGAACAATCCCTTTGTTACCGGCCTGCTTCAATCTTATTGGGACGCCTATGAAACCGTCGGGTTGAACTTCTTCACCGATTACAACTATCTCACCGAAGTCTGGAATTACCATCAAAAAATGGTTGACGCCATTTGCTCAAACGATGCGGAGGCAGGCTACCGCGCCCTCTCCGAGCATACAGATTTGATCCACCAATTAATTTCTTCGTCTAAATGACGAATCCAACGAGGAGTTCCATGAACAAAATTGTGAATGATTTTTCGATCACCGTTGGCACAAAGAACGGCTCAGGCAGTTCCACCGCCAACAATACCATCCTGCGATCCATTTTCAAGATGGGCATTCCTGTCTCCGGCAAGAACCTTTTTCCTTCCAACATTCAAGGCTTGCCAACCTGGTATACCATCCGCGTCAATAAAGATGGATTCATTGCCAGGCAGGATACCAACGACATTGTCATTGCGATCAACCCTGATTCGTTTGCGCGCGACCTGGCATCTGTTACGCCAGGTGGAGCCTTTTTCTATGCTGACGATATTCGCCAACCCATCACGCGCATTGATATTACCATCTACCCCATGCCGATCAAGACGATCGTGAAGAACGACCCGAATGTGCCATCCGATTTTCGCGACCTGGTCGGCAATATGGTGTATGTGGGCATCCTGGCTCAAATGATCGACATGGATTTTGACAAAATCCTGGCCGCGCTGACCTTCCATTTCAAGGGCAAGCAAAAACCCATTGATATGAACTTCAACGCCTTGCGGGCCGGCGCGGAATGGGCGAAAGCCAATTTGGAAAAGAAAGACCCTTTCCTCCTTGTGCCTATGGACAAGACCAACGGACTCATCATGGCAGACGGCAACACCGCTGCCGCTCTCGGCTCCATTTTTGGCGGCGTACAATTTGCAGGCTGGTATCCGATCACGCCGGCCTCTTCATTGGCAGAAGCTCTGAACGATTACCTGCCTGTTCTTCGCAAACGCGAAGACGGCAAACACACTTATGCAATCGTACAAGCGGAGGACGAACTTGCCGCGCTTGGCATGGCAATCGGCGCAGGTTGGGCGGGTTTACGCTCGATGACCTCCACTTCCGGCCCCGGTCTTTCCTTAATGACCGAGTTTGCAGGACTGGCTTATTACGCCGAAGTGCCTGTCGTGATCTGGGATGTACAGCGCATTGGTCCAAGCACAGGCTTGCCGACGCGCACCTCCCAGGGCGACCTGACCTTTACATATTTCATCGGCCACGGTGACTCGCATTCCATCATCCTCCTGCCCGGTGATGTGAGCGAATGTTTTGATTTCGGCTGGCAATCCTTTGATATTGCAGAACGCGTTCAAACCCCCGTCTTCGTTTTGAGCGACCTCGATGTGGGCATGAACCAGTGGATGAGCAAACCTTTTAATTATCCCGAAGCACCGATGGATCGAGGCAAGGTCTTATCGGAAAAGGATTTGGAAGAGATCAAAGGCAATTGGGGACGCTACCTCGACAAAGACGATGACGGCATTCCCTACCGCACGATTCCGGGCAACAAGCACCCGATGAGCGCATATTTCACACGCGGCACAGGCCACGATGAACACGCAAAATATACCGAAGACTCCGACGCATACATGCGCAACATGGAACGCTTGAAAAAGAAACACTACCAGGCAGTGAAGTTCATGCCCAAACCCGTCGCTCACCCGCTCAAAGGCGCAACGGTTGGCATCCTTGCTTACGGTTCCACGGAAAATGCCGTACTCGAAGCCCAGCATCTTCTTGAAAAAGAAGACGGCATCAAAGCAGATTTCCTGCGTGTACGCGCCATTCCCTTCACAGAGGAAGTAACCCAATTTATCGAAAAATATGACCAGGTCTTTGTGGTGGAAATGAACCGCGATGGGCAGATGCGCCAAATTCTCTTGATCGAGTATCCGCAGTTTGCGATGAAGCTCAAACTAGTTGCACATCATGATGGGTTGCCGGCTTCGGCAAAATGGGTGCGCGAAGGTATTCTGGCGAAACACACAAAGACAGTGAGCAGTGGAAAAAAAGCAGTAATCGGTAAACAGAAGGCTGTAAAGGGAAAACCGAAGAAAACTGCGGTTGTTGCAATAAAAGCAAAAACAAAGAAAATGACAAAGAAAACCGCAACAGGCAAAACGGTCAAGAAGACGAAGCGGAAATAACATGTCGTTGCGAGGGCGTTCTTGTTCCGCATGTTTTCGCGGCCCGAGGCAATCTCTTGACCGTGTTGGAGTGCTTCCCTTCGACACGGTGAGCGAAAGTCGAACAGTCAGGGCACCGCGTCGGGAAGAGTATCCTCCTCGCAATGACATAAATCAACAATAGGAGTAAATAAAATGGCAGAAGCTCTCCCCATGGCTGGCGCACCGATGAATGTCAATCTCGCTGGACTGACCAAAAATGATTATCGCGGCGCACCCAGCACTTTATGTCAGGGTTGTGGTCATAACTCGATCTCGAATCAGATCATCACGGCTTTATATGAAATGAACACCGTCCCTGAAGATGTAATGAAGTTCAGCGGCATTGGCTGTTCATCAAAATCGCCCGCATATTTTTTGAACCGTACTTTTGGCTTCAACAGCCTGCATGGACGGATGCCGTCCATTGCAACGGGCGCATTATTTGCAAATACTCAAATGAGAGGCATTGGCATTTCAGGCGACGGCGACACAGCCAGCATCGGCATGGGGCAGTTCAAACATATCATGCGCCGCAACGTAAACATGGTTTACATTGTTGAGAACAACGGCGTCTATGGACTCACAAAAGGCCAGTTCTCCGCCACCGCTGAAAAAGGTCTGCAATTAAAACACCAGGGAGAGAACCCTTATATGCCCGTTGACATTTGCATGGAAGCGCTTGTATCCAATGCAACATTCGTGGCGCGTTCATTCGCCGGCAACTCCAGGCAAGTCAAGGAATTGCTCAAAGCCGCGCTCGCGCATGATGGCATCGCCGTGCTGGACATCATCAGCCCGTGCGTGACCTTCAACAATCAGGAAAATGCCTTTCATTCCTACGCCTGGGGCAAGGATCACGAAGAGCCTTTGCACGAAATTTCCTACATTGCGCCGCGCAATGAAATCATCCTTGAGCGCGAAATGGAGGATGGCGAGGTGCGTGAAGTTGCCATGCACGATGGTTCAACAGTCATATTGAAAAACCTTGAAAGAGATTATGATCCCACCAACCGCTACGAAGCTCTGCGCGTGATGGAGGAATCCCAGCGTAATAACTGGCTCGTGACTGGTTTGTTGTATGTGAATACCACCAAACCGAATTTGACTTCGATCTACGAGTTGGTGGATACCCCTCTCAACAGCCTCACGGAAGCGGACCTTAGGCCTGATCGCGCATCAATAGACAAAGTCAACGCTTTGATGTTCTAATCGACCCCCACCCTGCCCTCCCCTCCCCCAAATCCGTCCTGAGCGAAGTCGAAGGATTGGATTTGGGGGAGGGTTTGTTTTTGAAAAACATGACAACAGAAACTTCAAACGAAAAACTCGATTTCAAACGAATCCTTCCCGTGCTGGTTATTGTGCTGGTGGACTTGATGGGACTGTCCATAATCATTCCGCTTTTGCCATTGTACGCGGCACGTTTCGGCACGACGCCTTTAATCATCGGAATCTTGCAAGCCACCTATCCCATGATGCAATTCATTGGCGCGCCGATTCTTGGGCGGCTGTCTGACCGCTTCGGGCGCAAACCAGTTTTGGTCATCAGCCAGATCGGGACATTTGCGGGTTTCATCCTGCTCGGCTTCGCTGATACGCTCTGGCTGTTGTTCCTCTCGCGGATCATTGACGGTCTCTCCGGCGCGAACATCGCCACCGCCCAAGCCGCCATTGCAGACAGCACCACCGAAAAAACCCGCACTCAGGGACTAGGTTTGATCGGCGCGGCATTCGGTGTCGGTTTTGTGTTGGGACCGATCCTGGCATTCATCATCCTTGCCGCAACAGGGCAAAACTATCAAGCCGTGGCGTTTACCGCCGCATTTTTCTCATTTGCATCCATTTTGCTAACATCGTTCTGGTTCAAGGAAACGTTCAAAGAAGTGAAAAATCCCGAAGCCTCACGCTTACGGCGTCCGTTTTCGTTTGGGGCGTTACGAAACGCACTCAACCAGCCTGCCATCGGATTTCTGCTAATTATCATGTTCTTCTATCGCGTAGCATTTGGCGGATACGAACAACTATTTTCACTGTTCACGCTCACCCGCCTCGGCATGGATGCGCGTGACACCTCAGGGTTGTTCGTGCTGGCGGGCATTACCATCATCATCATTCAGGCAGGGTTGATCGGCAAGTGGTCACGTAAAAAAGGAGATCGTTGGCTGGTACTGATGGGTCTCGGCCTGCTGGCCCTCGGCTTGCTCGGAACCGCGTTCACTCCCGCCACACCCGTCCCATGGTATGAAAAGGCAAAAGTCCTCGAAAGCATGGCGGGGCAGGGCGAATTCCGCGTTTCGATCCAAAGCATCAACATTCAACTGCCTGAAGAAAGCGCGAAAGGCTGGAGCGGCATCCTCTGGCTTTTGGCGGCAAGCATCCCCGCAGCCGTCGGCGGCGCGGTACTTCATCCCGCCATCAACAGCCTGATCTCGAAATCAGCAAAACCAAACGAAGTCGGCGGCACACTGGGCGTCTCCGCTGCCGCATACAGCGCCGCAAACGCCATCGCGCCGTTGTTCTACGGCATACTCTTCCAATGGTTCGGCGGACCCGTCCCATTTTTTGTGGGAGGATTGATACTGGCAGTTTTATGGGTTTTTGCGCCGAGGGTTGTGAAACCATAAGAATTCACCACTGAGAACACAGAGAGCACAGAGTTCTTCATGATTAATTCTCCGTGCGCTCTGTGGTAAAAGATTTTTCAACAGACTGACATATAATTGGGGAAATGAAAAAACTCGACCCAGAAATCTCACTTGAATATATCCGTGCCTCGGGACCGGGCGGGCAGAACGTCAACAAGGTTGCGACGGCGGTGCAGCTGCGCTTTGACGTGGCCAACTCCCCATCCCTCGCCTCAGACCTAAAGGGACGGCTGATTCGGCTGGCTGGAAAACGCATCACCGCTGACGGAGTGCTCATCATCGAAGCGAAAAAATACCGCACACAGGAAGGTAACCGCGCAGAGGCAGTTCAGAGGTTTTACGATTTGATACAAAAGGCCAGTGAAAAGCCAAAGCTGCGTCACAAAACCAAACCAACAAAGGCTTCAAAAGAGAAAAGATTGAAAGAGAAAAAGAAGCGGGGCAAGATCAAGAAAATACGAAAAATCGGAAGCGATCATTTCGATTAAAGAATATGAGAAAATTTATTGAGCAGTGGAAGCAACAAGCCAGGCAACTTAAAGTTGAAGTCTATGCGCTTTATCTGGCATATCGGGACTCAAGGGTTCCGTGGTATGCCAGAATTTTTGCAGCTTGTGTGGTCGCATACGCATTCAGTCCAATAGACCTAATTCCCGACCCAATACCCATCCTCGGATATTTGGATGATCTCGTTCTGATTCCACTTGGAATCAAAGCAGCGCTTTCAATGATTCCAGTAGAAGTTATGGCGGAGAGCCGCGAAAAAGCACGGGAACTTATCGGTCAAGACAAACCTGTAAACTGGGTCGCCGCTGCTGTCATAATCGCAATCTGGCTTCTGCTTGCGGCGATGTCCATTATCTTTACCCTACGTTTTCTAAACAAGTGAATCATTCGGCAAAGACCTTTTCGATATAATCGGGAACTATGCATAAACATCACACACTCGCAGGCGTTGCCCAGAGCCTGTCAAAGGGTTTATTCGCAGGGCTTGCCGCCGCTTCCATTTGGGGCGGGATGTACGTTGTTAGCAAAATTGTGCTTGAGGTTATTCCGCCGTTTGCATTGTTGACCGTTCGCCTTGTGATGGGCGCGCTGACATTGGGGATTGTGATCTATTTTCGTAAAAACAAAACCGCAATTACAAAAGAATTATTTTGGAAAAGTCTGCTGGTTGGCTTTGTGGGCTATGGTATCTCACTCGGATTTCAATTGTCAGGGACAAACCTCTCCACCGCGTCCAACGGTTCGCTGGTCACCTCTGCCACGCCCGCTTTCGTTCTACTCTTCGCGCCCTTTCTGCTTGGTGAACGCGCAACGCCGCGCCGCATGATTGCATTGCTTATTTCCACACTGGGCGTGCTGGCGGTGATCGATCCGCGCAACGCAGAACTCTCGCCATCCCTTTTTTGGGGCAATATCAGTCTGCTGGCGGCCGCGCTGACCTGGGCTTTGTACTCAGTGCTGGTTCGCAAATTTTCAAATTCAGCGGATTTGCTGACTTCCGGCATGATCATGTTATTGGGCGGTCTGCCCTCCAGCATCGCCTTTGGGATTTGGGAAATCAACACGCAAGGCATCGGCGAAATCACAATCGGAATCATCGGCGGGCTGTTATTTTTGGGGATCATTTCGACAGCCTTCGCCATGATCCTTTGGAATTATGCCTTTGCTGAATTGCCCGCTGCTGTCGCTTCACTGACGTTCTTCGCCCAGCCCGTCGTTGGCACACTGCTCGGATGGTTCTTTCTCGCTGAGAAAATCACTCCGTTATTCCTGGCCGGCGGACTGTTAATTGGATTTGGGATTTTGATCGCAGCGAGGGAGTAACAAGAAGTGACATTCGGATCAACTATCCGTTAAGAAAGAAGCGGATGCAATTGAGAAGAAAATTGCATCCGCTTGGTAAATGTTGTTGAGGTGGAAAATCCAACAGGTTGGAAATCCAAAAAGATTATTTTTTCTTGGTATGCCCTTCGGCAAGTTTGCGGGCCAGGTTCACAGTGACCTCACTTCCAACCATGTGCAGCAAGGCCATGTTGGGCGGGCGCTGTGCGCCAACGGGATATCCACAGATCAACACAACCTGTTGGCCCGGTTGAATGCCGGATATTAATAGCGCGGCGTCCACGTCCGAAAGCATATCGTCCATGCTGTTGGCATATTTTGCAAGATGAGGCTGGACGCCCCATAAAAACGCAAGTTGATTGAATGTCTCTGCCACAGGTGTGAAGGCCAGAATCTGCTTTGATGGCCTGGCCTTGGACACGAGCCACGCTGAGCGGCCTTGCATCGTAAAGACTGCCACCGCGCGGACTTCAGGATCTTTTGCCAGCGCATTCGCCGCGCGGGCCATGGAAGCCGCATCACTCTCGCCCAAACCTGCTCTGCTATCCTGGCGGCTGCCCCACTCTAGAAAATGCGATTCGGCCTCCAGCACGATGCGTGACATCATGGCCACCGCCTCGCTTGGATAATCACCCGCGGCAGTTTCAGCAGAAAGCATGACCGCGTCTGTGCCGTCAAAAATGGCATTGGCTACATCCGATGCTTCAGCGCGGGTGGGAAGCGGATTCTGAATCATAGACTCGAGCATCTGCGTGGCAGTGATGACCAGTTTTGCGCGCGCATTTGCGGCATGAATGATCATCTTTTGCAACGAAGGCACACGCTCAGGCGGAAGTTCCACGCCGAGATCGCCGCGGGCAACCATCACGCCATCCACCACATCCAGGATGGCTTCCAATTCGTTCATGGCTTCAGGCTTTTCCAATTTGGCGATCAAAAGAGGCACACGCTTGTCTTTGGAATATTCCTGCATGGCGGCCCGCACGGACTTGACATCCTCCGCACTGCGCACGAAGGATATGGCAACTGCATCCACACCCTGCGAAATGCCAAAAGCAAGGTCAGCTTTATCTTTTTCAGTGAAACCGGCAATGCGGAGTTTTACGCCCGGCAGATTAATACCCTTGTGTGAAGAAAGCGCACCGCCTACCAAAACTTTTGCATGGACAACACGCCCCTCAACCGAGCCCACTTCAAGCGCAAGGCGGCCGTCATCCAGCAGGAGTCTGTCACCTGCTTGAACCGAATCAAAGAGTTCACGAAAATCCACGGGCAGGAGTTGATTACCCGTCTTCGGCGGTTCGTCCTGCGTGGCATATAAACTGACTTGCTCCCCGCCGGAAATTTGGAGAGGGGCGGCTAATTTTCCAACGCGGATCTTCGGTCCCTGCAAATCCTGCAAAATTCCGATGGGTATGCCCATTTTTTTGGAAACAGCACGAATTAAGCCTACGCGCGAGGCGTGTTGTTCATGGGTACCGTGTGAAAAATTCAAGCGGGCAACGTTCATTCCCGCTTTGATCAGGGACTCGAGCGCCTGTTCAGAATCAGACGCGGGTCCAATCGTTGCAACGATCTTCGCTCTACGCATTATTTTATATATCCTTCAAATTTACAAATTATTTTTAAGCCCCCGCTTGGTCAGCGGCTTCATTTCAAATCACCTTGATAATAGACAGAAAATGGAACGATGTCAAGGCGGAGAGTCTTATCATCGAGTTAACCAGGATTTACACAGTATGAAGTCATTTTACGGCGAAACCCCTCACTGTCTCGACGAACCAACACACCGCCTTACGACAAATATATTCCATAAACGGTTTAGTTATACGTAGTGCAGCTCCTTCGCCTGTCTTAGCAATTCTTCCTGGAATTGCGGATGCGCGATCTTGATGAGAGCCTGCGCGCGCTGGCGGATGGTCTTTCCATATAAATCGGCAACACCGTATTCGGTCACGACAAAGCGGACGTGATTGCGGCTGGTCACTACACCAGCGCCAAGTTTAAGCATTGCGGCTATTTTGCTGATTTGAGTCCCATCCTTCATGATCGCTGTGCTTGGCAGGGCAATGATCGGCACGCCGTCCTTGGAGCGGGATGCGCCGTAAATAAAATCCAATTGCCCGCCGACGCCGCTGTAAAGTTTTGGCCCAATACTGTCAGCGCAGACCTGCCCGGTCAGGTCAATTTCAATTGCAGAGTTAACGGCCACCATGCGGTCATTTTGCGCGATGACGAAAGGATCATTCACATATTCCGTGCGATGCAGTTCGATCATGGGATTATCGTCCACCCATTCATACAGGCGCTTCGTGCCAAGGATAAATCCGGAAACGATCTTGCCCGGGTGAAGAGATTTGCGGGCATTCGTCAACACGCCAGCATTGACAAGGTCAATCACACCATCCGAGAATAATTCTGTGTGAATGCCCAAATCTTTTTTATCGAAAAGATATTTCAAGACTGCATCGGGAATTCCACCGATACCTAGCTGCATGGTCGCGCCATCGGGAATTAATCCAGCGACATGTCCTGCGACCTTTTGGACAATTTCCGCACCGCCTTCATCGGCCATGGGGAGTTCCGGGATATCGTAGTTGACAGGTACGATATGGGTCAGGCGGCTGACATGAATGAAGGAATCGCCCAAAGTTCGTGGCATCTTTTCGTTCACTTCAGCGATGATCAGCTTGGCCGATTCCGCCGCGGTCTTGGTCAAACCGACTTCAACGCCAAGACTGCAAAAGCCATGTTCATCAGGTGTTGAAACGTGAATAATCGCAACATCCAAAGGCAATATACCGCGCTTAAACAACAAAGGAAATTCAGAAAGTAATACGGGCGTAAAATCTGCAAGACCTTCCTGAACCGCCTTGCGGATATTTGCGCTAATAAACATTGAGTTCACGCGCAAATGTCCCTCCATCTTCGGTCCGACATAATCAGCAGAACCAACTGTTAACGCCTGGCAAATTTCAACATCATTTAGATTCGGAGCATATTCAACGAGAGCCGCAAGAAGTTTCTGGGGGACGGATACGTTGCCAGTAAGAAAGACCCGCTGACCTGACTTGATCGCCTTGACAGCCTCTTCCGCGCTCGTCACACGCGATTGATAAATACTTGTCGCAGTCATCTCATTCCTCCTGCGTATGCAGGCGCACAAGGTTATGAAGTTTACCGTCGTGTGTATTAACAGCGGGTTCAATGGACGGGTTGCTCAAGATCGCGTCAGGGCCAAGCGCGGCAATTTCTGTAATATATGGCATGGCTGAATTCACAAAGGCGTGTGTAGCTGTGCGTGCTACAGCGCCCGGTATATTCGGCACACAATAGTGCAAAATGCCCTCTTCGATATAAATCGGATGTTCATGCGTGGTCGGGCGCGATGTTTCAACACAACCGCCCTCGTCAATACTGACATCCATAATAACGGAGCGTGGTTTCATCGAACGCACCATCTCGCGCGTCACCAAAATCGGCGCGCGCTGCCCTGAAGCCAACACAGCGCCAATAACTACATCTGCATAGTTGACCGAACGCTCAATATTACGCTTCGTTGACATCTTCGTTACGATATTCGGGAAGCGATCCCAGAGGCGTTGGAGCGCAGAGAGATTATGGTCAATGACCGTTACATGTGCGCCCATGCCGATGCACATTTGTGTGGCGTATGTGCCAACCACACCCGCGCCAAGAATTACAATCTCGGCAGGCGGGACGCCCGGCATGCCGCCCATCAGGATGCCTTTACCGCCCCAGTTATTTTGAAGCAAGCGCGCCGCGATCTGTGCTGCCATCGCGCCGCCGATCTGGCTGAATGGACGCAAGACCGGAAGCGAGCCATCGGGCGCCTCGATCTGTTCAAAAGCGATGGAAGTGATTTTCTTTTCGAGCAGGATATCAATCTTATCCTGCTGTGTCGAAGCCAGATGCAGGAATCCGGCCAGGATCGTGCCGGAACGAAGCCAATCCAATTCCTCCTGTACGGGACGAGCAACTTTCAATAAAAGATCCGCCCGGCCAAAGGCTTCCTGAGTCGAGTAGACGAGTCGCGCGCCAGCTTTCTCATAATCCTCGTCACTGAAGCCAACCGTCACACCCGCTTCATGCTCGACGAAGATTTGATGCCCGCTCTGGGAGAGAATCTCCACCCCGGCAGGGGAAAGACCCACGCGATACTCAAAGGGCCTGCTTTCTTTTGGAATTCCAATGTTCATAGTTCCTCCACGCCTAGACTCTAACCCTTTATTATAAAAAAAACAGGTGTCAAATTACATATTTCCTGATAAACTGCTCACCTTTTTGGATGAATTCATCATGGTCACCAGGCGCAGGAATAGATTGCTCAGCTGCCGTCCTCGGCGGCGTCCCCTGCCACCAAGAGCAATTTTCATCCTTCGAGGTGAACTTCGTTCATGAATACTTTGTGGTTAATGCTCTTTTCTCGCATAATGTTCGAACATAGAAACACTCTCTGAAAGCAATTGTACAGGATAAACATGTCCCCTGAACAGTAAGTAAACAGGGGACATGTTTCTATTTCTGTTCTTCCCAGGTTTGACGATCCCCCGGATTCTCTGCGTCCAGATGTTTCGGATCAACTTGTTTGATCATCTTATGACCATGCGAAGTCCATAGATCAGAGGCGAGTTTTTTCGCTTCACATGGAACGCCCTGAGCGTAAAAATATTGACAGATGCGCGTCACGTCTCGTTGGAATATGCTCCAGGAGGCGGGATTTGATTCAGGCAATACCACCTGCGGAAAGTCAATCAATTTGATATCGCCATCCCAGTACAATATGTTGTAGGCAGAAAGATCGCCATGAACATAATCATGCGCCAGCATGGTATCAATATTACGGGCTACGCGCTCGAAAAGAGATTTTGCCTCATCCAACTCCAAAGACACGGAACTTAGCGCGGGAGCGGCCGTGTAGAGGTCTCCGACAAAGCCCATGAGGATTGCGTTCTTTACCATGGCATACGGCTTTGGTACATCCGCGCCCGCTTCATGCAAAATTTCCAAAGTCTTGAACTCGTGCGCGATCCAGGATTGATGACGCAGTTCCTCACCATAACTTGTCCGCTTTGCAATTGCATGAACATCTGCCCGCTTTACAAGCGCATTGCCTTCATCGTCAAGATCCACGCGGCCCGTACGGTATTGACCATCATTCTTGAGATTACGCAGCGAACGTGGACGATACACCTTGGCAGCGACAAGCGGCGCATCCACCTCGACCCCGGACTTGCATTGGTATACGGAGGCTTCCTTCCCGGCTTTGACTTTTCTCAAAACATCCGCGATCCACTTGTGCTCGTAGAAATCACCGAGTGAATCCAATAACCACCATTCTTCAAAACGTGCGGCTTTATAAGTGAATTTGAAATTGTCCCGCGAATCATCCTGCTCATGGATGAATATGCGGTCAGCCATTGGTATTTTCTTCGGGTGATGCCCCATATTTCGAGGCCTGCGCTTGTTCTGGTTTAGTGTATTTTCAATTTGGTCATGATCGTCTAATTCGTCAAATAGGTCAGTTAGAACGTTTGTATTCATTTTATTTATTTACCTTAAATAAAAAAACCACAGGGACGGCTTTCTGCGGCAAGGAATCAAAAACCGCAGGGCGAGACACACCTGCGGTTGAATGTATGTGTTACCCGTGGGCAACCTTGAAGATTGTCCCTACATTTCACCTGCGGGAGGCGCGCTCAAAACAGATTTGGCCGATAATAAGATGGCTTTCATTAAGTCGTACCTCCTTTCGTAGTGGAATAATAACGTAATTTTATTTTACTCACTTGTGAATGTCAAGGCTGTATTCTTGTGGATACTCACAAGTCATACGAACCTGTTGAATAGCCATCTGCGGCTTATAAGAATTGATCCCTTTGTCGGCGTTGAGGCAACGGGGAGATTTATTTCGACTCGATCCAATTACCGAAATCGCGAATACCCTCAAATATCCCCTGATCGGATGCATCCTCTGCTGCGTCACTCAATAAACGGATTGCCACATCTTCATCCACAATTGCTTCTCCGCACCTGGGACATATTTTCGCTGGCACATTGTTAATCAACAAACGAAACTCTTCGCGTTCAAAAGTAATGGATGTGAAACTATCAACGATTTCAGCTTGTCTGCAAATTAGGCAATTCATAAAGATCCTTGACCACAGAGAACACAAAGATCACAGAGAAACCCTTTAACAGTCCTGTGGACTCCGTGCTCTCCGTGGTTAATGCTTTTCATTTTCGACTCCGATGATCTTTTTTCCATTTATCTTCATCAGGAAGATAAACGGTAATCACCGTGATTTCATTTACCTCCGGATTTTCCGATGTAACCACATGAAACGGACGTTTGCCTTGAAAGCCAAGGATCAATCGGCTCGGCTTGGGCATCTCGGCGGAGTAGTCCTCAATAACATCTTCGGCTTCCAGCGCACGGCGAACTTTGCTTGCAGAAATTTCGCGTTCAAACATCCGTTGAATTGCGTGGATGCGATAGAGAATTTTGGTCATGGGGGTATTATACTTAACAAAACCTCCTCGCTGAGCGGAGAGAGGACAGTTCTCCCCTGCGGAGTTCTTTCCATCCGCCCTGCCTGGTGGCGAACTGCTCTTATTGGGCCGCGTTTCGCGCGCGTTCGCGCCGTTGTCTGATCGGCTGGGGGCTGGTTATCGCTGTCAGCATGTTAATTGAAGGGAATCGTAAAAAAAAGATAGGGTTCATTTTCAAAAATCATTTGTCAATTTTCGCCTAGTTGTTATAATAACATCACCATACTCTTAAGACCGGAGGATTGACCATGTCAAGTGTTACTTTCAAGAACGTAGTCAAAAGGTTCGGTGACCAAACGATCATCAAGAATCTCAATATTGAAGTTGAAGATAAGGAGTTTCTGGTGCTGGTCGGTCCCTCAGGATGCGGTAAAACAACTGCGCTGCGCCTGCTGGCAGGATTAGAGGAAATTACTGAAGGCGAGATCATCATCGGTGATCGGATCGTGAACGATGTTGCCCCGAAAGACCGCGATATTGCCATGGTCTTTCAATCCTATGCCCTGTATCCCCATCTATCTGTCTATGACAATCTGGCTTTTGGCCTCAAACTCCGCAAGACACCAAAAGAGGAGATCAAGCGCCGCGTGAATGAAGCGGCAGAGACCCTTGGGATTACCGACCTGCTCGAGCGCAAACCACGACAATTATCCGGCGGACAGCGTCAGCGTGTGGCGGTAGGACGCGCCATTGTACGTGAACCAAAAGTCTTCTTGTTCGATGAACCGCTATCAAACCTTGACGCTAAATTGCGCGTGCAAATGCGCGCTGAGATCAGCAAACTCCACCAGCGTTTGCAGACCACCTTCATTTATGTGACGCACGATCAAACCGAAGCGATGACCATGGCAAGCCGCATTGCCGTGATCAACAAAGGCAATTTACTGCAATTGGATACGCCTCAAAACCTCTACGACCATCCAAATAATCTATTTGTGGCTGGGTTCATCGGCTCACCAGCCATGAACTTCTTCCCGGCCAAATTGAGGAAAAATGGCGAAAAGGTCATCGTGGAAACAGACAAATTCAAGGTACACATTCCGGATGCGAATGCCGCGTCGTATCAAGGTATGGATGGCCGCCGCATCGTCTTTGGTATCCGTCCGGAAAATATTCACGACCCTGAATTTGCCCCGCCAAATATTCACGGAGAAAAAGTCACCGCCCAGGTGGATGTGACGGAGTTAATGGGTAATGAAACTCTGCTCTACCTTGTAAGCGGAAAAAATACATTTGTGGGACGTGTAGACCCGCGCTCCCACTTGCGTGTTGGGTCTCAAACGCAGTTTATCTTTGATATGGATAAGATCCATATCTTTGATGCCGAGACCGAGGAAGCGGTTCGATAACAAAAGCACACACGAGAGAGTTTTTTACAAGCTGCGGCATACAAAACTAGTGCCTCAGCCTGTACTTTATTAAGGGAGAAAATTCTAATACAAGACTTTGTTAAAACACTTGATTAAATTAAGTTTTGTGCTATTATTAAAGTCAGTAAATGAGCGCACACCTTTCTTAATCAAGGCACAATGAGCATGTTTTATTGGATTCCTGCCAATCAAAATATTAAGAATTTTAACAAACACTCGGCAATAGATCTGATTCGCTTTGCAACCACAGGAATCTCAAGGACAGATCTAGCGGATCAAATGGGTTTAACACGCGCCGCGGTAACGCTAATCGTTAATGACCTCCTTGACAATGGTGTTATTTTGGAGGCAGAGAGCCGCGCCATTCCAAGTGGGCGTCCGCCGGTGGTGTTGGAGATTAATCCGAAGCGCGGTATTGTAGCCGCAGTGGACATGGGGGCTACGCATATTAATATTGCACTGGCAGATTTTTCTGCAAAAATTATAGATGAAAAATACCTGCCTTATGATATTAAACATGGCCCGCAGGCCAGTTTGGCGGAAGTAAGCCGCAACCTGCATGAATTATTGGATCGATCCGGCGTGAATATTTCACAATTAATGGCAGTCGGCGTCGGCGTACCTGGGCCTGTGATCACTGATGCTGGCACAGTAGTTTCCCCTCCAATCATGCCCGGCTGGGATGGATACCCGATCCGTGAAACCTTGCAAAAAGAATGGGGATGCCCTGTTTCTCTGAATAATGATGCCGAACTTGGCGCATTGGGTGAATGGGCATATGGCGCAGGTCGTGGAGAACAAAATCTTGCTTTCATTAAAGTCGGAAGCGGGATCGGGGCGGGATTAATTATTAATCGACAAATTTATTGCGGCACGACAGGCTCAGCTGGCGAGATCGGTCATCTCACGATTGATGAGAATGGTCCCCTGTGTAGTTGTGGAAATCACGGCTGCATGGAAGCCTTTGCAGGTGGTCATGCCATTGCACTTCAGGCAAGAAAATTAATTGAATCCGGAAAAAGAACCTTACTATCCGGCATACCCATCGAAGATCTGACCGCACAGGAAGTGGCCAAAGCCGCGCGCAGTGGCGACTTACCCTCCCAGGAAATTATTATGCGCGCAGGAACATTTATTGGCATTGCGATTGCAGGTCTGATTAATTTATTTAATCCAGGCGCAGTGATCATCGGTGGAGGGGTTGCACAGGCGGGCGACCTGCTAACAACTTCCATTCGCCAGGCGGTTCGCGAACGGTCCCTGCTTGCTTCCAAGCAGGGAGTTCGTATTACGACAGCCATGCTTGGAAATCGTTCTTCCTTGATGGGCGCTACCGTGCAGGCGATTAATATTGCCATACACGACGCAATTGAAAGAAGAAATCCTGTTTCCAAAGATGTTTTCCCTGCCAAGATAAAACAGGTCGGCGTAACTTTATAAAGGAGGTGGTTACTCATTCAAATAAATATTAGGTGTATACTGCGTGATAAAATTGTTCTAAACAAATCAACATAACCAATCAGTACTACCCATATGTAAGGAGAAGAGTAATGAAAACCAAGTTTAGTTTGTTGTTTAGTCTTTTGGTAATTGCCAGCATGACCCTTGCGGCCTGCGGCGGCGGCGCGACTGAAGCTCCAGCCGCAACTGAAGCCCCTGCTGCAACTGAGGCACCTGCGGCCACCGAAGCGCCGATGGAAGTTACAGAGGTAACTTTCTGGCACGCTTATGGTACAGGATCCGCTGAAGAAACAGCTTTAGCAACACTCCTCGAACAGGCTGCCGTGGATATGCCGCAGTACAAGATCAACGTACTACAGGTGCCTTTCAATGACGTCTTCAACAAGTACGACACCGATGTTGCCGCCGGCGGTGGGCCTGACATGTTCATCGCCCCGAACGACAATCTTGGTGGCCAGGTTCGCGCTGGAACCATCGCCGACATCACTGACCTCGTCGCTGGCAAGCTCGGCAACTATAGCGAACTTTCCCAGGGCGGCATGATGTACGATGGCAGGATGTACGGTATTCCTGAATCACTCAAAGCCGTCGTCTTCTGGTACAACACCGACCTTCTTCCTGAAGCTCCTGCCACCACCGATGCTCTCAAGGCTTTGATGGAAGGCGGCACTCCTATCGCTTTGAGCTTTGGCTGCTACCACCACTGGGGCTTCTTCGGTTCCTTCGGCGGACAGATCTTCGATGACAGCTATAACTTTGTTGTAGACGATGCCAACCAGGCGAATATAACCAGCGCCATTTCCTACCTGAACGATCTATATCAGGTCTCTGTTGCGAACGGCTGGCCGCGCAACGATAGCGACGGTCTCGCTCCCTTCACCGAAGGCACTGTTGCCGCCATTACCAATGGCAACTGGGCGATGGGCGACTACCGCGCCGCGCTCGGTGACAAGCTCGCCGTTGCTCCTATCCCGGCTGGCCCTGGTGGAGCTTCCAACCCGCTTCTCGGTGTGGACGGCTGGTACTTCAACCCGAACAGCGACAACACTGAAGCTGCCATCGAAGTAGCCCTCTACCTCACCAACGCTGATTCCCAAACCCTCATGATGAATGAAGCCGGTCACGTTCCTGCCAACACCACTGTCGAAGTGACCGACCCGCTCATCCAAGGACTGCTCAATGCTTTCTCCACCTCATACTTCCGCCCACAGGTGGAAGCCATGGGCAACTATTGGGGCAACTTCTGCGGTACCGACCAGGTCTTTGACGCCGGTACCCCAGCCGCCGATTGGGTCAAGGCTGGCTTCGAAGGTGCAACCAAATAAAGTTTTGATCTAAATTGTAATCCGGGAGCGGACGGGGGAACTTGTCCGCTCCCGCTTAAGTAACTGGTTGCATTTCAAGCCAGGAGAAACAAAATGGCAATTGCAAAGCCTTCCAGACGAAAAATTCAATGGAAAAAGGCATCCCTGCCTTATCTCTATCTTCTTCCCGCTTTTTTGATCATGGGAGTGATCACTTTTTATCCATTGATCTACCAAGTTATTATTTCGTTCACAAATTTTGACACAAAACATCTCCTGCTTGGTCTAAATTCCCCGGAACTCAAATTCATCGGCATAAAAAATTATGTTGACATCTTTACAGCAGCATTGCCTGTTGAGAACTTCAATTTCTTCAGGATTTTGGAATTTAATTTTTGGTGGGCGCTTAGCAATGTAATCCTGCACGTACCCGCCGGCGTACTGATCGCAACTCTGCTCAATACAGAAGGATTGTGGCTTAAACGCATCTACCGCGCCGCTTTCATCCTCCCAGTTGTTGTTCCCACCCTGGTGGTAGCCACAGTTTGGAATAACATCTTCGATGAGCGCTACGGGGCAATGAATCTAATGCTTACGAACATTTCTGCATACCTTGGAAATGTCAGCCCTGTATACATCCGCTGGTTCGAGGATGTCAAACCTCCCATACCGGGCTTCCTGCCTGGTGCGCCGCTTACGCTTGCCTATTACGCCATGATGCTGGCAAATTTCTGGCTGGGCTGGCCCTTCATGTCTGTGGTGGCGACGGGGGCATTACAAAGCATTCCCAGAGACTTATACGAAGCTGCATCCATTGACGGCGCAACGAATGGTCAGCAGTTTTTGAACATCACTGTCCCGCTGCTGCGTCCGGCGATGATCCCAGCTGCCGTATATGGCTTCACATTATCGTTCAATTTATTCAATTTCATCTTCTTTATGTCGGGGGGCGGACCCGCACGCTCCACTGAATTATTGGTCACATTTGCATACAATCTTGTCCGCAACCTGCGCTGGTATGGAGTTGCCGCAGCTTTCGCAGTGATTATCTTCGTGGTTGCCTTGGCTGTCTTCCTCATCACAAATCGTATTACTCGCGCCACACAAAACTACACGGATGCTTAGCTCATGAACACTTCAAAAATAGAAACCAGAAAAAAACCGATCCTTCGATTTCTGACAATGAATACATCCAGCCAGACCAGCGGACGCAGTTTGCCACTATGGAGGCAATTGGCGTTACAGATCGTGTGCCTGGCGATCCTTGCATCTGTAATGTTTCCGATTATGTATATAATCACGCTGTCTTTTAGTTCCAAGACAACCCGCCCATCCACATTGGAATTGATACCAAAGGAAATATCATTCGTCGCCTACCGGCAGGTATTGGATAAGCCAACCGGAAACCCAGTAACCTTTATAGAACTCCTAAGAAATAGCATAGTCCTCTCAGTAGGAGTTGGATTGGTCGCCTTACTGATCGCCGTAACAGCCGCGTATGCCTTCTCCAGATTAAAGTTCAAACTGCGTGAAGTGTTAATGATCCTGGTATTTATTCCTCTCTTAATGCCTGCAGTAGGATTGGCAACTCCGCTTTATCTGCTTCTAAACAATTTACAGGTAAAGCAATGTACCAAAGAAACCATCGCCATTCAGCCTTTTACCGCTTGTGAAGGTGAAGCCAAGGGTAAGCTTATATTTAACCTGCGAGACTCGCTTTGGGGCGTTGGCATCGCAATGACTGCTACAGCCCTGCCGTTTGCAGTCTGGAATCTAAAAGGCTATCTTGACACCATTCCAAAAGAATTGGAAGAAGCTGCTGCCATTGACGGCGCAGACACCAACCAAACCTTCTGGCGAATCGTGATCCCACTGGCTGCCCCGCAACTCGCTGTTACATTCTTCCTCGGCTTTATTGGTCACTGGCAGGAATTCGTCACAACCTGGCTTTTCCTCTCCCAGCCAAAAGACTACACCCTCGCCATGACGCTCTATAACATGACGGGGCAATATGCCAACAGCGTGCCCTGGAATCGATTTGCTGCGATGGCAGTAATTATTGCCCTGCCTGTCGCAGTAGTTTATATCGGACTTCAAAAACAGATCGTCGGCGGACTCACCACGGGCGGCGTCAAAGGCTAAAGCTAAGTGACAGTCACCTTTAAGGTGACTGTCACTTTATCAGCAAGGGGAAATTTTTTCGCCCGGACAATACCATGTTTAAACGAATTTTCTCCACGCTATTGCTTTTATCTTTTCTATCGGCATGCGTTCGTGCCACGCCGACAGTTGCTCCTGCCCAAACGACAACACCTGCGCCCGAAGCACGCGGAGCGTCCACGCCTGAGCAATCTGCGCACGAGAATTGGTGGCGTGACGCCGTATTCTATGAAATATTCGTCCGCTCGTATTACGACACAAACAACGACGGCATCGGCGACTTCAACGGTATCACACAAAAACTGGACTATCTACAGGAACTCGGCATTACCGCTGTCTGGCTCATGCCCATTCACCCATCCCCCTCTTATCATGGATACGATGTCACCAACTATTACAATGTCAACCATGATTACGGCACGATGGATGATTTTAAAAATTTACTGACAGAAGCTCACAAGCGAGACATCCGCATTATTATTGACCTTGTCCTTAACCACACTTCGAGCCAGCACCCGTGGTTCAAGAGCGCAAACAGTGACCCAAATTCACCGTACCGCGATTACTACGTCTGGTCTGAAACAAGCAAGGGCGGCAAATGGCATGAAGGCAACCAGGGATATTATTTCGGGCTGTTCTGGGGAGGCATGCCCGACCTGAATTACAACAACCCAGCCGTAACCGATGCCATTCTCAAAATTACGGATTTCTGGCTCAACAAAGTTGGCGTAGATGGCTTCCGCATTGATGCAGTAAAACATCTTATCGAAGACGGCGACAAGATTGAAAACACACCCGCCACACATGAATGGTATAAAGGTTTTTATACGGCATACAAAGCAAAAAACCCGCAGGTGTATATGGTGGGAGAAGTGTTTGGCGCGGGTTCCTCGGTCATTAAATCCTACACAGGCGACCAGCTCGACCAAATTTTCAACTTCGAAATATCCAGCGGATTTGTAAACAGCGCAAACGGCGGTGCAAACTCGGGGATTAACAGTGCGGTAAAATTCGCGCTTCAAGACATGCCCGATTTCAATTTCGCCACTTTTCTCACCAACCACGACCAAACCCGCGCCATGTCGGTTTTTTATGGCAAAGTGGATAAAGCCAGACTCGCGGCATTCTTAATGCTTGCCTCACCCGGTACGCCATTCATTTATTATGGTGAAGAAATCGGCATGCAGGGACAAAAACCAGATGAAAATATTCGTCTGCCCATGCAATGGAATTCAGATGCAAATGCTGGTTTCACCACAACCCGTCCCTGGCGCGCGCCTGCAAAAGGATACGAGCAGGTCAATGTCGCGCTGCAATCGGGTGATTCAAATTCACTGCTTGAACATTACCGCAGGCTGATCACACTTCGTAATTCACATTCAGCCTTGCGGACGGGTGAAGTGATCTTGTTGGAACCAAACAATTCCGGCGTTTACGCCGCCTTGTGCGTGGATGACAATGAAACGATTCTGGTTTTGGTCAATCTCACAGATGAGGCGATCACAAATTACGCGATCATCCTTGAGGATGCAGGCTTGGCAGAGTCCGCTTACAGCGTAGAAACCTTATTTGGGGCTGGGCAGACGAAGGGTCCAGAAAGAATCGGCAAAGCATTCCCAGAATATAAGCCTTTTGAGAATCTTGATCCGTATGCAATGTACATATTAAAGTTAAATCCAAAATAACGAGGAAAATAATGGCAACTCCAGCCTGGGTAAAGGACGCTGTCTTCTACCAGATCTTCCCTGACCGTTTCGCAAAAAGCAAACGCCTTCCCGATAGCGGCTTTGAGCCGTGGGACAGCCCGCCCACCATCCATGGCTTCAAGGGCGGCGATCTATATGGCGTAATTGAGAAGCTGGATTATTTGCACGACCTGGGAATCACCGCAATTTATTTCACTCCCATTTTTGCTTCGGCATCCAATCATCGCTATCACACATTTGATTATTACAATGTGGATCCGCTGCTCGGCGGTAATGACGCGCTGAAAGAATTATTGACGGAAGCTCACAAGCGTGACATACGCGTGGTGTTGGATGGCGTGTTTAACCATGCCAGCCGCGGCTTCTGGCAATTTCATCATGTATTGGAAACAGGCGACAGTTCACCATATAAAGATTGGTTTTATTTTGATGAGGAAAGATTAAAGGGACATAAACATTGGGGCGCGTACCCGACACAACACGAACATAAAGCTTTGCAATCCGAGGATGGTTTAACCGCGATCGGATATCGCGCCTGGTGGAATTTACCCGCCCTCCCAAAGTTCAACACGGACACGCCCGCTGTGCGTGAATTTTTATTTGGGGTTGCAGAATACTGGATCAAGTTCGGTATTGACGGCTGGCGGCTGGATGTGCCCGCTGAGATTGACGATGATACATTCTGGCGCGAGTTTCGCCGGCGTGTGCGTGGGATCAACCCCGATGCATATATTGTTGGAGAGATCTGGCATGAAGCGCAGCGCTGGCTTCAAGGCGACCAATTTGACGCGGTTATGAATTATCTTGTCACTGCGGTTTCACTGAATTTCTTTGCGGCGGACAACCTGAACCTGGATCTGATCCAACAGGCCGGCGGTCTTAAAGACCGCATTCGTCACATGAATGCCAATGACTGCGCCAACGAAGTGGATCGCATATTGAATCTGTACCCACCCGACATCACCTACGCCCAATTGAACCTGCTTGACAGCCATGACATGCCGCGCTTTCTTTCATGCGTGAACGGTGACAAGGCTTCCCTTAAACTCGCATGGCTTTTCATGTTCACGATCCCTGGCGCGCCCTGCATTTACTATGGCGACGAGATCGGCGTGGACGGCGGACACGACCCGGAGTGCCGCAAAGCGTTCCCCTGGGAAGAAAACAGATGGGACAAGGACCTGCTCGATTATGCAAAGGGGTGCATCTCATTACGGAAGGAACATGCGGCATTAAGGCGCGGCGAATACAAACGCCTCCACGCCGAAGGGGAGGTGATGGCGTATTCACGCACATACAACGATGAGACAATCACCATCGCATTCAATGTCTCAAAAGAGGAAAGACCCTTTGAGTTGCATCATCTCCAATACGCCCGCGTTCTCTTTGGCAATCCGGTTATGGCTGAGAATAAGATCACAATTCCCCCTCGAAGTGGAATCGTAATTAAGTAACGAAAACAAAATTCAAGCTTCATCCCGTCCGTTGAGTTGACACAATTTCTCTTATGGTTTCACACCTGTTGCAAGCGGGGTCGGCGTCGAAGTACATGCAAGCATGGATAGGGTTTCTTTAAAAATTTCGGTGCGTCCGATCTCACGGGCATTGGCAGTGACGGCCACCAGTTGATATTCAACCCAGGGATCAATAAATAACGCATTTCCCTTCATTTCATCTGAGGACAATTCATGGACGAAAGCTCCTGCTCCGATGTTCTGCATGTCAATGCTTGTCCAATCACTGATGGAACCGGAATTCCTGCTTCTGAAACGAACAAACAAAACCACATAAGCTGCCTGATCGGGTTCTGCCACCTGTACTGTAAATTTGACGGAAGCAGGTTCGCATTTGATCCCTTTATAAAATTCATTTGAAGAAACAAGTACTGAAACAAATCCATCCATTTGCACAGTTGGCGTGAAAGGTTTCAAGGTTACCGTTGGCATAGGTGTGTCGGTTTTCGCCATAGTGGGTGTATTCTCTAGCGTGGAGGTAGCTGTCTTAAAACCAACCAGTGTCGGCGTCATGGTAAATGTCAATGTAGGTGTGAGTGGAGTGGCTGTTGGAACCGGCGTATAAGTTTTAGTGGGAGTAGGTGTGGGTGTAGAAGTATCCACAGGGATCAAAAATATTTGCTCTGCGGTAAGTGAACAGGATGAGGACAGGATGGTCAGGATAAGAAAGAGGTAAATATTTTTCATGGCGTAGGTGTTGAACATCCTTTCAAAGGCTCATAGCACATGCAAGGCGAGAGCGCGATAACCTCTGTGTAAACCTTCGTTCGTCCCACTTCAACCCCATCCTTATTCGTTGCCACCAATTGAACCCTAACCCAGGAGTTCTTGTAGTGATTATGCCCTTCAATCTCGGTCGCTTCGAGTACATAGGAAAATGTCCCATCCATATGGTTGAACATGACGTTGCCTGTCGTCCAGGGTGTGTAATCCTCTTCGATGGCTGACTTGACCTGCACAAAAATGACAACACTGATCACCTCTTCGGGATTTTCCACTCGCGCGGTAATTGTGGTCTTATTTGGCGTGCAGACTCCCCAAAAAATTTTATTGTCTGCCACGGTGACCAGGGCAAACCCGACGTCCGGCTTAAAGGTGGCTGGCGGCGCATAGGGGGTGATGGTATTCGTTCCGATAAAAAGAGGCATTGGAACAACCGTCCCTGTCGGCAGGTACGGGTCGAATGTTGGGAAGCGTACGATCGTTGGTGTGGCAGCGGCAGGCGGAGTCCGCGTAATTGTTGGCCATAAAATGGGCACTGAGGTTGTAGTGGGAGTGAACCTGGGAGCATTTGTGTTTGTAAGTAGAAAGAAATCATTTATGGAACAGGCCTGCATAAAAATCACCAGCACCCAAACCCAATATAACTTGCGCATTCAAACCTCTTTAGCTCACGCCTATCAACGAATATGATTTCCTCCATTCTACAACAATATGCACACTCGCGTAAAGGTGGCAGTAACTTATACTCAAACCGCAAGCAGCAAATCTCTTGAGCGTGATTTCTCTGGTATAATCCCGACCGTGACTGGTCCTGCCAAACGGTATTTCCTCTTTTGAGGAGCACGCTGTAGGCAAGGAGACCTGCGTAGTGCGGCATTTTTTGCCGCCAATATCTCTAAAGAAAGGAAGCATACGTCATGCCACTCGCAAAAGAGGTCAAGACAAAAGCGATTGAGGATTTTCATCGCCACGAAAAGGATACTGGTTCGCCGGAAGTGCAGATCTCTATCCTGACCAACCGCATTACTCAACTCACCGAGCATTTGCGGAACAACAAGCAGGATCAATCCTGCCGACGCGGTCTGCTCAAGATGGTCGGTTCCCGTCGTCGCTTGCTCACATACTTGCGCCAAAGCAATTACAAGAGTTACCTGAGCGTCACCGAACGACTAAACCTGCGCCGCAAATAAGTATTCTAGTTCACCCGTAGGGACACAATGCTGTGTCCCTACTGTCATAAATAGCACCCGCAGTCAGGAATTGAATAGCGCGAATGACGCCCGGGCGTCATTCCCACTCTTCAGTCCCTGACCCACTGGCGGGAAAATCGTAGGACGGGAGGTATCCCGTCAAATGGCGGAATATCATCCCGCCTTACAAAACAGGAGACAAAAAATAATGAAACCCGAATTAAAACGCTATTCAGCTGTTGTTGGCACGCGCACCTTCACCTTTGAAACCGGCACACTAGCCGCCCAAGCTGGCGGCGCGGTCACCTTCGGCGTTGAAGATTCAATCGTATTCGCCGCGGCCACCATGGGCGGCGTGCGCGAAGGAATTGACTTCTTCCCGCTCTCGGTTGATTATGAAGAGCGCATGTACGCCGGCGGCAAGATTCCCGGTTCCTTCTTCCGGCGAGAAGGCCGCGCCTCCACAGATTCCATTCTTGTGGCACGCCTGACAGACCGCCCCCTGCGCCCGCTCTTTGCGCATGGCATGCGAAATGAAGTGCAAGTCATCATGTACACCTTCTCAGCCGATGGCGTCAATCCGCTGGATATTCTCGCGATCAACGCCGCCTCTGCCGCGATCATGATCTCGGATATCCCCTGGGCTGGACCTGTCGGCGCAGTGCGAGTTGGTCGTGTGAATGGCGAGTTCGTGCTCAACCCGACTTTTGCAGAAATGGACGCCTCTGATCTGGACCTGAGAATTGCCGGCACCAAGGATGCGATTCTCATGGTGGAATGCGGCGCGAACGAGATCCCCGAAGATGTAATGGTGGCCGCATTGGAATTGGGACACCAGTCCATTCAGCCGATCATTGACCTGCAGCTCAAGATGCAGGATGAAATTGGCAAGCCCAAGAGCGAAGCGGCGATCACCACTGCAAACGAAGAATTGCAAAAGAAAGTATTCGATTCTGTCAACGCAAAGATGAACGAGTTGCTGGATAAGCCATTGAGCAAAAATGAATTCTACGGCGGCATGGACGAACTACAAACCGCCCTGATTGCTGAATTTTGCATTGAAGGTGATTCAAACTCACCTTCATCAAAAGATGTAAAATCTGCTTTTAGCGAAGCTGAACATAAAATTGTGCGCGAAAGAATTTTGAGTATGGGCAAGCGTCCCGATGGCCGCACCCCCACCGAAATCCGCCCGATCTGGTGCGAAGTGGGACTTTCTCCTCGCGCTCACGGTACTGGTCTCTTCACTCGCGGCGAAACACAAGTTCTATCCTTTGCCACACTCGGCACATTGGGTGAAGCGCAGGAACTCGATAATTTATCTCCAGAGAAAAACAAGCGCTACATGCACCACTACAGCTTCCCGCCGTTCTCCACGGGTGAAGTCAAAATGCTTCGCGGGCAGAGCAGACGTGAAATTGGCCACGGAGCGTTGGCAGAGCGCGCGCTCGAACCGGTCCTCCCCGCCGAAGAATCCTTCCCGTACGCCATCCGCGTTGTATCCGAAGCGTTGTCATCCAACGGCTCGACCTCCATGGGCTCAGTCTGCGGCTCGACTTTGGCTTTGATGGATGCAGGCGTGCCGATCAAAGCTCCCGTATCCGGCGTCGCCATGGGACTCATTACTGACCCTTCGACAGGCTCAGGGCAGGTTCCGGGTCGCTATAAAATTTTGACCGATATTCAAGGAACCGAAGACCACCTCGGAGACATGGATTTCAAAGTGGCCGGCACGGCGGCTGGCATTACTGCTTTGCAGATGGATATCAAGATCAGCGGTCTGAGCACGCAAATGATGAAGGAGGCATTGGCACAGGCGAACACCGCGCGCATGTCCATTATGGAAAAAATGCTCGAGGCCCTGCCTGAATCACGCGCGGAATTGAAACCGCATGCCCCACGCATAATCACGGTGAAAATTCCGATTGACAAGATCGGTGCACTCATCGGTCCTGGCGGCAAGAACATCCGCGCTTTGCAGGAAGAGACCCACACCAAGATTGATATTCAAGAAGACGGTACGGTCTATATCGCTTCCACAGACAGCGTCGGCGCAAAGATCGCACAGGAACGTGTGGAAGGGCTGACCGAATCTGTAGTGATCGGAAATATATACACCGGCAAGGTAGTTCGCATAGAAGCCTTTGGCGCATTCGTGAACCTGCTCCCCGGCGTGGATGGACTCGTACATATCTCACAACTCGCAAGCGAACGTGTAAACTCCGTTGAAGATGTTTGTGTATTGGGCGATGAACTGACCGTCATGGTTACAGACATTGACCCGCAAGGCAAGATCCGCCTTTCACGTCAGGCGGTGCTCGAGGGTTGGTCTGCTGAGGAAGCCCGCGAGAAGGATAAGGGTGGACGAAGTGGCGGCGGTGGACGACCCGGTGGCGGCGGACGCGGCAATGATCGCAATGGCGGACGCGGCAATGATCGTGGACGCAGCGGCGGCGGGGATCGCGGCGGACGAAGGTAAATTAGGTAATTGGTAATTAGGGATTAGGCAATTCGTGAAACCTCCGAGTTCTTGCCCACAGGGTTCGCGCCAGAATTCGGAGGTTTTTTGAAAGAATGAATCAGCTCTTGCTTACGACAAAACCACCAAGACGAAAAGTCTCAAAGGACTCTTTCCCATACTTGCTTTCGGACAACCCAAACGCTCACATCCCATCCGCGTTCCCGGCGATTGCATCACCATAAGGATACACGGATGCCACGTCCCCAAACAAGGACATTCTAATAACGCCAGCCGTTGGCACGCCCCTTGCACAACAAGGTAAAAAGAAAAAATCTTGCAGTCTGTGAGATTTTCGACATCCTCCGAAAGCGGGGAGAGAATTAAGCACATGCGTTTTAGAATAGGTTGGTTGTGCTTGTTTCATAAGATAAAGTAAGTTAGGATTAACCTATGACAACTGACCTTACCTTTATCACAAACGAAAACGGACAAAGCCTAAAAGACAGGTTTAATGTCTTAATCAAGGACTCGCGTTTCTTTGATGTTTTATCGGGCTATTTTTACACAAGCGGGTTTTATGCAATTTACAAATCGCTTGAAAATACCGAGAAGGTCAGAATTTTGGTGGGAATCAGCACAGACAAAAAAGCCTCTGATTTATTCTCAATTGCAAAAGAAGAAATTCAGCAAGAACTCCCCGATCCATCTCACAAAGAAGCAAAAGATATTTTTGTTCAACAAGTGGCAAGCGAACTTGAAAATTCGCAGGACAGCCAGACGGTTGAGCAAGGGGTTATGAAATTCATTGAATGGATAGAAAACGGAAAACTTGAAATTAAAGTTTATCCGTCTCAAAACATTCACGCAAAAGTTTACATCGTCACTTTCAAAGAAGGCGACCGCGACACAGGCAGGGTAATTACAGGGTCAAGCAATTTGACTCAATCGGGATTGGTTGACAATCTTGAATTCAATGTAGAACTCAAAAACAGCGCAGATTATCATTTTGCAAAAGACAAGTTTGACACGATTTATACTTTTAATTTCTTCCCCACCACACAATCGAATAATGAAATTAAATTGAAGGAAGCGGCAGAAGCAAAAATCAATGCTTTTCTAACTTTGCTCGGCGGAGATGCGGCTTTGTTGACGGACGGCGAACCAATTGGTTCTCACGAACTTTTTAATCGTCTGGTTTCAAAGAAAACCATTACGGGCGAAGACGAAGGCGAAACCAGCGAATTGAAATACCTGAGTTTGATAAAGAATATCCGTGATAATAACGCTGACTTGTTCGAGAAGATAAAAAGACTCCCAAAGAAGGGACGTTCGGCAAAGCAATTCTCCCTCACCCCTGCCCCTCTCCCTGAGGGAGAGGGTGTCCGCAGGACGGGTGAGGGCGGTTCGCTTGTAACTTACTTCCGCAAAGGGAAAGTACAAAAGTTCTTCAAGGCTGGCAATGACCCTTCGACAGGCGCACATCGTCCCGATGATTTTTCGGGAGGGCAGGGTTTGCCCCGCGAAGGGCAGCGGGACCTGCGGCAAGCCGGTGAATTGGATTTTATTTCAGCCGCTGAAATTCTCGAAAGCGAAGCAGACGAGAAAAAGCAGAGATTGCCCGAAACTTATTTTGACCTGCTTAATAAGAACAAGGATGCTTTTTTGTATGCCACAACCGAAGACGGCGTTGAGACCCAAACCCGAAGGGGCCAGGATAGCGGCGTGAAGATGTTGAAACTTCTGAAAATGACATTCAAGAACACCAAGCAATTGACCGAAGACCAAGAAGACTATTTGAAAAAAGTAATGTCCCAGCTCGATGAAGGCGGCTTACCCAAGCAGACCACGAAAATTACACATAAAGCGTTGCAGGATTTGGGAAATGAGCAGTTAAACCCGTTAAAGGTTTTGGCGGTTTTGCAAACGCGCATCCCCGCCCGATTGCTGGAAAGCCATTACGCGGAGGAAAATCCGCGTTCGGCGGGAAAGCGCGAAGTCATCCTATCCATGTATCTGTCCGGGTGAAGATGAATACCATCCCCGCCACCCTTGCTCCATTTTTTCAAGAGTATGATATTACGCTCCTGACCCCGCAGAAAGATGCCGCCACCATTATTGAGCGAACTCTGTGGTATGGTTCGCGCGCGGAATTAAAATGGCTGTTCCAGGAATTTCCGCGCGCAGTCATTTGTGAATGGCTGAAAAAATGGGGAAGTTTTGCTCTGCCGCCTCCGCACCTTTCTTTTTGGCGGCTGCTGCTGGAGGTTGAGTAGATGAATAATCTTTATTGGAACACCGTTGGCCCAGCCCTGCGGGTGGTCTTGGAGAATTTTTCAAAGAGCCCGATTGCCAGCGAGTTTTACCTTGCGGGTGGAACTGCGCTTGCCTTGCAATTGGGACACCGTATCTCCATTGACCTTGATTTTTTTTCCGCAACCCAGAGCGATATCCCGCTGTTGACTGAATCCCTGCGCCGCGCATTAACGAATCACGCGCCTGTGCTTGCGGATACTTCATGGGGTAATCTTGTTTTTCTGGCAGATAATGTGCGCGTTGGTTTTTATGGATACGGATATGAACTTGTGCGGCCTCTTGTAAAAGTGGATGCTGTCTCACTCGCGAGTATCGAAGACATTGGTTTGATGAAGTTGGATGCCTTGCTTGCGCGCGCCAGCCGTAAAGATTTTCATGACTTGTTTCAAATTTGCCAGCGCGTCAGTTTGCGTGATTTGCTTAACCTTGCGCCGCGCAAATATCCGGACACGCGCGATTTCGAAGCGCAGGTTGCGCGTCACATGGTTTATTTTGAGCGCGCCGAGCAGGAAACGCCCGTGCCATTAATTAAAAATGTAGAATGGGAAGTTGTAAAGCACTGGTTTCGCGAACAGGCAAAAGAGATTGGAAATAGTTGGTTGAAATGATATTTACAAACGCGGGGATGCCCTAATGACACACGTAAATCCCCTACTCCGAGCTTCGCGTGGAACCCCTGCCGGCTGATGGCTGAGTCGGCTTTAGCCTGCTTTTACGAGCTGAGGCAGGACTTTAGTCCGCTGAACAAAGAAAACGGGAAAACCTTATGAATGAACAGCAAGCCATCGCACTCGTTCAGAAAACGTTCAAATCAGCCTTTGACAGAAGCGGCTATCTTTACTTTCTCAAATACCTGTTGAACGAATACGATGATGAAGGCGCGCGAAGCAATCAGGGGGTGCGGATTCCTGATAAGTTTCAAAACTACGTGGAAAAACTGGAGCGCGTGGGGAAATATAGGGTGGATGACCATGAAGTCATGCTGTTCATCGTCCGTTTGAAAAACGACTCAGTCCTTGAACGCGCCAGAACCATGCAAAGGAATTTTGTCGCTTCGTATTTGCAAAAAGATATGAAGGATGCCGCGCTCGTGGCTTTTGTATCCAAAGACCCCGCAGGCTGGCGTTTTTCTTTCATCAAAATGGAATATCGTTACGATGAACAGGAAAATAAAATCAAGGAAGAATTTACCCCTGCCAAACGCTGGTCTTTTTTGGTTGGGACAAATGAGACAAGCCACACCGCACAGCGCAAACTTGTGCCGATCATGGCGGACGATGAACATAACCCCACGCTGGCAGACCTGGAAGACGCTTTCAATATCGAGAAGGTGACGAAGGAATTCTTCGAGAAGTACCGCGATCTATTCATCCGCGCCAAAGGCGAATTGGATAAGGCGGTCAAGGCGAACCCGAAGACGAAGGCGGATTTTGAAAGCAAGGGCATTGACACGACGAACCTTGCCAAGAAACTGCTCGGTCAGATCATCTTTTTGTATTTCCTGCAAAAGAAGGGTTGGTTTGGTGTGGCAAGGGACGCGGCATGGGGCGAAGGCGAAGAATCCGCCCCGCGAAGGGCAGCGGGATCTGCGACAGGCGGGTACGTCTGATTTGGAAGGTCAGATTGATATGCTGGTTTATAAACTTTATGGATTGACGGAGGAAGAAATAAGGATTGTTGAAAACAAGATATAAAAAGACCTGACAGGTTTCAATAGAATCATGTCCGACTCGAATCCCTGTCCGTACATGAGTTATGTTCGACTCAGGCTACGATGAAACCTGTCAGGTCTGAAGTGTGGTAACCCACAGGCGGACGCTGCGCGGTCCGCGTTGGAAAAAGAGATTGATGACGCAAAGCGGGTCGCTCCGCGTCAGTTGTATGGGTTGAGTGAGGATGAGATAAAGATCGTCCAGCCATAGACCCTAAAGGTTTTTTCTGCCGACCTTCGTCACGTCTGGCGGGACAATCTGGCTTATCAAGGCAACTATTAAACAAGGAAACCTTTAGGGTCTGATATCGGAGTTTTTTTGTTGGATACTATAATCCCACTCATGTCAAAACACATCGCATTCCTTCGCGCAATCAACGCCGGCGGTCACAATGTCATGATGGGTCATCTCCGAGTGGTCGT
>Ga0082335_1001352_pt1 | contig 52861 bp, 43 predicted proteins | sample Subgrocontami58m_FD_72375 | JGI IMG/M metagenome (GOLD analysis project Ga0082335, IMG submission 72375) | Subsurface groundwater microbial communities from S. Glens Falls, New York, USA - GMW37 contaminated, 5.8 m (SPADES assembly) (version 2) ... | reverse complement strand
CCACTAGCACCTTCAAAATTGACCTCAAGGTAACTCTCCCAAACTATGACTGCGCACCACGGATCCGGGTGGAGTGTATCACGGAGCGCCACCGCCGCGCTCGCTCAGCTTGCCGGTCGCGCATCGGCCGCCGCATCCGCAACCCGGCACCGTATCGCCGGATTTCGGTTTGGCGACCCGATCCAGGGTCGCATCACTTTGGCGGTACCCCTAAGGAAACGCATCGCGCGTCCCACGCCACCGGAAGCTGTCCCATCAACAGCGGCAACGACATCTCCGGCGCCTGCCACCCGTCCAGGGTCGGCCTCCACGATGTCCGGCGCCAGCAACGTCAGCCGCAACACCCGACGACATAGGATTCGTTGATCTTCCCCGCCACCGCGATCTCCCTGACCGTCACGACGGCGCCGGCTTCCATCATCCGGCGCCACCGGACCGCCCGGGCCGGCGCCGTCACCGCGGGCATCCGGCCAGGACCGAGGTTATTGGTCCGGGCGCCTGGGCAACCCTGGGCTACACTGCTGCGGCAGGTCTATAGGCGCGCAGAAATGTGCGGACATGGCGCACCGCCAGCGGAATCTTATCCGGAGTGTCCTTCCACGGATAAAGGCTGACCTGCGCGTTGGGCGCGAGATGCACGGTCTCCATCGCGACGGCATAGGGGTGTGCCGGCACGTCGTCTGGCAACACCAGGATCGGCGTCTGGCAGCTGCGCACGAAATCACGGGTTGCCGTGTATACAAAGTCAGCACGTTTCCGATACATGTTGGTCAGAAAGGCGTCGACCATGTCCATCGTGATGTCGGACCGGCTGGCGCACAGTTCCGGACCCCAGGTCTTCATGTTGTTGTCATAGGAAAGAGTGGGCATCTCGGGGCGCCAGCCGCTGGGTTGCGCTGGGATGGCCGCGATGACGCGGTCGCCGGCGCGCTGCAACATATTCCAGATGAACGGACCGCCAATGCAGAAGCCCAATACCAGGAACTTCCCGATGCCCAGGTGATCCATCAGGCCGATCTGATCGTCTGTATAGGCGTCCCACGGCCGGTCGACCTCAAGCGGCCCCGTGGACTCGCCGCCCTTCGCGTTGCGCAGGTCCGCCGAGATCACCCGGAATTCGTTCTTGAATTCGTCGAACGGGTTGAACGGGTGGCTCTTGGTCGCCAGGCCCGCGACCGTCGAGTTCAGCCCGCCGCCGGGAATGACCAGCAGCGGGAAACCGGAGCCAGCCTCTTCGTAGTGAATGCGGACGGGGCCTCTCTCAAAGAACGGCATGATTGTTTCTCCCTGTGACTTGAGGTGGCGGGTAGGAAGCGAATGGATCGGCCGCGCGCCGGTCGAAATAGGCTGAGCGTATACCAGCACATCTCGCGGGATAGCGTCAGGTCAGGAGTATCCCCGGTATTTTCGCCGCCGCCAATCCCCGCGGCGGCGGGCCTGCTCGCCTCGGCGCCCGCTAGCGGAAATGCGGCATGATCTCCTGGGTGAACACTTTCATGTAGTGGATCTGGCGGTCGAGATCACCGGATTCCGTGCTCAACCACAGCCGTGAGGCGCCCGCGTCGGCGAGTGCGCCAATGCGGTCGATCCAGTCATGCACGTTACCGGCGAGAGCGAACCGCTCCATCCCATACTCGGTGAGCCCCAGTTCGGCCATGCGCTTCGGATTTCGTCCGGCCTGGAGGACATGGTCGTACAACTCGTACCCCGCGACATACTCGGCCACCTTGGCCCGGAGTTGGCCAGGCACATTCTTGCCCTCAAGGCCGAACCGCATGGAATGGTTGAGGATCGAGGACACCGAAGCGTGGATACCCTGGATGGCCTTGTCCCGGTCGGCGTCGAGCGACGAGCGGGTGGTGAACCAGACCTCGGCCTCGGAGGGGGCACGGCCCGCTTCCCTGGCACCCGCGGCGACTCGCTCGATGGTGTCCGAGATCACCTCCGGCAGCAGACCGGTGCCGGCGATCACGCCATCACAGATCCGGCCACCGAGATGCAAGGTCCTCGGCCCTTCGGCGCAAAGGGTGATCGGGATGCGACTGCGTACCGTCTGGTCGTGCCATCGCACGCGCTGTGGCCGGCCGTCATAGGTGCCCTCCCCCGTTGCGAGCAGATCGCGGACGCAGGTGATGTAGTCCTCCATCCTGGCGCGGGTCGCCGGCACCAAGCCAATGTTGTAGACCGCGCTGTCGCCACTGCCGATATCCATGAACGCTCGGCCTTCCGTCATCGCGTCGATAGAGGCGAGGAACGCCGCCATGATCTGTGGCTCACGGGTCAACGGATTGGTCGGATGAAGACCCACCTGGGCGTTCTTCGCGGTTCGTGCGATGAGGGTCGCTCGCACATAGGCGTCGCCGGCAATGAAGCTGGTGTCGTTCGTACCGATCAATTCAACGCCCGAATCGTCGATGATCCGGACCAGTTCAGCGAGCTTCTCCAGGTCCCGTCGGTGGGGAAACGCCGTCCCGCTCAACACCGACACACCAAAACGGACTTTCATCTGGTTTCCTTTCATCAGTCGCCTGAGCGGACGGGGCGACTACCGGAGTGCGTGACCTCAGCGGACATGGAGCGATCGCAGGATTGCACGCGCGGTCACCTGGACAAATGGCGGCTCAGACTCAGCGCGGCGCGAAATTCAGAATAACGCCATCGCCGCTAACCGGCGAGCGATGGTGGCGTGACGTAGCCGGCTGAGAAGAGAAGGTCCATCACGTCGGTGTGAACAATCCTGGCTCGGTTCGCCAGCCGCGATGCAGCCATCGCGGCGGCACTGCTCGAGAAGTCGGGTCCGATCAACTCGATGCTGGTGTCACAAGCCTCAGAAAATGCGGCCAGTCTGTTGCCTGCGCCGCGGCTGGACCTGGTGAGGTAGCATGCCACTGAACAACAGGACGTGTTTCGCTGGGTGCATCGGCATTCCGACCGGGGTCGAGGTCGGTATTCAGAAGCCATTTGCCGATCAGCTCTTCGTTGGTATCGGAGAATGTCGCGACACGATCAGCCGAACGGATCAACCCCGCGCTGGGGGTGAGGGGGAGGCGGATGCACGACCCCGCGTCCGCACTCGGGTGATCGCTGTGGGGTGTTTCCTTTCGGCTGATTTGCGGTCAGCCGGATTCAGGCCGATTGTTCACCGGCTTGCGGGAAGGACCGATTCCGGGTCCTGAACGGAACCAAGAATGAAGGGAGCGACCATGTCCATCCTGAGACGCCTTGGCGTGGCCTGCGGATTGCTGGCCCTGGTTTCCACAGCGTTCGCCCAATCCGAAGCCACCTGGCCCGAGCGGCCGGTACGGATCCTGGTCAACTTCGCACCCGGGGGCGGCACCGACAACGCCGTGCGGCCCTATACCGAACCCTTGCAACGCGCACTTGGTCAGCCCTTCGTGCTGGAGCACAAGGGTGGTGCCGCGGGGGCGATCGGGATCGAGGCCGGCATCAAGATGCAGCCCAACGGCTACAACTTCATCGCAACGCCCAGCCCTTCGATCGTGGCCGTGCCGCATCTGCGCAAGGTACCCTATGACCCGCTGAAGGATATGGTGCCGGTCGCGGCGTTCAGTTGGTATCCGATGATGCTGTCGATCCACCCCGCTGTGCCCGTCGCCAACCTGAAGGAGATGGTGGCCTACGCCAAGGCGAACCCCGACAAGCTGAGCATGGCGTCATCCGGGATCGGCTCGACCGGGCATCTGATCGCCGAGGCGCTGAATCGTTCGGCTGGAATTTCGCTGTTGCACGTGCCCTACCGCGGCAGCGCGGAGGCGTTGCAGGATACCCTGGCGGGCGTCGTGCAGTTGTTCGCGGACCCCACAGTCGCCCCGCATGTGCGGGCGGGCAACCTGAGGCTGCTGGCTGTGACCGGCGGACGCCATCCCGAGTATCCGGACGTCACGACCTTCGCGGACACCTATCCGGACGCCGATTTCATTCCCTGGAACGCGTTGTTTGCGCCGGTGGGCACACCCGAACCAATCATCCGCAAGCTGGCCAAGGCGATCAACACGATTGCCGCCTCGCCCGAGATGGCGGCGTTGCTGCCGAAGATTGGCCAGTTTCCCCTTGTCGACACGCCCGAGCAACTCGGCGCTCGGCTCCGGAAGGACTATGACCAGTTCGGGGTTTTGATCCGGGAGAGGAACATCAAGGCGGAGTGACCGGGCGCCGACATGCAACCCGGGGATTTATGACGGGGACGCCGCAGGGGTCGAAACCAGCGGTATTGCGGTTCACGATGTCGGCGTCGTGGCGTTCGATACGGGAGGTGTCGGCGTCCTGCCTGCCTCAGATGGCCAAGTCCTTGGTGTTGTAGTCGCGGATCACCCGATCGAACGTCTCCGGTGTGAAGCGGAACCGGTCTTCCTGGCCCGAGAATGGCTGATAGGCGAACACCGGTTCGTCTGGAAAGGCCTGATGGCGGGCGTCGATCGCGACCTGGATCACGGACGAGCGTTCGAAGATGCGCTGCTCATCGTAGATGGCCTGCGTGTCCGCGATCGCCAGCGCGGCCTTCTGGCCCAACACGGATTTGCGCCGGTGGAACCCAAAAGTCAGCGAGATCCGCAGGTCCAGCGAACTGTTGGCGAATGACCCGTGGACCATCTGCCGGTTGACCATGGTCACATCGCCTGCCGCGCAGACCAGCGGGACGGCCCCAGGCAATTGCTCGCTGCCGCCATTCGCCAGCACCATTGCCTTGATGTCTGCCTTGCCGAGCTTGTGGGAGCCGGGGATCACCCAGAGACAATTTCCGACCGTGGCCGGGTAGAGCTGGACCTGGAAATTGAAGCCGTGAATGCCCTCATCCCAGTCCGGGGAATTCCAATGCGTGACGCCATCCTGGTGCCAGGCGACGGAACCGCCGAGGCCGGGTTGCTTCACGAAGATCGCATCGTTGAACGGCACGAAATCGGTGCCATTGATCGATTGGGCCGCTGCCAGCAGTTTCGGATGCCCATACAGTCGCAGACCGGACGGCATGGCCTGGCACATCGCGTACATCAGGAACACGACATGCTCCGGCGCGTCCGCATCCGGCTTCGGCTGGGCCATCTGTGCTGGATGCCGCCCGCCAAGCGCCTGCGTGCCACCCCAGGGGTCGGCCAACGGCCGGGTGAAGCGGTAAGGCAGCCGGGCGAAATCCAGGCCCAGCGCCGGGCGTCCCTGCGCGTCGACGGTCGCGTCCGGCCCAACCGGCGCGCGGGCAAGCATGGTCTGGGCGTCGGCACGCAAGGCGGCGATCTCGGCCTGGTCGATGACGCCGGTGAAGACGTAGTAGCCGTGTCGCCAGTAGGCAGCCTGGATGTCGGGGTGCAGCGCGCCGTCATCCGTCAGCCGCAAGGGCCCGCGATTGCCGATTTCCTCAGCAAGCCGTTGCCCCGCTTCGCGATACGCCGCCATGCCCGCCGCGTGCTCCGCGCGGGAGAGGGCTTGGGGCGCTCTCACGGCCTCGGTCATGTCATTCATCGCGCGTTCCCCCATGGTGGATTTGGGGTATCGTCGCCGACAAGGGCGGGGGCGTGCAAGTGCGCCCGGATCGGGCCAGATATCTGGTTCGCCAGACGATCCGTTGAGCAATCCCGCCAGCGGTGCCAATAGCGGTGCCCGGGGTCCGCGCGCCTGGTCGAGTCGCGTCGCCTCGGGTTGCGACAAGGAGAGACAATGCGTGCCTTCGAAGGTCAGCGTTCGGACAATCAGCCGGTCAACCGGTCTCGGGCCGAGAAGGAAAAGCTGCTGCGCGAGCTTCGGGAGACCCTAGCCGACATGAAATCCCACACGAGTGCCTCGCTCCGGCAAAGCGTCCAGAAGCGTATTTCCGATCTCACGGCCGAACTAGGAGTTACGGTCGCCACCGGGCGCTGATCGGACGGGCTGGGGGCGCACACCGCCTCGGCCGGCGTCAACCAGCATGTATTGCTTTGCGGCCTGGCCTTCCGCGTTAGACGTCACGGCTGACCAACTTTGCAGGGCAAGCAACCGCGCCGCTCGGGATTGTTGGAAATTCCAGCCCTGCCCGCCGAACACGTAACTCGTGGTGGCGCCGCGCCGGCGTATCGGGTGATGTGCTGGCTGTCCGCAGAGTGAGCATCGAACATGACGAAGCAGCTTCATCTTGGTGCCGTCATGCGTCCGGTTGCCATCCATACGGCATGGTGGCGCTATCCGGGCGCCTATCCCGACGCCAACTTCAACCTGAAACACCTGGTCCGCTTTATCCAGACGCTGGAACGGGCGTGCTTCGATGCCTTCTTCATGGCGGACCATCTGGCCGTGATGAATATGCCCCTCCAGGCGCTACGGCGTAGCGCGACCGTGACGTCGTTCGAGCCGATGACGCTGCTTTCGGCGCTCGCGATGGTGACGGAACGGATTGGTTTGATCGCGACAGCATCGACAACGTTCGACTCCCCCTATCATGTTGCCCGTCGGTTCGCGTCGCTCGACCACATCAGCAACGGCCGAGCGGGGTGGAATGTCGTGACGACCGCCAACCCGGACGCGGCGCTCAATTTTGGGTTGAACGACCATGTCGAGCACGACGAACGCTATCGGCGGGCACGTGAGTTCCACTCTGTCGTGACAGGTCTTTGGGATAGTTGGGCGGACGATGCGTGGGTGCGCGACCAGGCGAGCGGACTCTTCTTCGATCCCGACAAGATGCATGTGCTCGATCATAACGGGCCGCATTTGTCGGTGCGTGGTCCATTGAACATCGCGCGACCGATCCAGGGCTGGCCGGTGATCGTCCAGGCCGGCGCATCCGATGTGGGAAGGCAATTCGCTGCCGAGACCGCTGAAGTGGTGTTTGGCAGCAGCAGGACGATCGAGGAAGCCAAGGCGTTCTATCGGGATGTAAAGGGGCGCGTGACCGCGGCCGGACGTTCGGCGGAATACTGCAAGATCCTGCCCGGTGCTCTGGTGATCGTCGGTCGCACCAGCGAGGAAGCCGGAGAGAAGAAAGCCCAGCTTGACAGCCTGGTGCATCCCGAGAGTGGGATTCCCAATCTGTCGATCCGCCTTGGCATCGATGCCTCGACGTTCGATCTCGATGCGCCGTTGCCCGACATTCCGCCGTCCAACCAGAGCCAAAGCCAACGCGATACCTTGGTGGCCTTGGCGCGCCGCGAGAATCTGACCGTCCGCCGGCTGGCCCAAATGATGGGAGGTTTCGGCGGCCTGGAGATCGTTGGGACCGCTACGGAGATCGCCGACACGATGCAGTCATGGTTGGAAACGGGGGCCGCCGACGGGTTCAACATCATGTTCCCAACGGTTCCTGCCGGGCTTGATGATTTTGTGGGACTCGTCATCCCGGAGCTTCGGCGCCGAGGAATCTTCCGTGAGGAATACGAGGGGACGACCCTGCGTGAGCATCTCGGTTTGCCGCGGCCGGAGAATCAATTCTTCCCACCGACCGACTGGCGTGGTTCGAAAACGGCCACAACCGCATGAAACCGGAAGCGCCGGAGGGGTACTGACCAAGGATGTTCAGTTCCAAGCGCGACCTCTCGTGGACCAACCACAGATCACGAATAGAGAGCAAGTGGACGGTATTGAGCGCAGTGGTGGTGCCACGCCTTCGACGCCGGCGGAACACCACACTCAGGTTGTTCGATGGAATCGCAAATCGTTCGGGCGGCATGAGCCCGTTACGCTTCCACCGCGTCACCGACGCCGCCGACGCCGCCGGCAACGACCTCAGCTTCATCGGCGCGGGCAGCGGCTTCGACGTCTAGCCCACCGAGGACGGCAACTGGTTCACCCGCGGCGCACTGGTCGTCTTTGAGTATCGGTTCCGCGGCTGAGCGGTAGCGCACGGCTTTTCCCTGTCATGCTCGCCGACAAGGCTCTTTGTCCGCTCCGATCAAGCCGTCAGAATTCATACTCCGGCCCGTCGACGTATCGGAACTTCTCCAACGCGTCCGCCCGCAGCGTAAAGCCAAGGCCCGGCCGATCCGGGGCATGCACCATGCCATCCGGGCGGATATCGAACGGCTCGTTGAACAAGTCCCACATCATCGGCATGTAGCCTTGCGTTACCTCCAGGATATGGCAGTTGGCGGCCGCCATCGCGACATGGATGCTTGCCGCGAACAGAACCCCACTGCCCCAGGCGTGCGGCGCGAGCCGCACGCCGTAGGTCGAGGTCAACGCCGCGATCCGTCTGATCTCCGTTATCCCGCCCGCCCGCGCCACATCCGGTTGCGCGATATCCAATGCCCGCCGTTCCAGAAGGTCCTGGAAGTCAAACCGCGTGAACTCGCGCTCGCCCGAGGCGATGGGGATAGTCGTTGCTCGGCGTACCTCGGCCTGCCCTGCATGGTCGTCCGGCGTCACCGGTTCCTCGAACCAAGCAATGTCGTATTGCTCCAGCTCCTTCGCGAGTTTGATGGCAACCGCGACTTCCAGCGAACCATGTGCGTCGATCATCAGTTCGACGTTGGGGCCAATCCCACGGCGGGCCGCCTTCACCCGGCGCACGCAGTTGGCGATCGAGAAACCGTCGCGCCCAACCACGCGCATCTTGACCGCGCTGAAGCCCTTGGCAGCGTAGCCGCCGAGTTCCGCCTCGGCCTCCTCGCCAGGTGCCCAGCCACCGCTGGCGTAGCCGCGTACCGAACTGCGCACCGCGCCGAGCGCATGATACAGTGGAACGCCGAGAGCCTGCGCCTTGACATCCCATATCGCGATGTCGACGCCGGAGATGGCTTCCATGATGACACCGCGGCGGCGGCTTTCATCAGCCTGCGTCACGCCACGTTCCAGCGCCGGCTTGGCACGGGAGCCGTTATACATCTTCTCGTAGATACGTTCGGAGAACATTGGGTTCTCGCCAACACACTCCGGGGAAAGTTCATGCTCAACGATGGCGGCGACGATCGGCGGCGTTCCGAGCGCCGCGCCGATGCCGACCAGTCCGTTGTCGGTTTCGACGCGAATGAGCGTCGCGTCGCTCTTGACCTTGGTCCCGAGATCGGTGCGGTGGCGCTTTTCCTCCGGCACGGGCGCTGACATGGGGATGGCGGTGACGCTGATGATTTTCATTGGCTCGTTCTTCCCTGATCGGTGGGTCGCTGCAAACAACACCATCCGATGTTCCCGTTTCGGTCAGGCCGTGGGCCCCTCTAGAAGGCAGCCTAACCGCCAACCGGGGGACGCGACAACAACAGGCCCAGCACCGGGCCGGCCGGCCCTCTGCCAGGGGCAACAGTGATGGATGCGCCTCACATTGCGCCACAGCGAAGGGACAGTGCGCGCGGAAGCGGCAGCCGGTGGGCCAGTTGCGTGGGTCCGGCGGCTGGCCGTCGATCGTGGTCAGCCTGCGGTCGCTCGACTCGGCGTCGATGCGGGGCGCGGCGTGCAGCAGCGCCCAGGTATAGGGGTGACGCGGATCCGACAGCAGCTCCTCGGGCGGGCCTTCCTCCACGACCTCTCCGGCATACATCACCAGGATGCGCTGGCAGACATTCGTTATGACACAGAGGTCGTGGCTGATCAGGATCACCGCAGTGCCGAAGTCGCGGTTGAGCTCGCGCAACAGTTCCAGGATCTGCGCCTGGATGGTCACATCCAGGGCGGTTGTCGGTTCATCGGCGATCAGCAGGGCTGGCTCGTTGGAAAACCCCATCGCCAACATCACCCGTTGGCTCATTCCGCCTGTATCCTCATGAGTTTTCGGGCGACCAACGGCAGCGGCTCGCGATCGCCCGCGCGCTGGCCCCTCGCCCGCGCATGATTGTCCTGGATGAGCCGGTGTCGGCGCTGGACGTGCCGATCCGGGCCCAGGTCCTCAACCTGCTGTCCGACATCCAGGTCGAGTTCAAGCTGACCCATCTGGTGATCGCCCACGACCTTGCGTTGGTCGAGCACTTCAGCACGCGGGTCGCGGTGATCTATCTGGGGCGGCTGGTCGAGACCGGCCCGATGCGGGAAGTCTTTTCGGCTCCCCAGCATCCCTACACGCGCGCGCTGCTGGACGCCGTGCCGGTGCCAGATCCGGACCACCCGCTGACGGTGCCGGAGATGGCCGGCGAACCGGCGAGCGCCCTTGATCCGCCATCGGGTTGCCGCTTCCATCCGCGCTGTCCGCATGTGATGCCGATCTGTCGGGAAAGCGTGCCGACATTGATCGGGCAGACGCATAGCGCTGCCTGCCACCTTCTGAGCGAGGAACCCGCGCGATGACCACGAACGCGCCTACCAGCGCGATGACCAAGAACGCGCCTACCAGCGCGATGACCAAGAACGCGCCTACCAGCGCGATGACCAAGAACGCGCCTACCATCGCGATGACCAAGGACGCGCCTGCTGGCGCGATGACCAAGGATGCGCTTGCCGGCCTGACGATCCTGGAACATCCGGACAATGTTGCGATCCGCTATTGCGGCCGGATATTCGCCGAACATGGCGCGCGCGTGTTGCAGGCCTCGGCCCCGTCGGCGGTCGGCGTCGGTTATGGCGGCGCGGCGACCGAGGCGTTCTCGGCCTGGCTCGACCACCGCAAGACACCGCTCGATGGTGCCCCGCCCAGGATCGACCTGGTGATCGGCAACCGACCGGATCGCAGCCAGTGTCCCGAGGCGCTGCACCTTTCGCTGACCTGGTTCGACCAGCACGGCCCCTTCCGGGACTGGCAGGGCACGGACGCCGTGATCCAGGCGATGGCCGGCGTTGCCTTTGTTGTCGGTCCCCGGGAGGGGCCACCCTTGCTGCCGCGTGGCCATTCCCCGCAGATCGTAGCTGGCGCGACCGCCTTCATCGCCTCGCTGGCCGGCTTGATCGGGCGGGACAACGGCTGGCGCGGGGAACGGATCGAGGTGGACGTGCTGTCCGCCAATCTCTGCTTCATGGAATCCCAGGCCGCCGGATCGGCCCTGAGCGGCGAGAAAACCCAGCGCAAGGGGATCAACCGCTACAACACGTACCCCGCTGGCATCTACCCCTCCGCCCGGGACTGGATCGGCGTCACCGCGCTGACACCGGCGCAGTGGACATCGTTGTGCGACATGATCGGCCTGCCCGAACTCGGACGGGAGAAGCGATACCAGGTCGCGGCCAACCGCTCCGCTGACTTCGAGATCCTGGAACCGCAACTCTGCAAGGCCTTCCTGGCCCGACCGGCCGCCTACTGGCTGGAGGAAGGGCAGCGCCGACGAATCCCCATGGCGCCCGTGCCGGACCTCGCCACCTTGCCAAAGACCCCGCATTGGGCGGAGCGCGAAAGCTTCGGCGCGGCCGGGACCGGTATCGGGCCAACGCTGCCGTTCCATTTCCATGCGCGCGGCACCGAACAGCCTCCAAGGGCCGTCGCCCGAGCCGACCGGGCGCTGCCATTGCAGGGGATCAACGTGCTCGACCTGTCCATGGGTTGGGCCGGACCGCTGGCGGCGCGCCACTTCGCCGATCTCGGCGCCGATGTCGTGAAGGTGGAATCCTGCGGTTATTTCGACTGGTGGCGCGGCTGGGATGGCAACATGAACGCCGATCCGCCGCCCTATGAAGTGCGCTCGTCGTTCCTCATGGTGAACCGCAACAAGCGCGCCGTCACGCTGGACCTGAAGACGGATGACGGACGGGCGCTGCTGCGCCGATTGGCCACCGGTTCGGACGTGCTGATCGAGAACCACGCCCCCGGCGTGCTCGACAAGCTAGGCGTCGGCGCCTCGACCCTGGCCGAGGAAAATCCGGGCCTGGTCGCCATCTCGATGGGCGCGTTCGGCGCGCGGGGACCGTGGCGGCATTTCCGCGCCTACGGCTCGACCGTCGAGCAGGCGTCCGGTCTGCCCTTCGTGAACGGCAACCCCGAGGATCCGCCGACCATGCAGCACGTCGCCTACGGCGATCCGGTGGCCGGCATCTTCAGCGCCACGGCCTGCATGATCGGGCTGTACGCACAGCGCCGAGCGCGGGCCAGCACCTGGATCGACCTGGGCCAGGTGGAGTGCCTGTTCCAGCTTGGCGCCGATGCGATCATTGCCCAGTCGGTGCGCGACGATCTGTTGCCGCGACAGGGCAGCGCGCATCCGGCGTCTCTGCTGCGCGCCTGCGTCCCCGCGGCCGGTGAGAACAACTGGATCGCCGTGTCGGTTGAAACCGAGGCGCAGCAGCGGGCGCTCACGAAACTGCTGGGCACCGCGACCGACCTGGCGCACTTTGCCGCCGCGAGAGAACCCGATGACGCGGCCCGGACCCTGCAGGAAGCGGGCGTTCCGGCGGGCTATCTGCGTCCCGCGCATGACCTGCCGAACGATCCGCAACTGCATGCCGCCGGCTTCTGGGAATGGCTGGAGCGGCCGTTCGTCAAGCGCTACCTCGCGCCGCACGCGCCGTATCGTCTGGATGGCGCGATCCCGCCGATCCACTGCCCGGCCCCGACGTTGGGCCAGCACAACCATGACATCCTTGGCGATCGGCTTGGTCTGCCCGCCATAGAGCTGGAGCGACTTCAACAAACCGGCGTGATCGGCACGCGGGCCGCGCTACGGGTGGACGCTTGATGGGTGAGAACGAAACGAAACTCGGGAAACTGCTGATCGCCAATCGCGGCGAGATCGCCATCCGGGTCGCGCGCACAGCGATGGAAATGGGGATCGCGACCGTCGCGATCCATTTCGAGGATGACCGGCGGTCCCTTCACACGCGCGCAAGCGACGAGGCCGTCAGCCTGACCGGCAGCGGCCCAGCCGCCTATCTCGACGCTACCCAAATCATCGCATGCGCGAAGCAAACCGGCTGCGACGCCATCCATCCGGGCTACTGCTTTCTGAGTGAGAATGCATCCTTCGCGCGACACTGCCTCGACGCCGGCTTGACCTTTGTCGGCCCCACGCCGGCAACCCTCGATCTGTTCGGCGACAAGACCGTAGCGCGCCGCTTCGCCGAAAGCTGCGCGGTGCCGGTGATGGCCGGCACCTCCAGTCCCACAACCCTTGCCCAGGCCCAGAGCTTCCTCGCCTCGCTCGGCGTCAGCGGCGGCGTGATGGTAAAATCGGTTGGCGGCGGCGGCGGCGGCGGTCGCGGCATGCGCCCGGTCATTGATCCGGGCCAGCTTCCGACCGCGTTCGAGCGTTGTGCCGCCGAAGCCTTGCAGGCATTCGGCAACGCCGATCTCTATGTCGAGCAATTGTTCCACCACGCACGCAACGTGGAAGTGCAGATCGTCGGCGACGGCACCGGTGCGGCGATCCACCTGTGGGAAGAGGTGACGACGGTCGAGGGGGGGGCGATGTTAGAGTCCTCCCCGTAGTGAATCCACGTGTCGGCGGCTTGTCACTTACTCATTAACCCGATTGCCCTGTCGCCGGGATCGGCTTGGTTGAAGTTCGTCGGCCAACAATGGTGCAATCAACGATGTGTCATGGAACTGACTGCGGTGAAGGGTCGTGATCACGCCAAACCGCAGTTACCGCCTTTGTCCAAGCGCTGACAGCGGCCAGCATGCAACCAAAATCGAAGGCGGGACTTCAGCATGCCGTCGCCCTGACACAGACGGATAATCGGTCTTGAGAGGTATCGACATGACGCGCGATTATCGTGGCGACATCTGCGGCATGGGTCGTGATCATGAAGTGGGCGGCCGCCTCGACCGTTACGAGGCGAGCACCCGCAATATACTCCGCAAGACGCATGGTAACGCGCTGCATGGCGGGGTGGCTCTTTCCTCCTCGGATGACGAGTGTGGAGCAATTCATTGCTGCGAGGGTGGCTGGCGTCAGATCGAACCCATACGCACTTTGCCAGTCGCGCAGGTTCACCTCGGTCGTCTCGACTGCATATTGACGGGCGCGCTCGGGCCACAACGCGAAGGTGCCGTGTCCACCGTAGAAATCAACCATCTTGCCGATGGCTTCGGGCTCCCCGGTCGAAAAGGCATGTGCGTATTCGTTCCTCAGTCTATCAAATGCCTGAAGATGTATCGTATCGCTCGTATCCCGCGTCAGGATCGTAACGGCCGGGGGTTCGATCATGGTCAGGCTCGCCAGCGGCACCTTACGCCGTACGGCAACCGCCAGGGCCACGAGTCCGCCAAACGAATGGCCAACGAGATGGATAGGTCCCGTAACCGCCGAGGCCACGGTCTCGATGCCCTCCGCAACATGCGCAATTGACGGGTCTGCCTCGGGCCGCCGCTCGGCCACGCCGCCATAACCCGGCAGGCTTGTCGTCACGCAGTTGAATCGCTCGTCCAGGTGTGTCTGCACCGCGCGCCATGCGGCCCCTGTGCTGCACGAACCCGGAACGAGCAGGACCGCCGGGCCCCGCCCGCGCTCGTCGCAGTCCGCGGTGCAGTCAGTATCGGTGATCATGATATTCCCCTATTGATTTGCGCAAGCCGCGTGGTGCCCGGTGGTCGCATGACCCGGATGGGACCATCCGATGACACCTCGTTGTCCACGCGGCTCGGCGTGTTCATTGCGGGAGCGCGCGGTCAAGGACCTTCTTGCCGACTTTCTCCCCGATCATCTGTCCGGCCTCGATGTCGAAGCGATAGTGGATGCCAGCCCACACACGCGCCTCGGCGGCCTCCTTGCCCAGCGCAAGCAGACGCTCGCGGTCCTGGGGGAAGACGGCCGCAAGCACGGTCGCAGCAGCCGTCGAGTAGCAGCCATGCGCGGCCGGGTAGCTCGGATGATTCGGCGCCGGAAACAGGGATTTTACTTCCGGGTCAAGCTGCGGCGGCCGGATATACCAAAACGTGTACTTTGCGTCCCAGCAGGCCGTCCCGGCGTCCGCGAGCGCAACGTTGAGCGCGGCGAGCACGCGCGCGCCATCCGACGCACCCGCGCCATACTCCAGCAGTTTCGCGCGGGCGATCTCATTCCAAAGCGTGTGGGCGCGAGCGCCACCATGGACCTCCCAATAGACGGCACGATGGTTGGTCTTCGGACTCCGTGCGAACGACTTGAGTTCGCCAAGCGCGGCCTTGACCTGGTCTGAGTCGAACGACGGTGGAGCAGATGGTCGCAGTTCACTTGTCGATGACAACACCCACGGACGCCAGGTGCCCGCGAGCGGTGCGATCGGGTTCGTACCCTTCCAGTTGCCAGGTCCTTCCGGTACCGTGCCGGTCCACTTGGCATCGCTGCCATCGGTTTTGGCCCGTTCGATGGCAACGGCGGCCACTTCCCGGCCGTAGGCCTTGCCGGCACCGATTGCCTCGACGGTATCGACGCCCGCAAGCGAGCGCACCTTGATTACTTCCTCGGCCTTCTTCGCGAAACTCTCCGATTGCGCCGGGAAGAGGTGCGACAGGACCAGGGAAGCGGCCACCGCAGTCGCAGCGTACTCGGATGCCCCTGACGGAGACTTATGTTTGCGCGCATGGGCAACAGCGTCGTCGAGTGCCGCATGGAACAGTGCCAGATGTCGGGCCGCCATCGGCAGCACGACAAATGAATCCTGGATCGCATCAAGGATGATCTCGTTCCAACGATAGGCCGGGCCGCCCACGGACCACCAGTGGAGACGCTCGGTGACTTTGATGTCGCCCTTGCCGGTCGATTTGACCGCGCTCGATTGCTTGCCGGCGGTCGCGGCGGGATTGGGTGGAGCGGGAGCGACAGAAACCGGGGCAAGCCACGGGATGCCGGAAGGCCCCAAGGTGCTATCGTTCCCTGCGCCGAACGCGGTGGCAGCCGAGAGCACCGCAAAGCAGGTGGAGCCGAAAAGCCGAGCGGTGAACCGGAGAGACATCTTCTGTCGTATAACGGGGGTCATGGTAAGGTCCTTTTCTGTCAGCGCGTGCGTGGGCTCAGGCCTTGACGACAATGGCCTCGAGATAGGCGCTTGGAGCGACCACACTGCCGTCGCGCGCGACGTTGGTACGATCGAGCAATGCGATCAGATCCTGCTCGAGTGCGGAACGACCAGCGTCATCAAGCGCCGCGAAGGCTTGGAGTATCGGTCCGTAGTACTCGCGAAAGATTGACAGCCAATGCGTCGGCGACTTGTAGCGAAACGTGAAGGTACGAACCTCGGCTGTGATGCTCGCCTCGCTGCCAAAGAGCGTTTCGAGGTGAGCCTTGGTTCCCCACAACGCCGGCGACTGCACGCCCAACGGCGGCGCGACATGCCTACCGATGGTCTTGAAGAGCTGGCCGATGAAGCCGTCGGGTGTCCAGTTGGCAAGCCCGATCCTGCCGCCCGGGCGACAGACTCTCAGCATTTCGTTCGCTGCCTGCTGGTGGTTGGGCGTGAACATGACACCGAATGTCGAGAGCACGACATCGAAGCTTGCGTCGTCGAACGGAAGATCCTCCGCATCGGCATTCCGGAACTCGACCGCGACACCATCCGCGGTCGCGCGCAGACGCCCGCGATCAAGAAGTGCCGGGACATAATCCGTGGACACGACACTGGCGAAGCGTCGAGCGGCGGCCAGCGTGGCGTTGCCATTGCCGGCCGCGACGTCGAGGACGCGTTGGCCGCCGCGCACGTCAACCGCCTCGCACAGCGTCTCACCGACGATTTGCAGCGTGGTTCCTACGACCGCGTAGTCACCCGAGGCCCAAGTCATCTGCTGGCGACGCTTGACGGCAGCGAAATCGGGCGTCGGTCCGGATGTGATCGGCATATCCATGGTGGTTCTCCTTTGGTGGATTGAGCAAGACGCTGCTGTTACGAGCGACTGGGTGATCAATCGTTCATGTGGTCAGTCGACGGTTGCTTCCCGCCGCAACCAGTGGCATCGAAGGCCCATCGCCTCCGATCGATGTCGAAGCTAACCGTCGAGTGTGGGAGCCAGCGTTGGAAGCAACGTGGAAATGTCCGTGGAATCTGGTTCGAACCTGATAACGGCGGCTTCAAACGACGGGCTGGAGCTGCGTCTGATTGGCACCCTCGCGGTCCGTCGCAACGAGACCGACGTTGAGCTGCCAGCATCGCGCAAGGTGCGCGGGCTGCTCGCCTACTTGGCGATGGCGCCGGGGCCGGTCGGGCGAAGCGAGCTCTGCGAACTACTCTGGGACGTGCCGAACGACCCGCGCGGCGAGTTGCGGTGGAGCCTCAGCAAGATCCGCGGCTTGGTCGATGAGCCGAGCCGGCAGCGTACGGTAGCGCGGCGCGACGTGGTCGGACTCGATCTTTCCGATTGCTTCGTTGATGCGCGCGCCATCCAGCAGGCGACGGACCGCAAGATCGACTCGCTGCCGGTCGAGCAGTTGCAGAGTCTTGCCGCGCTTTTCACCGGTGCCTTCCTCGAAGGTCTCGAGATCGACCGGTGCCCGGCCTTCCAGGCATGGGTGATCGCGCAGCGCCGCCGGTTTCAAAGCTGCCAGGCCGCCATACTGGAACGGCTCGCCGCGACCGCGCCGGAGGATGAGACGTTGAGCCATCTGGAGCGTCTCGTCAGCCTGGCTCCGTTCGACCGGCGGGCCCACGAAATGCTGCTTGAGGCTCTCGCCCGCCGCCATCGCCTCAAGGAAGGCGCAGCGCATGTCGAGGCGACGGCGAAGCTGTTCGAGGAGGAGGGCCTCGAAACGGCACCGCTCCGCGAGACGTGGCGCGCGGCAAAAGCCAACGCCAATGTCGCGTCGATCGAGGTGAAAGGGCCTCCAACGGCTCAGCCCACGAACGAGTCGGAACCGCTCGCGGCGCGCCGCGCGTCGATCGCCGTGATGCCGTTCGTGGACGTTTCGCCGATCGTGGACCCGCAGGGTGGCATTGGCAGCGCGCTCGCCTATGACGTCATCGTGCGTCTTGCCAAGCTCAGGTCGCACATGGTCATCGCGCAGGGGACCGTGCGCACGCTCTCCGAACGCGGCGTTGGGGCGGAGGAGGCCGCGCGGACTCTAGGCGTCGACTACGTCGTCAACGGCACCCTGCAGCGACGCGCCACTCACCTTGCAGTGCAGGTTGAGCTGATCGAGGTGCGCACCGCCCGGGTCGTGTGGGCAGAGAGCTTTACATCGAGGCCGGCCGATACGCTGGCGATGCTCGAGGAACTTGGCAATCGGCTCGTGTCATCAATCGCAGCGGAGATCGAGACGGTCGAGCGCAACCGCGCAATCCTGACGCCACCCAACTCGCTCGGCGCGTGGGAGGCCCTCCATCGTGGCCTATGGCACATGTACCGGTTCACGCGGGCCGACAACGAGCAAGCGCGGCATTTTTTCGAGATGGCCGTGCGTCTCGATCCGACGTTTTCGCGGGCCTACTCGGGTCTTTCCTTCACGCACTGGCAGGACGCTTTCCAGGGTTGGACCGGGGAGCGCCAGAAGACTCTGGACCAAGCCTATGCCGCTGCCAGTCAGAGCCTGATGATTGACGACCGCGACCCCTCGGCGCACTGGGCGATGGGGCGCGCGCAATGGCTGAAGGGCCGCCTCGATCAGTCGGTGGCCGAGTTCGAAGTGGCGGTCGACCTCAGTCCGAACTATGCACTTGCGCATTACAACCTGGCATTCGTGCATTCGACGTCTGGCGATGCGGCGGCGGCCGTCAGCCACTCGGATCAGTCCCGCAACCTGAGCCCGTTCGACCCGATGCTTTTCGGCATGCTCGGTGCTCGGGCCATGGCGCTGGCTCGGCTTGAACGGTTCGATGAAGCAGCAGATTGGGCTGTGAAGGCCGCCGCTCGACCGAATGCCTTCCCGCACATCCGAGCCATCGCGATCTTCTCCCTGGCCCTCGCCGAACGCTTCGAAGAGGCGCTCTATCATGTGGCGCTTCTACACGATGAAGTGCCGTCATACAGCTTTGCCGACTATCAGCGCGCCTTCCGATTCGACGCACACGGCACGGAGCTTTTCCGAAGGGCCGCGCTGCGAGTTGGTGTGGAATGAGGGGATTCCGGTTGGTTACACCACCCCCACGGCCTGAACTATGACCACAGGACAGCTGCGAGGAACGTCAGAACCCCCCGTTTGAAAGGCGAAAGGAAACACGCAGCGAGGAACGTCAGAACGTCGAACAGCCCGCACAGCCTGTCGGATCCGTTGGGCTGCGCCAGCGCGGATAGGATTGTTGGTCGGCTCAACGGTCCCTTGGGCCCGGCGCCGCCCTATGGCGTGGTGGCACCAGCCAAAGTACAAGATGTATTCGATCGCGGGCTGATGCGGGATCGCGACGAGGGGGGACAGCGCATGACAGCGGATTACAATATCTGTCTTGGAACGGCCGGCTGGGGCGTATGGCACAGTCCGGATGCCGGAACGTCGTGGACGCGCCATCGTGCCCCATTCCCCCTCAACAGCCGCATCCAGGCCTTGGTCGTCCATCCCACCCAGGCCCACACCGTTTTCGCCGCCGGCGATACCGGCCTTTTCGTTAGCCGCAATGGCGGTGCGCGGTGGGAACGGATCGGCGTCCAGGGGGACTTGCCGACGATCTGGTCGCTGGCCATCGATCCGGTTGACCCCGACATCATATTTGCCGGCACGCGCCCGGCGGGTGTCTATCGCTCCCAGGATGGGGGACGGCGATGGGAGAAGCTGGAGGTGGAGATCGCGAAGGAATGCGCGATCGGCATACCCTTCGTCACGGCGCTGGTCGTGGACCCCGATGACCATCGCATTGTCTGGGCCGGCGTGGAAATCGACGGTGTCTATCGCAGCATGGATGGCGGAGACACCTGGACACATCTCAAGGCAGGTTTGTACGACCCGGATGTCCACGACATGACGATCGCGCAGACGCGGCCGAAGCGCCTGTTCGTCAGCACGCAAAGCGAAATATTCCTGAGTGATGATCTCGGCGACACCTGGCATCCCCTGGGCACCAAGGAGAAATGGCCGCTGCCCTATGCTCGCGGCATGGCGGTCAAGCCCGATGATTCCGGCGTGCTGTTCGCCGGATGCGGCGAAACCACGACAGGCGAACGGGGACACGTGCTCCGCACCTCGGATTTCGGCCAGCGCTGGGAGGTCCTGTCGCTGCCCACCCCGGCGAACGCGACCATGTGGGGGCTTGCCACGCATCCCGCCGACGCCGACCGTATCGTGGCGTTTACCTTGTTCGGCGAGGTGTATGCCAGTGACGATGCCGGCACGTCCTGGCGCAAGATCGCGCGTGAGTTTGGTGAGATCAGGATCGCAGTCTGGGTGCCGAACTGACCAACGCTCCGGCCGCTTGTCGTCAGGGCCGGCTGAATGACAACGACGGCGAGACAGACCGTAATGGCTAGGCCGTGGTCCGCCCTGGCCAATAGGTCCTCGGACAGATGGCTCCGTTCGTGGAGTCCGATGTCAATCGGCGATGCCTTGCCCCGGTTCGAAGGCAACGGGATTCGGACACCGGCATGGGGCTTGTTGCCTTCGGGTCGCCCTGGCGATCGAGACTTTGGCAACCGCAGCAGCCTATCCGCGTTGCCATGCGTGATCCCCTCCCGATCACCCGGTGAAGCCGCCCATTCGGCGCGGCCGTGCAGAGGCGGCCGGAATTCTCGGGTAGAGACAGGTGACGAACCGCTCGGAAAGTCGCAGGCTAGCTGACGGACTCACGACTGGGGGAAGTAAGCCATGGATACGATGGTCGAGGACAGGCGCCTCTCGACGGATGTCGACGCTCACCCGTTGGTGCGCCAGGCCCGGGCGATGCACCCAATGCTGCGCGCCTTCGCCGAACAGATCGATCGCGAGCAGCGCTTTCCCCCCGAACTCGTCGCACACCTGCACGAGGCCGGTTTTTATCGCATGGTCATGCCACGGTCGCTGGGCGGGCTGCAGGTCGATCCCGTGACTTATACCGGCGTCGTGGAGACGCTGGCCGAGGGATGCGGATCGGTTGGCTGGAACGTCGCCAACAACAGTATCGCCAAGCTGGTCACGCTGGGTCTGACGGATGAGGGTGTCCAGGAACTCCACGACCAAGGCCCCGATTTTGTCGTCGCTGGCACCGCCGTCGCGGGTGGCGGCCAGGCTGTGCCGGTGCCGGGCGGATACCGCGTCACCGGCCACTGGACCTTCGGCACCGGCTGCATGGAAGCGAACTGGATGCTGGGCAGTTTCCAGATCATCGATGACGGCAAGCCGCGTCTCGGGTCTGGCGGCGCTCCCGGCTTTTGGCGCGGCCTGTTCCGCAAGTCGGAGACAGAGGTGATCCCGGGCAGTTGGGATGTCGCCGGGTTGCGCGGCACGGGCAGCTTCGACTGGACAGTCACCGATGTGTTCGTGCCCGAACGCCGCGTCATGTACCATGCCGGTGCGCCGCTGGATAATCAGTGGTCGCGCTGGCCGGGCCTGACCTATGCCCTGCCCTCGGTCTCCTGGGTCGGGCCGCATCACAGTTCGGTCGTCACCGGCATCGCGCGCGCGGGCATCGCAGCGCTGATCGACCTGGCCAACGTGAAAGTACCGCGCGGACGGGGCAGCGCGACGCTGAACCAGAGCGAGCAGGTGCAGGAAGCCATCGCCCGCGCCGACACAATACTGAGCGCTGCTCGCCTGTGGCGATCGGCGACGGTGGCCGATCTGTGGAACACCATCGCGGCCGGCGACGAGACGACATTGCTCCAGCGCGCGCGCTGCCGGCTTGCCGCGGTGAACGCGGGCGATGCGGCGCGTCAGGCGATGGATATGGTGTATCACTTCAGCGGAACCACCGGGTTCAAGCGCGGCTCAAGGATGTCGGAATGCTGGCGCGACCTGCACACGGTCGGTCAGACCGGTATGGTCGCGCCCGAATGGTATCCGATCGGCGGGCGCGCGTTCCTGGGCATGGAGCCGGGGCCGCGGCTACAGTAGCGCTGTGCCGCCCGAAAGTCCTATCCGAGCCAACGAGGCGCTACAGACCCAACAGGTTGATCGGGGTTCGGGAGGTTCCGGGCTTGCTCGTCGCGGGTCGTCCTCATGACCATCTGACGTGCTGCTTGCACCATTCCACAAAACGATTGAGGCTTTCCTCCGTCGGCATGACAACGATTTCAGCGCCGCCACAGTCTGCGACAAGCCCTGTCGGGTCAATCTGCGCCACGATGTCCCGCAGAACGCCGTCATAGTGGGCGGCCCACGCCGGAAGGACTGCAACGCGATCCATGCCATGCCTGGCGGCCTGGGCGCGCGCCTCTTGCACGCCCGCGGTACACGCCGCGTATCCCTTCGACCCGGTCCAATAGTTGATTTCTCGTTCCAGATAGGCAAGGTCGCCTGTACGCCAGGGATCAACTCCGTCACGCATCGTTGCCTCTCGCACGCCTGGTGGGTGGGCGCGTTAGCACGCCCGGTTTCGCACACCGGTCCACCATACCTGAGATATCCGACACGAGATTGGGAATATTGCGGTGAGGGCGGTCCTCGACGACCGAGGTGGCGTCTATGAGTCGGCCGTTAAGCGGGTTGGCATCCGTGGACAGATTTGAGCAAATCGGCAGGTGACCCCAAAATGGAGCGGGCAGTCGGCACTCCTCTCGAACGGGCACTGAGGATGCGCCGCCTGACCTTACCGCCCCACTGTCATCACACCGACATTGGCAATTCGGTTCGCGACGATCACCACAAGGGCCGTGACCGCCATCAGCACCAGGCCCAAAACCGCGATGGCGCCGAGTTCCCCGTTCTCGTTAAGGTCGTAGATCAGCACGGAGACCAGCTTGGTGTTCGAGGTTGTCAGCAGGATCGTTGCCGACAATTCGCGGATGGTGCCGATGAAGACGAAGCACCAGGTTGCCGCGACCGAGGATTTCAGCAACGGCGCCACGATGCTGCTCAGTGATTTCAGCCGCCCGGCGCCGAGGATGCGGCTGGCGTCCTCCAGCTCGGGATTCAGACCGCGGAAGGCGGCCTGCATCTGCTGATAGGCCGGCGGCATTTCGATGGTCAGGAATGCCAGCAGCAAGATCCACAGCGTGCCATAGAGCTGGAAGGGTGGCCGCGTGTAGCCGATGAACAGGGCGACGCCGAGGACGATGCCGGGCACCGCCGCCGGTGCCGTTGCCAGGAAGCCAAGAAACCGATGCCCGGGCACCGCGCGCCTTGCATTCAGGTAGGCGATCAGCACGGAGAAGACGGTGCCGGCGGTAGCGGCAACGACGCCAATCAGCAGCGTGTTCTCCAGAGTCGTGCGCGTATGGGTCAGACCGAATACCAGCCGGACATTGTCCCAGGTGATGGTCTCCAGGGTCCAGGCGTCGGACACGGTGCGCAACATGCTGGCGCGGATCAGCACGAGGTTGGGCAGCAGAACCGTCACCACGATCACCAACATCGCCACCGTCAGGGCCGGCCATCGCCACAGGCCCAGCGTGACGAGTTGCGGTGCGCCGGTCTTGCCGCCGATCATGGTGAAGCCCCGCCGGCCCAGCAGGAATTTCTCGCCTCTCAACAGCAGAATCGTGACCAGCAGCAGGGGAATGGCGCAGGCGGCGGCCAGATGGGTGCGGGGTGGGAACTGGAACAGGCTCCAGATCTTCGTTGTCAGCACGTGGAATCCAGCCGGCAGCGCCAAGATCGCCGGCGTGCCGAACTGCGTCATCGCCTGCAGGAATGCGATCAGGAAGCCCGCCAGCAAGGCCGGCAGCACCATCGGAACGGTGACGCGGCGCAGCGTGTGCCAGCGGCCGCCGCCCAGGATGGCACTGGCTTCCTCCAGATCGTAGGGCATGCGGTCCAGCGTATTGGCGGCCAGCACGAACACGTATGGGAAGGCGTAGGACGCCATCACGAAGATGATGCCCTCTGCGGTGAAAATATTGACCAGACTGTCGAACTGCCCGGCACCGAAGACGATGCGGTAATACTGGTTGATCAGCCCGCTGTTCGGCGCCGCCAGCAGGACCCAGGCCACGGCCCCAATGAACGGCGGCGTGATAAACGAGGTCATGATCAAGCCGCGCAGGGTCCGGCGAAACGGCACGTTGGTGCGCGAGACCAGCCAGGCCAGCGGCACCGCCACCGCGCAGGCCAGCGCGCCAACCCCAAAAGCGATGCCGATCGTCGTGACGAACGGGCCCATGAACAGCGACGGATCGCTCAGCTCGATGAAATTCTCCGCGCTCAACCCACCTTTTTCGTCAGTGAGGCTGTACAATGCCAGCCAGCCGAATGGCAGCAGCACGAGGAACGCCAGGAACAGCCCGACCACACCCAGGAACAGCAGCGAGGGATCCAACCAAGTGGGCAACCGGCGCCCGGTGGCTTCCCCCACACCGACCGCGGCACTCATGCTGGCGGTATCGCGCGCTTGGGGATGCCGTCCATGCCATTGTGTCCGAAGGGGAACATAATGTGCCTTTTCAAAGGGATACCGCGGCGGTCTGGTGCGTTGCGGCCCCTCATCGATGGCCCCGCATCGCTTGCGGGGCCGGGCCTGCCAGCCGCCTCACGGTACCCCTCTGAAAACGCACATTATGTTCCCGGACGGACACTTAGACGCCAAACAACTGCGTGTAGCGTTTGCGGATGGCTTCGGTCTCCAACGCCACCTTCTCCGGATCGGAGTGCAGCAGTTTTAGCTGTTCTGTCGGCCGCAACCCTTCGGGCACCTTGACGCTGGGCAGGAACGATCGTCCGCCGTAATCGGCGAGAATCTGCTGGCCTTCTCCGGAGAGGATGAAGTGCACCAGCAAGCGTGCAGCGTTCGGGTGCGGCGCCGCGGCCATGACCGAGACCCCAACAGGAACCGACGGCGAACCCTCGGTCGGGTAGATGATCGTCACCGGCCCGCCCTTGCGGTTGACCCGGAACGCAGCGTTCTCGGCGCCGTCGGCCGCCACCAGGCGCTCGCCTTGCGCCACTCGCTGCGACGGATCGACGGCGGATTGTACCTGCATGATCTGCTGTTTCGCCAGTTTCTCGAAATACCCCCAGCCCAGGGCCTTCGACAGCGCGTAGGTGCCGGTCATGATATTGCCGGAATAGCCGGGATGCGCCTTCACCATCCGGCCCTTCCATTTCGGGTCCAGCAGGTCGGCCCAGGTTTTCGGCGCGTCCGCCTCGGTTACCAGCTTGGAGTTATACGCCGGCACCATCAGGGAGAACGTCTCCTTGGTGTAGAAGCCGTCCGGCTCCCGCGCGTCGGGCGACAGGCGCATGGCCTCCGCGGTGACATAGGGCGTCAGCCAGCCAGACGTCTTCCAGTTCACCAGATAGCTGAGGTCCGACGATGTGACGACATCAACGACCCGGATATTCGATGCGTATTCCTGGCTGACGCGCTGGTAGTTCCGTTCCGCGCCGGACCGTTCAAGTTGCACCGTGATGCCCGGATAGAGGGCCTCGAACCGCTTCGCGATGGTGGTGGCCAGAGTCAGGTCGTTGGACGAGTAGTGCGCGACCTTGCCTTCCGCTTTCGCCGCCGCGATCAGGGCGGGCGTGACCGAAACGGCCGCCGGTCCCGCCCGCACCGTCGCGGGCAGGCTGGCGGCCAGGGCGCCGGTCAGGAACTGGCGACGGTGCAGAGCGACCGGGATCATACTCCGAAAATCTGCGAATACCGCTTCTTAACCGCTTCCGCCTCCCGCGCCAGGGCCTCGGGTTCATTGTGCAGCAGCTTGATCTTGGCCAGCGGCGTCCAGGCGGCCGGCTCGGTCAGTGTCGCGTCATAGCTGCGCGAGCCATGGTCGATGTTAAGCTGCTGGCACTCGCTGGAGGCCAGGTAGTGCATGAACAGGCGAGCGGCGTTCGGCCGCGGGGCCTTCTGCATGAGCACGCTGCCGACCGCGACGACGGTGACGCCCTCGGTCGGGTAGATCAGCACCAAGGGCGCGCCCTGGCTGATCAGGCGTTGCGCGGTCACCTCGGCGCCGTCCGCCATCACCGCACGCTCGCCCTGCGCGGCGCGCATCGGCGGATCGGTCGCGGACTGCACCTGCATCACGCCCTGCTTGGCGAGTTTCTCGAAGAACTCCCAGCCCAGGGTCCGGCTGAGCGCATAGGTGGCGTTGGTGATCGCGCCGGAATAGCCGGGATGCGCTTTCACCAGCTTCCCCTTCCATTTCGGGTCCAGCAGATCGCCCCAGGATTTGGGGGCCTCCTCGGCCTTCACCAAGCGCGAATTGTAGCCGGACATGACGAGCGTGAACTTGTCCACGATGAAGGTCCCGTCGGCGGCAACTGCCACGTCCGGCCAATGCGCCGTTTCGGCCGGCACATAGGGCGACAGCCAACCGGATGCCTTCCAGGTCACGCAATGCCCGAGGTCGGAGGTCGTCGCGACATCCACGGCATGGATGTTCGAGCCATATTCCTGGCCGATGCGCTGATAGATGCGCTCCGCCCCGGACCGTTCCAACTGCACGGTTATGCCGTATTTGGCTTCGAAGGTCTTCGCCGCCTTGGTCGCCAGCACCAGGTCATCGGCGGTATACCAAGCAATCTTGCCTTCCTTCTTGGCCGCCTCGATCAAGGCCGGGGTCAGCGTCGCAGAGGCCGGTCGCGCCGCCTGTACCTGATGCGCGACGGACAGTGCACCCGCGGCGGCTAGCACGGTGCGGCGGCGGATCGGCGTGGTGCTGTTCGGCATGGCGATCTCCCGTTGGTGGCGTCAGGTCGTCAAGGCTCGGCAATATTCAGGCGGCAGGCGCAACCCGACCCGTTCGGTCACCCGGGCCTGGACGTCGGATGACGTCAACACCTGCACCCGTGCCCCGGACTCGGTCACAACGATATAATGGCGCTGCGCCCCGAGATAGACGGCGCGTTCGACGAGACCGGAGGTCTGGTTGGCGACAGGCTCCCCGACGGGCAGGGGGCCGAGCTCGATCCGATGCGGCCGGATCGATATGATCGCGCTGCCATCGGCGGCAAACGCGCCGGACTCGCACGCGAGGATCAGGCCGTCGCAGTTCGCCAGATGCGGCCCGGTGCGCCGGCCGCTCAGGATATTGGTGCTGCCGATGAAGCGGGCAACGAACTCGGTTTCGGGCCGTTCGTAGATGTCCTCGGGCGACCCGGCCTGCTCGATCCGGCCGTCGCGCATGACGGCGATCACGTCCGACGTCGTCATGGCCTCCGCCTGGTCATGGGTGACGTAGATCGTCGTGTAATGAAACTGATCGTGCAGGCGGCGGATTTCGTGGCGCATCTCCTCGCGCAGATTGGCGTCGAGATTCGACAGCGGCTCATCCAGCAGCAGGATTTTCGGCTCCACCACCAGCGCCCTGGCCAGCCCGACCCGCTGCTGCTGGCCGCCGGACAGTTCCGCCGGATAGCGCGCCTCGTAGGGCAGAAGCTGCATCGTCTCCAGCATCGCCCGCACCCGCTGATCGATCGTGGCACGCGGCAAACGACGCAATTTCAATCCGTAGGAGACATTCTCCGCCACCGTCAGGTGCGGCCACAACGCGTAGCTCTGGAAGATCATCGACATCTCGCGCCGCTCCGGCGGGACGACGCTGCCGGCGGACGAGACCTGGCGTCCGGCGACATGGATCGTTCCTTCATCCGGCACCGCGAAACCAGACACCAACCGCAAGGTCGTGGTCTTGCCGCAACCGGAGGGGCCGAGCAGGGAAATGAGTTTGCCGGATTCGACGGTGAGATCGAGGGCGTCGACGGCGGTTTGCGTGCCGAACCGCTTCGTCAGACTCGCGAGTTCCAGGCGCGACATCAGGCGCCCTGACCGATCGCTATGTCGGGGCATGCAATGGAATGCGTCGACACAGGTCGGCCTCCCTGAACGCGCATCGTTGGCAGTGGCGCGTCCTTATCGTCTGACTAGGAACGTAGTGCCACGCCGGGTTGGACGCAACACGGTCTCACGAGGCTCGTCCGGGTAACGCCAGGACGCGCTCCGTCAATGCTTGCCGGTTTCGAACGCGTAGAACTCGCTCATGAACGGGGCGGCGACATCGGCGTTCAGCTTGCAGTCCAACAGCACCGGACCTTGCGGATTGCGCAACAGGGGCGCCGCGGCGTGCAGGTCCTCCAAAGTGCGGATCGTCCTTGCTTCGAAGCCGAACGCCGCCGCGACCGGCGCGTAATCGACGTCGGGAAAGACTGATTTCGCTTCCGGCAGGCCGCGCATGCGCAGGAAGTGCAGTTCTGCCCCATAGGCACAGTCGTTCATCACGATGATGACCAACGGGATATCCTCCCGCACCACGGTTTCCAACTCCCCCATCGTCATCAGGAAGCCGCCATCACCGATGACCAGGACCGTGGGGATATCCGGACGCCCGCGGGCCACGCCGAGGGCCGTGCCAAAGCCGAGGCCGATGGACGCGAACTCACTGGTCATCTTGAAGTGACCGGGCCCGGGGACCGACAGATAGGGCAGGATGCCGAGGAAATTGCCGGCGTCGTAGACGATGTTCTTCTGCTCCGGCAGCAGCGCGTTCAGTTCGGCGCCGAGGCTGCGCATGTCCACCGTGCGCGGGGTGTTGGCGGGCTGGAAGTCCTTGCCGATGTCATAAGCGGCCAGGGTCGCGCGCACGGTTTCCGAGCGGAACGGCTTTTCGGCGTTCGATCCGGCCGGCAGGGCGGCAAGGATCCCTTCGGCGGCGAGGCGCGCATCACCCACCACCGCCACGTCCGCATGGCTGTAACGACCGATATTGGCGCGGTTCGAGTCCACCTGAATCAACGGCACCGGCGGCAGCGAGGCGCCGAAACTCATGGTCAGGAAGTTCAACCCCGCCCCGAAGACAACCGCGCAATCGGCCTGGTCCACCATCCGGCGCGCCATCGAGTGCGAGAAGGACCCCAGGATGCCGAGGTTGAAGGGGTGGCCGCGGAACATGTCCTTGCCCTTAGCCGTGGTGACCAATAGCGCGCCGGTGCGTTCGGCCAGCGCCTCGATCGCCTCTTTCGCGCCGGCCAGATGGGCGCCGCGCCCGGCGATGATGATCGGCTTCTGGCTGGAGCGCAGCATCTCGGCGGCGGCGGCGATGGCCTGGGCGCGCGGGGCAGCCGGCTTGCGCGGCGGTACGGCGGCGCGGGGCGTCGGAACGGGCGCGTTGATCTCGGTATGCTGCACGTTGGTGGGCAGCAGCAGCGCGGCGGCGGTGCCTTGTTCGGCGGTCGCGACCGCGTCGGCGAAAGCCGCGCGCGCCGCGGCGGCGGAGCTGGCGACGAAGGCCCGCAACCCGGCAGCCTGCAACACGCCGATGGCATTGAACCCCTTGTAGTCAGGTCCCATCGTGTTCACCGCGCCGGTCGGCTGCGCCTGCTCCCCATAGATGATCAGCAGTTTGGAGCCCATGCGGCTGGCGGCGACCGCGGCGTGGAACCCGTTGGCGGTGGCCGGGCCGCGCCCGACAATGGCGACGCCCAGGCGACCGGTGGCGAAGGCATAGCCCTCGGCCATGGCGATCGCGTTGTTTTCGTGCCGGGCGCCGTGGAAGGTGATGCCGAGACCGTCGAGCGAGGTGCAGAAAACGGCGGTATCGTCGCTCATGAGGCCGAACACGATATCCACGCCCAGGGCCTGGATCTCCTCGGCGATCGCCTGGTGGACCTCGATGATGCGCCCGGACGCGGATGTGGTGTTGGTGTCCATGGATACGCTCCCCTGCTTCATGGACCGTGAGCCTCGCACCGGAATCGCCGGCAGGGAAGTGGCGCCGAACCCTGGCGCCTAACCCTGGCGGGGCCGCCCGGTCGGGCACGTCGTTGATTTTGTGGGGATCGAGATGTGGTTCTCTCTTATCACCGTCCGGTTGGCGGGACAGGCCGACGATCCAATCCCCGCAATATCAGTTGCCAGGAAGACTAGACCGGGATTGCTGTCGGCCGTGTCTCCTTCGCCTTGAAGCGCGGAATGATCTGTTCGCCAAACAGACGCATCGTGTTCAGCACTTCCTCATGCCGAGCGGGACCGATGGCGCAGAGGAGGATGACCTCTTCGATGCCGAGAGATTCGTACAGCTCCAGGAACCGGATGCAGTCGTCGGGCGTGCCGACGCAGAACGAGGTGCCCTGCTGGCGGATGGCTTCCGGTGTCGGCTCTCCGGGATGTGGACCGGCGGCCAGATGCATGTCGCGCGCGTAATAGTTTTGATAGTCGGGCGGCACAGTGCTCGGATCGTAGTCGCGCCACACCAGGCGAGCGCGTTCGCGCTGCTGCTCGATATACCAGGCCACGAGCTCGGTTCCGCGGGCCGCGACCACGCCCGCATCCTCATGACAAAATCCCGCCGTCATCAGCGCCGCCCGTCGGGTCGGCCGCGCGCCCTTGTCCGGTGAGGTCAGCAGCGCGTCCCGGTAGATTCCCATGAGCTGGGCGACCCGGTCTGGCCCGCCCTCGCTGCCGAACAGCCCACCCATGCCCAGACTGCCGGTCAGACGCGCCGTCTCATCGCTGCCGCACGCAGACCACAACGGCGGATGCGGGGTCTGCAGCGGCTTCGGCAGGACCTCACGAGTCGGGATCTTGAAGTAGGTGCCGTCATACGACACCGTCTCCTGCGTCCAGGCCCGCGGCAGCACATCGGCGAATTCCTGCCACATCCCCCGCGTGTCACCCAGATCGGAGCCATAGGGCGTCAACTGATAGGGGTAGCCCGTGCGGCCGAGGCCGACATCCACGCGCCCGTGGCTGAGTATGTCGAGCGTCGCCATCCGGGCCGCAACGTGCAGCGGGTGGTGGATCGGTGCCAGCACCACGCCGATGCCCAGGCGAATACTGGTGGTGCGCTGGCTGACCGCGGCCAGCGTCAAATCCGGCGCACTGTTATGCGACCATACCGGACGAAAGTGATGCTCCGAGAACCAAACGCTCTCGAAGCCCTGTTGTTCCGCATAAGGAATTTGGTCCAGCGCTTCATAGATCCGCTGGGATTCACTGGACGCGGTCCAAGGCTTGGGAACCTGGATCTGATAGAACAGGCCAACTCTCATGGGCGCTCTCCTTTGGACGGTCTGCTGTAGAGCGCTGCCTGGCCCGCGATACGCAGCGCGGTGGGATGTATCGCGCCGGACAGAATTTGGCTAACCTGTCCGTCCGTCAAGCCAGGGAGAAAACAGTCATGAAAGTCGTCACACTGAAGGACATCCCCGTCCTCCCCGCGGAAGGCGCAGCCGAACGGACCGAGGGATGGACCGGACCGGTGCAGCGCACCCGCCAGACCATCATCGAACCGGGGGAGTCGGCCAATTACAACTGTAGCGTTGTGAATTTCAGCCAGGGCTGCAACACCGGCTGGCACGTGCATGACTGCGATCAGGTGCTGATCGTCACGTCGGGCTCCGGCCTGGTGGCGACCGAGCACGAACAGCGGGAAATCAACGTGGGTGATGTCGTGCAGGTAAAGGCCGGGGAGCGGCATTGGCACGGTGCCAAGGCGGATACGACCATGGGCCATATCACCATCACCCTTGTCGGCAGCAAGGCCGTCTGGGGATAGTCCCCGGATCTGGGTCGGATTGCGCCTCAAACAGCGCCTCGGGGAGAATTCGATAAGAATGTAGGCTCTTATGGCGTTGGCTCTTGGCCGCGACCGATCAATCCTCACGCCCCCGGCTGCGCCAAACTGCTCGATGCCGTGGGCCAGGGCGAGTCCATCATCAACGGCTTGCGCAACCGCGAGCCGCGCCCTGCGAAGGTTGCTGTTCGCGGATGCCGACGCCCCGTCCGAGGATCAGCGCCGTCATGCCGCGGCGGCGGCGCGCAAGCTGGCCCTGCTGCATACGCATCGTCTGATCCGCAGATGACCACCACGTATCAGTACGATCTCACCGTGCTCGGCCGCATCGTCGCGACCGCGTTGATCACCGCGCGAAACACCAGCACAAAGCCTCTGACAAAGCTCGCGGCCGGACAAAATCCTCACGATTTGAGGGGATTTCAAGTGTTGGAAATACAGGGGGAGTATTGCCATCGGACATCACCCCGATACGATGCATAAGGTCGAAGACGCAGATGCCCTACCGGCCCGAGGAGACGCGTGGCTCCGGCGGACATGACGTCCTCCTCCTGGTCTGCGCTTGGGTCCCTTCGCCTACCTGAGCCTCTGGGCAATCCGGTCGGGATGGCGGACAATACATGAAACCGACAGGAGAACGGCCATGCCAGTCATCGACGTCCAGGTCCATCCCTTCGACCGCGATCACCCCGGTCGGCCATGGAGCGGTCCGTCCCACGGACTGACATCCGCCAGCGGTGACGAGATGGTCGCGGCCATGGCAGCGGTCGGCGTCGATGGCGCGATCATGGTATCGTCCTTCAGCGCATACCGCTTCGATCCAAGCTACGCGCTGGAGGTGTACAACAAGTATCCTGATAAGTTCCGCGTGGTGACGCCGGTGGATCCGACTGATCCGGCAATCGATGACGTGGTGGCGAAATGGGCCGCGACCGACGGCGCCCGTGGCATCAGGATCCTGCTGCGTGAGGGCATGCCGATGGATCCGGACCATCCAGGCCTCAATCGCGCGTTCCGGGCCGCGGCGCGTCACGGCCTGCCGGTCAACATGCTGTGCTGGGGCATCCTGGACAAGGGCCTACCGCATATCCAGCGGCATCCGGACACGGTGATCGTGATTGATCATCTCGGCTTGTTGCAGCCCCAAAAGCCACCAGTCCCGGCGGATGTGTGGGCCGATCTGCCGAAACTGCTCGCCCTGGCGCAGTACAAGAATGTCCGTGTGAAGATCAGCGGCACCTGCACCATGTCGCATCAACCTTTCCCCTATGATGACATCTGGGATCCGGTTCTGCGCATCATCGACGCATTCGGACTGGATCGCTGCATGTGGGGCACCGACTGGACGCGGACCATCCAGATGCTGACCTATGAACAGGGCGTCGCGCCGTTTCGGGATACAACGCGCCTGTCCGCGCAGGACAAGGCGACGCTGATGGGCGGAACGGTGCAGAAAGTGTACAAATGGTAGGTTGAGCCGAACCGCCGCCAAGATCGCGCGACCGAAAGGCTTCTTCCGTGGGTGCCATGAAGGAGCATTAAGGTTTGCTGAAATATTTGTGGTGAGGACCCATCATGCTGGCAGACCGGTACGACCTTCCGTTGTCCACAAACTCCGCCGCCGCGCGGGATGCCTATGTTCAGGGCTACGATCTGGCGCTGACCCTGTATCCCGGCGCGGTCGATGCCTTCGACCGGGCACTCGCCACCGACCCTGGTTTCGCCCTGGCCCATGCCGGCAAGGCCCAGGTCCTGATGCGCGAAGGAAAGGCCGCGGCGGCGCGGGCAGCCCTGGCGGCGGCCAAAGACGTGGCCGCCGGTTTGCCGGAACGGGAGACCGGTCATATCGGGTTCTTCGATCTCGCATTCTCGGGCCAGATCGACGCCGCGATCACCGCCTTGCACGACCATCTGGCAGCATGGCCGCGCGACGCCCTGATGGTCGCCAGCGCCGCAAACCCGAACGGCCTCATTGGCGGCTCCGGCCGCATCGGACAGAAGCGTCAGATCGCGGTGCTGATGGACAGCCTCGCCCCGCATTATGGCGACGATTATTGGTTCCTGGCCTATCATGCGACGGCACTGTCCGAGGATGGTCAACTCGCGGCCGCCCGTCCGAAGATCGAGCGTTCCGTCAAGCTCAACCAGAAAAACGCTCACGCGGCTCACGGGTTCGCTCATGTCTCTTACGAGAGTGGCGATCCGGACACTGGCCGCAGCTTCCTGTCCTCCTGGCTCGCCACCTATCCGCGCGATGGGGCTTTCCACGGCCATTTGAGTTGGCATCTTGCCCTCTTCGAACTTGGGGCCGGACATTGGGCGGAGGCGCTTCGGCTATATCAGGACGCCATCGCGCTCGATCGACATAGCGGCGGACCGCAACAGAAGGTGACCGACGGAACAGCGTTCCTGTGGCGTTCAGAACTCGCGGGCCATCCTCGCGATGCGGCTGCCTGGCGCGCGATGTACGAGTACGGGACTACGGCTCTGCCACGACCCGGCGCTGGCCTCGCTGACCTGCACGTCATCCTGGCACAGGCCGTCATGGGCGATGATGCCGCGCTTGATGCTCGCACCCGCCAGATGGAGGAACTGGCGCGGGAGGGACGTTACCCGTCCGGCTCCTACCTACCGGCCCTGTCGCGCGGCTTCGTGGCGTTCGAACGTGGGGATTTCCCGGCAGCGATCACGGCACTCGCCCCGCTCGCCGGGCAAAATGAACGCATCGGAGGCAGCCGAGCGCAACACGATCTGATCGAGTTCACCTTGTTGAAGGCCTATCTCAACGCTGGCCGCCCAGAGGATGCTCGGCATCTGCTCAGTACCCGGCGGTCCGGCGCGTCCGGCGTGCCCGTGGCGGGTGTTGCGACGACGCACTGATCGGGTGGCCGGCATGGGATTGCCGGCCACCCTCGGTGCCGATTCGTCAGCAACTGACACCGCAACGTCCTCATCGACAGGTGGTTGGCCTCCTTCGGCAGCAACACCGTCCGTCGAATGTTGGCGGGATAATGATGCGGTGCGTGCGGTTATCCGGTTGGAGAGCTCGGGCCGTTGCCCGTCACGCCCTGTTGTGCGCCGTCAGCGGTAATTGTCCACGTCCGTCTTGACCTTCTTCGACTTGGCCTTTGGCTTCGCCGGTGCGGCCGACAGCAGTCCCTGCATTGTCTCCCCCCGCGTCCTCCAGAAGTCGGCGAGAATGCGAACATCCCAGCCGATGCAGAAATGCTTGACGCCCATCTCGATATAGGGCGCCGCCTGGTCGGCATCGCCGATTTCGATTCTCGGGTGGATTCCCAGCTTCAGCGCGGTCTCGATGGTCTTCAGTTCCGCTTTCCGGACATCCGGATGGCCACGGCTGCCTGTCTGGCCAATCGACATCGAGTAATCCGAGCCGCCGAACTGCACCATATCGATACCGGGAACCGCGAGAATGGCGTCAAGGTCTTCCACGCACTCACGCTTTTCGACCATGAGCACGACAACGGCATCATCGAGCGCCTGGACGTAGGCGGGGGAACCGCCCTCCCGGGTCGTGCCAACGTCGCGCCGCATGCCAACGCCGGTCAAGCCAAACCCGCGGCGATTGCCGGGGGTTTCGGCACGCACCGCGGCGACACAGGCTTTGGCGTCCGCCACGGTGCGGACGTCGGCGAACAGCACCGACTGGAACCCCGAACCGATCGCGCGCATCGCCTGATGCGTATATTCGCCCTGCTCCACCTTGATCATTCCGCCGATGCCGGCGACTTCCATCGCGCGTCCGAGATTGTCCAGGTCATACAGTGAGAACGGTGCGTATTCGGCGGTGAATTCCACGTAGTCGTAATGCCCCCCGGCAGCGCCGATCAGTTCAACGAGGGTGGGCCAGCTCGACAGGATATGCGTGCCCAGAGTGGGCAAGCCGGCATCGAGTTTCTGCCGCAGGCGATTCGGGCGCATGGACGTGTTCCTTATTTCGTTGGCAATTGACTTTGACCGCCCACTCGGCGTTCGGCAAGGCGGCGTGACCCGGACCGGCGGAAGCGCGGTGAACCGCTCCGCCGGCGACGACACGACAGACATCCGTGGCAGAGTTCCGCGACCACGGTGCGGGTCCCCATAGATCGCGCCATGTCGCCCGCGTTTGAGATGGCCGCGGTGATCACGCCCGCTGTCACAGGTGAGCAGGGCTTTGTCACGGCTGGGCAAACAAGCGCCCATAGCCTGGTCGTCTGGTGCTCACATTGGCGATGCGTAACGCATGCCACATCATCGCAGCATTGGAGGAGATCACGGGCTTGCCGAGATCGTCCTCCAGGGCCTGGATAATCTCCAGGGTTGGCATCCCGGTGCCGCTCAGAAAAATAGCCTCTGCTTCGGGCCGATCAGCCTGTCTGCCAACCGCATAAGCGCGCGCCGGCGTTTCCTCGTAAATGTTCCGAACCGCATCAAGCCGTGCCAACCCGACGACGTCGAAGCCGTACCCGGTAAGATGGGCTCGCCCCTGCTCCGTTAACGCTTGGTCGTACGGCGTGGCATAAGCGACCCGCCGGACACCCAGGGACCGAAGTGCCGCCACCACGCCGCCGAACGCGGTCACAACCCGCGTCCCCGACGCGGCTTCCAGCCGGGCGAGCAGCGCCGCCTCGGCCTCCTGGCCAAGCGTGTAGCTGGTCGCGGTATGAGCCATGACGATGGCCTGGGGAGAGACCATCGCTATCAGACGGGTGGCGTCGTCCAGGCTGGCGATCTGGCTGCGGTTGCGTTCGTCCTGACCGGCATGGGTTCCGGCGGGCCCACTGGCCGACATCCGTGTGAAGTGGACCGAGACGCCGGGTGGCGCGAGCTCAATCATCTCCGGTTCCACTGTCGGATTGCCCGGGGGCACCAGAAACCCGATCCGCGCTCTCCATCCAGTCATCGTGCGCACTCTCCAACGAACATCAATCTCTGATACTGCTCTTGGAACTCCGGCGCTCACGACCCGCCCAGACGCGGAACCATGTCATTCCCGCACGCGCTGCAACCTTCGAACACTGCCGCCACCTACTTTATTGGCGGCAGCAACGTGGCCGCCGCCAGCCTATCCAGCGCCGGCCTGTCCAGCGACAACGCACAGGGCCGACGGTGGATGTCCAACGAGAACCATTAGCCCGCTCGGCTCGACGGTCGCAGGCCGCCGAACCCGCGCCGCGGTTCAGATCTTGGTGGACGCACGTGACAGCAGTTTCCAATCGCCGTTCTGTTTCTGCCACATCATCAGGATGTGCAGGTCGGTGGTGCTCTTCTTACCGTCCGCCACCACCTCGCTCTCGCTTTTCCAGGTAAACCGCACGATCGCCACGTCGCCGACGATGCGGATCGAGGGATCCTTGTATTGCAGCGACAGCGTGCGCGTCAGGGGATTGGTAGCGCCCTTGAGGAACTCGTCCTTGTTTTCGACGCGCGCGTTTGAGTGACTGTAGCTGAGTTCGGGCGCGACCAGCGCGGCGAGCGCTTCGCCGTTCTTCACGGCTTGCGCGGCGCGGAAGGCTTCCAGCTTCTTGGCGACGGCTTGTTCGTCAGCGCTGGCGTCGGCGACGGCGGGCAAGGCGACCATCAGGGCCAAGCCCCCGGTGACGGCGGCCAGCGCGATACTGCGGCGTTCGATGTTCATGAGTTTCCTCCGTTCCCGCCGCACCTCGTCTCGGGCGCGTGGCGGCGGGTCAGCCTAGGACCACCGGGGCAAGTTCCGCAACGCCCTTTTCTGCCTTGTCTTACCAACTGGCAGAAACATCGACTCATCACAATTCGGCAGCTCTCTGCTTTGTCAATGGGTTGATGATCCCGCGAGTCGACGGGGCGATCTTCATCTCGGCCTTTGGCCTGTATCAGTTCGACGCCAGCTACGCGGTCGAGGCACAAGAGGCCCATCCCGACCGGTTCGCCATTGTTAAGCCGGTCAACCCGGACGATCCGGCGGTGGCCGATGTCATCGCCGACTGGAAGCAGACACCGGGTGCTGTCGGCATCCGCATCATGCTGCCGAAAGAGTCCGGACGACGGGCTAACGATCCGGGCCTGGATCGGGTCCTGCGCGCAGCGGTTCGTTACGATCTGCCGGTCAATGTGCTGTTCTGGGACAATCTGGATGTCGGCACGGCACTGATCGAGCGCCATCCGGAGACGCGATTCATCATCGACCATCTGGGTATTCCGTAGCCGCGGGTGCCACCGGCGCCGCCGCGGCCTAGGGCCGATCTGCCGAAGGTGCTGGAACTGGCGAAGCGGACGAATGCGGTGATCAAGGTGAGTGACGCGTGCACGTTGTCGCAGCAACCGTATCCGTTCCCGGACATCTGGGACCCGCTGGCCCGCGCGTTCGACGCCTGGGGTTCCGAACCATGTCTGTGGGGCACGGATTGGACGCGCGCGTTCGCCGTCGTCAACGACGAGCAGGCGGTTGAGCCATTTCGGCTCACGGATCGGCTGAGTGAGAGCGAGCGGGCGATGCTGATGGGGGGGCGTGTGCGAAGGCTTATGGGTGGTCGCCGCGGAAGGGGTCGCAGGGGTCTGTGGGGCACCCGACGTGACGTGGCGTTGTCTCGGTCGGCGTTACGCTGCTCTGCCGGCCGAACTTGATAAATGACAATTTCATATATAAGATCGCCACAACGAGGGGAACCCGGTCGGCCGATCATTCTGCCGGCAACACGCCGAGCATAGGCACGACAACACACCCAGACCGGATCAGGCACGTCGTCACGCCCAGCGGGGCGCTGTCGGAGGACTTTACACAAATCGAAACGTGAAATGGCGGCTTCTTTGCATCCCATTGATATCAAGAGAATGCCCGCCCCAGCCCAAATCTTGCACCTTGTTTCCTCGCGGCTTCGTCCGGATGGATCGGGTTGACCTGCAACTATAGGAGAGGACCAAGCCGTGATATATCGAACCCAGCATACGCGCGTTTCACTGTCGGTCTATGCCATCGGACTGCTGACCGCCGCGACGGTCCTGGCACTGCCCACGGCATCCAGGGCAACACCGAGTTGCACAGCCTCGGGAACGGTCAGCTGCTTTGCCGCGACCGGCAGCATCGTCACCTACAACGTGGCGTCGAGCGGGGTATATAGCTTTCTGGTCTATGGCGGGCAGGGTGGTTCCAGTACGACCGGCAGCGGCCACGCGGGTGGCTTGGGTGCCGAGATCGGGGGCAGCTTCAACCTGCAGGCCGGCGACATTCTCAAGATTGCTGTCGGCCGCGCCGGTCAAACCGCCGTTAGCAATGGCGGCGGCGGCGGCGGTAGCTACGTCGTGCTGACGGCCGGACCGGACGATCCGAGCAACACGCTGATTCCGCTGCTGATCGCCGCCGGCGGCGGCGGCGCGGGCAACTCGACGGCAACCTCCGGTATTGTCGGTTCCGCGACCACAACCGCGAGCAACGGCAGCAATGGGCTCGGCGGCACCAACGCCGGGCATGCCGGCACAGGCGGTAATGGCGCCAGCGCGGCCACCGGCGGGGCGGCGGCCGGTGGCGGCACCGGATTCTCCAGCAACGGCGCTGCCAACAGTACCAACAACGCCCAAGGGGGCGCCGACTTCGCGAATGGCCTGGCCGGCGGCGCCACGACCAATGCGAATGGCGGCACCGGTGGCTTCGGCGGCGGCGGCGGCGGCGGCCTCGGGAACACCGGCGGTGGTGGCGGCGGCTACAATGGCGGCGGTGGCGGTTTCAATGGCGGTAACGGCGGCGGTGGCGGATCCTATTTTGCCTCTGCCCTCGGGACACTCGACCTGTCGGCGGCGGTCAGCGGCATCAATACCAGCGATGGACTGGTGGTCCTGACCCAGCAATCCAACGCAGCCGCACCAGAGCCCGCATCGCTCGGCCTGTTCGCTGCGGGCCTCGCTGGCGTGGCAGCATTGCGCCGGCGCTTCCCTGCATTCCGGCCTGGCGCACTGCCTTCGTAAGGGGAGGTCGAGCTGAGGCAGCCGGCCTTGTTGTGTATCAGTTATGCATCAAAAAATTAGCGTTGGACCAATGTCTTCCAGGCGTTGCATGTAAGAGGAGCAAAACCGTGGGCACGCGCGTCTTGGGTTCTCCAAGCCGGTTGATCCGATCGGCAGCCCCGCGCGACTTTCGGTGCACCTGCTACTCAGGCAGGACGGAGCAAAAAGTTCAGCCGGCTCTTCGCGGACCGCGTGCGGAACCAGGTGAACCACTCATTGCCGATCAGCGTGCAAAACCCGTTCTTCCCGTGATGGCGTGCACCGGTGTCGTCAACGCTGACCCAGGGTGAGGCTTCCAGGCCCGCGCGCAGAACATTCTGGGCTTCGGCGATGAAGGCGGCGTGGTTCTCGTTCAACAGGCGAACCAATTGCCTCTTGGAGATCGCTATCCCCACCGATCGCAACAAAGCCAGCAGTCGGGGCATCTTCGACTGACCCTGATGGTATTGCATCAGCACGAAACGGCGCAGTTCCGGACCGAAATGGCCTGTTGGTCCGCTCTTCGCGGCCCAACCCCTTGGGGCAACGGTGCCAGCATCGTGCGGCCATCCGGCCTCACCCAACTCTCGCGCAGGTAACAGGTGGCGGTTGCCGAGATCACCAAGTCCTGGTCCAGGAAAGCTTCATGGCCCTTGAAAACCGAGCCCGGCGGGACTTCGATCCCGATCACTTTTTTCTCGATTTTGACCCTTGGCGTGATCTTGCCTCGACCGCGCCGCTTCGCCTCTGGGATCGGTTTCGCCGGTGCGGTGCCCTTGTCCATGCCGCTCGGTTTGACGTTCGGGTGGCCCTTCAGGCCTTTCAGGCGCGCGATCTCTTCGCGCTGTTCGGAGACTGTCTGCTTCAGTGCGGCGACCTCGCCGAACAGTTCCACCATCAAGGCTTCAAGCTCTGGACGGCTTAGCGCGGATACGGGCGGTGGCGACGGCACATGACGTATAGAATCTATATTGTCTATATTGGACAAAAGAATAATGGGCGGTTGCCCAAGGCTTTGCCGCAGTTACTCCCGCGATGAGTCTGCCTTCCGGCCGGTTGGTATCACACCAGGATCCCTGTTTACGTGACCCCCAGAGGCGCGTGGGTATAGGGCACTCAGGGCCTGGTGTCCCCACCTCATCGCCACCCCGAGGCACCGATCATTGGGGCCAGCATTGGTGAATTCCGGGCCCTCTGGACATAAGTCGGCGGTGATCGCCAAGCTCACGTCGCACAGAGGAGCGCCCCCAATGACGATCATTGATTCTCAGGTCCATGCCTATGAAGCGAACACCGCCAAGCGACCGTGGCACAATGTGCCGAACTGGCCCGACCATGTCACTGGCGACGAGATGGTCGCCGCGATGGATAAGGTCGGCGTTGACGGCGCGATCTTCATCTCCGCTTTTGGACTGTACCGCTTCGACGCCAGCTATGCGATGGAAGTGCAACGAGCCCATCCCGACCGGTTCGCCATCGTCAAGCCGGTCGACCCGGACGATCCGGCGGTGGCCGATGTCATCGCCGACTGGAAGAAGACACCGGGCGCGGTCGGAATCCGCATCATGCTGCCGAAGGAGTCTGGACGAGAGCCGACGGACCCGGGCCTCGATCGGATTCTGCGTGCGGCCGCGCGTCTCGATTTTCCGGTCAACATCCTGTTCTGGGGCAATCTGGACGTCGGCACCGCGCTCATCGATCGGCACCCCGACACGCGATTCATCATCGACCATCTCGGCATCGTTCAACCACACGTGCCGCCCGCGCCGCCGCTGCCCTGGGCCGACCTTCCGAAGGTGCTGGAACTCGCCAAGCGCCCGAACGCGGTGATCAAGGTCAGCGGCGCCTGTACGTTGTCTCAGGCGCCATATCCATTTCCCGACATCTGGGACCCACTCGCCCGCGTGTTCGATGCCTGGGGTTTCGATCGATGCCTGTGGGGCACGGACTGGACGCGCGCGTTTGCCGTCGTCAACTACGAGCAGGCCGTCGAACCCTTCCTCAACACCGACCGCCTGAACGACACTGAGCGAGCAATGCTCATGGGCGGCGCCTGTGCCAAGGCTTATGGCTGGTCGCCGCAGACCACCACGTAAGTCGTTGGGGTTACGAGGCAGCATCGCCAGGTTCTGCTCTTGGCCGCCGGCGCCCGGTAATCGGTCGCATGGTGCCCAAGAGCAGACGGTTTGCCACAAGCCGCCCGGACGCCGGAGCCGACGCCGGCGTCTGCACAGTCTGGAGGCCCAGATCCACCGACGATGCCGACGCGCGCATCGAGTCTACATGGATAATTGGCTCGGCGCCGTCCGATAAACGACCATTTGGAAGAACGCCCGAATGCCAGCGATCCGCTGCACCATTTTGTTTGAGGAGACGAAGTAATGACGGCTCGCAAGATGCGGCTCGGTTTGTCGATACGCGGCCATGGTTACCACCCGGCCGCCTGGCGCCACCCGGATGTGCCAGCCGACGGCACACTGCATGTGGAACATTACGTGCGCAGTAGCCAGATAGCCGAGCGCGGCAAGCTCGATATGATTTTCTTTGCGGATGGGGCGGGAATTCGTCAGGGCGATACGCCGCGCGGCTCGCTATCTCGGACCGGCCGAGACATGATCGAACTGGAACCGATGACATTGCTGCCGGCCCTGGCCATGGTCACCCGGCATGTCGGTCTGGTGACGACAGCCTCCACCACGTACAACGAGCCGTATAATCTGGCACGCAAGTTCGCCACGTTGGATCTGATCAGCAAAGGCCGCGCGGGCTGGAACGTCGTTGCGTCATGGTCGGAGCACGAAGCACAGAATTTCGGGCTGGAGACGACGCTGGACTACGACACACGTTACGCGCGCTCGGCCGAGTTCGTGGAGGTGGTCAAGGGGCTATGGGACGGCTGGGAGGACGGCGCTCTTGTGTTCGACAAGGCGTCCGGCCAGTATTTCGATGAAGCAAAGATGCATGTGCTCAATCATCAGGGGCGGTTCTTCAAGGTGCGAGGCCCGTTGAGCGTGGCGGGCATGCCACAGGGCCATCCAGTGATTGTGCAGGCCGGTGCTTCCGAACAAGGGCGGGAGCTGGGCGCGGCGACCGCCGACGTCATCTACGCGATACACAGCTCGGTTGATAGCGCGCGCAGCTACTATACCGATGTAAAGGGACGAATGACGAAATACGGCCGTGAACCGGACGATTTGAAGATCATGCCGGCGTTTTGTCCGGTCGTGGGCCGCACGCGCGCGGAAGCCCAGGCAAAATATGATCAGTTGCAGGCGTTGTTCGATCCGCTGGCGGGGCTTGGCTCACTCTACAGCTCATTTGGTGACCTGTCGGGCTATTCGCTGGACGATCCGGTCCCCGAGAACGCGTTGGGCCCGCAGGAGCTGCGCAGTCTCAGCGTTCAGTTCGTTGAACGGATGAGACGAGAGAAACCAACGATTCGTGAGCTTTACCTTCGTTCCGGCCTTACCGGATCGGCGAGGATCGGTACGCCCAGTGACATTGCCGATGCCATGCAGGAATGGTTCGAGGCGGGGGCGTGCGATGGGTTCAACATCACACCGGCCACCTTGCCCGGCGGTGGTGAGGATTTCGTCGAGATGGTCGTGCCCGAACTGCGGCGCCGAGGGTTGTTTCGTACCGATTATGAAGGCGGAACCTTGCGCGAAAACCTTGGCCTGCGACCCGTGATAAACCGCTACAGCCGAAATCGTCGGGCCGCGGAGTAGGTTCGGCGGGGTGCGCATACCACCAGGCGCGCTCTTGCTTGCCTGGACCGCTTGCTTGTGTCCACGGGTCCCCGGCTTTGCCGATGCCAGGAGCAATGAGCCCTGGCACCACGGTGCTGATCGCGCCCTCGTTGCGAGGTACGCGACAGACCGTGCTCTCGCAATACCCACTATCCGCCTGCGTCGCGCGTATGTCCGCTCCCGAAATACCACCCGGGTCGGCTGAACGGCGGATGGAGGAATGGCTCGGATCGGCTGTTTTGCTGTCAGCCCGCATCCAGCCGAACCAAGAGTTTTTCCGCGCGCTCCCGCTTCTCAGGCAGCGGATCACGCTGGATGATCCGCAGGATCGCGTCCCTCGCCCCGCGATCCCCGGTTTCCGCCATCTCAAACGCCATGGCGTCACGTCGCTCGTAATGCGACCGATCCAGCGGCACGGTCGTGATCGGCAGGTCCTTCCAGTAATACTGGCCCTCGGTTCTCGACCAGCCGGCATAGACCTCCTCCCACGTGCCACAGCCTGAGTATGGCACCAGGTTCGTATCCGCCATCGGCTCGCTCAGCCTCTGATACCGGGCGTCGAACGACATTCGGATCGAGCGTGTCCGGTTCGGCAGCGCCTTGTGCACCGTCACGTCCTGGAAGATCAAAGCATCGCCCGCCTCGAAGTCTCCGGTGACCCAGGTGCCCGGGATCGGCACGGCGATATCCATGCCTCCCGCGCCCGAGCCGACCTTGGTCGGCAGAATGCCCGTACTGTGCGATCCCGCCGCGACCGCCAGAGTGCCCATCTCACGCGGACAGTCTCCCAGAGGCATCCACATCGCGTAACTGGTCGCGCCGCCGATATGGACGCGATCCTGATGAATGCCGGTCGTGAAGTCGAAAACATCCGATTGAGGAAAAATGTTGCGTTGAACAAACATCGGATGTGCCAGGGCGGGCTCTCCGAAGATCCGGTCGAACAGCGCGATCACCCCGGGGTCGATACGCAGGCGATGCAACGCCTCGTCCGCCCAGAGGCCGCGAAACACGGACATATAGCGCGGCTCGGGGTCTTTGCAGGAAGCGGCGGGATTGGCGACACCGACCGCGACGGGCGAGTCCGGGGCCAGCCACCCAGCCTCCATCGCCTTGTTCAGTAGGCGAGCACGCACATCCAGGATCGCCCGTCGTTGCAACAGGCCGCGCAGGAACAGATAACCGTCCTCAGCCAGTCGGTCCCGCAGGGCTTCCCCATCGTTCAGGTATGCGGTCGAATCCCTGAAAGGTTGGTACTCCAGCATGATTTTCCTCTCGCCTGCGCCTTGCTTCACTCGATGCCCTGTCGCCGGTCCCGGATTTCGCATCGGACGCCCTCGTCTTCCGCCCTTCCAAGGCATGGTGTGCGGGTTTTCGACGCCTGACAAGCCGGAACGGTCCGTCGTTTTCGCCGGTTTGGCCATAGGCGGACGCAACGCAGGTGCTCCGTCACGCAAGGCCCATGATTCGTGACAGGCGGGTCTTGCAACAGCCCTCAGTGCCCGAATGCCCGCCGGCGCCATGACTATTGGGTCAAGGCCCGCTTGTGTATAGCTGGGCCGGCGCGGCCCTCGATTGATTCACCGGGCGCGGCCTAGTTTGAATAGAGCGTAATCCGTTCATCGGATCAATGAACAATACGAGAGGCGTGACCATGCGACCGAACAAAATCAAGCAAATGTGGCGTGCCGGCCAGTGCCCGACCTTGGGCTGGCTCTCGGTGTCCCATGGGATGACGGCGGAGGTCATGGCGCGTCAGGGCTTCGACGCCCTGTGCGTCGACCTTCAGCACGGCACGGCTGAAATGAAGGATGTCGGGCCGATGCTGCAGGCGATATCCCAAACCGACACAGTCCCTGTCGTGCGGGTTGCGTGGAATGAGCCGGCCGCGATCATGAAGGCCCTGGACCTTGGCGCCTATGCCATCATTGTGCCGCTGGTGAACACCGCCGCGGAAGCCGCGCTGGCGGTGGCCGCGTGCCGCTATCCGCCCGTCGGCATGCGCTCGAACGGGCCCGTGCGCGCCATCCACTATGGCGGCGGCGACTACGTGGCGAACGCCAATGACGAAATCATCATCATGGCCATGATCGAGACGAAGGAGGGCCTGGCCAACCTCGATGCCATCTGCGCCACACCCGGTCTTGACGCCGTCTATATCGGACCGGCTGACCTGTCGTTCGCATTGGGTCTGGCCCCACGCGGCGATAACCCCGATCCTCTGCATATGGCCACATGCGACAAGATCCTGGCGACCGCGCACAAGCATGGCATCAAATGCGTCATGCACTGTGCCGGCGCACCGTTCGCGGCGGGCGCGGTGAAGCGCGGTTTCGATATGGTGATGCTGACATCCGATTTGTCGTGCATGGTCGCGGGCGCACGGGCGCAGCTCGACGAGCTCAAGTCCAAGACGGCCTGAGGACGCCTGCCACGGCTTATACCGCGGCGGTTCGCCCATCAGGAACCGCATTTGGTTGCACCGCCCACGGCGCCAACGCCGTTTTGACCAGCCTGTCCACGGCAGCGCGCACGGGCGTTGGTGGATCAGCAGACGTACCAAGACCGCGGGCGCGAGATAGGCGAGCCGCGAAAACCGGTTGACGAAGGCGTCGGTGACGCCCTCGTCGGCGGCGATGTCTTTGATCGTCGCGACGTTCCCGCGATCCGGCCGCCGCCACCAGCCCCGGGCACACACGATCGCGCGCCGCAGCCGTGTGTTGTCGGGCGCCAGTCCGTACGTCATGACGCCCGGAATGCGCGGGCGGCCGTTGCGGAGGCTGATGGTCAACGAGATCTTGTATCAGGCCTTGCGCCGGCTGCCAGATTCGGGCGTTTCGTCGTCTCGGGCCGGTCGGCACCGACTCGAGTCGGGTTTTCGGCATTGTGCCACCGCCCTGTTTGGCGCTGTTGCGCACCCCGCCGCTCCAACCACTGCCCAAGGTGACGCAAGCTGATGCCGACGCCGTTCTCTTCCCAGGACCTTGGTCGAACCTTCGATGCACGGTCCCTGACCCGTGGCCGCAGCCTGGGGCTGGCTGGGACGGTGGAGGTCCAGCTTGAAGGCGACACCATCACCGGCGTCGTGCAGGACCGGCACACCCCACATAAGGTGCGGATCACACCCACAACGCTCGGTCCCCGGGTGGTGTTCGACCACCGTTGCACGTGCGGTGCCCCTGGTTGCGCCCATCTGGCCGCCGCGGCGTTTGCGGCCCTCGACCGGTTTCCCATCCTGCGCAAGCCGGAACAGCAGACCTTCTTTGACACGCTCGTCGCTCCGGCGCCGGAGAAAGAGCGTCAGCTTCTGGTGTTCGAACTGGCACCGTCCGAGGCTCCAAATGCCTGTGTTGTCACCACGGTGCTGATCGGCGAGCGCAGCGGGATCATCACCCCGACGACACCGCGCCAGATCGCATCCGACGAGACGGCCGACAGCACACTCCGTGATCTCGCCTATCTTCTCGGCGACGGCACCACCTCCCGCACCAGCGTGCCGGCGGGGCTGGTGGCCGATGCGCTGCAAGCGCTCGCGCAGAGTGGGCAGGCGCGCTGGCACGCCGGCGGTCGGCGTCTGATCCAAGGCGAAACCCGGGTCTTTCCCTCGGTTGCGGCGACGGCCCTGCCGCCACGCTCGGGCGTCATCGTCGGTGACACTGGCCCCTGGTATGTGGATGCGGCCACTGGCGCGGTTGGACGGGTCCGCATTCAGCCCCCTGCCCCACCGCCCCGGGCGGCGTTCATCGCGCCCCCTGTCGGACGCGGCACCGCCACCGCAACCGCCCCCAGGCGGCGCCCGGAACTGGCGACGGTCAGCGAGCAGGTCATCGTTGAGAAGCCATTTACCCCCCGACTTCGGCTGACGCGCTTTCCCTGCCCAGACGAGCGGGGCCGGATGCAGATGCTCGACGCCGTGCTGCTGGAATTCGACTATGACGGCGCCGTCATCCCGTTCGACGACGACCGACAGTTCATCCGCACCCAAGGCCCGGGTGGGCCGGTGTTCGTCCGGCGCGACGCCAAAGCCGAGGCAGCCGCGCAGACCGCGATCCGACAGGCGGGCCTGGTGCAGATGCGGATGGCCACCGGCAAGGCGGAAAAAGGCCGGCTGGTGTTCGTCTTCCGCGGTCGTGACGCGGCAGAAGCCTGGGAGGGATTCGTCGCCGAACAATTGCCAGCGCTTCAAGCCATGGGATGGCAGAACCTGATCGACGGCGCATTCGGCCCCCGCATGGTGGAGAATGTCGGCCTCTGCGACATGCGGGTCGGCGACGCACCGAGTGGCGGGTTTTCGTTGGACCTGGGGATCGAGATCGACGGCACCCGGCATAAGCTGCTGCCGATCCTGATGCGCCTGCGGGACCGCGGCGGCATGGCGACGGCGCGAATCGTCGATGGTGAATTGGTCACCAGCCTGGAAGACGGCCGCATCCTGAGGCTGCCGGCGGAGCGGATCGCACGCTTGCTGGCGGTGGTGGACGACCTGATCGAGGCAGCCAGCCGCGCCACGGGTGAAACGCTGGTGCTGGAGGCTGCCCAGGCCGCCGATGTGCTCGACCTGGAAGACATCGTCACCACGCGATGGCAGGACGGATCGGCCATCGCGGCGCAGATCGCCCGTTTCCGGGCCGCCGCCGACATCCCGAATGTGCCCGTGCCGGCCAGCTTCACTGCCACCCTGCGTCCGTATCAGCAGCAGGGCGTCAACTGGTTGCAGCACCTGCGGGAGAACGATCTGGGCGGGCTGCTCGCCGACGACATGGGGCTGGGCAAGACGGCGCAGACGATCGCGCATATCGTCATCGAGGAAGCGGCCGGCCGGCTCGATCGGCCGGCCCTGGTCGTCGTGCCAACGACTCTGGTGCCGAACTGGACGGCGGAGCTCGCCCGTTTCGCGCCTGATCTCCGCGTCGTGGTGCTGTATGGCATGGATCGCCACGAACGCCGGCGTGATCTGACCGGCGTGCATGTCGTGATCACGACCTACACCGTGCTGACCCGCGATATCGAGGATATGGTCAGCCTGCCATGGCATCTCGTTGTGCTGGACGAGGCGCAGGCGATCAAGAACGCGACGGCGAAAGCGACCCACGCGGTCTGTCGGCTGGACACGCGCCATCGGCTGTGTCTGTCCGGCACGCCGATCGAGAACCACCTCGGCGAACTCTGGTCCCAGTTCGCCTTCCTCATGCCCGGCCTTCTCGGCCACCGCAAGACATTCGCCCGCCGGTTCCGCACGCCGATCGAGAAGGACGGCGACCCGGTCCGCCGCCGCCAACTTGCGGCGCGGATCCGCCCCTTCATCCTGCGCCGCACGAAATCCGCCGTGGCGACGGAACTGCCGCCGAAGCACACGATCCTGCGCCGCATTACCCTCGCCCCGGATCAGCGGGAACTGTACGAGACCATTCGCGCGACCATGCATGAGCGGGTGACGCAAGGGATAGCGGCGCGCGGGATGGCACAGAGCCATGTCCTCGTGCTCGACGCCCTGCTGAAGCTGCGCCAGGTCTGCTGCGATCCGCGTCTGATCAAGCTGGCATCCGCGCGACTGGCCGGCACGTCCAGCAAGCTGGACGATCTGCTGGAGATGGTCAGCGAGATGATCGCGGAAGGCCGGCGGATTCTGCTGTTCTCGCAATTCACCTCGATGCTGGATCTGATGAAGCCGTCGCTCGAAGCGGCTGGCGTCCCGTTTGTGGAATTGCGCGGTGACACCGCCGACCGCGCGGCGCCGGTGCGGCGTTTCGAGGCTGGCGAGGTGCCGCTGTTCCTGATCAGTCTGAAGGCCGGTGGACGCGGGCTGAACCTGACCTCGGCGGATACGGTGATCCATTACGATCCGTGGTGGAATCCGGCGGTCGAGGACCAGGCATCCGATCGGGCCCACCGGATCGGCCAGACGAAATCGGTGTTCGTTTACAAACTGATCGCGGCGGATACGGTGGAGGAGCGGATCGTCGAATTGCAGGAACGCAAGGCGGCGCTCGCGTCGATCGCCCTCGGCGAGGACGGCATGACGCTGCCGCCGATCGATGCGGAGGACATCGATTTCCTGTTCGGTGTCGCGCCTGAGCGCTTGGCGGCGTGAGTCCTGCTGTGCCGTCAATCGTTCATGGTAATGGTCTTGAACCCCAGTCGTTCCGAAGGTGCTCTCAGCCCGGTCAGTGAAACACCGGCTTCGTGACGGGTGCCTCAGGCATCATCTGTCGCCCCGCTCGGAGGCATGACAGGGACTCGTATCTAATAGCCCCGCTCCCAATCAATGACATTCCGCAGTGGTCGGCCATCGATATAGGCTCGCAGATTATCGCAGAAGAGGTCGATGGCACCATGCCGATCCTGGTCACTGCCGCCGGAGATATGTGGCGTGATCAGCACCCTCGGATCGGACCAGAGCCGCTCCATCGGCGGTTGCTCGAATTCCCCGACATAGACGTCCAGCGCCACGCCACGCAGGTGGTCTCGTTGGAGTGCATCAGCGAGGGCATCCTCGTCGATGATCTCGCCCCGGGCGACATTGACCAGCACGCTGCCCGGCTTCATCGCGGCGAAGCGGTCCTGGTTGAACAGGCGGGTGGTCTCCGGCGTCCATTGGCAGCAGATCACCACGATGTCGCTCTCCGGCAGCAACCCTTCGAGGTCCCCGGCGCCGCCAAGCGCGCTGAACCCGGGTGGCAGGGGTTGTTCCGGCCTGATGTGGCGGCGCGTGCCGATGACCCGCATGCCGAGGGCGGCGCAGAGTCGACCGACTTCGAGACCGATGCCGCCGGCGCCGACGACGCAGACGGTCTTGCCCTCCAGCAGCAGCGGCCGATAGGCACGATGGTTGAACTTGGCTGCGTCACGATCGACGGCGGCGCGGTGCAGGCCTTTCGCGAAGTGCAGAATGCCGGCCACGGCGTATTCCGCCATCGCCAGCGTGTTACCCGAACCGCGCGAGGTCGTAACGGTCACCGCACTGCCCCACAGGTCGCCACCAAGCAGATTGCTGGCGCCGGCAGGGCGCTGATGAAACCACTTGAGATTTGGCGCCCTGGCGCACAGGTCGCGCGGAAATGGCCATCCGCCGAGGATTATGTCCGCGCCGGCCAGGAGGCGATCGCGCTCCTCGCGGCTCCCCGAGCCGACGGAGCCGGGCGGCAGATAGCGTGAAGCGGTGAAAGCCGGCCAGGTTTCACGGTATTCGCCATCAAACCAGCCTCCCGCGTCGGTCAAACGAAGCGCCGGATCGACTGCCTCGATCTTGGCGCGATCGCTGGTGCTGATACGCGTTAGGCTGAGCACGTTGATCTGTGGCATCGGCGCCTTCCTGAACAGCGTGTGCGATAAGGGGAATACCAGCGGCGGGTTCGCTGCGGCCGATGATCCCGCTAGGGTTTGGCCAGCATCTCAAGTTCGGTCTTGCGTGCCTCCAGTACCTTCAGCTTTTTCCTGGCAGCGGCAATCTCATTGTTGACGGCGCGTAACTCGCTCTGCGTCTTCTGCGTCGCCAAGTGTTCCGCGCCAAATTGTGCCGCTATGTACGGTTCAAGCTGGCTTCTCAGAACTCTGAGATAGGGATTACCGGCCATCGATCCTTCCCGGAATTCGAGTTCGCCGGCCTGGATACCCGCAACGATGAACGCGCGGGTTACCCCATATTCCTTCTGAGCCGTCACATCGCTGAGGACTGCGCCCTTGCGATTCCATTCGCCATAATCCGCCATGGCCGAACGTATAGCACGACGAGAGTCGAGACCGAATATCGGTGCCGCCGACAGGCGATAGGCAGTCACCGATTGGGACCATAGGCCAGCCGGGAGCGGCCATCCGACCGGCCCACCACTGGCTGGCTCTTCACTTGATCAGCGACGTGGCGTACGCGGCTCGTTGCCCTGGCCGCTCCGCCCGAAACGGCCCTATCAGAATCGGCAGGTCACCTCCGACGCCCGCCGTCAATATCCATTGAGGGGGCGTCGTGAGGGTGGGAATACGAAATATTCCGCTATAGACGTGGAGATGTTCGACCCTGGTAGGGTTGGGGGCCCGGGGGACGGTCCCGCCTTAAGCCGCAACCCGGATGGCCGCGGCCCGGACCTCATCCCCAACACCGGCCTCAAACCCGGCAAAGTTCTTCTCGAACCGCTCGATCAGGTTCCGGGCCGTGCGGTCGTATTCCGCCTTGTCGGCCCAGGATTGCCGAGGGTCCAGCACCTCATCCGGTACGCCGGGAACATGCTCGGGGATCGACAGGCCGAAGAACGGCTCCTTGCGGAAGCGTGCTTTCGCCAAGCTGCCGTCCAGTGCCGCGCGCAGCAGGGCACGGGTGTGGCGGATGCTCATGCGACTGCCAACACCGTATTGTCCGCCGCTCCACCCCGTGTTCACCAGCCAGCAATCGGCGCCATGGCGGGCGATCAGATCGGACAGCATCTTCCCGTAAACTTCCGGGCGGCGCGGCAAGAAGGGGGCGGCGAAGCAGGTGCTGAAGGTCGCCTGCGGTTCGGCGCTGAGGCCTTTCTCGGTGCCCGCCACCAAGGCGGTGTAGCCGGACAGGAAATGGTACATCGCCTGCGCCGAACTCAGGCGAGAGATCGGGGGCAGCACGCCGAATGCATCGCAGGTCAGCATGACCACGTTTTTCGGCTGCCCTCCTCGGCCGGACAGATCAACGCTCGGGATGAATTCGACCGGGTAGCAGGACCGGGTGTTTTCGGTCAAAGAGCCATCGTTCAGGTCGATTCGTCCGTGTTCGTCCGCGACCACGTTTTCCAGCACCGTGCCGAAGCGGTTGGACGCCGCCCAGATTTCCGGTTCGGCCTCCTGCGACAGATTGATGACCTTGGCATAGCAGCCACCCTCGACATTGAAGGTGCCGTTCTCGCCCCAACCGTGTTCATCGTCGCCGATCAGTTTCCGGTGCGGGTCGGATGACAGGGTGGTCTTGCCGGTTCCGGACAAGCCGAAGAACAACGCCACATCGCCCTCAGGTCCGACATTGGCGCTGCAATGCATGGGCATGACGCCCCTGGCCGGCAGGATCCAGTTCATCACGGTGAAGATGGATTTCTTCACCTCCCCGGCATATTCGCTGCCGGCGATCAGGATCAGCCGCTGCTCGAACGACATCGCAACGGTGGTGGAGGAGCGGACGCCGTCGATCGCCGGATCGGTCTGGAACAGCGGCGCGTGCAAGATCACGTAGTCGGGCTCGAAGCCCTCAAGGTCCGACTCGGGGGGGCGGATGAACATATTGCGCGCGAACAGCGCGTTCCACGCCTGCGTCGTGACCAGACGCACCCGCACCCGGTGCGCGGGATCGGCGCCCGCGTACAGATCCTGGGTGAAGAGTTCCTGGCCTTGCAGATAGGCCTGGATGCGGCCGCGGAGCGCGGTGAATTTCTCCGGTGCCATGCGCTGGTTGATGTTGCCCCACCAGACGTCCTTGGTCACCGAGGGCTCATCGACCACGAACTTGTCGCGTGGCGAACGACCGGTATGCACACCGGTTTCCACCATCAGCGATCCGTCGGAAGACAGTTTGCCCTCATGCCGGCGCAGCGCCTCGGCCACCAGGGCCGGAGGTGAGAGATTGGCGTGCACGGGGCGGGACGCATGGACACCGGTTGCGGCCAACACCTTGGCGGCATGGCTTTTCCAGGTCGTGTGTTTGGAATTCGAAGCGCTGGCGAGTGTCAAGGTCGGTGTCCTGCTACTGGGCTGCCCAGGTCGTTATAAGGAGCGCGTTGCCCGTTATACGGCGAAGGGTGTCGCGATGGCTACCATCCGGTAGGAATCCTATTCCAGCGAGTCATGCAAGCGTGCAGGTTCGCAGTTGCAGCAATGTGCCTGGTGGGGGGGGGGCGCCGCCCCGCCCCCCCCCCAACTGCTTGCCCGGTCCCCCCGCTCACCCGCGCATCCTACTCTAAGC
>Ga0082335_1001351_pt1 | contig 52862 bp, 50 predicted proteins | sample Subgrocontami58m_FD_72375 | JGI IMG/M metagenome (GOLD analysis project Ga0082335, IMG submission 72375) | Subsurface groundwater microbial communities from S. Glens Falls, New York, USA - GMW37 contaminated, 5.8 m (SPADES assembly) (version 2) ... | reverse complement strand
CGAGCTTACCCTTCATATGTCATCCGGCTGGTAACTTGCAAGATGGAGAGGGGCCTTGACATGGGGAGGGAAAAAACATCATTTAAGATGCATGGATGACCATCCCCGCCTCCGGCCGGTTGAGGTCTTTCCAGTTCAGCAGGATGGGAAGACTCTCATCTATCTCCGGGATCCCCAGCATTTCGCCAACACCTTGGTGATATCACCCGTCGTTTACTTTATCCTGGCCCACTTCGACGGTGAGCACTCGCTGATCGATATTCAAGAAGCCTATTCCCGAAGGTTCGGCGACCTCCTCTTCAGTGAAGATCTGAGAAAGATAATGGATCTGCTCGACAACCACTACTTTCTCTATAGCGAGCGCTTTTGGGGGCACCAGAAGAAGATCATTGAGGATTTTCGCCGCTTGCCTATCCGCCCCCCAGCTCACGCCGGAACGGCTTATCAAGAAGATCCTTCGGGGCTGAAGTATCAACTTGAAGGATATTTCCAATCTCCAAACGGGCCGGGACAACCCAATCAACACTCCACGAGCCGTGTCCCCAAGGCCATTGTCGCCCCTCACATCGACTTTCATCGCGGCGGCCCTTCCTATGGCTGGTCTTACAAAGAGCTGGCCGAGAGTCCGGGTGCGGATCTCTATATCCTCCTCGGCACTTCCCACTGCGGTGGGGAACACCCGTTTACGGCAACTCTCAAGGATTTTTCCACTCCGCTGGGAACCGTGGAGACAGATAAGGAATTTGTGCGCGAGCTTGAGAAAAGCTACAAGGGAGATCTATTCGCTGAAGAGCATCTCCACCGCACCGAGCACTCGCTGGAATTTCAGGTGGTCTATTTGAAATACATCGCTGCCCGGCAAAAAGAGCCCACGGGAGAGCGCAGGCCCTTCAAGATCATCCCCATCCTGGTCTCCTCTTTTCATCCTATGGTGCAGAGCCGGACCCTGCCAGAAAAAAATCCCCGCATAGGAGATTTTTTCAAAGCGCTGCGGGGGCTCGTGGAGAAAGAGAACAGGCAGGTCTGCTTCGTTGCCGGCGTGGATCTGGCCCACGTGGGAGCGCAGTTTGGCGACCAGGAGCCTCTCACTGCCGATTTTCTCCGCTGGGTCGAGGAGGAAGACCAGCGGCTGATCGGCAGGCTCGCTTCCTTGGACGCGGCGGGCTTCTTTCATGAGATCGCCAAGGACCAGGACCGCAGACGGATCTGCGGCTTTTCCCCGCTTTACTCGTTAATCCATTTGTTGGACGGAGCTCAGGGGAGAAATCTAAAATACAGCCAGGCCTTTACCCCTGAGACGGGCTCTGCGGTCACCTTCACCAGCATGGTGTTCGACTAAAAAGCTGCCGGGTCGCGCACGCCAGCGCTACTCGGGCATGCGGAACTCAACTCCTGCTTCAACCAGCGCCCGTTTGAACTCGGCGCGGACCCAGGGATCTTCCTGGGCATACGGGATACTGCGCCCGCCTTCCTCCAGGTCGGCATTGTTCGAAACAATATCGTCCCCCGGCTTCCCCTTCACCCACCAGTAGCCGCCGGCGATGGCCAGCACCCGAAATGCTTCCTTGCCGACGCCGAAATGTTGGTGAAACCAATTGCCGCCGCCGGGAGCGGCTGTCACCATTCCGCCTGCTATGTAGTCCTGCCGCTTCACCAGGTGCCCCTTTCCAGATTCCCACGGACGTGTGCCCAACTCCGTTGGCCAAGTGCACGTATAGCCTTTTCCTTTAAGGCAAACGAGCACCGCGCCCGAAGCGTGTGCGTGGGCCTTGGAATAGCGCCCGGTCTGGTGCTCGGCGATGAACGGGAGCTGCTGGCCACCTCCCCCAAAAAAATGGTTTCCGGCCATAAACGGTTCAAACCATTTGTAACCGGGGGAGCGGTGGTTATCCACTGGCAGCTCACAGTTAACGATGTCGGGAATCAAGTTGCTGCGAAGGATGGCCCTCTCCGACAGAGGATGAGGTTCCAATTCGGTCTTCGGCGTGAAATAGCCGAGGCTGTCATCATAGCGGTCGGTGAAATCGAAGGGGTTGTCGAAGATGAAGCGGGTGCTATTTATGATATTCATCAGGGCCGGCGCCCCGGTTGCCGCGAGCACCAGCACTGGGCTGGAGCCGGCGTTGACTAGCCGGTGCCAACAATTCACCGGGACCGAGAAGAGGCTTCCGGCTTGCCATTCAAAGGCCTGGCGCCGTGAGGCGCCCTCTTTCCATACTTCCGTCGACCCCCGGCCTTCTACCACGTAGTAGATCTCCTCGTAGACATGGCGCTCCGGCTTGAGTTCTGAGCGCGGCGGGATCTCGACGATGTACATCCCCCAGACTCCTTCCGTGCCGTCGAGCTGGATATAGCTCCCTCGCCCTCCCAGACGGGTCCAGGGCGACAGCGGAAGCTCGCGAACGTCATTCATACCTATCCCTCGTACAACCGGAATCCCTTCCTCTTCCATAAACCGCTCATACGGAGTCGGCTGCCGCTTCCAGCGCACACGCCCCGCCCGCTGTTGTTCGTTCGGCTGTTGGATCATTGCAGGTATTCTCGAAATAGCACGCAGGGATCATCGGGCCTGGCGTCCCGTACCGGGTCGCTACGCCTGACAAGGTCGGACCAAACGGCGCGACTCCGTGGCGCTTTCTTTATGGATGGGGGCGACAACGGGCCGCCATTTATGTTGTCCGGACAAATAATGGCGGCAAGCTACACCCGAGGCGATAGGCTGTCAAGCGCTTGACCCAATATCCCAAGGCGGAGCAAATGTTCAGCTTCGTTTGTGGCCTGCAGACCAATTCCACTCCCATAAGATGACCGCGAGGCCGAGGGCGAGACCAGCGGCATCGGCGATAAGCCAAGGGCCGCTCCACGCAGGAATCAACAGAAGGAGGCCGGCCAGCCACAACAGAATCCGCTTTCCCCACCCAAGGGGCCGAAAGAAATATCCCGCGGCTCCTATGCTGATAACGAATACGCCTAGCGATGCCGTGGCCACCGCCAGAACAATCTCTTCCGGCGCTCCTACAAGAATCAGCGCAGGGTGGAGGGCAAAAACAAACGGAACGATATAAGCCGCGACCCCAAGCCTCATCGCGGTCCATCCGGTCTTCCAGAAGTCCGCTCGGGCGATGGCTGCCGCCACGTAGACGGGTAGGCAGTCAGGCGGGGTGATCAGGGAAAGCATGCCAAAATAGAAGAGAAAAAGATGCGCAGCGAGAGGAACGATGCCGACTTGGGTTAGGGCGGGCCCTACCAGCACAGCCAGCATAATGTACACCACCGTAGTGGGCAACGACATTCCAAGAATAATGCAGACGGCCGCGGTGAGGATAAGGAGGATGAGAACGTTGCCGCCAGCCACGTTAACGAGCAGCATGGCGAACTTGAAGGTGAGCCCTGAGAGCTGTAATGCCCCGATGACCAGTCCTGCTAGTGCGGTGATCGCCACGATATCCAGAAGGATCTTACCTGTCTCCTCGATGCTGGCCAGAATTCCTGGAACCGTTGGCCGCGTCTCTTTTTGGAGCACGCCGACGAGCAATGTGACGATGACCGCAGCCATGCCGGCTTTCCCGGCCTCCCAGTTCCGGATCATAAGAGTGTAGATCAGAACAGACAGTGGAATCAGGAACACCCATCCTCGCTGCATCACGTTGCGAAATCTTGGGATTTGGTCAGCGGGGAGTCCGGCGAGGCCGCGCTTGGCAGCTTCAAGGTCGATCTGGGTGAAGAGGGCCAAGTAGTAAAGACAGGCTGGGACTGCTGCCGCTAGCGCCACCTCGCCATAAGGGAGGCTGAGGAACTCAGCCATCACAAAGGCCGCAGCTCCCATTACCGGCGGCATGATCTGGCCGCCGTTCGAGGCGACAGCCTCGATAGCCGCTGCCAGGTGAGCGGGAAAACCGGTCTTCTTCATCAAGGGGATGGTGATGGCGCCGTCTACTACCACATTGGCGACGGCGCTCCCCGAGACGGTGCCGAAGAAGGCAGATGAAACCACGGATACTTTGGCCGGCCCGCCTCGATAACGGCCAGTGGCTATCACGGCCAGGTCGGTGAGGAACTTGTCTCCACCCACCGCGTAAAGAACCTGGCCGAAGAAGATGAAGGCCACCACGACCCCCGCAGCGACAGCGAGGGGAAGGCCTAGGAGACCGCTGGCATCCAGGTAGAGATAGGCAGCGATCCTCTCCCAGGAAGAGCCCTTGCCGTAAAAAAGACCGGGGAGGAGGTAGGCGAACTTGGCATAGAGGATGCACGCCAGAGCGATGCAAGCCAGTGTGCATCCAGCGACGCGGCGGGTCGCTTCGAGCACGAGAAGAATAGCCAACCCTCCGAGAATCCATCTGTCAGGAGAGAGGACGCCGAGTCTATAGGCGATGGTTGGGTACATGATGGTAACATAGCCGCCCACCACCAGCCCGCCTAGTGCTAGGATCCAGTCATACCACGGGACGCGATCTCCCGGCTCTCCCTCCCGTGCCTTGATGCTAAGAAAGGTGCTCCCAAGGGCCAGGGCCAGGAAAAGACCGAGGTACTGCTCCTTGAAGAAGGTCCATGGAAGGCTGTGATGAACTTCTAGCGCCCAGAGCGCCCCGATCAGCGTGAGGGCAGAGAGAAGGACCCTCACTGCTGTTTTAGCGGGTCCGCTCAGTGATCTGAACTTTGTGACATGGGCAGAATCATCAGACACGCCCGCCTCCTAGGAGAAGTAGCGTCGAAAAGTCTACGGGTTCAGGGCAAGGAGCTTGCGTTGTGCCTCGTCCATTTTCGCCGACCAGAGCCCGCGCTCCTTGTAGAACTGAACGGCTGCGGGGTGATAAGGAATGACCACGTCAAGGTCCACCGCGCGCTCTCTAGTCCACTCTTTGAAAATTGGATGTATGGGAAGGAGTTTTTCCACGTTGTCCCAGATCGCTTTGAGGGTAGAAGTGATAACCTGATCTTGAGCAGCTTTATGAGTAGTCAGGTAGATATCATAGGCGATAGTGCAGGTATCCTCCACCATGGCTGCAGCAGTCCCGGCCTTCATAAGCCGCGCATAATATCCCGGGACCGCCTTGCGGACGCGTGCGTCTCCCTCGGAGGAGCAGTCGGTCGAGAGATGCCGGACTCCCACAGAGGCATCCGCCTCTCGGACCTTAGCTGCATTCACGGCCATTATGGTCACGTCGGCCCGGCCCTGAACCAAAGCGTCTACTCCGTCATTAACTGCTGGTACCGGAATAACTTTCACGTCGCTCCATGTCAGGCCGCCGGCAGCCAGTGCCCCATACATGTTGTACCAGACTGCCAGGTGGGCTGGATATTCTCCTGTGACCCGTTTGCCTTTGACGTCGTGGATGGACTTGAAAGGCGAATCCTTCTTAACGAGCAAGCTGATGATTAACGGTGCCCCTCGCATTGCCAGGCGAGCATTGGGAGTGTGGGGAAAGGGGTTTCGGCCACCGATTTTGAAGTTAGGCCCTCTATAAGTAAGCCCCATATCCACTGCGTTGTTGATGCCAAAGTCTATTTCGCCGCTGTTCAGCAGCGGCAGAAAGGTGCTCGAGCCCGAATAGGGTTGAACGACCGCTTGGAAAGGTAGGCTTTCACTCAGGACTTTGGATATCCCGCTGCCAACAGCGTAGAAGACCGTACCCGGCGGATTCGCTCCGATCGTGACAGAGCGGGGAAGTTGTTGTGCGTTGGCGAAGACAGGGGCGAGCAGCGCAAGGCCGAGCAGGGTCGAGATCAACTTTAGGAAATAGCACGGTTTAGAGCGCATGGGGGTTTTCTCCTTTCCGGAGACTAATCATCTGGCGAAGATGTATATGGAAATGCTTAGCAGTGTCAAGCCGATGTGTTCGGCCAGCGCATATCCTATTCTTTAGGGTTTTGCTCCGTTACGAACTGGCTTTGCAGAAGCAGGGGCGAGCGGTCACGGGTTTAGACTGAGAAGTTTGCGTTGTGCTCCATCCATGTCCGCGGACCAAAGCCCCTGCTCCTTGTAAAACGGTCTCACCTTTTATTTTCCCCAAAGCTGCTTGGTGGCGAGGCGCGCGCCTTCGGCCATCGCTTCGAACTTCGCCCAGGCAATCTGCGGATCGCCCACTCGCGGCCCAAGTCCGCAGTCCGTGCCGGCCATAACGTTTTCCCGACCCACGAGTTTGGCATATTTCGCCAGCCGGTCTGCGATCACCTGCGGGTGTTCCACGATGTCGGTGGCGTGTCCGACCACGCCCGGCACGAGCACCTTGCCTTCAGGAAACTTCACCTCTTCCCACACGCGCCACTCGTGCTCATGGCGCGGGTTCGACGCCTCGATGGAGTAGGTGTTCGCGCGCACCTTTAAAATAAGGTCGACGATATCTCTAAGCGGGATATCGTATTTATGCGGGCCGTGGTAGCTGCCCCAGCAGGTGTGAAAGCGCACTTTCTCCGGCGGGATATCTCTCAGCCCGTGGTTGAGCGCGTCGACGCGCAGTTCGGCGTATTTTCGGTACTCGGGCACAGTCATGTTCACGTTAAACTGCCAACCGTCCGGCAGATCGGGATCGTCGATCTGCAGGAGGAAGCCGGCGTCGACGATGGCCTTATATTCGTCTCTCATCGCTTCGGCGATGGCGAAGAGATAGGCCTCGTCGTTGGGGTAATAATCGTTTTTCATCCAATGCTCGATGGTGCCGGGGGCGATGGCGGGAAGAAACGCTCCCTCGAACTTCATCCCTTGAAGTCCGGCTTTGAAATCCTCGATCTCTGCTTGCAAAGCGGCGTGGCCGATATACTTGAGCGGGCCGTTACAGAAAACCCGCTGCACATTTTCGCCGCGCACCGTGCCGAACCGCTTGCGGAAGTAGTCGCCGAATTCCACCATGTCGCGGGCGAAGATCATCGAGGCCCGCTCTTTCGGTTTCGCTTCCCGCTCGACGAAACCGCTGAGACGTTCGCGCGCATAGCGGGAAAAGCTGGATTTTCCGACTTCTCCGTCGTTGATGATATCGAGCCCGCAGTCGATCTGCTTTTTCACCACGTCCGCCACGGCGCTGCGGACCCGTTTAGCAAAAGCCTCTTCGTCGCAGGGCTGTCCGCTGTCCTTCACCGCGTGCATCTGCTTCAAGTCGTTCGGTTGCGGCAAGCTCCCTGCGTGGGTCGTCAAGATTCGCTCGCTGCTTCGCTTCATTTTTCTCCCGTTGACCCTTCGTATACCCAATTAGTTCAATCTCCCATTACCCCAAGGCAGAGAAAATGTCCAGCTATGTCTGGAAGCGGCAGCCAAGTTTGACATAGCGCAACCTTTCGAGCCGGGGAAAAATCCGCTTAGGAGATGATTTTTGCTATTGACAGCGCAGCTTTTTTTGTATAAATAATCCTAAGTAATCTGATAGGTATTATTAGGTATGGTGTTTTTATTTCTAAAAGGAACAACATAAAATTAAAAAAGTCTATAAATACAACTACTTACGGGGACCGTCGTTGCGGTGGTTGCAAGGCACATACAATTGCAGAGGGAATTTGAAATGAGTCTCGAAGAGAAAATCGAGCAAGTCAGGACACTGCTTGCCGAGATCGAACGCGACTATTCGCCGGCCGCCTTTGCCAACAGCTTCGGCGCCGAGGACATGGTGTTGACCGACTTGGTCGCCGGTCATTATCCGGGCATCGAAATTTTCACTCTGGATACCGGACGCCTGCCGGAGGAAACTCATAAGCTCATGCGGGAAGTGATGGACCGCTACAGGGTGCGGCTGCGCATCTATTATCCAGACACCCGCTCCGTGGAGCGCTACGTTTCCGAGCACGGCCCCAACTCCTTCTATCAAAGCGTCGAGCTGCGCAATGCCTGCTGCGAAGTGCGCAAGGTGGAGCCCCTGCGCCGCGCGCTCGCCGGGAAAAAAGCGTGGGTTACCGGATTGCGCCGTGAACAAGCGGTGACCCGCAAGGAACTGCCGGTGTCCGGTTTTGACCATGACAACGGGCTTCATAAGTTCAATCCCCTGGCGGATTGGACCGGCCCGGATGTCTGGGCGTATATCCGGAGCCACGCAGTGCCCTTCAACGCACTGCACGAGAAAGGGTATCCCAGCATCGGCTGCGCCCCTTGCACCAGAGCGGTCAAACCTGGAGAAGACATCCGTGCCGGTCGATGGTGGTGGGAGCATCCCGATACCAAGGAATGCGGACTCCACATCGGCAGCGAAGCGGCTGTGGGAAACCATGTTTCCGCTGAGTCTGTGCGCCGGCGGAATCGAGAGTGGAGGCAATAATATGAGCGATCTTATTCAACCCCTCACTGGTTGGTTGGTCCACAAGGTGTTTCCCTTCGGGACAGCCTCGGAGCTGAACACAAGGGAGCCAATATGTAACTGTGATCCTGCGCTGAAGCGCGATAGCGACTCCTCTGTGCGCTTGATCAAACCGGCGCTTCGCTCTTCGGCGACAGACGTCGAAGCCTTTGTCGTGACTTTGCTTGCGAGGAAAAACGAGCTGCCGTACCGGGTGGCGGTGTCCCACGTGGCCGAGTTTCTTTTTCATAAAGAACTCCGCGCCGGCGCCTGGGCCGTTGATGTCGGACTATTTGGAAGTTCGCTATTCGGCGCGGATGCGCGTCGCGAGTTAGAGGCGGGGAAGGGCGAGCTCTGGGAAATCGCCTGACGGCCAGGAATTTCGATGAGGGCATAGTCATGGAGACAACTGTAAACTTCGATTCCAACAGATGGGTGCCACCGGCGCCGGGATTCGGATTCAAATCCCGGGTTTCGGCCGCCCGTAAATCTTCGCGCCGCGCGCTCACTCATTTGGAAACGCTGGAGAGCGAATCCATCCACATCCTCAGGGAAGTGGCCGCGGAATGCCGCAATCCCGCCCTGCTATTTTCCGGAGGTAAGGACTCCCTCGTGCTTCTCCGGCTGGCAGAGAAAGCATTCCGGCCCGCCCGGTTCCCGTTTCCTTTGATGCACGTCGATACCGGGCATAATTTCCCGGAGGTTATCGCGTTCCGCGACCGCCGGGCCGCAGAGCTGGGCGAGCGTCTAATCGTGCGCTCGGTGGAGGACTCCATCAGGCGGGGAAGAGTAGTGCTGAAGTCTCCCGATGAGAGCCGCAATGCCCACCAGTCGGTTACGCTTCTCGATGCCATCGCGGAGTTTGGGTTCGATGCTTGCATCGGCGGCGCGCGCCGGGACGAAGAGAAAGCCAGAGCCAAGGAGCGGATCTTTTCCTTTCGCGACGAGTTCGGCCAGTGGGACCCCAAGAACCAGCGGCCGGAACTGTGGGATCTTTACAACACGCGCGTCCATCCGGGCGAGAACGTCCGCGTTTTTCCCATCAGCAACTGGACGGAACTGGACGTGTGGCGGTACATCTCCAAGGAGCGGCTTGATATTCCCGGCATCTACTACGCCCACCGGCGCGAGGTGGTCCGCCGGGGCAGGAGCGTGGTGCCGGTATCCCGGCTGGTGCAACCGAAGAACGGCGAATCGGTGGAAATCCTTTCCGTGCGCTTCAGGACGGTCGGTGACATGACCTGCACCTGCCCGGTGGAGTCGACCGCGGCGACGGCGCGCGAGATTATCGCCGAGACCGCGACCACGCGAATCACCGAGCGTGGCGCAACGCGCATGGACGACCAGACTTCGGAAGCATCCATGGAACTGCGAAAGAAGGAAGGTTACTTCTAAATTTTGCGCCACAGAGAACACATAGCAGGAACGCCAATGCCAGCGATGCAGAGAATTGAGTTGCAGCGCAGCGAGCTCTTGCGTTTCATTACCGCGGGCAGCGTGGACGACGGTAAGAGCACCCTGATCGGGCGGCTGCTGCACGATTCGAAATCCATTTTCGAAGATCAGCTGTCCGCCCTGGAGCAGGCGACGCGGCGCAGAGGCGTCGAGGGCGTAGACCTCTCTCTGCTCACCGACGGGCTGCAGGCGGAGCGCGAGCAGGGTATCACCATCGACGTGGCCTACCGCTATTTCGCCACGCCCAGGCGCAAGTTCATTATCGCCGACACCCCCGGCCACGAGCAGTACACACGCAACATGGTGACGGGTGCTTCCAGCGCGAATTTGGCCGTTATTCTCCTCGACGCCCGCAAGGGGGTCCTCACCCAGTCGCGCCGCCACGCCACCATTGCCGCTCTGCTGGGAATTCCTCGCCTGGTGGTGGCAGTGAACAAAATGGACCTGGTAGGCTATGCGGAAGAAGTGTTTAACGGCATCTGCAAGGCGTTCGCTCAATTCGCCGCCGACCTGGGCTTTCGCGATGTCATTTGTATCCCCATCTCGGCTCTGAAGGGCGACATGGTGGTGGAGCGGGGCGAGAACCTGCCGTGGTACCGCGGACCGGCCCTGCTGGAGCTGCTAGAGCGCATCGAGATCGACTACGACTTGAATCTCGACGATTTCCGCTTCCCGGTACAGTGGGTATGCCGCCCGGGTACCTTCGAGTATCAGGACTTCCGCGGTTACACGGGACGCATCGAATCGGGAACCGTTACGGTGGGGGATCAAATCGCCGTGCTGCCATCCGGTCGATCGTCCAGCATCAAGCAAATCCTCACCTTCGACGGCGAACTGGAGCGCGCGTTTGCGCCCCAGTCCGTGACCTTGCTGCTGGAGGACGAAATCGACATTTCCCGCGGCGACATGTTCATTAAGAGCAGCGATACGGTGCGTGTGGCGAAGGAATACGATGCGGATGTTTGCTGGCTCAGCGAGCAGCCGCTCGATCTGCGGCGCAAATACGTCATCAAGCATGCCACGAAGATGGTCAAGGCGTACCTCACTCGGATCGATCACCGGGTGGATGTGAATACACTGCAACTCATTGACGGCGTGTCGCAGCTCAATATGAACGACATTGCCAGGGTGGGCGTTAAAGTGCAGCAACCTCTGGTCATCGACAGTTACGCCCGCAACCGCGCGACGGGGAGCTTCATCGTGATCGACGAAGCGACCAATAGCACCGTTGCCGCCGGCATGATCCTGTGACGCCCTGCCGTTGCCGATAATACCTACGGTTTCATCTATACTAATACATGTGTTGCCCGCCGTCGACGTTGATCGTCTGTCCGGTAATAAAATCACTGTCGGCGGAGCAGAGAAAGATCATTGTCCCTACCAGGTCTTGAGGATACTGATCTCTTTGAAAAGCGCGTCGGCGTCTGCGATCCTGAAGCTGCTCGGGTGTCAGCACTCCTTCCTGTTGAGGACCTGAGATAGTCAAGCCAGGGGTAATCGCGTTGACACAGATGTTGTCAGGGCCAAGTTCCCGCGCCAGCGCCCGTGTGAAACCGATCACCCCGGCTTTGGAAGTGACGTAGTGGAGGAAAAAGGGAGTGCCGCCGAGCGCCGTCCCCGAAGAGATATTGATAATTTTTCCTTTTCCCTGCTTTTTCATAGCCGGATAAACCGCCTGGACGCAGAGGAAAAGGCCCTTCAGGTTAACCGCCATGACCCTGTCCCATTCCTCGGCAGTGATTTCCGAGAAGGGTTTCTTCTTGATAGCGCTATAGAGGCCGGCATTGTTGACCAGGACGTCGATGCGGCCATATTTTTGCAAGGTCTTATCCGCCATTGCCTGAGTTTTTTCGGCGGAAGTGACATCCACGGGCAGCGCGAGGGCTTCTCCACCCCCTTGCTTGATCTCGCTTGCCACCTTCTTCGCCTCTTCCTCCTGGATATCGGCCACCACTACCCTGGCGCCCTCCTTGGCCAAGCCTGTAGCATAGGCTCGCCCAATCCCGACCCCGCCGCCAGTCACGATAATCACTTTATCTTTTAGACGCATACGCTTAGTAGCCCTCCTTAAATTTCCAAACCGTAAAACTTTTTAGGATTCTCGTAAAGGATCAGCCGCTTCTCTTCATCACTCAGGTCCGCGCGCGCCAGGAATTCCGGAATGTCGCGCTTGAACATATCCGGCAGCCGCTCGTGCGGGTAGTCGGAAGGCCACATGAGACAGTGCGGATTGAATTGCCGAATTACTTGCGGTAAAGCCTTCTCCCCGACTTCGCAGGTCGCCCAGACCTGCCCCGAGCGGATGGTCTCGCTTGGTTTCTTTTTTAGAAGTGGCGCCTGCCTGCGCTGGGGTTTCTCGAACTCTTCGTCCATCCGGTCCATCATGTAGGGAATCCAGCCCGAGCCGGCCTCGAGAAAAACCACGCGCAATCGCGGGAAGCGTTCGAAGAGCCCCTCGAAAACCATGTTGGTAAATTGGATGAGGATCGCAAAGGGATGTTCCAGGGTGTGGACCTGGATGAACTTGTCGAAAAAGTCGAAGCCCATACCGCGGCTCGGGGCGCCGTGAATAGCGAGCGGCATGTCCAATCGCTCCGCCTCCTGAAAGATCGGGTCAAAATCATGGTGGCCGTAGCCCTTGTTCAGAACGGTTACGGCCGGGAGCAGGCCGGCCACCAGACCGAGATCCTTAGCCCGCTTGAGCTCCCTGGCAGCCTCCAGCGGTTCTTGAACCGGCAGGAGCGCTACGGCTTTTAGCCGGGGACTCTGGCGCGTGAACTTTTCCGAGATCCAACTGTTGTAGGCGTGAGCGACTGCGCAGGCCCATTCGTGATCCTGGCTAAGACCCAAAGCCAGACCCGCGGTGGGGTAAAGCACGCTCATCTGAACCCCGAGCTCGTCAAGAAACTCAATCCACCGGGAGGCCGGAGTCTCAGGATCTTTTCCTGGAACGCTGGAGCCGCGATGCCAGCCGTCGAGCGAAGGAAAGTAACCGTAGGTCTCGAATCTGGGCATCCCGCGGTATCTCCCCTCTAAAAACTCGTGGAGTTCGGAGTCTTTCTCCAGGACGTGCCCATCGGCGTCGATAATGGGATAGGCGGTCTTCATGGATCCTTCCTCGTGATCATCGCATCATGAGAGCCCGTACAGCGCTCGGGCATTGTCGCTAAGGATCTTCCGCTTCACTTCGGGCGCCAGGTCCGTTCTTGCCTTGAACACCTTGATGGCATCGACGTCACTCGATATATCGGTGTGGCCGTAGTCCGTGCCGATGACCAGGCAGTCCTCCCCGGCTTCCCGCACGATATAGGGCAAGTCATCGGAGTTCTCGCAGGTGACGAACATCCGGTACTCGCGCGTGAAGTCGTCGGGCCATTCGCGCCCCAATGTTTTGAAGCGCTTCTTGGCTTCGAGCAGCACCCAGGGCAGCCACTGCGAGCTGGCTTCGATGAATCCCCACCGCAGCTTGGGGAAGACCCGAGGCACTTCGCTGAGGAGCACGTCATTGAAAGCCGCCACAGTGGGCACTCTGAAACGGTGAAACGTGGAGGCTACCGCTACGGGATGACGATACAAATCGCAGAGCCAGGGGTTGCCGTTGGCGATGTGGATGGCGATCGACAGATCGAGCCGGCTCGCCTCGTCGTAAATCGGATAGAAGTAGGGGTCCGCGAGCAAGCGGTTGCCTTCAACCGGACGCATCAGCACGGCGCAAGCGCCGTTTTCTTTGGCGAAGCGGATCTGGTCCAGCGCGTCGGTCATGCTCAGCGTCGGCGCCATGCAAGACCACCTGAGGCGGCCCTTTCCCTGCCGCCAGATGTCGGCCAGCCAGCGGTTCCAGCTTTTGCACAGCGCCACTTCCACCGCCGGGCGGTCCGTGGCTTGTTCGATGAACATGGTGTTGTGCAGCACCTGGATGTCGATGCCGCTCTTGTCCATGTGCTCCAGCCGCAGATCGACGTTGCCCATCTCGCGGGACTCCTGGGCGTCGGCGAACTTGCGGCCCGCCTGGCGGGAGCGCCTCTCCAGCTCGGCGGCTGAAAAGGCAGGGAAGCGGAATCCTCTCACCTTCCCATCAATGAGCCAGAACTGAAGCTTCACTCCGGCCTCTTCGCGCGCCTCGAGGGGTACGGGGCGATACTGCCTCTCGGATGGGTCCATGTAGTCCCAGGTGCGGTCGGACTCGACCACATGGGCGTCTGCGTCGATGACGAGAGTCTTCGCAGCGGTTTCCATAAGTTTATCCCTTCTGCGTTGGTTCCATAGCCTTTGGGATTATGTGCTGCAGCTACTAAGAACTTAGAAAATAGCCTTCAGCCATCGGTTTTCAGCTCTTGACTGATAGCTGACTGCTAACTGCTGACGGCTTTTAACAGAAGACTATCCAAAAGGGTAGGGTCATGTCAATTGAGGTAAATTTCAGGAGTTGAGACAACTTTCAGATCGTTCCGCCCCAGTTTCTCGCTACTTTGAGCAAATTAAATAATTAAATATCTGACACCGGCTCCACCTTGCTTGACACCTGTGCCTGCGGTTGATACGTCTGCAGCCAGCTAAGCGATTCATTCCACGATTCGACCATGGAAGGCGTCAGTGACAAATTCGTCCTGTTCACCCAGCCCGGTTGAAGCAGTTGCCTGAGAACGAAAGAGTTTCTTTCGAAAAAAGGCATTAACTTCGCCGCGGTTGATGTATTGAACGATTCGACGGGACAAGAGCAGCTGCTCAAACTTGGCGCGCGCACCGTACCGGTGCTGGCGCAAGGGGAACAGTACATCTTCTGCCAAAACCTGGAAGATGTCGCCGAATTCGTCGGCTTGCAAGGCAGCGGGCATACACCGCTTCCCCCCGCCACGTTGATAATGAAGTGGATCAATGTGCTACGCGCGGCGCAACGCTACATTCGTCAACTCCCCAACGAACGACTGGTCGAGCGCGCGATCGATAGCCGCGATCGCTCGATTCGACTCTTGAGCCACCACATCTTTCGCATCGGCGAAGCTTTCCTCGAAACCGCGATCGACGACGTAGAATACTGGGTGGACAACGCCAACATCCCGCCCGAAGACGGAACCTTCACCATCGGCGAGGAAATTGCGGGCTATGGCGACACCATTATTGAGCGGCTTGAGAGCTGGTGGACCCAACTCGAGGACAAATCCTGCCAGCAAAAAGTGAAAACCTTCTATGGCACGCCGCCGATGCACCAGCTCTTCGAGCGCTCCACCTGGCACTCCGCGCAGCACACCCGGCAGTTGATTGCCGTGGTCGAGCGCTTCGGCATCGAGCCGCATGGGCGGCTCACCGCTGAAGATCTCGCCGGCCTACCTCTGCCGGAAGGTCTGTGGGAATGACGAAGATATCTCACCGCATCGCTGCGCCGCCGTCCACGGAAAGTGTCTGGCCGGTGATGAAATCGCTCAGGCCCGACGCCAGGAAGAGGACGGCCCCGACCAGGTCCTGCGGCATCTGAACGCGCCTGAGGGCCCGGCCCTGGACCTGTAACAGGCGGAAGCGGAGGATCTCCTCGGTTGGGTTTTCCTCGGAGAGGGTAGAGCCGGGAGCGATGGCGTTCACCTGGATATTGTCCTCTCCGGCCTCGCGCGCGAGCGTGCGGGTGAATCCGATCACTCCGGCCTTGGAGGTCACATAATGGATCCTTCCGGCGCTGCCTGAGAAGACGGTGCTGGAGGAGATGTTGATGATCTTCCCGGATTTCCGGGCGCGCATGGCAGGCAGGACGGCGCGGCTGCAAAAAAATAGTCCTTTCAAGTTCACGGCCATCAGACGATCCCACTCTTTGGGATCGATAGTCTCGATGCCGCCGCGGTTCATAGGAATCGTAGCAAAGATAGCCGCGTTGTTGACCAGGATGTCGATGCGCCCGAAGCGTTCGATAGTCGCCGCTGCCATGGCCTTTGTGGATCCTTCATCCGAAACGTCAACCAAGAGTCCCAGTGACCGGGATCCCGTTTCCTTTGCCACCTGGGCGGCCACCTGTTCAGCAGCCGGGCCGTCGATGTCCGCAGTCACTACGCTGGCGCCGGCCCGGCCGAACCCCAAGCAGTACGTTTTACCGATGCCGTGCCCGCCTCCTGTCACGATCGCAACCTTGTCTTTCAGTCCTTCAATCATACAATCCTCAAACCTGAATCAGATGCTTTCTATCTTTCGTAAGGTCTCCGCGTAGTCCCCCAGGGCCTTTTCCAGGAGATAGTCTGGTTGGTATCCGAGTTGTTCGCGGGCGCGGGACTTGTCGTTTGGAATTCTCTCCTCCGGGTAGGGCATGGGCCTTTCGCCTTTGAGCAGGGTAATCTTCGCCTTGGGAAAGTGCTTTGTCAGAGCGGCGACAATCTGCTCGCCGGTCGCCATCTCCCCGCTGCCGATGTGGAAGATGTTGTCTTTGGGCTTGTCTTTAAGACAGGCCAGGACCGTGCCCTTCGCGGCATCCTTGCCGTAGAGAAGCTCGGACGGCCCGTAGGGCCATTTGATACTTGCGGCCTCACCTTTGATGGCTGAGCGCACCATTGCTTGAATTGCCTGCTCCCGTGTTGCCTTGAGTCCTGCAGGAGAAGGGCCATAGAGCGCGGCGAACCGGACGACGATAAACTCGAAACCGAAGCGCTGTGCGTAGGTCCGCCCCAGGAACTCCGATCCGGCCTTGGTTGCGGCGTAGACAGAGAGCGGGTTTAGCGGGATGGTCTCGTCGATTTGTTTCGGCCCGCCCTCGCCCAAAGAACCCAGATAGACGGTGCTTGAGCTGGGAAAGACGACGCGCGGGATCTCTTCTAAACGGGCCGCCTCGAGGACATTGACCGTGCCCATGAGATTGAGCCTCACCCCGCTATAGGGTCGCCGCTGGACCTCTTCTCCCAGAAAGGCGGCAAAGTGAATGATCCGGCCGATTCCGTGATCGCGGATGGCCGTAATCAACCCCGGGAGATCCAGAATGTCACCCCGCACCACGCTGATCGATTTCAAGTCGACACCTATCGCTCCGAGAAGCCTCTCATTGACGGCGACATCGAAGACCACCGGCCGCTCGCCTTTTTCCAGGAGCATGCGCACCGTATAGGCCCCGACCAGGCCACTGCCACCGGTTACGAGTATCCCGTCTTTACTCATGATCCAGACCTTCCTTTCCTTAGAATGCTCACTTGCCGCTTAGTCGATTTCCCCCCCGTCCATTCGCCGCTGAAGCCGCTTTCTCTCATGATTCTAACCCTTCCTCTTTAGCACCTTTGCCATGCAATAAGCGACGACAGCGATGATCGAGCTCCACGAAAGGACGAGCAAGATCCAACCCCCGATGGTCATGACTTAACTCCTTTCCCCCTTCTTGCCGGAGGCGATCTTGACTAAGAAGCCGAAGACCAGAAGGAGGGCGATCATCATGCCCCGCGCGCCCCACACATATGGCGCATCCTCGGGCTTGACCCCTACCATGAAAATCTTGTTCGGAACATCCTGAACCGCCCAGGCAGCGAGGATATCTTCGTTATTTCCTTTTGAAGAAGCGCTCAAAGAACTGGCCGATACCTTTTTGAATTACCTTGCTGGCGTCCAACGAGACGGAGGGTGTGCTGATCGGACCTGTGATCTTGAGCGGCACCACGATTCGACCCTGGCTGTCCTTGAAAAAGGTAACCGCTTTGCCGCCACCGACACGGGCGGAAACATCAGGCGCCAGGGCCACCTCGATCCCGAGATCCAACGATGGCGCGGCCAAACTCATCTTGCCGCCGCCCACCGCCTCCATTAGCGGGTTTGACAGAAAGAGCCGTTGGATGTCACCTATGCCGCCTCCCAACCGGAACTCGGCCTCTAGAGTTTTAAAAGTGGTTGCCCCGCTGCTCTGCTCCTTGGGCAATCCGATGAGGCCCGTGAGCGATTGGATCTTGGAAACAAGATCCACGCCGGTCAATCTCCCGTCCTTGGCAACGAGCTTTCCGTTTCCGCTGAGATTGTGGCTCATCGGCGCGTCGCCGCCGAGAGGAAGAGACAACAGGATTTCCCCGCCGAGGATCCCATGGAAAGCACGACTATCGTTGATTTTAAGCTCCTTCGGATGTGCGTTTACCGCTAATGTCAGGTTGTGCGAGGGGCCGGTTAAGGCGACCTGCAATCCCATCGGTCCCGATACCTCGAGCTCCTTCGGGGTGAGAGCTGCCGCGGTAAGGAGCTGAAAGATCGGCTTGGTCTCAAACCCCTCGTTGGCAAGGGTTAAATTTACCTTAGGGACGCCGCTTAGGTCAGTGACGGTGCCGTTCACCGCGAAGTCCACATCTTGGGATTCGAGATGGTTCTCCGTCAGCTTCAGGGTTGCCTGGGATTCCTCGTAACTCAAGCGCCCTCCCAGGGTGATGGTTTTGAGGCCGGGCAGGTTCAATGAAATCCGATACGGGAAAGGACGGTCGGCGGAAAAATCTTCCAGTGAGACATCGACGCCCCGAATCGTAAGCGCTTTCTGTCCCATGGTCTGGATGGTGACCTCTCCTCTTTCAATGCCGAGCCGGGCAGGAATCAGCTCGGAGAATTTTGCGGGCTCTTGAGGCTTCGGCGGGGCCTCTTTCTTTTTGGCCGTCCCCTTCTTTTTGCCTATATCGGCAAAATTGAAAGTGCCGTCCGGTTGCTGGCGCAGGTTGATCGCCGGCTTCTCAAGGATAAGTTCGTCCACCCGGAACTCTCCCCTGAGAAGGGGCCAGAGCTTTAGCTTGAGCCTGATCTGCTGAGCGGTAAAGAAGGGATCTCTTGAAAACGCGGGATTGTCGGAAACGTTCAGGGCAGAGATCCGAACAGAAGGCGTAGGGAAGATGCGAAAACGGACCTCTCCGACGTCGATCTTGCGCTGAAGGGCATCTTCTACCAGCGGCAGGTAGCGGCTCTTGTAAGGGGCCAGATCGACGAGGGGTGGCAAAGTCAGGACCGCTGTGGCGATGAGCGCCAATAGCGCCAGGCCGATCAGAAATATTTTTTTCATTGGAGCTCCAATCGTAGGAAAGGGTATCTGCTATGCAACCGTCATGTCAACTCTGCGCTGTCAGGTTAAAGAGTTAGCGGAGAGTGGCGATGGCGGGAAGGATTTGTTAGCATGAAAACCTTTAAAAGGATCGCGCCACTTTGGAACTTGCGTTCAGCATATTTTTTCAAGTCCTCGTCGATGGTCTTGTCCTGGGCTTCATGTACGCGCTCATCGCCCTGGGCTATACCATGGTGTACGGAGTGCTGGAATTCATCAACTTCGCCCACAGCGAGATTTTTGTGATCGGCGCTTTTGTCGGGGCGGAGATGCTCCTGATGTTCGAGGCTACGGGCGCTCTCGCCGTGCTCCATCCCGCCCTCGTCTTGCTGTTGGTTCTCCTCACCGGGATGGCGTTGAGTGGACTGGCGGCGATGGGATTGGAGCGGATCGCTTACCGCCCGCTGCGCGGGGCGCCCCGCCTTGTTCCTCTGATCTCCGCTATCGGAGCTTCCTTCTTCCTGCAGGATTTTATCCGCCTGATCGAGAGCCTCTGGCGCAATGCGTTTTATCTGACCTATCCGACTCTCCCGGTCCTGGAAAAAAGCCTGAAGTTGGGCGCGGCCGTGGAAGTCCCGCTCAAATCGATCCTCGTCATCGCCACCGCTCTCGTGATGCTCCTGGGGCTTTACCTCTTTGTCAATCGAACCAAAGTCGGCATCGCTATTCGCGCTGTGGCGCAAGATCCCGACACCGCCTCGCTGATGGGTATTCACGTGGATCGCATTATTGCCCTCACCTTTTTTGTCGGCGGGGCGATGGGTGGAGTCGCCGGCGTCTTGTTCGGCCTCCAATACAGTCTGATCAGCCCCTACAGCGGATTCGTTCCCGGTCTTAAGGCCTTTACCGCGGCGGTCCTTGGAGGAATCGGCAACATTCCGGGAGCGGTGTTGGGAGGGATGGTTCTGGGATTGATGGAGGCCTTCGCCGCCTCTTACCTCTCGCTCATCACGAACGGGGCCTTTGGCGCGGAATATAAAGATGTCTTTGCTTTCGCCGTTCTGATTCTGATTCTGATTTTTCGACCTAAGGGACTGTTGGGGGAAAAGGTGCGGGAGGAAGGCGCATGAAACCGATTTTAGATTTTGGATTTTTGATTTTAGATTAAAAAGATCCCCAATCCAAAATCGGCAATCTAAAAGCCAAAATGAAAAACTGGTTCCTTAATATCGGCTTAGGCAGCTATATCGGCTTGAGTAGCCTGCTGGTCTTTTATTTTCCCCAATCCGTTCTGGCCTTTCTTCTTTTTGAAGCCTCCCTGTTGTTCATCTACTACGCGCCGCTGCCCCGAAGAGTAAAACTCTCTTTTGCCGGCTTGGTGTTAGTCGTGCTTTTGCCTCTTCTAGGCACGTTCAATGGTTACTATCTCGAGGTGGCGATTCAGGTCGGGATCTTCGTTGTCCTCGCCCTGGGCTTGAATATCGTTGTCGGCTTTGTCGGTCTTCTCAACCTGGGATTCGTCGCCTTTTATGCGATTGGGGCCTATCTCTGGGCCATCTTTGGCTCGCCTCAGGCCAACCAGTTTTTTGCGGGCGCTCATTTCCCGCTTGCGCCCTCCTGGTTCTTCGTCTTTCTTTTTCTGAGCATTGCGGTCGGCGCTCTCACCGGAGCCCTCCTTGGGCTGCCGGTCCTGCGCCTCAGAGGGGACTATCTGGCTATCGTTACGCTGGGTTTTGCTGAAGTCGTTCGCGCCCTGGTCAATAATCTCGATAAGCCGATAAACCTGACGAATGGCCCCAAGGGGATTACTCCGATTCAGAGACCGCCCCTCTTCTTTCAACCTGTGCTGGAATTTCTGGGACTCAGGTTGGATCCGGCCGCTCTCTATCCCCTATACTTTTACTTTATCGTTTTTCTGATGGCGCTGCTTGTCATTCTGGTTACGCGCAGGCTCGAAGACTCTCCGATCGGCAGGGCGTGGAAGGCGATCCGCGAAGATGAGATTGCGGCGGCTACGATGGGCATTCCGGTCGTGCGGCTGAAGCTCCTGGCCTTTGCGGTCGGCGCCTCCTTTGCCTCTGCGATCGGGGTTCTTTTTGCGGCCAAGCAGGTCTTTATCAATCCGGAAAGTTTTACCTTTATGGAATCGATCGGGGTGCTGGCGATGGTTATCCTGGGCGGAATGGGCTCGATCCCGGGAGCCGTTCTGGGAGCGACTGCAGTGACCGTATTGAACCTGCAGCTTCTCAAAGGGCTTTCTCTCTGGCTCAATACGCTCCGCCAGTCCGGGATCATCTTTTCCCTGCCGTTGCTTGGGAGTTTTGACCTGAGCCAGATCCCGGCTCAGTTTGAGCCGGCGAAATACGAACGCATGGTCTTCGGCCTCATTCTTATTCTGATGATGATCTTTCGCCCTCAGGGCATCTTGCCCCCACGGCGCAGCGAGGTGCGGTTCGACAGGCTCACCGCCCCGAGGGAAATCGAGGGGAAGTCCGATGGCGCTGCTTGAGATTCGGGGAGTTGCGAAGCGATTCGGGGGGCTGCTCGCTCTGGACAGCGTGGATCTCAGCCTGGAAGAGGGAATGATTGCCTCTCTCATCGGACCGAACGGCGCTGGTAAAACCACGCTCTTTCACATCCTCACGGGCATTTATCGGCCGGATCGCGGGGAGATTCGCTTCCGGGATCGCTCGCTCATAGGATTGAGCCCTGACCGGGTCGCAAAAGCGGGAATATGCCGCACCTTTCAAAACATCCGGCTATTTTCACGCATGACAGTGCTGGAAAACGTGTTGGTGGGAATGCACGCGCGCATGGAGTTAACGCTTTGGGATATCCTGTTGCGGAGCAAACGCTTGCGCGCGCGCGAGCGGGAGAGCGAAATCGCGGCCATAGAGCTTTTACGGCTCGTCGGGCTGGAAAGTAAGGCCCGGGACTGGGCGCACCATCTCTCCTACGGAGACCAGAGGCGTCTCGAGATCGCCCGTGCCCTGGCCTCGGCGCCGAGGCTTCTCCTTCTCGATGAACCCACTGCCGGGATGAACGCATCGGAGGCGCAGGCGCTCATGATGCTGTTGAAAGGATTGATGGGAGGATATGTCCAGTCGATCCTTCTGATCGAGCACAACATGCGCGTGGTGATGGGAATTTCGGATCGGGTGACCGTTCTCGACTACGGGGAGAAGATCGCGGAGGGAAGCCCGGCTGAGGTACGGCAGGATCCGCGGGTGATCGAGGCCTATCTGGGACGCGGGCAGTGGGGCGCTCATGCTTAAGGTTCAGGGGCTGCATGTTTACTACGATGCCATTCGAGCCCTTAAGGGGCTCTCGTTCTCCGTTGCCCAGGGTGAAATCGTAACCCTCCTTGGCGCCAACGGCGCCGGGAAGACAACCACTCTGAAGACTATTTCCGGCCTGCTCAGGCCGCGGGGTGGGAGCATCACCCTGGCAGGTCAAGCCCTGGAGGGTGTGGAACCCCACGAGATCGTCAGGCTGGGGGTTGCCCACGTGCCGGAGGGGAGGAAGATTTTTTCCCGGCTCACCGTTCTCGAGAATCTGAAAATCGGCGCCTATACGCGCGCGGCCGGCTCGGTTGGGGAGGATTTGGAAATTGTTTTTAGCCTTTTCTCCAGGCTCAAGGAGCGCCGCCGTCAGATCGCCGGGACTCTTTCCGGCGGCGAGCAACAGATGCTGGCCATCGGTCGGGCCTTGATGGCCCGGCCCAAACTGCTCCTGTTGGACGAGCCGTCCATGGGATTGGCGCCCATCATTGTCGAGCAGATTTTCGCGACTATTCAGGCGATCAATCGAGAAGGAGTTACGATCCTGCTGGTGGAGCAGAATGCGGCGATAGCGCTGGCTATCTCCCAGCGCGGTTATGTGTTGGAAACCGGAACGGTGATACTAGAGGGGGAAGCCAGTGCTCTCACCCATAACGATCTGGTGCGCCAGGCGTATCTGGGTGGGTAGAGTTGCAGTGATCGTGGATCGAAGCGTCTGCCGGTCCCAACCGCTGCTCAATCGTCGTAGTGTTCAGGCCGCACGCCGGCACGCCCAGGCCTATCCTGGACAAATTCCACGCGGAGCTTATGAAGGTCTTCAACCTCCCGCCTATTCATGGCTCTCGCGATTTGCCATCGCGGCTACGCTGACACCGAGGCCACCGAGGCTTGCCCCCTGGACAGGGACACGGAAACTGAGTAAGCCATTAGACTTGGAAACAACATGACCTTGACCGCCTATAACCACGTTCCTCTTCCTTCTTTTATGTATGGCACGGCTTGGAAAAAAGAGGCCACTACCCAACTGGTGCAATTAGCCGTGGCGTCAGGCTTCACGGCCATCGACACGGCCAATCAACTGATCCATTACCAGGAAGCCCTGGTGGGTGAAGCCTTGCAGGCACTCGAGAAGAAAGGCATCAAGCGAGACACCCTGTTTCTCCAAACTAAGTTTACCTCGGTCGGGGGCCAAGGCGGTCGAACCCCATACGATGCCTCGGCCGATCTCACCACCCAGGTAAGACAGTCCTTTGACAGCTCGTTGACCCATCTAGGCGCCGAGTATATTGACTCCTACGTCTTACACGCGCCCATTTCGCGGCGGGGCTTGGGCGAAGCCGATTGGGAAGTATGGGCGGCGATGGAAGGGCTCTATCAATCAGGAAAAACCAAATTGATCGGCATCAGCAATGTCGCGGCCGGACAACTCGCACAGCTGTGTGAACAGGCAAATCATAAACCCATGGTGGTGCAGAACCGGTGTTTTGCCGCGCTCGGATGGGACCAAGAGGTCAGGGAGATTTGCCAAGCCCATGGCATCATCTATCAGGGCTTTTCGCTGTTAACCGCCAATAGAGAAGTCCTTGCCGATCGGGAAATTCAAACGATCGCCAAACGGTTAGGTACGGGTCCCGCACAGATCATCTTTCGCTTTGCCATGCAGATCGGCATGCTCCCGCTGACCGGAACCACGAGCCAACAACATATGAAAGAAGACCTCCAGGCCGAACAGCTCGCGCTCTCCAGCGAAGAAATCCAGCGGATTGAAACGATCGCGCTGTAAAGTGAAAACCCCGCGCCAGTTCCTTCCGTTATCTCGCGTCTGACCTAGAAGCTGCAGGATTCTTTTGATAGAGTCGTGGCCAGTCGATGTAACTGATCCCGTAGCATTCACACATCGTTTTCCCAATGACTAATACCGTTTCAGAAGCTGCACATATCAAAATTATCCAACTCGTCGCCAAGGAACTTGGTGTCGGGCCCCCTCAGGTTGCTGCTGCCGTCCTACTGCTCGACGAGGGTTCGACCGTGCCTTTCATCGCGCGCTATCGCAAGGAGGCCACGGACAACCTGGACGACACGCAGCTCCGCAATCTGGAAGAACGGTTGCTGTACCTGCGCGAGCTGGAAGAACGGCGCGCGGCGATCCTGGCCTCGATCGAGGAGCAGGGCAAACTCACCGGCGAACTCAGCGCCGCTATCGAGGCGGCGGCCACCAAGCAAACACTGGAAGACATCTACCTGCCCTACAAGCCCAAGCGCCGCACGCGGGCGCAGATTGCGCGCGAGGCCGGGCTGGAGCCGCTGGCCGATGGGCTGCTCGCCGATCCCACGCTCGACCCGCAGCAGGAAGCGGCGAAGTACGTGAACGTGAAACCTGCCGCCGACGGCGCAGAGGGCGTCAATATTCCCGACGCGAAAGCCGCGCTCGATGGCGCGCGCGACATTCTTGTCGAGCGTTTTGCCGAGACGGCAGAACTCTTGGCCAGACTGCGGGCCCGCATGTGGGAACAGGGCATCGTCACTTCCAGCGTGATGAAAGGCAAGGAAACGGCCGAAGAAGCAAAATTCCGCGATTACTACGACTATTCGGAAACGATACGCACCATTCCCTCGCATCGCGCGCTCGCGCTGTTCCGCGGCCAGAGCCTCGGTGTGCTGAAGATCGAACTGGGCCTGGGCGAGGAAGTCAAAGCTGTCGCCGCCGCCGTGCCGCATCCGTGCGTAGCGATGATCGCCGCGCATTTTGGCATCGAAGACCGCGGCCGTCGCGCCGACAAGTGGCTCGCCGACGTCTGCCACTGGACCTGGCGCGTCAAGGCGCACCCGCATATCAGCACCGAGCTGCTCGCGCAATTGCGCGAAGCGGCGGAAGCTGAGGCGATCAAAATTTTCGGCCGCAACTTGCACGAGCTGCTACTGGCCGCGCCCGTAGGCCCCAAGGCCGTGCTCGGCCTCGACCCCGGCATACGCACCGGCTGCAAAGTGGCGGTCGTCGATGCCACCGGCAAACTACTGGAGACAGCCACCATCTACCCGCACCAGCCGCGCAATGACTGGCAGGGATCGCTGGCGACGCTGGCACGCCTCACGGTGCAGCACGGCGTCGAGCTGATCTCGATCGGCAACGGCACCGCCAGCCGCGAGACCGACAAGCTCGCCGCCGAGATGATCAAGCTGGTCGCGGCCAAGAAGCCGGAACATAAACTGACCAAGATCGTGGTCAGCGAAGCCGGCGCCTCGGTCTATTCGGCGTCGGCATTTGCCGCCGCGGAGTTTCCCGAGCTGGACGTGAGCCTGCGCGGCGCCGTGTCCATCGCCCGGCGCCTGCAAGACCCGTTAGCCGAGCTGGTGAAGATCGATCCCAAGTCGATCGGCGTCGGCCAATATCAGCACGACGTGAACCAGCGCGCGCTCGCGCGCTCGCTCGATGTCACCGTCGAAGACTGCGTCAACGCGGTGGGCGTGGACGTTAATACAGCTTCGGCGCCGTTGCTCGCGCGCGTGTCGGGGTTGAACAGCGTACTGGCGAAGAACATCGTCGAGTACCGCGATGCCAACGGCCCGTTCCCGAATCGCAAAAAATTACGCAAGGTGCCGCGCCTGGGCGACAAGACCTTCGAGCAGGCCGCAGGCTTCCTGCGCATCAACGACGGCGACAATCCGCTTGACCGTTCCTCGGTTCACCCGGAGGCCTATCCGGTGGTCGAGCGCATTCTCGCGCGCATCGGCAAAGGCATCGTCGAAGTGATGGGCCGGCCGGCGGCGCTGAAGGGGCTTGCGCCCGCCGAATTCACCGATGACAAATTCGGCGTGCCGACGGTGCGCGACATCTTGACCGAGCTGGAAAAGCCCGGCCGCGATCCCCGCCCCGAATTCAAAACGGCTACATTTCAGGACGGCATCGAGTCTCTTTCTGACCTGCAGCCCGGCATGATCCTCGAAGGCGTCGTGACCAACGTCGCCGCCTTCGGCGCATTCGTCGACATCGGCGTGCACCAGGACGGCCTCGTGCACGTGTCCGCGCTGGCGAACAAATTCGTCAAAGACCCGCACGAAATCGTCAAGCCCGGCCAGATCGTCAAGGTGAAGGTGATGGAAGTCGACGTGAAGCGCCAACGCATCGCCCTGACCATGCGCCTCGACGACGCACCTGGCGCGTCGTCATCGCGCTCAGGCGACGCGCGAGTGGGCTCAAATCCGGGCGCGGCACGCGGCCCGGGTGGCGCACCCAGGCGCGCCCCGACGCGCGAGCAAAAGCCCGGCGGAGTGATCGCGATGGCGCTGGAGCGCGCCAAGCTGAAGAAGGATTAAAGCCTTTCTCTCGCGGCATTTGCCTGCTTCTTTCGCCTCCGTATCGTTCCGCGGCCGCTCCGATTGATGGCGATCCATTACCATGGTAATTAATACCTATGGCACTCGCACAATCAAAGGTTACAGCCCAGGGGCAGATTTCCGTTCCCGCCGAGGTGCGACGAAAACTCGGCATCGGCCCCGGCTCGGTTTTGGAGTGGGATGAGGAAGGCGATGCGGTCGTCATTCGCAAAGCCGGTCGGTACTCCTCAGAGGACATTCACCGAGCGATCTTTCCGAAACGCTCCCCCAATCCGAAGAAGCTGGAAGACTTCGATAAAGGCGTGCTGCGCTACATGAAAGCCAAGCATGCGCGCCGTTGACACGAATGTTTTGGTTCGTCTTGTCACGCGCGACGACGAGAAGCAGGTCGCCGCTGCGGAATCTTTCATTAGCAAAGGCGCGTGGGTATCGACGCTGGTCCTCATTGAGGCGACCTGGATTCTTGCGGCCGTATACGAACTCACTCACCCGGAAATAGGGACTGCGGTCGAGATGCTCCTGCATCACAGAGATCTGACAATCCAAGACGCCGGTACTGTCGCCGCCGCGCTGGAGCACTACCGTCGCCGTTCGGCGTTGGGGTTCTCCGATTGTTTGATCCTCGAAGTAGCCCGGAAAGCCGGCCATCTTCCTTTGGGCACTTTTGACCGAGAGCTTGGAAAGCTCAATGGAGCTGAAAGATTGTAGGCAGATCGAACGGCGCGTAAAACTCCACAAAACTGTAGCAATCTTGCTGCTCGGCAGGGTTGCCGATTCATATCATCCAGTGCTATAGTTACCAAGACGAAGACGAACGCCGCCGTGTCCATCTACAAGACTCGAACTTTCGCGCGCTGGGTGAAGCGCGAAGGTCTAACCGACCGCGATCTGTGTGACGCGGTGGTGGAAATGCAGAAGGGTCTTATCGACGCGCGCCTTGGCGGAGGACTTATCAAGAAGCGTGTCGCACGTTCGGGGCATGGAAAGCGCGGCGGTTATCGGGTGATTCTTGCCTCAAACTTCGGCGACCGATGGGTATTCATGTTCGGATTCGCCAAGAACGAGCGCGACAACATTGATGACGATGAACTGCGATTGATGAAACGGCTCGCGTCCGCATTTCTGGAGATGGACGACCGGATGTTGAAACAGGCGCTAACCTCGGGAGACATTTTGGAGATACCTCATGGCTAACAAAAGACTGCGCGAAGAGATGTTCGAGACCGCGCGAGGCTTGTACGATCTCGGCGCAATTGACGCGGAGACGCTGCGTGGATTCGACGCCTCGAAGCTGTCGCCGGTCAAACACTACCGCCCCACGGACATCAAACGTCTGCGGCTGAGGGCCAAAGCGAGCCAGGCGGTCTTCGCCGCTTATCTCAATACCAGCGTTTCCACGGTTCAGAAATGGGAGATCGGCGCAAAGAAACCAAGTGGACTCGCGCTGAAGTTGCTCAACCTCGTTGAGCGCAAAGGACTGCAAGAGTTGGCATAGCCGGTACTGTCGCCGCCGCGCTGGAGCACTACCGTCGCCGTTCGGCGTTGGGGTTCTCCGATTGTTTGATCCTCGAAGTAGCCCGGAAAGCCGGCCATCTTCCTTTGGGCACCTTTGACCGAGATCTTGGAAAGCTCGATGGAGCTGAAAGATTGTAGGCAGACCACACGGCGCGTTGAAGCTCTACAAAGGCACCGCCAATTCCCCGCGATCCGCACCCCGAATTCGAAGCCGCCACATTCCGTGACGGGCTGGCGGACGTGTCCGCGACGGCGCTGGGGTGCGCCGAGCTGAAAAAGTAATAAATTCAATCCGGAGGTACACGATTTAAATTCATGAGCACTGAACCAAACAAAGTTATCTATTCGATGGTCGGCGTCAGTAAATACTACGACAAGAAGGCCGTTCTCAAAGACATCTATCTTTCCTATTTTTATGGTGCCAAGATCGGCGTGATCGGTCTCAACGGATCGGGGAAATCGTCGCTCTTGCGTATACTGGCGGGCGTGGACAAGGAGTTCAACGGCGAGGCCGTTATCTCGCCGGGCTATACGGTCGGCTATCTGGAGCAGGAACCGTTGATCGACGATTCGCGAACGGTGCGCGAGGTTGTCGAAGAAGCCGTGCAAGAGACGGTCGAGCTGCTGAAAGAGTTTGAAACGATCAACGCCAAGTTCGGCGAAGCGATGTCCGACGACCAAATGAACGCGCTGCTTGAACGGCAGGGTGAGGTGCAGGAGAAGCTCGACCATCAGGACGCCTGGGATCTCGATGCGCGGCTGGAGATGGCGATGGATGCGCTGCGGTGTCCGCCGCCGGACACGCCGGTGAAGGTGTTGTCCGGCGGCGGACGGCGTCGAGTAGCGTTGTGCCGGTTGCTGCTCAAGAAGCCCGACATTCTTCTGCTCGACGAGCCTACGAATCACCTCGATGCCGAGTCGGTCGCGTGGCTCGAACATCACCTCAAGAGTTATCCGGGAACGATCATCGCGGTGACCCACGATAGATATTTCCTGGACAACGTCGCCGGTTGGATTCTGGAACTGGATCGGGGTGAGGGCATTCCCTACAAAGGAAATTACACGTCGTGGCTGGAACAGAAGCAGGAGCGTCTGCGGCGCCAGGAAAAGTCTCAAAGTGCAAGGCAGAAGACGCTGCAGCGCGAACTCGAATGGATTCGCATGTCGCCGAAAGCGCGGCGCGCGAAGGGCAAGGCGCGCATCACTGCGTATGAAACATTGCTCGACCAGGACTCACAGAAGCGGCGGGAAGATTTGGAGATTCACATTCCACCGGGACCGCGCCTGGGCCACGTCGTGATCGAAGCGGAAGGGGTAAGCAAAGCGTACGGCGATCACCTGCTGGTCGAGGACCTGACCTTCGCGCTGCCTCCCGGCGGCATCGTCGGCGTGATCGGTCCCAACGGCGCCGGTAAGACGACCTTGTTTCGCATGATCACGGGGCAGGAGCAACCCGACAGCGGAACGATTCGAACGGGTGAAACGGTCGCACTGGGCTACGTCGATCAGAGCCGGACGCTCGATCCGGAGAAATCGATCTGGGAAGAAATTACCGGCGGCGTGGATTTGTTGAAGCTCGGCGCTCGCGAGGTGAACTCGCGCGCGTACGTGGCGCGATTCAATTTTGGCGGCACGGATCAACAAAAGAAGGTTGGCATGTTGTCGGGCGGCGAACGCAATCGAGTCCATCTGGCGAAGATGTTGAAAGAGGGCGCGAACGTTTTGTTGCTCGACGAGCCGACGAACGATTTGGATGTGAACACGTTGCGCGCGCTTGAAGAGGCGTTGGAGAGCTTCGCTGGTTGTGCGGTGGTGATCTCGCACGATCGCTGGTTTCTGGACCGGATCGCAACTCATATCCTCGCGTTCGAAGGTGACAGCAAGGCGGTTTGGTTTGACGGCAACTATTCGGAATACGAGGCCGATCGAAAGATTCGGCTTGGCGCAGCCGCGGAGCGACCGCATCGGATCAAGTATCGACAGTTGACGCGAGGGTGAATAAACTGACTCGGAAGCAAACAAAAGACCCTTGTTCGGTTTGCTATTTGACCCGGACTCTCTGTATCTGCGACTCGATACCGACACTAGATTTAAACACCAGGGTTTGTCTTGTCGTTCATGTGAGAGAATTGAAACGAACCAGCAACACAGGCCGGCTCGCGCTGAAAGCGCTCGTGAATAGCGAAATGCGGGTGCGCGGGAACACAAGAGAAACGCTCGACTTGAGCGAACTCTTGACCCCTCGGTATCGGACGTTTTTGTTTTACCCCGCCGCGAACGCCGTGGAATTGGATCGTGAACTTGTCGCGCAAGACCGGACGTCGATTCAACTCATCGTTCCCGACGGGACCTGGCGACAGGCGAGCAAAGTTCATTCCCGGCATCATGAATTGAGGGACGTGCCAAGGGTGAAGATCAGCGCTCCGAACCTCTCCAAGTTTCATCTGCGCGCCCAACATAGACCGGAAGGGATGGCCACCTTGCAAGCCATAGCTCATGCTCTCGGCGTGATCGAAGGCGATCTCGTGAAGGCTCAGTTGCTGAGGCTTTATGATCTAAGAGTGGAGCGAACGCTTCGTGCACGTGGTTGGTTGAGCGGAAGCCATCAGAGATGGGCGAGATCTTAGAGGCGCCGAAGGAAAGGGACGGATGGAGGAAATCGAATCGTTGAATACGCCGGAGTCCGAGGGGTACATTTACGTCCGGGAAGCCGCCGCGATGGAAACGCTGATCCGGCGCATCGGCGCGGCCGAAAGGGTCGCGCTGGACACGGAGGCCGACAGTCTGCACAACTATTTTGAAAAGGTCTGTCTGGTCCAGCTTTCGCTCGGAGGCGAGCACTACCTTGTCGACCCTCTTTCCGAATTGGACCTGACCGGATTCTTGGAAGCCCTGGCCAAGAAGCCGTTGATTCTGCACGGCGGCGATTACGATCTGCGCATGATGCGAGCCTCGATGGCCTTCAGACCGCGCCGTGATGTTTTCGACACCATGATAGCGGCGCAGTTGCTCGGGATCGAACAGATTGGGCTGGCCGCCCTCATCGAGCGATTCTTTAATACCACGATTGGAAAAGAAGGGCAGAAATCGGACTGGTCGCACCGGCCGCTTAGCGAAGAGCAACTGCGCTACGCGGTCAACGACACGCGTTTTCTCGAGCCGCTCGCCGAGCGCATGCGTGGCGAGCTGAGCGAACGGGGGAGGGTCGATTGGCACAGGGAAAGTTGCCGGGCGATGGTGGAGTCGACCGGACGCGATAATGCGCGCGACCCCGAGGAAGCCTGGCGCATCAAGGGGGCCGGGCGGCTGACCCGCCGCCAACTGGCCTATCTGCGGGAACTCTGGCGCTGGCGCGACATGCACGCCCGGCGCGCCAACCTGCCAGCCTTCAAGGTCTTTGGTAATCAACAAATCCTGGACCTCCTCCAATGGGCGGAGTCCCACCCCGGCGTGCCCCTGCGCCAAGGACCTAAATTGCCGCGAAACATCGTCGGCTCGCGGCTGAGCACGCTCGAGGAGGCGATCGCGCGGGCGGCCGGAATGCCCCAGGCGCAATGGCCGGAACTTAGAAGACTCGACCGCAGCGACGCTCCACACACCGACTGCAAGGAGCAGATCGACGCACTGCGCGGCGAATGTGCGCGAATCGCCAGGGAGCTGGAGATCGCCCCATCGACTTTGGCGCCCAGAGCCGCGCTCGAGGCCATTGCCCGGAGCCGGCCTCGGAGCCTCGAGGAGATTATGGAAAGCGGAGGCCTGTTGCGCTGGCAGGCCGAACTGGTGAAAGGCGCGGTCGAGAAAACCCTGATGCGTTGACAGAGCCGCCGCGGCTACATCTCTCATCTTTTCGCTGTAAAAAAGAAAACCGGAATTACACACAGTCAACGGTCGTGGAGCATTTCAGCCCGCAGCTCATCTTCCCATGCGCGGCTACCGTCGGCTTGCCACCCGCAATGCAAATCACGAATTTCGCCTGAACGGGTGAAGCGCGGCAATTCAGCCAGCGCCTTGGTGAGAACCGCTTCGTTGCGCGCCCGGTCATGAGGCGGGCCGAACGTCCGGCCCACGGGGTGATCGACGAAAGCGCCGCGCGGAGGCGCGACTTTTGACATGATGTCGAGCACCGTGCCGATCACGAGCGTGGGAATGCCCCGGGCTTCGATGACATGAGAGATGAGACCGACGGTCTCGTGGCAAAAAGGTCAATAGGGCACGAGCAGCGTCACCTCCACTTCGGCTCGCTTCAAATCGCCGGCGATGGCGGGTGCGATTTCGCTCTCGATCTCCTTATGGCACCGGAGCCCGCCCATGAAAGAGACGTGAAACGGTGACAAGACGCCGATGACGCCACGATTCGCCAATGCCGCCAGGGCTGAGCGCGGAAAGACGATCTCGGGATCCTGGCGCGGCACCCTGCCGATGCCGGAATGGTGATCGATGACGATCTCGCCTGCCGCCGGATCGGAAGGGACGAGGCGGTAAGTCAAATCTTCTCGTGGAAGGAAGGGTCTCTGATCGGCAAGGCGCAGCGCCGCGCTGGACAAGAGCGCAACCCGCGACCGGCTCAGCGGTTTTTTTATCGGGCACCAGGCGGGATTCGATGGCGCTACGAGGACGCGCGGCGGCTTGGGCGCTCCGGCCTGTGCCATGATCGGAAGATATTCGAATGCCATGGATTGTTTCTTTTCGGTTTAGGCTTAACAACACCACTACTGCACGGATGGGTGTCGAGTCAACCCGGCTGTCGCGAAGCCTGTTGAGACAACGGACAGGTTGTGCCCACGTTTCCGGAATTCCGGAAACATGGAAGTTGGTCCATGAGGCGGGGACGGGGCGCGAAAAAGCAGCAACCTGAGACACATCAAGTCACCGTCCGGTTGAATGACTTTTTGGAATGATGCTTGACCTGGTTCGGTTGGCAATCGGGATTGGAGCGCGGTTGCAAGCGCAATCGAATCCGCGCGAAGAATAAGTCAATACTCAGGCACGACCCCGAAACCCGACCCCGAAACCGACTCGAAAAAGCTGAATGTCCGCTTCAAACTAATCCAACCAATCTTTCCCTTTGAGCTTTCCGGGAAGGTAGCTCTTGGTCAGGTACTGAAAAGCCTTGTTGGCGAGGGCGTCCAGCTCGTACTTGAGACCGCTCGAGAGCATCCTAAGAACGTGGCGGCCTGGTTTTCTCCAACAGTTTGATATCTGCCTGATCTTTGTCCCGGTTAGCCGCGCGTTTATTTTTGATTAAAAGATCGCGGCTAATAACAAAAACAGCAACGTCGGCAATACTTCCCTGCTCCCGGCTCTCCCACGCTTCGTCGAAAGCGACGCCGCTGATTCCAGTGAGGATGTCGATACGATTGGGCGCCCGTCCCAGTTGAACGACGTGATCAACTTGGATGAAATCGTCTCGCTTGATGCCGGACTGACCAAACCCGAAGGCTTCAATGACTTCCATCAATTTGTCGGCGTTATCCTGTTCCCGCGCGACAAAGATATCGAGATCGCCCGTATAACGCGGCTGGCCGTGAAAGGCCAGCGCCCAGGCGCCGACGATCACGTACTTAACACTCTTCGTGTTCAGTAAGTGGATGAACTCGCGCAGATCGCTCGATAACGGCCGCATCGGGATTCTCGGGCATGATCAACTCAAGGAGTATTTGTAGTTTTTCGTTGCCGGACAGGGTGCGGTAATACTCATAGTCGGCATTGTCTGCTTCATCAAAAGAGCGGAATTTTCGGACGACTCTTTCCATCAACCGGCCTCCTGGAAAAGCGGCAAAAACATAATCAGAATAGCACACTCCTCCGACAATCTACAGCCCCGCCTCGACTCTCGGGCTAATCCAACTAATCTTTCTCTGTAAACATCAGGCGAGAGGCTTGAGGCGAAAGGCATGAGTCAAGCAGCCATCATTCGTCAGCTTTCAGCTCCCGTCTCGATGCTTGATACGACGGCCAGATTTTTGGGCATTGCGAGCTTACCCACGGATTATGGTCGACGGCATCCGCTTAATTTCATCCCCCCACTCCTTCAGAACCGCCATGTCGCTGGTTGTCGTTTCCAACCGGCAATCACGGTTGTCGAAGTCGGGCATTCTCGTCGAAAAACTGGGCTGGCGACTGAATACGGATTTGTCGGTAACGACCGAGAGACAATAGGTCCTTATCTCCCGAGATTATTACTTGCGCCTTCCCTGTGACCGCGCATTCAAGAAACTTGTCGTCCGACGGGTCCCGCTCAACAACGCGCAAACGTCTCCGGGGATTGACCACCTCCACATAAGGGAGAAGTTCCTCTTCGATCAAAGCTTTGATCTCCGCTTCCGAGAGATGGAATTTAGGATAGCTGAGAACGCGCAAGTATTCTTCCAAGATGCCGCGAGAAAGCAGGACCGTAATCGCGCTTCTTTGCCAGAGTGGAACAAGTTCAGAGGAGATACCCGTGAAAATGAGAGCCGATACCAGGACGTTGGTATCCAAGATGACACGCACTAACGAGTCCTAGCCCAGCGGATAGCGGCGTCGACATCTTTTTCTGTCAGTCCAAGGGCTTTCATCTTGCTCCGCACCCGTTCCAGTCTTGTGCTCTTGGCTTCGATCACCACTGGTTTGAGCACAATCTCCTCGCCTCGGAGACTGACCTCAAAGTAATCGGTCTTGGGGAGTTTTTCGACGATCTTCTTCGGTAGCGTGATCTGGTTTTTGACTGTCTTTTTTGCAAGCATATCGTAATGCCGTGAAGTAAGGATACCTTACTTCCTGCCGTTGTCAACCTAATCCAACCAATCTTTCTCTTTGAGCTTTCCGGGAAGGTAGCTTTTCGTCAGGCTACTGGAAGTCCTTATTAGCGAGGGCGTCCAGCTCCGGCTTGAGGTCCTTGTTTTGTTCTAAATGCAGCCAGGGTATATTGGGGAGCGAGGAGGATTTATGAAGAGCGCGAAGCTGATAGAGTCGTTGGGTATCGTCTTTCTCGCCCTGGCAGGGATAGCTTATGCGGCTCAGCGGGACGGTAAGGGAACGGAGACCGCCAAGGCCGTTTTTGCCGGCGGCTGTTTCTGGTCCGTGGAGCTGCTCTTCGACAAGGTGGACGGCGTCGTTTCGACCGTCTCGGGCTTCACCGGCGGCACGAAAAAGAACCCGACTTACGACGAAGTCGTCACCGGTACCACCGGCCACGCCGAAGCGGTGCAGGTGACCTACGATCCGAAAAAAGTCAGCTACGAAAAACTCCTCGACGTCTTCTGGTACAATATCGACCCGCTCACGCCCAACGGCCAGTTCTGCGACTTTGGGAATCAGTATCGGACGGCCATTTTCTACAACGATGAAACGCAGAAACGCCTCGTGGAAAAATCCCAGAAGGCTTTGCAGAGCCGTTTCAAACAGCCCATCGTGACCGAAATCGTCGCGGCATCCCAGTTCTATCCGGCCGAGGATTATCACCAGGACTTCCACCTGAGAAACCCGGTGCGCTACCAGCTCTACCGCGCCGCATGCGGCCGAGACCGGCGGCTCGAAGAAATTTGGGGATCTAAACAGAAGTAAGAAAAGCGAAAAAGCTAAACGTTCCCTTTCGCCCTAAAATCCCAGGGCGAAGAGCAGACCCGGTCGCATTTGTTGCATCTCCGGTCTTCTTGTTGACGGCTGAATATGAGCAAGTGCATGCGGAGCTAGAACGAGAGTTGGTTTAGCCGCTCCATCAGATCGCGATTGGCCACTCTGGCATCGGCCAGTATTTTCTTTTCGTCGAGCCGCGTGAGCCGGCGATCGCGCATCAAGATTTCGCCGTTGACGATCACAGTTTGTACGTCGCTCGCTTTGACGCAGTGCACGATCTGGCTGAAGATATCGTTCACCGGCTGATTGTGGGCCGTGTCGATCCGGACGAGAATCAGATCGGCTCGTTTGCCCGCTTCGATCGTGCCACAGATGGAATCGTTCCCCAACGCCTTCGCTCCGCCGGCCGTCGCCATGCGCAGGACCTCATAAGGTTTGATGACGCCGGCATCTTGATGGTGAACCTTTTGCAGCAGCGACGCCGCTTTCATCGTATCAAACAGATCCTGCGAATGATTGCTCGCCGCGCCGTCGGTGCCCAGCGCCACGTTCACCCCGTGGCGCAACATCTCTACGACCGGCGCGACGCCGTCGCCGAGCATCATGTTGCTAACCGGATTGTGCGACACTGAAGTGCCGGTTTTTTTGAGTAGCCGGATCTCATCCGTCGTGACATGAACCGAGTGGGCGAAGATGGAATTGGGCCCGGTGATGTCGAGCTCATGGAGAAACTCCACCACGCCGTTTCTGCCATGTTGCTTTCGAACCGCTTCGACCACGGATTTGGACTCGGCGACATGCGCGCTGATGCCGATCGACTTCGAATCGGCAAAACCGCGGATTTCCTTGAGCAGCGCCGGCGTCGTGTTGATCGGCGGCGTGTTAGGTCCGGTCATGAAGCGGAGCTTTTCTCCGGTTTTATGGCGCGCCAGAACACTCTCGATATGGCGAAATGCCTGGTCCGGCTTTTCCTTGACGCAGTCCGGCACGATCTCTCCGGTATCCATGATGGTTCTGGCGAAGACGGCGCGGACGCCTGAGTCTTGGATGGCGCGCACCGTCTCAAACGCGCATTCCGGACTGGGATTGAGAAAATTATGCTCGCACACTGTCGTCACGCCGCTTCGAATCGCCTCCACACATCCAAGCAGACTTCCCGCGTAAAAGTGTTCCGGACGAAGCACCTTGGCACACCCGTAGATCCGTCGTAGCCATGGCATCAGCTCCAGATCTTCCCACACCGCGCGCAGCAATACTTGATAGAGATGCGTGTGAGCGTTGATCAGACCCGGCATCAAGACGCAGCCGGCCGCATCGATGACCTGCTCGCCGCTGATGGAATCGCGCGGCGCGCCTGCGCTCACTTCCGTAATGACGCCATCCTTGACGCGTACGAATCCATCGAAGGAATTCCGCTCCTCGGTCATAGGCACGATTAGAGCATTGATTATTTTTAGATCGCTCATGTTCCGCTTCACCGGCTTTCTCATTTTCGGCCTTTGGGCTATATTCTAACCCAGCTTGGCCTTTTTCCATAGAATTTTTTTCCTCAGGGGGGACTTCTTTGAGCTTCGATCAAAAGATTCTAGACAGGCTTTCCCGCATTGTGGGTCCTGGGCAAGTCATCACGGAACCGGAACGCCTGGAGGAGATTTCCTGGGATGCCTTGAGCGCCGGCAGGATGCACCCGCTGAAGAGGCCCGGCGTCTCCAAGCCGCTTTGCGTAGTTTTGCCGCTATCGACTGCCGAGGTTCGAGAGATTGTGTTCCTGGCGAATGAAGAAAGGCTGCCCATCATCCCTTATGGCGGTGGATCGGGACTCATGGGCGGGGCTCTATCCGTCCGTCCGGGGATCGTTCTGGATCTGAGGAGGATGAATAAAATTCTCGCGGTCGATAAGGAATCTCGCTCGGCCACCGTCCAGGCAGGGACTGTTCTGGAGTCATTGGGAAAGAGGTTGAACGAAGAGGGTTTCATCCTCGGTCATGATCCCTGGACTCTTCCTGTGGCGACAATCGGCGGCGCGATCTCAACTAACAGCCTGGGTTACCGTGGCGGGATCTACGGTTCTATGGGAGAGCAGGTCCTGGGTCTGGAAGCCGTATTGCCCAACGGGGAAGTTCTGCGCATTCGGTCTGTCCCCAAGTCTTCTGCCGGAATCAACCTCAAATTTCTTCTTATCGGGGGCGAGGGTTGCTTTGGAATTATCACCGAAGCTGCGGTCAGGATTTTTCCTGCGCCTGAGAAGCGCGCTCTTCATGCCATTCTCTTTGAATCTTTTGAGCAAGGGTATGGCGCTATCCAGCGGATATTCAGGCAAGGTTTGAGGCCCGCCGTGGTCGACTTCGGCGACGACGGTGATGAATTTCCCGGCGGCGCGGTTCTTTACTTGGCCTTTGAGGGAAACCAGGAAACAGTGGCGGCGGAAGAAAAGATCGCATTGTCTATCTGCGATCGGGATGGCGGGAGCAGGTTGCCTCAGGAGGAGGCGGAAAGGTTTTGGCGCGACCGGCACATCATTGCCCGCCGATTTATGCAGAATCGCAGGCAAAGAAGGGAACGCGGCAGTGATGGGATTTATCGCGACTGGATTCATGTGGCGCTGCCGGGATCGAAGGTGTTGCCTTTTAGAAAGGCGGCGATAGAAATCATTGAGAGGCGTGGAGTTCATCTTCAAGAGAGCGGCCTCTGGATTCAGCCGGAGCTTTTTTCGATGCGCCTGGGGATCGAAGATGAGGGAGACAACAAGGCCCAACTTGTCCTGGAAGAGACAGTGGATGAGTTGCTTCGTCTGGTCCAGTCGATGGGCGGATCCATGGAGTACACCCACGGCGTCGGCGTCAAGCTGGCTCACCACATGGAAAAAGAGCACGGTTACGGTCTTGAGGTCATGCGTCAGATTAAAAAAGTTCTTGATCCGAACAACATCATGAATCCAGGGAAGATGGGGTTCTAGTCAATTATTTAGTGGAAGAGGTGCGCCGCGAGATGGGTATCAAGTAGTCTGCGGAAGACCAAATGGTGCCGGTCCCGGTAAGGAGGTGGCCTCGGACCAAATGCCGGCGTCGTAAAAGCGCTCGATCGGGTCATGGGGAGGATCGTAAAGCCCCATTTCGATTCTCAACTGCACTACGCGGTGGATAGCCGAGGGATCGATGGCAGCTTTGGAAATGACCCTCGCCAATTTGGTCTCAGCCTGCTCTCGTGTGATCCCCTCGTAGCCCTGCATGAGTCTCAAGGCCTCTTCCCGGTTTTGGGCCATAAGAAGCCAGTCTGTTGCCTCAACGAAAGCCTGAACGAACCGTAAAAGCTTCCCCCGGTTCTGTTGTGCCCAGCTCCTGCGGCTCCAGCACGCCGCTGTCGGGTAGTCGGGTATGTGATCGCCTGCCCGCGCCAGCAGATTGAAACCCTCGCTTATGGCCTGGGCGTCGTAAGGGGGAGCCACCATACAGGCTGACACCTCTCCTTTGCGCAACGCGTCCAGCCGGAAGGGCGAGGTGCCGATAATCTTAACCTCATACTCGGTTTCATAGACCCCGTAATCGCGTAAGATCTTGCGCCGGTGCAAATCATAGTTGGAGTCGCCGGGATCCCCGGCCAACAATTTTCCCCGAAGTTCGGCCGGGGATTTGATGTTTCTGGCGCCGAAGAGTTTCACCTGCAGACCCTTCTCGGCCATCAAGAAAAGAACGAAGTCATGGCCGTCTCGAGTCGCTCGAGCAATCATGGTATCGGGGCTGGTCAGGCTTAGATCCCAGCGCCCCTCGGCCATGCCACGATTGTGGTCCGGGGCGAAAGTGGCAATCTCAAAGTTGATCTCCAGCTGCTGACCGGCAAATAGCCCTTTCTCCTGAGCTACCACGAAAGCGGGGAGGGGATAATATCCAATGGTGCGCATTTTATCCATAATGGTCCTTCGCTTGGTTTTCTTCCGGATAGCGTATAAGAGGTAGCGCGGATGCTGTCAAGCAGCAGAGTTTAGCGAGACAGACCGGGGCCGTTTCTTGCCAACAGTTAAGGAAATAGATATTCTGTTCATTATTATGGTCAAAAGCCATTCTTTACTCCCGGCTCTTTTTCTGGCCTTGCTAGTTGCCTGCACCACGGCGCCTTACACAGGAAGAAGCCAGCTCATGCTCGTTTCTGAAAGTCAGGAGGTGGGACTGGGAGAAGGGGCCTATCGGCAAACACTGCGCGATAGTATTGTGCTGCACAATTCTGAGGCGGAGCGGATCGTGCGCAAAGTTGGGGAGAGAATTGCCCGGGCAGCGAATAAGCCTGGATATAAGTGGGAGTTCCGAGTTATCGATGACCCGGAGATGGCAAATGCCTTCGCTGTGCCTGGGGGCAAGGTGGCGGTCTATACAGGAATATTCCCCATTGCCCGCGATGAAGCGGGTTTAGCGGTAGTCCTCGGCCATGAGGTGGCCCATGCCTTGTTGCGTCATGCGGGCGAGAGGATAAGCCAATCTCAGTTATTAGGGGCTGGCCTAGCCATTGCGGGCGCCTCGGGTATTAATCCTCAGCTACTTCAGGTCTTTGGCATGGGCGCCTCGGTGGGTTTGATCCTTCCCTTTAGTCGTTCGCAGGAATCTGAGGCTGATGAGGTTGGCCTGACTCTGATGGCAAAGGCGGGCTATGATCCGAGAGTTTCGCTAGATCTGTGGGAACGAATGGAGCGCAAGGAGCGTGGCGCACCGCCAGAATTTATATCCACTCACCCAAGCCACGAAACTCGGACCCAGCAGCTTAAGTCCTGGATTCCTGAAGCCTTGAAATTTTATCAGCCCGCAGATCGAACCTTGGAGATACTGCCCTCATTGCAGGCCATGGAATCTCCAACTGCAAGAGCAGAGAGGGAGCTGCTCAAGAGAATCCAGGCGGTCAATAAGCAGGCGGGAGATCAGCGTGGGGAAAGGGCGGTAGTGGAAGCCCTGGGTATTGGCTTGCGCGCGGATCCGTCTGTCCTCTATCAGGAAAGGCAGCAACTTTCCCTGGGTTATGGACAGTATGCCGCCTTACGGGCGCTTTCTTCGTCCGGCCGGACACCCTTGCGCCGGGTAATTGGTGACTATCAGAGCGGCGTTGGTTGGTCCGATCTGAGCCAGAGCAACGGGGCACGTTTGATCGAGCTGATTTCATTCATGGGAGATCTTCTTCGCACAGCCGCTTCGATCCGGGGCCAAATGCCATCCCAATCTCCCAGCCCCCGTTACCGCACAAGGTAGCGGGCAGGGTTATGAGGAGGAAGAGAATGGGTTCTGGAAAAACGCGCGTTGTCCGGGCCACGATCTTTATTTTGGCTCTCTGGCTCTCGTTTATTCCGGCACGAGCACACGCCGCAAAGCTCTACGTGGTTTATGCCTCTATCGGGGGGACCCAGGCTGTGGGATGGATTGCCAAGGAAGCCGGTTTATTCGTCAAGCACGGCCTCGATGTGGAACTTCTTTTTACCGGCGGAGGTCGAGCCGTCACCTCTCTTCTCGGGGGCGATACCCCGATCGTGACGGTGGGCGGTCCATCGGCCATCACTGCCCGATTGGGCGGCAGCGACGTCATCATCATCGCGCACATCTTTGACACTATCCTCTATTCCCTCATGGTCGTGCCTGAGATTCGCACGCTGGCGGATCTCAAAGGAAAGAAGCTCGGCGCCAGCCGTTTTGGCTCGGCAACCGACTTCGCCTTGCGCTATGTCCTCAAACAAAAAGGATTCGATCCGAGCAAGGATATGGTGATCTTCCAGATTGGCGGCCAGGCGGAGACCCTGGCAGCCCTTCGCGCTGGATCGATCCAGGGCGGGGTCATCGCCTCCCCAGCCACCGCGGAGGCCAAGCGGCTCGGCATGAAGGAGCTCGTCAATATGGCCACGCTTGGGGTAGAGTACCCGCAGACCACCATCGCTACGACCGACCGCTTTCTCAGGGAAAATCGGGATACTGCGCTGCGTTTCACCCGCGCCTACGTGGAGGGGATCCACCGCTTTCTCAGCGACAGAGAGTTTTCTCTCAGGGTGATCGCAAAGTATACCAAAATTCAAAGTCGCCCGATCCTTGAGGCTACCTACGACGACTATGCCCCTTACGTAAAGAAGACTCCGGCGCCGACGGCTGGCTCTATCAAGACGGTTCTCGAGCAGCTCTCACCCACAGATGCAAGGGCACGCGCCGCCCGGCCTCAGGACTTTATCGATGGCAGCGTGATTGCGGAACTCGATCGGGAAGGATTTTTCCGGCAGTTTCCGCGCTAATCCATTTTTTACACCCGGATCGCTATTCTGGCCTGGATGTTTTGGAGCTTACCGGCCCCTGGAACTGATCCCCGCGTCCTTTATCCCGGCGGTGCGTAAGGGGTGGATAGATGGCTTTGACAAGAGGAAAAAATATATATAAGTATAAATAGTGAGGTTTTGGGAGAGAGTGAATATTCTAAGAGTTGAGTGCTGTCAGTGGACGGCGACTGCACGTAGAGAAATGCACCCTGAAGGGTGCATTTCTTTTTTGCGCGATTGGAGGATAGAACTTGCGTGAGCAGATAGAGATCCTGGCCTCGCTTCAGAATGTGGACCGTGAGATAAGAGAAAAAAGCGGTGTCAAGGTAGTGCTCTTGGCCGAGATCCAGAAGAAGGAAGAAGAGATCCAGACAAAGCGTGCCGACATAGCGTTGCTCAGAGCGGAGTGGTCGGAGAAGGATAAGCAACGGCAGGAGAAAGAGCAGCTACTGCAGGAAGAAAGCAAGAAAGCGACGGAGAAGCGGATGCGGATGAACCGCATCAAAAATATCAAGGAGCTGCAGGCCCTCCAGCGAGAAATAGATCAGATCAAGCTTGGCAACTCCCAGTTGGAGGAGGAGTTGATCAAGCTCATGGAAGAAGCGGAGGCATATGCGGGCACCCTCAGGGCGAAAGAGGAAGAGATGAAACAACTAGAGGCTGCGTGGAGGGAGAAACAGGGGGAGATAGAGGCGCAGGTTGCGGGGATCGAGCGGGCAGTCGCCGAGGCATCGGCGCTCCGCCAGGCCATTGCTACGCGACTCAATCGAGAATTGATCGAACGGTACGAACTCATTTTTTCCCGCCGTGGGGGCATGGCTGTGGTGACGGTCTCCGACGGAATCTGCCAAGGATGCTATATGAACATCCCGCCCCAGCTCTGGAATGAGATCATCAAGAGCGAGAAATTGATCCTTTGCCCCAGTTGCCATCGCATACTGTACTCCAAGCCGACAGTACCAAACGACAAGCAGCTCTAGAGCCTATGAAAGCTCCCGGGGAGGAGTGGCTACTCATGGTGGATGGGGCAGCCAGGGGGAATCCAGGGGAGGCGGGGTGTGGGGCTGTCATCTTTGACGAAGCCGGGACGCTGTTGGAAGAGCTCAACCGCTACCTTGGGATTGCCACTAATAATGTCGCCGAGTATGAAGGGCTTCTCATGGGACTGGAGGGAGTTCTCCGACTAGGTGGAAAAAAACTTCGAGTCAAAAGCGATTCCCAGCTATTGGTGCGTCAGTTGAACGGTCTGTACCGAGTCAAAGATGAAAAACTCAAAAGGCTTTACCATAAGGCATTGGGTTTGTTGCGCCGGCTTGAGGCTTATCGTATCATTCATGTGGCGCGGGAGCACAACCGGTTAGCGGACCGGCAGGCCAACCGGGCCATCGACACTGCACTCAATAAGGGATAAAGGGTTAAACGACCAACAGTCAAAGAGTGCAACGGTTCAATAGTTCCTCGGGCTAAAGTGGATCAAGCGGTCGCTGCTCGCCAGGTCGCGAGACGTGGCGGGGAGAGGAAAGTCCGGACTCCATAGGACAGGGTGGCTGTTAACGGCGGCCCCGAGTGATCGGGGGAAAGTGCCACAGAAAAGATACCGCCCGCCGATTTTTATGGCGGGTAAGGGTGAAAAGGCGAGGTAAGAGCTCACCGGTCTGCCAGTAATGGTAGATGCCTGGTAAACCCCACCTGGAGCAAGACCAAATAGGAGGGTTGGGTGGTCCGCCCATAGCCCTCGGGTAAGGTCGCCAGACCTTATGAGCAATCATAGGGCAAGATGAATGACCGCTGTGGCTCCTCATAGGAGCCGCGACAGAATCCGGCTTATCGATCCACTTTAGCCTGAATCTTCCCAGCCGGCGTTGTTTGTTATAACCGGCTCTCTTTCAGACGTCTCTCCGTAGCAATATTTAGCCAGCCCGAATCGATTTTCAGCTCTTCCCAAGCATACGTTCTTGCGGTTACAGAGTGTCAATATATTGTGTTTAATGATAGGATTATGCTAAAAAACATCAATATATTGTGGTATTGTATCAATCCTGCCTAAAAAGCGTTTTAAAATAGCCAATTTTTTTATTGACAGATGGATTGTAGGAGGCTATAAATTGCTCGTGAGTGGGATAAAGTGGGATAAATTCCCATAGAGTCCCAAAACGGATAAAGATATGTTTCGTGGAAGCTTTGAGCATACCCTCGATACCAAGGGACGATTGAGTATCCCTTCAAGATTTCGTGAAGTCCTTTTGGGCAAAGGGGACGAACGTATTGTCATTACCAACTTCGTCATTGATGCGACACGGTGCCTGGATGTTTATCCCCTCGACGAATGGCTTCGTTTCGAGGAGGAAATCAGAAAAAAACCAAAGTTCGAGCGCCGTATGGTCTTGTTTCAGAACTATTATCTTGGTGGCGCCTGTGAATGTGCAGTGGATAAACATGGACGCATCCTTATCCCCCCGCTGCTCCGCCAGTATGCCAGCCTCAAGCGGGACATCGTTCTGGTCTCGGCCCTGGATAAGTTTCGTGTATGGGATAAGGAGGCCTGGAAAAAAGTTTTCGCGGAAGCCGAGGAGAAACTCATGCAAGATCCCGATTTTCTCGGCGATCTAGGACTCTGAGTCAAAAGGCCCGTCGGATTATAGAGGTCGATAACGGCTCGCAGGCCAAAGGAGGAAAAAAATGCTGCAGCGAAAAGTTATTCAGGATATTTCAGTGATTGACATCAATGGTGATATTGATTTTCGCGAGATGATAAGGATCAAAGATGTCATCGGGTCCTTAATCGAAAAGGAGCGGATCAAGGTCGTCTTGAACCTGAAAGCAGTAGATCACATCAATTACCTAAGCATCGGGGTGCTGGTCGAGAGACTGAGGATCCTGAGGAACCTAAACGGCGACTTAAAACTTGCGGGTATGAATTCTTACGTCAGAGACATCTTCAGAGTCGTCGGCATGGATCAGTTTTTTGAGGAGTATACATCTTTGGAGGATGCCATCGAGAGTTTTGACGAGGACTGGGAGGGAGATGGGACCTACCATTAATGGTTTACGCGCATGCGTCTGTGATGGTGCAGGAGGTCATGGAACTCCTAAAACCCGAATCGCATAAAAAGTATATTGACGGGACCTTGGGAGGTGGAGGTCATACGGAACAGATTCTGGCGCTCAGCAGCCCGGACGGGATGGTCCTGGGTCTGGATTGGGACGACGAAGCGATCGCCGCTGCTCAGGAGAGGCTCAGGAGATTCGGAGATCGCCTGGTGACTCGGCGCGCCGCCTTTACCGAGGCGAAGGAGATCTTGAAAGAGATCGGTTGGGACAAAGTAGATGGAATTTTTTTGGATCTCGGACTCTCCTCCCATCACATCGAATCCGGGGAACGGGGATTCAGCTTTCAGGTCGAGACTAGGCTCGATATGCGCATGGACCGACGCCAATCTCTGGATGCCTACCAGGTGGTGAATACCTTTCCCGTATCTGAACTAGAGCGGATACTGCGGGAGTATGGTGAGGAGCCGCGCGCTCGCCGTGTTGCCCTGTCTATCGATGCGCAGCGCAGGCGAAAAAGGGTCGAAACCACCAGAGATCTGGCGGATCTCGTGGCGCGGGTCGTGGGGAGGAAGCGGGGGAGGATGCATCCTGCCACCAGGACTTTTCAGGCGTTAAGGATCGCCGTGAATCGGGAGCTGGAAAATCTCACCGGCTTCCTGGAAAACGCCTATGAATTGCTCCAGTCCAAAGGACGTGTGGTTATTATCTCTTTTCATTCTTTGGAGGATCGGCTGGTTAAGAAGGCTTTCCGTAAATGGAACCAGAGCTGTGTCTGTCCGCCCAAAACCATTCTCTGTCGTTGTGGCTGGAGTCAAAAGGCCAGGCTCTTGACCTCACGACCTCTGTTTCCTTCCCAGGGAGAAATTTGGCTCAACCCCCGTGCCCGCTCTGCCAAGCTCCGGGCGGCGGAACGGGTTTAGGGAGCTCGAACGTGGCCACAGCCCTGAGCAAAAAGGTGTGGGGGCTAGGCCTCCTCAAGAGGCAGCAGGTAGAACGATTCAGCGCGCAGCAACACCGCCGGCTCTTTTTTACTTCTCTCCTGCTTGGTGTGTGCCTGGTCGGGGTTGCCCTGCTGCATGTTTGGCTGCGGTTGCAGGTGGTCCATCTGGGCTACGTGCTTTCCTCCACCAGTAAGTTGCACAGTCAGCTCGAGCAGGAGAACCGAGAGCTGAAAGTGGAGCTGGCTACAGTGACCTCGCCAAGCCGTCTGGAGGTAATGGCCCGGACACGGCTGGGGTTGGTGGAACCGGAAAAAGGTCAGGTGGTGCTCTTGCCATGAAGCGCTCCTTTCAAGGGATTAAACTCCGCCTGGCAATAGCCGGGCTGTTTTTTCTGCTGATGTTTTTAGCGATTGTTGTGCGCGCCTTTCAGCTTCAGATCCTGCAAGGAGAAAAACTCAAACGGCTTGGCGAGAGGCAGCGGCTTAAGGAGTGGATTGTCCTTCCAAAGCGGGGAACGATTTTGGATCGAGCCGGAGAGCCGTTAGCTCTCAGCTTGGAAGCCCAATCCGTCTATGCGCGGCCCCGACGTATTAAAGAGACGGAGAGCGCCATCCGCAGTCTAGCCCAGGCCTTGGATATGAACCAAGCTGAGGTGCAGCAAAAGCTGAAGACAGAGAAGCCTTTTGTTTGGCTCAAACGACAGATAGCCCCGAAGGAGGCGGAAAGGATCAAAGCCCTCAATCTGGAGGGGGTAGGCATGTCCTACGAGCCCAACCGGTACTATCCTCAAGGTGAGCTTGCGGGGCAAGTGGTTGGGTTTGTGGGCAGGGATTCCCAGGGGCTCGAGGGCGTGGAGCTGTACTATGACGCATATATCCGCGGCGAAAGGGGCTCTCCTATCATCGAGCAAGATGCCCTGGGGCGCAGGGTCCTTGCCCAAGGGTTGGATGAAGTTGAGATACCGCCCGGGGCCGACATTCATCTAACGCTGAACACCTCGATCCAGCACGTTGCGGAAAAGCAGTTAGAAGCAACGATTACTAAATATCGCGCCAAGGCGGGGATCGCTATCGTAGTTGAGCCATTTACCGGCGAGGTTCTGGCACTGGCGAATTATCCGTTTTTCAACCCCAATGATTTTACCCGGCTCTCTTCCATCCAGTGGCGCAATCGATCAGTGACCGACAGCTTTGAGCCTGGTTCTACATTTAAAGTTATTCTAGCGGCTGCGGCCCTGGAGGAAGAAGTCGTAGGGAAAGAAGATCTCTTCTATTGTGAGTTTGGGAAATATGCCTTTGCGGGAAAGACCATTCACGACACCCATGAATACGGGTGGCTGCCCTTTTACAGAATTATTCAGTATTCCAGCAACATTGGCGTGACCAAAGTAGCAGAGAAACTTAAGAAAGATAGGTACTTCAAATACATCGACAAATTTGGTTTTGGCAAGCTAACAAGGATTGACATACCGGGAGAGGCAGCGGGGGTGGTTCGATCTCCAGATAGCTGGTCTCCCGTTGATTTAGCTACTCACGCCTTCGGGCAGGGAATTGCAGTAACCCCGATCCAGCTCGTGATGGCCTATAGCGCCATCGCCAACGGGGGTTTTCTTATGAAACCCTTTGTCGTGCGCCGGGTGGTGGCCCCCAGCGGTGAAATTCTGTTGCAGAATCAACCTCATGTTACCCGTCGCGTTGTTTCGGAAAAGACCGCCCGACTGCTAACCTCGATTCTCAAGGGTGCTGTGAGCGACGGGGGAACGGGCCTCATGGCGAGCGTAGAAGGGTTCGAGGTTGCGGGCAAGACCGGGACTGCCCAGAAACCAGATCTAGCCCACGGGGGATATTCAGGCAGGAAAAGGGTTGCCTCCTTTGTCGGGTTCGTTCCCGCGGATGATCCCCGCCTCGTCCTGCTGGTGATCGTGGATGAGCCGGAGGGGAGCGTTTATGGTGGGGTCGTTGCGGCCCCGGCTTTTCGCAACATCGCGCAGAGCGCCTTGCGCTACCTCGGGATTGTGCCTGATCAGCCCGGGCCTCTGCCTTTGCCTGCGGCAAAAGAAGGGACTTTGGTGCGGGTAGAACAGAAGAGTGAAAATGAGACTGCGAGGCGCGAGGGCGCTATGGAGGTTCCAAACTTTGTCGGCCTCAGCCTGCGCGAGGCGGTGGAAAAAGCCAGGGCTCTCAAGCTCAAGGTCGAGATGCGCGGAAATGGCTATGTGGTGAAGCAGTCACCGGCCCCAAGGGCCGTTTGGGGAAAGAGTGAGACCTTGACTCTAACTCTGCAGGGTTGACGGGGATGAGGCTTAAGGAACTCCTGGGGGTGGGGGAGGTGAATGAGGCTGGGGGAGATATGGATCAAGCCATCACGGGGCTTAGCTACGATTCGCGAAGGGTTAAAAAGGGGCACGTCTTCTTTGCCGTTCCCGGGGAACGGCTGGATGGACACGAATTTGCCGCTCAGGCTCTGGAGCAGGGAGCGGCCGCGGTTGTTATGGAGCGGAGGGTATCGTTACCTCAAGGCGCCACATGGATCCGGGTGCGCAACGTAAGACGCACGATGGGAATGTGGTCGGCCCTATTTTTTGCATCTCCGAGCCGTCGCATGGTGTTGGTTGGAATCACCGGGACCAACGGCAAGACTACAGTGTCCTACCTGCTGGAATCGATCTTTTCTGCAGCCGGAATGGCGCCAGGGGTTATCGGCACCATCAACTACAGGTATCAGGGTCGGATACTCGCCGCCCCGCACACCACCCCGGAATCTGTGGACCTTCAAGCCCTTCTGGCAGAGATGGTTGAGGCAGATGTCAAGTCGGTGGCCATGGAGGTTTCCTCCCACGCATTGGAAATGGAGCGGGTACGGGGAATCGAATTTGATGCAGCTTTATTTACCAATCTGACGCGCGACCATCTCGATTTCCACACGGATATGGAGAGATATTTTTCCGCTAAGAGTAGGCTTTTTACGGATTACCTTGGGGCGAGCGCCAAGCAGAATAAGTTTGCTGTTATTCACGGAGGAGACCCCAGGGGTCGGGAACTTTTGGATAAGGTCCGGGAGCTGGGGTTTGAGGTTATGAGTTATGGCCGGGGACGGGAGTGGGATGTCCACCCGCTGGAGTTCGAAGGGGATCTCGATGGTCTTAGAGGAAAGATCCGCGTGAAAGACCAGGTTGTCGATTTTTCTTCTCGGTTGATCGGGCCGGCCAATCTGGAAAATATCTTGGGCGCCGTAGGCGTTGGTTTCGCTTTGGGGTTGCCGAAGAGCGCAATCTCAGAGGGGATTGCCCGGTTGGAGTCGGTCCCTGGTCGGTTGGAGAAGATCCAGAGCAAGCTCGGAATCTCGGTTCTTGTCGATTATGCCCACACCCCCGATGCCCTGGAGCGAGTGATCGGGGCTATGCGTCCCCTTGCCCGAGGCCAGCTGATCGTACTGTTCGGCTGCGGGGGAGACCGCGATCGAGGGAAAAGGTCTCTCATGGGCGAAATCGCCGGACGGCTGAGCGACCTGGTAGTTCTGACCTCGGACAACCCGCGCACCGAAGAGCCGCTCGCTATACTGGAAGAGATCGAAGATGGAGTCCGGAAAACCCACCTCAAAAAATTTCAGATCTCAGATTTCAGATCTCAGATTGAAAATCGTTCGACTGTCCTCGACCCTGAGCGCTCGGACCGAAGGGAGGCTCACGACCGAAGTCCAAAGTCCAAAATCCAAAATCCAAAATTGGAGAGGGGTTACTGCGTGGAGCCGGATCGCCGTACAGCCATCCGTTTAGCCCTGCGGCTGGCGCGCAGTGGCGACCTGGTCCTGATAGCGGGGAAGGGGCACGAAGACTACCAGATCTTAGGAGCGAAGCGGATCCATTTTGATGATCGGGAAGTGGCAAGGGAGGAGCTGGAAAGGCTGAGTTCTTAGTTACTAGTTTTAAGTTGTTAGTTAAAAACTCAAAACTGAAAACTCAAAACTAACAACTGAATTTTAGATGTGGAGCAGGGAAGATATCCTCTTGGCGACTGATGGAAAAATCCTGCGCGAGGGAAAAGGCGTGGTCTTTGGCGATATTGTAACCGGTTCGGGCGGGGTAGTGAAAGGATCCGTTTTTGTTGCCCTGAAGGGAGAGCGATTCGACGGCCACGACTTCCTGAGAGATGCGGTTCGCCGTGGGGCGGCTTGTCTGGTCGTTCATAAGCGTCCGGATTTCACCCATCTGAAAAACGCGACTGTGATTCGAGTCCGGGACACGCTCAAGGCCTTGGGGAATCTGGCCCATTACCGTCGCAAGCTGATAGCGCCCAAAGTTTTGGCCATTACCGGGTCGAACGGGAAGACCACGACAAAAGATATGGTTGCCGCGATTCTGGAGCGGGCTTCGATAGAGGGAAAATCGCTTCGGGGAAAGGTCTTAAAGACGGAAGGGAACTTCAACAATCTCGTGGGGCTGCCCCTTACGCTCCTTCGTCTGCAGGGGAAAGAGAGGGTGGCGGTTCTCGAATTAGGAACGAGTCGGCCAGGAGAGATCAGGCGCCTTACCAAGATCGCTGATCCCGACATCGGTCTTATTACCTCGGTTGCACCCGCGCACTTGGCCGGTCTTAGCAACCTTGCGGGCGTGGCGCGGGAGAAGGGAGAGCTCTTTCGCTCGATGAATTCCGGTGGCCTCGCTGTGGTGAATTTGGACGATCCCTGGGCTCGTCGTCTCGGAGAGGGGTTCAAATGGGCGAAGATCACCTATGGCAAGCGGGGCGAGGTTAGAGGAGAGTCGCGGAAATTCTTGGGCGTGAGGGGAACGGAGTTCACGCTTCGAGCAGGTGGGGAGCGCCAGTTGATCCGTCTCAGGCTCTCCGGGGAACATAACGTTGCCAATGCTGTGGGGGCGGCAGCAATGGCCTACGGACTCGGGGCGGACCTGGATGCCGTACGCAGGGGTTTGGAAGCCGTTAAGCCTTTCCCGATGCGCATGGCGTTGGAGCGCTGGCGGGGGATCGGGATCATCAACGATAGCTACAACGCCAATCCGGCATCGATGGAGGCCGCGCTCAAAACGCTGGTCGAGATCGGAGCCGGAAAAGAAAAAATAGCGATTCTGGGGGATATGCTTGAGCTGGGTAGAGAGAGCGGGAGAAGTCACCTGGAGCTGGGAAGGCGCGTGACCCGATACCGCATTGACCGTCTTTATCTTCTCGGCGAGCAGGCCCAACAGGTCAAGAAGGGGGCGTTGCTCGCCGGGATGAAAGAAGAGCAGGTCATCGTCGGGAAAAATCACCGCGACATTGCCAGGATGGTTCGTAGCCAGACGAAAAGAGGGGCATGGCTCCTCTTCAAAGGCTCACGCGGCATGAAAATGGAGATGGTACTAGAGGCCCTCAAGGAGATGGGAGAATAAGTCTTGCTTTACTACCTACTTTTTCCGCTGCACACGACCTATTCGGCCTTTAATGTCTTCCGCTATATCACTTTTCGTGCAGCCTTGGCCGCCCTGATGGCGCTCCTGATATCTTTCCTTCTAGGTCCCCGCCTGATTCGCTCCCTGGCAGCCATGCAGATCAGCCAGCCGATCCGCAAAGATGGCCCTGCGAGCCACACGGCCAAGGCCGGCACTCCTACGATGGGAGGGACGCTGATCATTCTTGCCTTGGTTCTCTCCACCGCTCTCCTCGCGGATATCATGAGCCTCTATATCACGATTGCTCTCTTTGTGACCGTGGGATTTGCCGTGATCGGCTTCATTGACGATACTTTGAAACTCAGGGAAAAAAGCAGTCGCGGCCTTTCTGCCCGCACCAAGTTACTTTCCCAGTTGGCCGTCTCCTTTATCGCGGTCATCGTCCTTTTTAATCAACCAAACTTCAGCGGAGCGTTAGGCGTTCCCTTCTTTAAAAACATCCATCCTGACCTTGGCCTCTGGTATATCCCGTTTGCCATGCTGGTGATCGTGGGCGCGTCGAATGCCGTCAACCTTACTGACGGTCTGGACGGTCTCGCTATCGGCCCGGTGATGATCGCGGCGGGAACTTATGCCCTTGTCGCCTACGTGACGGGCCATCTTAGGTTCGCCGATTACCTTCAGATCCCTTATGTCGCGGGGGTGGGGGAACTTACCGTTTTCTGTGCCGCCGTCGTGGCATCGGGCCTGGGATTTCTCTGGTTCAATACCTATCCGGCGCAAATGTTTATGGGGGATGTCGGCTCCCTGGCGCTGGGCGCGGCGTTAGGGATTATAGCGGTCATGACCAAGAATGAGATTCTCTTAGTCATCGTGGGAGGGGTGTTTGTGCTGGAAGCCCTCTCAGTGATTTTTCAGGTGGCTTCTTACAAGCTCAGGCGCAAGAGGGTTTTTCTCATGGCTCCCATCCATCATCACTTCGAGCTCAAGGGATGGCCCGAGCCGCAGATCATCGTTCGTTTTTGGATTATTTCGATCATCTGCTCGCTGTTTGCGCTGAGTACGCTGAAACTGAGATGAAAGAGAGTGCGAAAGATAGAGGATGGAGGATAGAGGATTGAGGATCGCTATCTTCTATCCTCGATCATCGATCCTCAGTTTGGTTGTTGGGAAAGATGGAACTGAAGGGAAAGAGAGTTATGGTCCTGGGGCTGGCGCGCACGGGAAGTGAGACCGCCCGGTTTCTCGCCCGCCAGGGCGCCGAAGTCCTGGTGAGCGATTGCAGGAGCGAGGCGGAACTTCAGCGGGAAAGGGAAACCCTTTGCGAGTTGCCCGTTCGCTTCCTTCTGGGTGGCGAAGAAACCGCCTGGTTGGAAGGGCTGGATCTCCTGGTTCCCAGCCCTGGCGTTCCTGCAGAGAACCCTCTGTTGAGGGAGGCGAGAAATAGGGGTATCCAGGTCGTCAGTGAGATCGAATTGGCCTATCGCTTTCTCGGCGCGCCTCTGGTGGCGATTACCGGAACCAACGGCAAAAGCACAACCACCACGCTTATCGGGAAAATCCTCAAGGCGAAAGGGCTCAAGATCTTTGTGGGGGGAAATATCGGCGCGCCGCTGATCGGATTTGTCGGCGATCGCTGGGACTGGGGTGTGGTGGAGGTGAGTAGTTTTCAGCTTGAATGGGTGGAACAGTTCCATCCCAGGATCGCGGCGCTGCTGAACCTGACCGAGGATCACCTCGACCGTTATGCAGACTTCGCCTCGTACTGCGAAGCGAAGGGGAGAATCTTTTGCGCCCAGGCGGAAGAAGACGTGGCAGTCCTCAATCGGGACGATCCTCTGGTATGGGCCATGAGG
>Ga0082335_1001350_pt1 | contig 52891 bp, 48 predicted proteins | sample Subgrocontami58m_FD_72375 | JGI IMG/M metagenome (GOLD analysis project Ga0082335, IMG submission 72375) | Subsurface groundwater microbial communities from S. Glens Falls, New York, USA - GMW37 contaminated, 5.8 m (SPADES assembly) (version 2) ... | reverse complement strand
TCACGCGCCCGGCGCCGAAGTCGGCGAGCATGACGCCGTCCAGGCTGGTCCACACGGTGGCCCCTTCGCCCGGAACGAGGTCGCCGACGGCGGCGCGGAAACGGACCGCGCCGTCCGCCGCGCGCTCGACCTGCAGGCGCAGCTCGGCGCGTTCGACGGCGAGCGGATGGTCGTGGGCGGTGACCACTCCCGGGTGTCCTTCCATGCGCAGGAGCGCCGTGAACCAGGTGTCGGCGGGGAATTGCCGCGATCCCCACGCGAGCGAGTTCCCGGCGAGAGCGGCTGCCGCCATGCGATCCTGCGGCGTGACGAGGGGAGACGAGTCGGTGAGGAACCACTGCGGGCCGACCTGCGCGCCTTGGGTCCACCGGCCCGAATCGAGGCGCTTCTGGATCTTCGGGGAGAGCCGCATGCGCACGCCGCGGGACGACAAGACCCAGACGAGCCGCTCAGGGCGGCTTTCCCGCGAGCGCGCGTTGTCGGGAAGTTGGAGCAGGCGGTCGATGTGGCCGAGAAACGTCTCCCACTCGGGAGGCGGCGGCCGAGCAGGCCGGGGGGCGCGGGCGGGGGCGTCGCGGTGCCGCTCGCGGGCGCCGCCGAACCGGTGGAGGGCGGACTGGGCGACGGCGGCGAGGTGCTTGCAGATTCCGTAGTCCGCGGCGTACGGGCAGGTGCAGGACTCCAAGTGGACGAAGTCCTCGGCGTAGGTCGCGGCCGGGTCGATCCCGAGCACGACCTGGTAGGGCAGGCGGGCGGAGCCCTGGACGAGGGCCTTGATCCGGCCTCCCACGGGATCAGCGGTCTGGAACTGGACGGCGGACTCGTAGCCTTGCGCGCGGTCCACCACGTCCGGGGGAAGCAGGTCGAGGTACTCCTTCAGGGCGAGTCGGGCGCGGGCGAGGGCGGTGTCGGGGTGGGAATCGATGCCGGAGTGGTCTTGTGCCGTGCCATGCCGTGCCGCGGACGGGGGCTGGGACGGCTTGGTGAAGGCGAAGCGGACGGCGCCCTCCCGCGTTTCGAGTCGGATTCCCGTATCGTCGGTCAGCATCGGCAGCAGGGGTCCGACGACGCGGCCGGCGACGTCTTCCCAGCGGATGGCGAGGAGTTGGAGCAGGGTGCGCGCCGCGGGCGGTGTGAGGGTTTCCTCGGCGGCGAGCAGGGCGCGCAGGGTTTCGCGGAGCTTGGGATGGAGGGCTTCGGCGTCCTGGTCGGCCTCGCGCGAGGACGGCTCGAGGGCGAAGATCGGGGACGCGAACCAGGGGGCTCGCGCCAGCCAATCGCCGTGGTGCGTGTGCGGCATGGGGAGTGCCGCGGTCCACACCTGCGGGTCGGAGCGGGCGGCGCCGCTCGCGCCGTGGGCATATGCGCTGATGGGAGCAAGCTCGGCGATCCGGGCGGCCGGAAGACGAGCGCGCTTGTGCTTGGGGTAGGTCTTGTTCGGGAGGATGACCAGGATCGGCAAGGATGTGGCGCGGGGGCGCATGAACGGCAGAAAGCGGTCTTCGAAGAGCCAGAGGACTCCTCGCGCGCGCTCCTCGGGAGAGGGCCGAATGCGGAATTTGACGTGCCGGGCCAGCATGTAGGGGGTGAAGAACCGCTGGTCGTGAAGCACGATGGATGGGTGGCTCTGGAGGAACCGGGCGGCGCCGCGCACGGAGGTCTCGGGGTCGAGGGCCTTGGGAAAGACCCGATCCGCATGAGGAAGCACGTCGGAGAAGCGGAACGGCTGCTGCTGCAGAAAAGCCCAGCTCTCGAGCCGGGACCAGTCGGGGTGGGCCGGATCGGCGGGTGGTGTTGGGCGGCGGCGGGACATGCGGGCGGCTCCGGGAGGCGTAGGGGGCGGCGACCGGGGCAGGGGGCACGGTAGCGGATCGCGCGGGGGGCGCGCAAGGAGATGATGAGAGGCCGAGAGCCCGCGACGGCGAGATCGGGCGTGCGGCAAGGTGGGTCAACGAGCGGTTGTGTGTCGAGCGAGCCACGCGCGAAAGCCCGCCAAGTCTTTCACGCGCGCGGCCTGCCTCACGCCGGCTTGGAGCTCGGCAGGGGTTCGGAGGCCAGCCAGAGCGCGGGACACCTCGGCGGGCAAGCGACCGAATCGCGCAGCGAGCACGGTGCGCAGTGATTGCGTGAGGCCTTGCTCCAGCCCTTGCTCCAGCCCTTGCCCCAGGCCTTCCCCCAGGCCCTGCTTCAGACCGCGCTTGTGACCCTTGGCGAAGCCGCTCTGCGCACCTTCGCGCAGGATGTCCCGGTAGGTCACGGATTCACGCATCTTGTCTCTCCGGACGATGGTGGTAATTAGCCGTCTTGAGAACCGGAGTCCCGCGAACACGAACAGCACCGTGAGCAGATTCTCGCGCGTCTCCGCTTCTGGTTCGCGTTCCTCGATCCGCTGGACCGCCTCCCGCAGCGTTCGGGCGTCCGCGCCCTTCATCAAGACGGAAAAGGGGAGGACTCCCGGCGGAGCGACCGCAAGAGCAGAGCGCGCGTCCTCCTCCCAGAGGCGGACCACCCGGTACTCCAAGCGGTGCCTGCGCCCATCCGGGAACACGAACTCGTACGCGTCCGCGGGCGGCCGTCTTCGCCGCGTCAGGCACACCGCGACCGAGTAGATGGGCCGACGATACTTGGCCGCCAAGGCGGCATTGTACCAGAATATCCGCTGGGGCAAAGTGCGTTTCGCCTCGGTCTCGAACTCGACGTGCAGAATCAATTCCTGCCCGTTCCAACGCAGCGGCAAGACCGCGTCGGTGACGTAGTTTGGGGTGGTTACATCCGGCGGCAACGCTCGAGTGACCGTCACCTGCCCAGGCAAGCGGACGAGGGCGAGCAAGGCCTCCGGGTGGTGCTCGGCAAGGTACCGGCAGGAGGCGTCGTATCGTCTCATACGCTGGGGATATGCAACCCGCGGTCCACGGTATGGAGGGGAGACGAATCTGTGCAACACCCGACCGCGGCAGCTCGTGGGGCGCGGCGCCGATTCTGACGCGAGGCATCGCGGGCGTTTCGATTCGAAACGAGCGACGCGGAGGTTACGAATCTGCCGGCCGTGGAAGGGGACGACGAGAACGTGGAGCGGCGAAGGGCGACCTGCGACGAGTGGTTCAAGCTGGGCGATCTGCTGATCCATCTCCTCGGCGGCCCCAACGAGCCCGATGAAGAAACGCGGAAGCGGATGGAGGATGCCGACCGGAGGATCCGGGAGGAGAATCCCGCCTGGAGCGAAGACAAGCTGCGGGAGAAGTCACGAGAAGCCCAGGAGGCGATCGCCCGGGAAGAACGCGAGCGGCGGATGCGGCAGGCGCGGCGTGAAATGGAGGAAGCCTCGCGAGAGATGGATCCTCACGTCCGCGCCAGGGACCGTGCCCGGCAAGAGCGCGCGGAGGCGGATGGACTAGCGGCGAAATCCGAAGAGGCGCGAAAGAGCGGGGCGAAGCTGCGCGACGAGGCCGCCGCCAGGCGGTCGGAAGCTCGCGCCGCGATCGAGGCGGCGGAGGCCGAGGAGAAGAAGGGGGAGCGTCACAACGGGCTGTATGCCAAAGCCCGACGGGACGCCGCGAACAAGGCCGGGGCCGCTGCGGACCGGCTGGAGGCCAAGGCTGCCCAAGCGGCGGAGGAAGCAGCGGGGGGAAGTCGAGCGGCGCAGAAGATGTCGGCGGGGGCGGCGGAGCATGAGGCGGAGGCCGATCGCGCGATGCAGGAGCCGCGGCGGAAGTTCGAGGAAGCCCGCGGGTGGGTCCTGCGCGAGCAGGCGCAAGTCGTGCGGGAGTCGCAGATCGCCCGCATGGACACGCTGGGGGCGGAGGCGTTCAATCCAGGGGAGCACAAGCCTGCGGGAGGCAAGCACCACCTCGCGCTCGCGAGCTACGTCTTGGACGGCGGCGACTCGCCGTGGACGGGGACCTGGGGAAAGGACTCGAAGGAACTCGGGGAGCGCATCGTGACGCCCGAACTGGCCCATGCTTTGATGAGCTCCCTGTGCCTCGGCGGTCCACTTCACCTCCGCCACTTAGCCATTCTCCGTTTGAGTTCCTTGCTGGTGATCGTCCGGCCGGCCTCGGAGTCTCCGAGGCCGCGCTCAACCATCCGCGCGAAGGCAAGCTCCCGCAGCAGCTCCTCGAACGTGCTGTCGTCGGGTTGCTCCTTGACGATCCGGAGCACGAGATCCTTGGCCGTGGGCATGATCGTTTCCCCTGAATGGCGCGGATCCACCAACCGCCGATTCTACCGATTCTCGGCCCCACAGACAAGGAGCGGATTGGGTCGGTTGGGTCGGGGCACTCGCGACCAGTTGCAACATTGACCCATCGAAGGCGCGGCCGCTATGATGCGGGAATGCTGAGCCAAGAGAAACTCGAAGCCTACCGACGGATGACGCCGGAGGAGCGTTGGCGCGAGGTCGAGGAGCTGATGACCGTCGCGTGGCGCACGCTGCTGGAGCTTCCGATCGAAGAGCGCAACCGCCGGCTCGAGATCATTCGCCAAGACCACGAGGCGAGCGACGCGATCATGCTCGAGCGGCTGAGGAAGCTACCGTGACCGAGTTGCCGGTGCAGCGATTCCTCCTGGAGGCGATCGCGGTCCTGGATCGACTCGGGATTCCGTACGCGATCATGGGCGGCTTCGCGGTTCGGACCTGGGGTGTGCCTCGGCCCACCTACGACGCCGACCTCGCGGTGGCGGTGACCGAGGACCGCGTAGCGGCCTTGCTCGACGCCCTCGAGGCCGGCGACTTCAACGTGCCCGACGAGCACCGGAAGGGGTTCTTCGATCGTCTGGCCGGCACGCTCAAATTCAAGATCACTCGCTTCGAAGGCCACACGGTCTGGCAGGTTGATTTCTTCCTCGTGCGCGGCGCGTTCCTGGAATCGGCCATCGCCCGCCGCAAACGTACCAGGCTGTCCGGACAAGAGGTCTGGGTGCTGGCCCCCGAAGACCTGATCCTGCTGAAGTTGCTCGCATACCGCCGGAAGGACCAACTCGACGTCGAAGAGATTCTGAAAGTGGCGAAGGACGTGGACGTCGCCTATCTGCGGCAATGGGCCGATTTTCTCGGCGTGACCTCGCGGTTGGAGGAGTTCCTGAGGGAGCGGCCAGCCTGAAGCGGGGGGGTGCTGGCGCGGACCGATCCGCAAGCCGGTTTTGTGCATCGTCATCGAGTGCAGCGCACCCGATGGGGCGCGGGGTCATCCCGCGGGCACCTCAGCGGATCAGCGGGCCGAAAATAAGAGCAGGCGCCCCCGAGCCCCGTGGCCCGTGAGCGCCTGCTGTGGACGTGCGCGATCATGATCACGCGACCTTGATGGTCGCGTCGGAAAGGCTCACGCCGCCCTTCCCGCCGGCGATTTCCGGCGTCCCGGTCTCGGTCCCGTTCGACTTCGACCGCGGCTGGAGCAGGACCGTGCTGCCGAGAGCGACGACCTCGTCGCTCTTCAGCCCGTACTTGGACTCGCCGTACGCGATGTTGACGTTGAGCTTCCTGCTCAGATCGAACGCCAATTCGTGCGCGGCGCGCGTCGCAGCGGACAAGGCCTTCTTGAGCGCATCCACGGTGGACTTGCCCTCCAGGAACTTGCCCAGCAACGCGGTGATCTCTTCGATGGGGATCGGCATCCCCAGCTCGAGTCCCGGACGGCTCTTGAACCCCTCGAGCTGCGCGTGTGTCCGGGCGACGACGCGCTTCGAGTTGACTTTGGCTGAACGCATGTGTGTTCCTCCTTGATCGGCCTTCTCGGAGAACGAACGCGCGCCGTCAGGCCGCCGGACGCGCGTCGAGATCGTGCGTCACCCGCATGGGCGACTCATTCACGATCTTCACCAGATACAACGCACGAGGCCGAAAAAGCGGACACCTCGATTCGAGGAGAATTCTTTTTTCTTCCGCCCCGCCCGCACCGACGCGGCCGGTTGCCGGCCGACCGGTCCCCGAGAAGCGCGTGGACGCGAGGCTTCGCGGCGGAGCCGAGCGAACAGCCGAGGGGAGCGGGATGGTTCGCCGGCGGCCGGGCTCCCGGGCGGATCGCGAAGCGCAGGGCCGCGCCGCACGACCGGCGACTCAGGGATTCGGGGATGCGGTCATCTCGATCCGGCGATCGCGCCGCGGAGGAGCGGGTGCAGCGCCGCAGCGTAGGCCCACGGCGATCCTCGCCCTCGCTGGGCCGTGGGCGCGGGGCATCACGCACGTTCACGCTTCCATCGCCCGGTCCCTGCGGATGTGCCGACCGAGACGCTGCAAGGCGCGTTGCAGGTGACGCCGGATCACGCGCGTGCTCGCCTCGAGCCTCAGGGCTATCTCATCGGGGCCGACGCCCTCGATGTAGCGAAGCCGGGCCACCTCGCAGAGAGGCGCAGGCAGGGCATCGATCCGGTCGCGCCAGCGGATTTTTTCCTCCGCGCGGTGAACCTTCGTCACCACGCCCGCTCCGGGCGCCGCCGGGTGGACGTAAGGGATTGGCTCGGTCGGGCGCTTGCGCCGAAGGAAATCCCGGCACACGTTCTTGCGAATGACGTAGACCCACTTGCGGAAGCCGATGCCATCCAGCGGCGCGGAGCTCGGGTGTTCCACCATGTTATTGAAGACGATCTGCAAGGCGTCTTCCCCATCCTGTACCTGCCCCTTGACCATCCTGCGGGTCGAAGAGGCGAGGATCGTCTTCAGCTTGACGAAGATTTCGGATTCCTGGGTGAGGATGCCCATCCCCGCGGCTACGCCCCTTGTGCCCATGGCGCATTTGAAGTCCTCGGCGATCCGGAGCCAGGTCTTTTTCCAGGCGTCCATGATTTTTCCCTCCGCAACACCACCGTTGTTTGTTTTTCCCCGCGGCGCGTTGCCGCTGTCAGGTGTGAGCGACTAAAGCGATGGCCGTGCCACGTTGTTTTTGCTTCGTGAATGTCATAACCTGCTATGGGTAATGGCATTACTGAAGACAAATGTCTCTGGGCTCGGACCATAGGAGGCGTTTCGAAACGTAACACTGGGAAAAACCGTAACACTTGTCGAGTTCGAGTCCATGGTGAATCCCACGGGAAACGGAACCTTGCACTCGTCCCCATCCCGATAGATGTAGGCCTGGTCTCCCCCATTGGCGTTGGCCCCGGCTATCGGAAGCTCGGACATGTGCGGAAGTCGTTTCCGTCCCGACCGCGGGCGCTGGTGCCTGCATGCAAGCCGCTTCGGTCCGGACCGCGGGCGTTGGCGCCTGCACGCGAACCGCTTCCGCCCCGACCGCAGGCGCTGGCGCCTGCATGCAAGCCGCTTCCGTCCCGACCGCAGGTGCTGGCGCCTGCATGCAAACCGCTTCGGTCCGGACCACAGGCGTTGGCGTCTGCATGCAAGCCGCTTCGGTCCGGACCACAGGCGTTGGCGTCTGCATGCAAGCCGCTTCGGTCCGGACCGCAGGCGCTGGCGCCTGCATGCAAACCGCTTCCGTCCCGACCGCAGGCGTTGGCGTCTGCACGCAACCCGCTTCGGTCCCGACCGCAGGCGTTGGCCCCTATACGCAACCCGCTTCGGTTCGGACCGCAGGCGCTGGCGCCTGTACGCAACCCGCGTCAGTCCGGACCGCAGGCGTTGGCGTCGGCACGCAAACCGCCTCTGTCCGGACCGCAAGCGTTGACGTCTGTACAGAAACCGCTTCCGCCCGGACCGCAGGCGTTGGCGCCCGCACGCAAACCGCTGGCGCCCGATGCCGGAGCTCTGGCGGTTCGACGGCAACCGGCGCAGTGTGGAGCAACTGGGCAGCGACGGGGACTATCGCACGACCGAGCGAAGTCCATCATTCCCGGCGGTGCCGCTGGACGAGATCCGGCGCTTGCGTGCCCGACGCGCGACCACCGACGAGACGACCCTGGCGCGGGGATTTTCCGCCTGGGCGCGACAAGCGCTCCCGGCCCCGGGGGACGCGGCGCCCGGCGGGGCCCGCGGACCTCGCTTTCGCGCCCCGCCCCACGAGTTCACCGCACTGCGCGATTCCCGTTGTCACGCCCCCGCATCGCCGCTATCCTGGGCGCAACATCGTATCCGGCATCGGTACCTGCCCCGCTGATTCGACCCGCTTCGCACCCGAGACCATGCCGACACCCCAGGACATCGTCTTCGCCCGCTTCGCCCAGGATTACGGGCTGCTCTCCGACGAGGAGGCGGACCGCTGCTGGCGCGAACAGGACGCGGCGCGTGCACGCGGCGAATTCCTGGGCTTTCCCGAAGCGGCCGAGCGACTCGGCGTACTGAGCCCTTACCAGAAGGCCGGGATCGCGGTGTTGATCCGCGAGGCCGGGCAGAAGGACGGGGGCGCGGCGACGCGCGAGAGCGATTCTTCGGCCTCGTCCGCGCCGTCCGCGGTGTCGGTGGCGTCGGGATCGGCGGTGCCGGCGGCGAGGCACGTTGCGCCGGTTTCGGAAGGGCCTTTGCCCACTCCGGACGCGGCGGGGGAAGCCGCGCGCGGGGCAGCGAAACCCGCGACGGGCGCGGAGACGGTGGCCGACCCGCCACGCGAGGGAGCGATGCAGGCCGGGTCCGGGCTGAGCGGGAGGGCGGTGGTCGGGGATTACACGATCCTGCGGGAACTCGGACGGGGCGGGATGGGGATCGTGTACGAGGCGGTGCAACTGAAGCTGAACCGGCGGGTGGCACTCAAGGTGCTGTCGGAGCGAGGCCTGGACCTCGAGGCGTTCCAGCGGTTGAAGCGGGAAGCGCTGGCGACGGCGAAGTTGAACCACGAGAACGTGGTGCGGGTGTACGACTTCGGCGTGGCCGAGGGACTGCCGTACTTCACCATGGAGTTCGTGCCCGGGGCGAGCCTGGTGAAGCTGGTGGGTCGGCCGGAAGTGACGTTCGAGCGGGCCGCGCGGTTGATGTTGCAGGCGGCGGAAGGGCTGAAGGCGGCGCACGCGGCGGGAATCGTGCACCGGGACATCAAGCCGGGGAACCTGCTGGTAACCGAGAGCGACCGCGTGGTGGTGACCGATTTCGGTCTGGCGCGGGATTCGGCGTCGGCGACGATCACGCAATCGAACCAGGTGATGGGGACGCCGCGGTACATGAGCCCGGAGCAGGCGAACGGCGTGCGTGACGACGTCGACCATCGGACGGACGTGTACTCGCTCGGGGCGACGCTCTACGAGTTGGCGACAGGGAAGCCGATTTTCGAGGAGAAGGACGGCCACATCTTCCACCAGGTGCTGTTCCGCGACCCCAAGTCTCCGCGCAAGCACCGGCCGGATATCCCGCTCGACCTGGAGACGATCATGCTGAAGGCGACAGCGAAGGACGCGAAGGGCCGCTACGCGGGGATGGCGGAATTCGCAGAGGATCTGCGGCGATTTGTCGCGGGGGAGGGGATTCGGGCGCGGCGGCGGTCGGTCGTGGAGCGGGTGTGGCGGGGGGTGCGGGGGAACCGCCGGGCGGTGGGAGTGGTGGCGGTTGCAGTGGTAGTGGTTGCCGTGATCATCTGGGGGCTGGTGGCGGAGGCGGGACGGCGGAGCGAGGTGGCCGAGCGCGAGGGCAGGCGGAGGAAGGCGCTGGAGCTGGTGCAGCAGGCGGAGGAGGTGGCGAAGCGGATTGAGATCAGCGTGCCGGAGACGGCGACGCTGGCGGAGGAGCTGGAGGCGGCGCGGAAGGCGTTTGCGCCATTGGCCAAGGCGATCGCATTGGCGAAGGAGGCGGTGGGGTTGGGGGGTGGGGATCCGATTGCGCTGAGTTGCCTGGCGCATTTGTACCTTAGGTCAGGCGAGTACTCGTTGGCCATTGAGGCGCTAGAGGCTTGGATCAAGGTCAGTCCCGAAGATGACCTCCCAAGTTACCTCCTCGGACGAGCGCTCCACGAGAGCGTTCTGACCAAGGCCGCAATCGAGCAGCTTGGGAGGGTCGTAGAGCGCGCGCAAGAACCGCTCCTGACCCTTGCGCGATCGAGACTGGAATTGATCAGGCAGAGACCTGCCGATGCACTTGCGCTAGTGGATGGCTCGCCCCGAACCCCACCATACCAAGCCGAGATACTCAGAGTACTCGGCCTCGTTCTGAGCAGTACCGGCAATGCGGACGACCTCGCGCCCGCGCTGGAAAACGTGCTCCGGTGCATCGGCAGGGGGCAAGCCACATCGGCGGACTACCGCTTCCTTGGGCGATTGAACCGCGACTGCAACCACATCGATGAAGCCCGCTCGGCCTACCTGCTGGCGATGGCACATCACCCATATCCAGGACGTCTACTGCTCGAGCGAACCATTCTGTTCGGCAACACCGCTCGTGGTCTCGCCGCGCTGGACTACTACGTCGCCATTTATCCCCAGGAGGCTGGTGGGTACATGAACCGCGCCGAGATAAACCTTGCGATGGGCCAGCCAACGGCAGCCGAGCAGGATCTTGCGCATGCGGCGACGCTGTCACCGGACGATCCCTTCATCGTTCTGAGACTGATGAACCTCTACAAGAAGTGGCGGGGCACCAAGAGCGCCTCCGATTACTACGCTCGGCCCGAAGTTCAGGCGGCACTCGCTCCCGAGAAGTGCATCGGAACGCAAGCCGTCTACATTGCCATGCTGAGCTGTCTGCTCGAGTTCGAAGAGCTTCCAGACCTCGGTCGACACTTCGAACTAGGATCGCAATTGTTTCAAGACGACGCTTCATTCAACTACTTGCATGGCCAGTACCTACATCGCGCGAAAGACTACGACGGTGCGATTCGCTTGTTGACTCGCGCAGTCACACTGGCGCCATATAAGGTGAAGGCCTACGTCTGGTTGTCGAGAAGCTACTCCCGCAAGGGGGACCTGCGGCAGTCGATCCGGTCACTTAGTCAAGCCATCCAGGTCGCACCCGATGACCGGGACCTCTACGTAAAACGTGGGCTCACCTATCTGGTCGGACTCGACCTGCCCCGCGGACTGCGGGACCTGGAGCACGCTGCGCTGATGTTCCCGCTCGATGAAGTAGAGTCGATCCGCGATTCTCTCCTGTCAGGCGAGGCTGGAGGTGTCATCGAGACCCGGGATGAGAGGCTCGTCCAGTTGACGAGGCAATTGATGCCAAAGCTGAGCGACGGGCTCTGCAAGCGAGGGCAAGCGTCCCTTTCGAGCGGGGAAGTCGCGCGCGCGCGCGATTGCTTCGAGCGCGCGCGGATCATCGCACCGACCCGATGGGAGTCTCAATTCGGTCTAGCCGAGGTCTGCGCCCACCTAGGGGAGTGGGATCTCGCGGTATTTCGGCTGCAGAAGGCGCTCGAACTTGGTTGCCGCGACTTCACGAGGATCGAGAGCACCCCCACCCTTGCCGTGTTGAGGAAGCGCCAGGAGTTTGAGCAAGTGCGAGGCGCGATGCAGGAGTTACGCCGATGACACGTTGATTTGACACATCGGCTACCCCCCCAGGAGCCCGGAACACGGCACCATGCCTCCAGCGAGAGCAAGGGGACTCGTCGCTTGCCGCGCTTGGACTTTCGGAGTCCATGCGCATGGACTGGTCCTGTTTTCGTGGGCTGAGCCCACTCGCGGGTGGGTCGATTCATCGGAGCAGGGGTGGGTCGATTCTGGTGAGCGCTAAAGTTAAGTGAGCGCAGGTGGTCCAGTCTTGGTGAGCGCCATAGCAAATCCGCAGATCTGGCGCTGCTCTTGCCGGTCCTTTGTGGTGAGCGCTATAGCCCCGGCCTCCAGCACTCCCGGATCGCCGACACCAGCCGGTCCCGGACGACGCTCTCGGAATGGTACGTGCGATACCACGCTTCCGAACGGGCGCCTATCTCGCGCGCGTGGGCCGGATCCCGGTACAGGGAGGCTAGCGCGGCAGAGATTTGCACCGGATCGCGCACGTTCAGCACCGGAGGCAGTTCGGGAAAGCACCACCGATGTACTTCCGGGTCGAGGTGCAGCAGCGTGGGCCGCCCGCAGCCCAGCGCCTTGGGGGTGATGCCGCCGAACGTGCCGAGCCAGAACTGATCCGCGACGGCATCCGCGGCCTTGACATAGCCCAGCATTGTGCGGTTGGGAACGGGGGAGATCCAGTGGACACGACCCGTGATTCCCTCGTCGCGTAGCAAGGCGTCGGTCTCTCGCAGCTTCTGTCCCCAGCGAGCGAGGATACAGAGAGCGCGCGGCGCGGTCTCGCGCACGAACCGGGCGAAGCCGCGCAGGAAGAGGTCATTCCCCTTTTCCCAGCTGGGGTGGCGAAGCTCGGGCTCCCAGTGGAGGCGGGACGGATGAAACACGATGAAATCGGCGCGGAAGCGCTCCATCAACTGGCACCGGAGAACCGTTCCGTCGGCAAGCGCCAGGTTGCGGTCGTTAATGGGGTGGGGAATGTAGCGATAGTTGGTGAGCCCGAGCCGTTCCGCAGCCCGAATGTTGTCGCAATTGGTAATGAAGACGCAGGCGGCCTTGCGGTAGGCCAGCGCCGTCAACCGGCCCGTCGGTGAATCTTCGAACGGGATGGCCCGAAGGGTGCCGTGCTCGTAGGCGAAGTAGCAACGGTGGCCGGCGAGGAGGGGGTAGATGCAATCGGTCGAGTACCCCAGGACGATGTCGTAGAGGGAAAGGCAGTTGCCCATTAGCTGCACGCCAGGCACGTATTGCGCCAGGTCTGCGGCGACGAGGGAGTCGGGGCGGTCGGGAAACAGAGTACGACATCCTTCACACACGGTTCGGAATGGAAGAGGGGGCAGAGGGTCGGACCCGGCAAGCAGTCGGCGAACGGCCGACCGCAGGCCGCTGCCGCCATGGAAACCCCGAATTCGGCGCAGGCAGTCCAGGAACAAGGCCAGCCTTCGAGTGAGAATCGCATCAGACTCGATCCGGCAGCAGGACTTGATCAGCCCATGCCACGCTCGAGCGCGCATCCGACGGCCGGTTCGGCGGGCGGCGAGATAGGCGACGGCGTACCGGAGCGGTCCTTGGGCGAACCAATCCGGTCGCTCGAAGTCGCTCAATCGCAGTCTGTGCCACTCAGGCTTGTTCTCGTCGAAGGAGTCGGGCAATCGGTCGACGAGCGCATCTTCCCATTCCGGACAGCCCATCGCATGGTAGTAGTCATAGCACAGCACGTCCGATGGGATCGCCTCCCGGTTGAGGATGCGCGCGTTCTGGTACGCATTGTTGCCGATGTTCCCGACGTGAAGAACGGCCGGGCTCGCGGCCTGCCGGAACATGTCAATGATTGCGTGACACCTCCGAGGGGCAGTTCACTGTATCTGAGTCAGCGTCGTCTTAGCATCTGCCGGCGGGTTGATCCACGCCGCCTTCGGAGTTCAGCAGGACGGGACGCGCACATGCCATCTCCTTGGGCATGATGCCGCCGAATGTGGCGGCCCTTTGTGTCAATAGTCGTGAGACACCTGCCCGTCCGAAACTACACTGTCCATGTCAAACACTCCCACCACCAGAATACCTTGCCGATATTGCCGATGTGGAGCACAAGGCGTGGTTGCATCGTGCCCGACATTCGATGAGATCCGTCTTGGGCCCCGGAGGGGGGCGGGGCCGGGGCCCAAAATAGTCCTTGCTTCGACCCGGCGGGCCCCCTACATTGTCAGGATCGAATCTCGACTATGGGTGCCGGATGCCGATCCACTCGCACGGTTCGGGCCAATTCACGCCGTCCCAGTTCGCGAAGCTGGGCGAAAACGTGGTGTTCGAGCCGGGGGTGCTCGTCTTTCACCCGGAGCAGATCGAGATCGGGGACGAGGTGTACGTGGGCCATTACACCATCCTCAAGGGCTATTACAAGAACAAGATGGTCGTCGGCTCCGGGACGTGGATCGGCCAGCAGTGCTTCTTCCACAGCGGCGGCGGAATTACGATCGGACGCAACGTGGGGATCGGACCCGGAGTCAAGGTCCTCACCTCCCGCCATGCCGAGGAGGGGCGAACCAAGCCGATCCTCCACAGCCGGATCGACTTCGCCCCCGTCGTCATCGAAGACGACGCGGACCTCGGGATCGGGTCGATCATTCTGCCCGGGGTCACCATCGGGCGGGGGGCGCAGATCGGCGCGGGTGCCGTGGTCGCGAGCGACGTCCCCGCCTACGCGGTCGCGGCGGGCGTCCCGGCCCGGGTCCTGCGCATGCGCGGCGGTCAGCCGGCGCTCGAGCGTCCGGAAGGAGGAAACCCTTGATCGAAGGGAAGACCATCTTCATCTCCGGCGGCGCCGGGTTCATCGGCTCCGCCCTCATCGGCCGCGTGATCGAACGCAACCGGGTGGTGGCGTACGACAATCTGTCGCGCAACTCCCTCAAGACCAAGCCGTTCCGGGAGCATCCGAATCTTCGGCTGGTGGTAGGCGACGTCCTGGACGCGGCGCGGGTCGAGGAAGCGATGCGCGGTGCGGATTTCGTCGTGCACTGCGCCGCGATCGCGGGAATCGATACGGTCATCCAGAACCCCGTCGCGACCATGCGGGTCAACATCGTCGGTTCCGCGAACGTGCTGGAGGCGGCCGCCCGGCTGCCGCGTTGCGACCGGGTCGTGTGCTTCTCCACCAGCGAGGTCTTCGGTTCGCATGCGTTCCGCTCGACCGAGACCGACCACGCGGTCCTCGGCACGGTGGGCGAGGTGCGCTGGACCTACGCGGTGTCCAAGCTGGCCGAGGAGCACCTGGCGATCGCCTATCACACCCAACAGGGGCTTCCCACCACGGTGCTCCGCCCCTTCAACGTGTATGGCCCCGGCCAGGTCGGAGGCGGCGCGCTCCGGACGTTCATCCTTCGCGCCCTGCGGAACGAAGACCTGGAAATCCACGGGGACGGCACGCAAATCCGGGCCTGGTGCTACGTGGACGACATGATCGACGCCCTGCTCCTTGCGCTGACCGATCCGAGGGCCGTAGGCGAGTCTTTCAACGTGGGCAACCAACGGGCCATCACGACGATCTACGGGTTGGCGAACACGGTCATCCGCGTCCTCGGCTCGAGCGCGGCGATCCGCTTCACGCGGAAGGATTACGCGGACGTGGAATTGAGGATCCCCTCGACCCGAAAAATGAGCGACATGCTGGGATTCAATGCGCTCGTCGACCTGGAGGAGGGGATCCGTCGCACGGCAGAGTTCTACCGGAACGCGTCAGCGTGACGGGCGCTCCGCCGCGCCCGCGCCGGACGGGCCAAGAGGACCAGGGATTCGTTCGGCCGACATACAAGGGCAGCAAACTGGTCTTGCCCCGCTGCTGAACCCTCCGATAAAACGCGCGTGCGGCAAAGGTTTGGGACGAACTGCCGAAAAGGACTCTGCTCATGCCAGCCAGTACTTACGGCGCTGATCATCCTGTGTTCTGCTTGACCAGCGACGTCGATTGGGCCTGCGAGCACGTTGTTGCAGACATGCTGAAGTTGGTTTCGTCCTTTGACATTCGTCCGACCGTCTTCGCCACACATCCCAGCGCTGTTCTACGGGAATACGAGGCTAAAGGAAAAATCGAACTCGGCATCCATCCCAATTTTTTGCCCGGCTCGACACATGGGCAGGACGTTGTCTCGGTCATTGATCATAGTTGCGGCTTGTTTCGCGAGGCCAAGTGCTTTCGCTCGCACATGTTCGTGGATAGCTACATTATTGCCAAGGAACTCTTCCGTCGGGGTTTTCGGTACGACAGTAACCTCTGCTTGTACATGCAGCCAGAGCTGGTCCCGTTGCGCCACGAATCGGGTTTGCTGCGATTTCCCGTGTTCTGGGAAGACGACGTCCACGCGAGAAGATCTCCCGGGATCTGGGACGCTGACGCCTTGCTCGAAGAGTTCCTGACTCCAGGATTGAAGATACTCAACTTTCATCCTATTCACGTCGCCCTCAATACGTCGGACGACGCCTATTACGCCAAAGTCAAGGATCGCACCCGGACCCTCGACGAACAGTCTCTCGGGGAATTGCGCTGCGCTCGCAAAGGCACGCGCACCTTTCTCTGTAGGCTCCTCGAACTGCTGAAGGCCCGCGGACAACGTTTCCATACCCTGGGAGAACTCTACGCCATGTACACGAACGAAAACGGTGAACCGGCGCCCGATGTGAAAGCCGGCAGGCATACGGCTCATTCCGAAGAGGAATATCAACAATACGGGAAGATGACCGACGAGCAGAAACAGGATTTTGTGCGGCGAGACTTTGATCAGCGAAACGCCAAGGATTTGTATGCGACCTCGCGCGACTACAACGCACGGGAACTGGAGATCTCGTCGATCAAACAATTCCTGGGGCCTAAAGGGACGGTCGTCGATCTCGGCTGCGGTAACGGCTACACACTCCTTTCGCTCGCCAAAGAGCTCGAGGATTGGAACCTCCAAGGCGTGGACTTTTCGGAAAATCTCGTCCGCGGAGCCGGCGAGCTTCTGGAGGCACGACAGGCAGAATTGAAGAGCCGTATTCGGCTTCACTGCGCGGATGCCGTGAATTTCGTCAAGCAAGCCGAAACCGGATCGGCAACGAACGTCATCACCGAGCGCTTCGTCCAGAACCTGCCGAGCGTGTCCGTCCAGCACGAAGTGATTCGGAACATCTTCCGCATGCTCCAGCCGGGGGGCCGGTTCCTGATGTGCGAGGGCTCCGAGGATGGCCACCAGGCTCTCAACAGCCTGCGGACCGAACTCGGTCTTCCGAAGATCTCGGCGACCAGCAAAGACAACGTGTCGTCGATCCGCATCAAGGAGAGCGAATTGGAAGCTTTCGCCGAGCAGCTGGGATTCAAACTGCTTCACAAGCTTGGGTACTCGCTTTACTTCATCATGACGCGAGTGCTGCACCCCTTGCTCGTTGCACCAGAATCGCCCCGGTTTGATGCTCCGCTCAACGACATTGCCGGGCGGATCCAGAAGAGCACACCTTTCCTTCCGGGGTTCGGTTCGAACGTTCTTTGGGTGTTCGAAAAGGCGCCGCTCTAAGAGACCGCCTGGCGCACGCTGGGTTCCAGAGTTCTCAGAGAAGCACCTGGCGCTCGTCGACCTGGAGGACGGGATCCGTCGCACGGCGGAGTTCTACCGGAACGCGTCAGCGTGACGGGCGCTCCGTCGCGCCCGCGCCGGACGGCCCGATCGCCTCGCGGTGCAGGGCCACAATCCGGTGCGCCAGCTCTTCCGGTCCGTGGAAGCGCACGACCCATTCGCGCGACCGGCGCCCGATCGCTTCCAGGTCGTGCCGGCCCGCGACCACCTCGGACAACCGCTGCGCGATCGAGGCCTCGTCCGTGGCGCCGAGGAAGGGCGGAGGAGGATCGAACGCCTCCCGGTAGACCCGACCGTCGTCCCAGACCAGGACCGGCCGGGCGCACGCCATCGCGTCGTATACGGAGGTTCCGTATCCCTCCATGACGAACTGATCGACCGCGACGTCCGCGGACGAGACGTAGCGCCGGAGCCGGGGCTTGGACGCCTTGGGCAGCCAGAGCACCCGTTCCGACAGCCCCAGCTCGCGGACCAGGGCGTGCGACTTCTCGAGGTCCTCTCCCCAGGAGGCGGCGACCACCCCGACCGGCGCCCCCTGGTCGACGACCTTGCGGAGCGCGCGGAAGAAGAGGTCATTCCCCTTCCATTCCCAGGACTGGCGACACGTCATGAAGAGAACGAGCCGCGCCTTGAGGAGGGACCGCCACTCGCGCGTCAGCTCGGGGTCGGGCTCCGGCCGAAATACTTCGGTGTCGACCAGGGCGGGGAGAAACTGCCGGCGGCGGATCCCCAGCCGGTCGAGGTACCGGGAGTAGTTGACCTCCGCAACCGCGGTCGCGAAGGCGTTGCGGTAGGAGGCGCGCGTGATCAGGCCGAAAAGGTTTTCCTCGAACGGCCAGGTGAAGAGATCGCCGCCGATGGGATCGACCACGTAGGGGCGGGGGCAGAAGATCCCCATCGCGATCGCCGTGGAGCTAAGGTGCACGGAATCGTATCGTCCCATGGCTTCGACCATCGGCCAGTGATCCCAGTGCAGGGCGAGCAAGAATGCCTTCTCGGGCGCCAGGGCTACGCCCATTTTTCCCGCGTAGGTCTCCTGCACGAACCGGACAGCGGCCCGCGACCGTCCGAGGGTCTCCAGCGCCTTGGGTTGGTAGGGGACACGCCGAACAAATTCGGGCGCCTGCCATCGGCCCTCCTCCGCGAAGGCCTGCTCGTACGTGTCGCAGGAGAGGTCGAGATCCTCCCAGAAAGGGCGGCTGAAGAGGAAGGCATCCATGGAGCCCTCTTCGAGCACCAGGTCGGCCTCGACGCCCATCCGGCGCAGGACGCGGGCCAGGACGTAGCCCTTGTTTCCCACGTTGCCGAAGATGCCGATGCGCGGGGGGCGATCTACGACCCCTTCGCGGGGAGGCGTGGTGGGCCGCACGACCCGGAAATCGCCGTCCGCCGCCAGGATCCGGGCCACGAGTTCGGGTCCGATTTCGGCACAGTCCCGCTCCTCGGGATAAATGAAGTCGCGCAGCCGCGTCAGGCAGTGGAAGACCCGTCCGGGCAGGATGCGCCTGGCGAAATCCCGGATCGCTTTGCTCGTCTCGCCCATCGGCTTGGTCGACCTTCCTGCACGATCCCGAAATCGATAACGAGTGCCGGCGGCGTCGCTAGGCCGCATCGATCGGTCCCGAGCTCCATACGGCGGGGGATTCGGCCTGGGGGTTGAAGATCTGGCCCGGCCTTGCCACGCTGAAGCCGCCCGCCCGCTTGACCACGTCCACGTAGTCCGCCGGCCCGACATGATACGAGGGATCGAGCCGCCGGCCGCGGGCCACGGCCAGGGTCACCGAATACGCGTCCGCGCCCAGCCACAAGTGCTCGATCTTCGCCGTGACGCGATTGCGTCCGCATCGCACCGAGATAGGGAACGAGATCGCTTCGCCGCCCTCCTGCATGACGCTGTTGCTTACCAGGACCAGCGCGGCCGATCCGTCCTTGCGGATCACGTTGATGCCCAGGATCACGTCGTCCAGGTCCTGCCGGCTTTCCAGCTCGATCACGAACTCGACCGATCGACCCATGGACAGCCGGGTGGCCTCGGCGCCCTCGGGGCCCAGGATCTGGAAACCGCACACGCGAACCTCGCCGCCCCCGAATCGCGCGCGATCCGCTTCGTCCTGCGCGCCCTGGCCCGCGGCCGTCAGCGACCGCACGCTCTCCTCGTGCAGCGAGACCTCGTATTGCTTGCACACTTCCTCGGCCGGCCCGTCGAGCCGCACGCGTCCCTTGTCGAGCCAGACGCAGCGCGGGCAGAATCGGACGATGAGCCCGGGTTGGTGCGAGACGAACAGCACGGTGGTTCCCCGGTCGCAGATATCGGTAATCCGCTGGATGCATTTGGCCATGAAGTGGCCGTCCCCCGCGCCCAGGACTTCGTCGATGATGAAGATGTCCGGCTCGCGGGCGACCGCGACGGAGAACGCCAGCCGGGCCTGCATTCCGGCCGAGTACGTGCGGAACGGCATGTCGATGAAGGCGTGCAGCTCGGAGAAGTCGATGATCGATTGCACCTTCCGCTCGATCTCCGCGCGGCTCATTCCGATCACCAGGCCGCCCATGCGGATGTTCTCGCGACCGCTGACGTCCGGGTGGAAGCCGGTTCCCAGCTCGAGCATCGTCGCCATGCGGCCGCGGGCTTCGATCCGACCGGCGGTGGCATTGAGCACCCCGGCGAGGAGGCGGAGGAGCGTGCTCTTGCCCGCCCCGTTGCGACCCACGACGCCGACCCTCTCTCCCGGGCGCACGTCGAACGTCACGTCCTCGAGCGCGCGGACCGTCGGGTACTTTCCGAAACCGAGGGTCATGTGGAAGGCCAGGTGCAGCGGGCTCGGGTAGACGTGGAAATCCTTGGTCAGGCCCTCCACGCACAGGAGCGGAGCGTCGCCCGATTCGGGTCGGCTCATAGCACGTTTCCAAACATCAGCTCAAGCTTGCGGAAGAGCATGCACCCCACCGCGAAGGTCAGGAACGCCAGGAGCGTCAGAATGACCCACGCCTCCGGGTGGGCGATGCGGCCGTAGTAGAGCACGTCCTGGTGGCACCAGATCAAGTAGCTGAAGGGATTCGCATACAGGATCGGCTGGAACGCGCTGGGCACCCATTCCGGCAGGTAGACCGCGGGCATCAGGTAGACCCCCGCGAACGACCAGACTTGCACGAACTCCCGCAGGTCGCGAAAGTAGGTGCCGAGACCCGAGAGCACGAATGCCACGCCGACCATGGCCAGGAATTGCAGGAAGAACAGGATCGGCAGCAGGACGAACGTCCAGGGCAATTCCAGGCCCCGGGCGAGGATGTAGATGAGGAGGATCGCGAGGGACAGGAATTGCGTCAGCAGGCTCGCCAGCACGGCCTTCACGGGCAGAATGGCCAGGGGGAAGATCGCCTGCTTTACCAGGCTGACGTTGCTTAGGATCGACGTGGAAGAGCGGGACATGGCTTCGCAGAAACCGATCCAGGGAATCAGGCCGGAGAGCAGGTAGACCGGGTAATCCCGGGGCACCGAGAAGGTGTCGGCCATCCGGACGCGGAACACGACGGCGAAGACGAAGAGGTAGACGCCCATGAAAAGGACGGGATGCCCGATCGCCCACAGGACGCCGAAGGCGTGACCCGCGTACCGGTCCTTGACTTCGCGTTTGGTGAGTTCCCAGGCGAGTTCCCGGTGCTTGTGCAGGACGGCCAGGACGTGCGATACGGACCTCAACGAGCGCCCTCCCCCACCCCGGCCTGCCGGGAATTCTCCGTTTCCCTGCTGGGGACCCTTCAGCGGCGGGTCGATTCCGATGGGACATATCGACTGCGGACGATTTCCTCCAACCCGGTCTGGAAGGGGGTCAGAGAATCGACCTTCAGGATGGACTTCATTCTTCGATTGGAGCCGAGCAGGGAGCGGGCGGGGACCTCCGGGAGGAACTCGAACACGGGCGGAATGCCCAGCATCCGGCCGCATTGCTCCGCGATCTCCCGTATGCTGGTCGTTTCGTCGCCCGCCAGGTTCACGTGTCCCTCCGTGCGCTGTTCGAGGATGGCGCGGATGGTCCGCACCGCGTCCGTAAGGTGAAGCGGCGAGAGCAGCAGCCCGCGGTCGTTTCCCTCGAGGTAGACGCGCCTGCGGGAGGCCACCTGATCGAGGATCGTGGGAATCAGACGGCTCTGCTGCCCGGCCCCGTAGATCGTGTATGGCCGCAGGATCGTGACCGTGAAATGCGCCTTGTACTCCTGGATCAGCGTTTCGCCGATCTGCTTCGTGCGCGTGTAGAACGAATCGGGAATGATCGGCGCGTCGTCCGAATCCCGTTCCCCGTATACGGAATTGAACCCCGCAGTCGAGGCGAAAATGAACTGTGCACAACCCGCGCGTCTGGCCCACTGCGCCAGGGCGAGAGCTCCCGCGACGTTCACGCGCACCACTTCGTCGGCGTCCTCGGGAAAGTTCCGGTACTTTCCGGATTGGGCGAGGTATAGCACGGCGTCGACCTGCTCCGGCAACCCCTCCGTTTCCAGGGGGCGGTTCAGGTCCTGAACACGAACCTCGACGTCGCCCGCGGGCGCGAAGTTCTCGCCGTGCACCAGGGCGGTGCAGGCGAAGTCTCGGGAGCATTGGCGCAGGAACGCGCCCCCGATGAAGCCCGATGCGCCGGCGATGAGGACCCGCAAGCGCCGCGCGACGGCTACGCCGGGAGTCTCGGTCGGACTGGGGGAGGCGGCCTCGAGGGGGAGGCTCGTGGCGCTTCGCGTGAGGTGCTCGTCCACCGCGCGTGCGCCGATTTCCTTCAGGCAGTCGGCTACCCGCTCCACGTCTTCCCGCTCCATCTGGGGGTACAGGGGCAGGCTCAACGTGGTGTGGTCCGCGATCCACGCATTGGGGAACTGCTCCGGTCGCAGGCCATACCGGCGTCGATAGAAGGACAGCATGTGCACCGCGTGCGTGCCCTGCCGGCAGGAGATCCCCGCCGCTTCGAGTTCCTGCATGATCTTCTCGCGGACCCGGGTGAGCCTACCGACGTTGCCGGTGTCGGCCCGGCCGGTCGAAGGATCCACCAGCCTGGTCACGTAGCTCTGGTAGCCGTGCACGCAGTCCGGCGGCGTGCGCGGGATTCGCAGCCAGGGGATGTCCGCGAGGATCCGGTCGTAATGGGCCGCCCACGCCCGCCGCTTCTCCAGCAGCGCCGGGAGCTTCTTCATCTGTTCCACGCCGACGGCCGCCTGGATGTCGGTCATGCGGTAGTTGAATCCCAACTCTTCGAACTGCGGGAGGAGGAACCCGCCGCCCTCGTGACGCGCCAGGTTGGACTTGGTCGCGCCGTGGTCGCGCAACGACCGGAGCCGGGCCACCGCGTCGGAGTTGCGCGTCACGACCATCCCGCCCTCGCCGGTGGTGATCGCTTTGCGGGGATGGAAGCTCAAGCAGCCGAAGTTCCCGAACCCTCCCACGTGAAGGCCGTGGTAGCGCGCGCCGATCGCGCACGCGGCGTCCTCGACAATCGCCAGGCCGGCCCGCCGGGATATCGCCAGGATCGGGTCCATGTCGCAGGAGAGGCCGAACAGGTGCACGGGCATGACGCCGCGCGTGCCGGGTTCGATCGCCGCCTCGAACGAGGCCGGGTCGATGTTGAACGTGTTCAGGTCCACGTCGCAGAAGACCGGTCGCGCGCCGAGGTACTCGACCGCGTTGGCGGACGCGACGAACGTGAACGCGGGCACGATGACCCGGTCGGCCTTCTGGAGGCCGGCGGCGATCAGCGCGAGGTGCAGCGCGGTCGTGCACGAAGTGCTCGCAACGGCATAAGGGATGCCCGAGAAGGCGGCGAAGGCCTCCTCGAACTCCTGTACGCGCGGCCCTTGCACCACCCAGCCGCTCTCCAGGACGCGGCGGACGGCCTCCGCCTCGGCCCCGTCGAAGACGGGTCGCGTGATCGGGATCTTGTGGTCCGGGTTCATGCCTTCCTCGCGCGGATCGGATGGTCGCGCGGTATCCTAGACCATCCGCGATCGGCGCGCAAGGCTCCTCGGCGCCTCGGCGCATTGGCGCATTGCAGCTCTGACGAATCCAAGCTAGCCCGCCCCCCAGCGGGCCGCCCTCCGCGGCGGCCCCACCTCACTGGCCGTGCGGTCGGCGGCTCGTGCCGACACGCTGGGCGTGCCCCGCTGACTCGCGGGGTCGCGGTGTCGTCTTGCCGTCAGCCCCTCGCCCTCCCGTGACGCGTGTGCGAACACCCCCCGGCGGAGAAGCTCAGCCGGTTACGCGGCGCAGGCGGATCTGGATCGCCGCCGCCCCGTCCGGGGTGACGATGTTGGCCTCTACGACCATGTGGTAGAGTATGGTAACACGGTGACCTTGCCCTGGACCTGGGTGAGGCAATGGGGGCAGTGACGGGGGTCGTAGTGGGCGTGCAGATGATGATGCTCGGCCTCGACGAGTACCTGTGGCGCGCTCTCGACGAAAGCCGGGCCCGGCCGCATTATCTCGTGGGGGAGCGACTCAATGTCGAGCCGCCGCGGACCGAAGGGGATTGAAAGCGCGTATGGAACCTGCACCCGGTCCGTCCACTCGGCGCTGGACGGTGTGGCTGCTTCCGCTGGCCCTCGTCCTGTTCTCCGGCCTCGCCGTTGCGGTCGCCTCGCAGTTGCGCTGGGCGATGAAGCGGGGCTGGCCGGAAGTCGCACCCAAGGGGCGACACGGCCTGGCGGATCGGCTGCCGGTCGCGGCGGCGGTCGGGCCGCTCGTCGCGCTCGGCGCCTGGTTGGCGCTCATCGCAGCCGTGCGTAGGGTCAATTCCTCCGCGCGCCCGTCCCTGGCATGGCGGACCGCTCGGCCCTTCGCATTGGGATGGGTGACGCCGCTCTTGGCGTTCCACGCCGGCGCTTGGCAAGTCGGGATGTCGATCTTGGCGTTGGCCACGGCCGCCGGGGTGCTCTACAGCGCGGGCGGATCTCTCGCCGGAGTGCGAGACCTGGGCCGCAAGTCCTGGGTCGAGGCGATCCGCTGGCGGGACATCCTGCGGCCCGCCGCCCGCTGCGCCTTCGCGGTGGAAGGGCCGCTGTTGTTTCTCCTCGCCGTCCATCTGGCGCTGTGGGTTCCTACGATCGGGCGAGCAGCGGAGAACCCGCGCCGGCTGGCGGCCTACACCAACGACGAGCCGATGATCGTGCAGCAGATGGTCGGGATGACCTCATGGCCATATGGGAACCCGGCGAACGCGATGCGGGACGCCAATGGGCTCGGTCCGGAATGGGACGGCATCCGCTACTACGGCGTCTACTATGGGGGCGTCTATCTCGGTCTTTCCTCCGTGTTGTGGCTGCCGCTGCGGCTCTGCGGATTCCCCGATTTCCCCACGGCCCCGATCCTCCTGCGCGGCGTATCGATCGCTGCGGGAGCGCTGTGCGTGATCGTGCTCTACAATTTCGCGAAGAAGTGCCATGGGGGGCTTGTTGCGTTCCTGGGTTGTCTTCTGCTCGTCTTGGACGGCGGGTTCGGCTTCTATACGTGCATCGTGCATCCGGACATCCTGCAGCTCGCCTTGACCTTCCTTGCGCTCTGGGTCGCGGTGCAACATGCCGGGCAGGGCGACCGCGACAGCTTGATCGGGCTGGGCGTCCTGGCCGGGCTGGTGCAGGGGACGAAGCTGGGGGGTCCGCCGCTCGTGCCGATGGCGCTCGTGGCTGTGGTCTGGGGCGGCGTCTCGGCGCGGACGTGGACCCTGCGGAGTTGCTGGGGGGGTCGAGAGCTGTACGCGCGCCTAGTGCTGCTGGGCGCGACTTCGCTGGCCGCTTGGGTGGTGAGCACCCCCTACGCGTTCTTGGACTCCTATTTTTTCAAGCTCTGGACCGCGGCGTGGTCGAGGTATCAGGAGGGGCTGATAGCGCCGGCCACGCTGCGCGGTTGGCTGGATGCGTTTTGGATCGACCAAGGACCGTGGCTGTTCGTGCTGGAGATCGCCGGTCTGGTCTTCGCGGCGGTGCGCACGATTCGCGGGACCGTACCGCGCGCGCCGCTGGTCCTGACCGCGATCCTCGGTCTTTCCTGGCTCGCGTGGACGATTCGCGTCGTCAAAGTCTGGATCGTTCCGTCGTACGCGTTGCCCGGGATCGCCCTGGCCGGTCTGCTCGCTGCGCATTTGCTCGGCTGGGTAGTGGAGCGCATCCGCGCGCGGGGCGTGGCCGGACGGCGGCTCGGCGCGGGCCTGGCGGTGAGTGTGATCGGGGCGGTGCTGCTTCTGCGCGGAGTGCCGGCGCTGAGCCAGGCTCTGCGTCTCTCGACGCTCGACCGGTCCACGGTCGTTGAGGCCGGCCGCTGGGTCCGCGCCAACGTGCCGCTTGACGCTAAGTTGCTCGTCGATGACATCTGTTACATCGACCCGGCATACCGCCGGTTCACGCTGCACGGGGGTCTGCTGACCCATGCCGACCTGAATCGCGAGAAGCCGGACTACTTCATCCTCTGCGGCAGCATCTTCGAAGCGCCACATTACATTGCGCTGCGCAGGACGCAGTCGTACGAGCGGGGGAAGGAGGGGCCGATCTCCTTGCTCCTCTACCAGGACCTCCTCGACCGCGGCGGCGTTCCCGAATGCGAACTGCTGGCCACGATCTCCGGCGCCCCATTGCCGGTGGGCGATTCGCTCCCGTTCGGGTTGCACGTGCTGATCGCAGAGGCGCGTCAGGCCTTCGGTTCCGACCCGATTCTGACCGGTCCGACGATCAAGGTGTACCGAACCTCGAATTGAGCGGACCTGTCAGTACGTGCGTGCTTCGGTCCTGGAAGACCGCGTAGCGCTCAGGCGCGTTCGCTCCCACCTACCAGCCGGGCCGACCCACGGAACCACGACTCGAGGCTCAGCAGCGTCCAGATCCGCGTCACGTGGTTGTGCCGCCCGGAGAAATGCTCGTCCAGCGTGCGACGGACGTACGCCGGCTGGAAGATCCCGCGCGACCGGATATTCTTCTCCGCGAGTTCCTGTGCGATCCAGCCCCTGAGCGCCCCGCGGTACCAAGAGGCGTCGGGCGGTCCGAACCCCATCTTGGGCTTCTCGACGATCACGTCCGGCATCCACGGACGTACTGAGCGGCGGAAGACGATCTTCCCGGTGCTGCCGTCGCACAGCATCGGCCAGGGCAGGTCCAGGACGAAGTCCACCAACTCGTTGTCGAGCAGCGGGACACGCGTCTCCAGGGAGTGCGCCATCGACAACTTGTCTTCGAGCACGAGCAACCCGTGCAGGTACGCCTTGGCGTCCACGTACATCAGGCGGTCCCAGGGGTCGGCGGACGGGCAGGCGTCGAGCAGGGCGCAGACCGCTTCGCGCGGGGCGAAGGCGCCCGCCGACGCCAAGAACTCCGGCGTCAGGGCCGAGACCAGCTCCGCCTCCGGGATCGGGAAGTTCAGCAGGGCCAGGTAGGTCGCGAGCGGATCCCCGCTCGTGCCGCGCACGGCGGAACGGACCGCGCGTCGGATGCGGTCGACCACACCCAGGGGTGGTCGGAGCGCCTGGTAGCGGGAGACATATCCGCCATGGATCTCGTCTCCCCCAATGCCCGACAGCACGACTCGAAAGTCCCTGGCCACGCGTCCGGCGATCAAGTAATTGGCGTACGACATGCCCATGCGCGGATACTCGAGGGCCGCAATGGTTCGGTCCAGGTTCTCTCGCAGCGTGTCTTGAGGCAGCTCCATCTCCACATGGCGCACGCCGAGGTGTCGCGCCGCCGCGCGGGCGAACTCGCGCTCGTCGACCGCGCGGTCCTCGGCGACCCCGTTCAGGTCGAACAGGCAGGTGTAGGCGCAGGTCTCGCGCCGGTGCTCGACCGCGGCTGCCGCAACCGCGGTGGAATCGATGCCGCCGGAAAGGTACGTCACCACCGGGACGTCCGCTTCGATCTGGCGCGCGACGACCCGCCGCAGGATCTCGCGGTGGCGCGCGGCGGCATCCTCCATGGTGCCGCGGAACGAGCGCGGGAAGGTGAAGTCCCAGAAGCGTCGGCGCACGCTCCCTTCAGGGCCGTAGCGCGCCCAGTGCCCCGCCGGGAACTGCACGATCCCATCGAAAAGCGTGAATTCCCCCCACAGGTTCTGGAACGACAGGTATTCGAGAATCGCGCGTGGGGAATCCCTTCGGGGCGCGATCCCGGAAGCGAGGATCCCGCGCACCTCGGACGCGAACACGATCCGTCCCTCGGGCCGCGGGGCGAGGTAGAGGGGCTTGATGCCGTAGCGGTCGCGAGCGAGGAACAGGGCGCGGCTGCGCCGGTCCCACAGGGCGAAGGCGAACATCCCATTCAACCGGCCCGGCAGGCCTTCGCCCCAGGACTCGTACCCGTGCACCAGCACCTCGGTGTCGGAGTGGTCCGAGCGGAAGACGTGGCCGAGCTTGACCAGCTCGGTGCGCAGCTCGCGGTGGTTGTAGATCTCGCCGTTGTACACCACGAGTACGGTCCCGTCCTCGTTGGGCATGGGCTGCCCGCCCCCGGCGAAATCGAGAATGTTGAGGCGCGTGTGTCCGAGCGCGACATCGGCGTCGGACCAAGCGTCTTCGCCGTCCGGTCCGCGATGGCGAAGGGCCGCGGCCATCGCGCGGGTCCGCTGCGGAGCGTCCGGCCAGCCGCCCCAGTGCGCCATCCCTGCGATGCCGCACATCTCAGACCCTCTTCGTCGCGGCGAGGTCGCGGTACAGGCGGACCAGCTTGTCCCATTCCGCCCGTCCGTCGTTCTCGGTCAGGCAGCGTGGGATGTTCGCCCGGCAGCGCGCGCGCAGAGCGGGATCGTCTATCAACCGGCGCACCGCATGCGCGATCGAATCGGGGGAATCCGGGTCGAAGCACAGGCCGACCTCGTATCCTTCCACGATCTTGCGCGCCTCCGGGTAGCCCGCAGCGAGGACCGGGAGCCGCGCGGCGAGGTACTCAAAAATCTTGTTCGGGAGGGCGAACCGGAAATTCGCGCACAGGTCGGGCAGCGTCCAGATCCCGGCGTCCGCGCTCGCCGTTTCGGCGACTACGCGCGCGCTCGGCACCGGCTCGAGGCAGATGACCCGCTCGGAGACCCCCGCGGAGCGCGCACGCTGACGGTACGACGGCTCGGCGCGTTCGATGCCCGGGCCGCGAATGACGAACACGACTTCCGGAAGCTGCGCCATTGCGTCGATGATGGGCTCGAGGTAGCGGGAGGGTCCCGTCCCGCCCTGGTAGAGCAGGAGAAAGCTCTCCCGGCCCAGACCGAGGCGCGCGCGCAGGTCTTCGCCTGCGCTCGGGTCTTGGTCCGGGAGGGGCGCGATGTTCCGAATCACGCGCACTGTCCTGCGGTTCTCGTGCGCCGCCTCGAGCGACCGCGCGATGGAGTCGGATACGGTAACCACTTCGGTCGCCTGACGCATCACACGCCGCTCCGCCCAGCGGTATGCGTCGCGCACGTACCAGGGATGCGCGATGTACCGTTGCTCCACGGCGTCCCAGGTCACGTTCTCCGAGTACCACTCGTGGAAATCGCACACGCAGCACGCTCCCGTGCGGCGAGCCGCCTCCAAGCCGACGATGCAGGTGCTCAAGTCGTGGCAATGGTAAGCGAAGGCGGGCTCCTCCCGCGCCGCCTTCAGCAAGCGCGATCCGAGCACGTAGGGTAAGCGGAGGATGTACGCGCCGGCGGTTGCGGGTAGCGACCGGAAGGTGATGCCGGGTCCCCAGTCCATGGGCGGCACCCCCGGGACGCACCCCGAGTAGTCCGGATACACGATGTGCACCTCGAACCCGGCGGCCGCGAGCGCGCGTGCGCCGCGCTCGACCCGCGGATCGTGGTGCACCTCCGAGATCACCAACATCACGATTCTGTGCCTGGCCTGCCGCGCATCCGTGCCCGTCGCGCCCCTCCCGAAGGCGGCTACCCACGCGAAACGGAGCCCGCCCGGAAGCGGGAGCGTCGCGCGAGCGAGGGAGAGCGCGAGCCTCGCCACCCGATGGACGCGCGGGCGGGCTTTGATCCACTCCTTCACCCTTCTTATCATACTCAGTCTGTCCCCCCAGCGGAGAGGGGTTGCGGAGGCGGCGCGTCCGGCGCCGGTGCGAGCACAAACTGCTCGCCTGCATACGTCCGCGCGACGAGTCGCGCGAGCCAGCGCGGGTTGTGCCATCGCATCACGTATCTACGGCTCAGGCGTGACCATTCCGGCCAAAGCTCGCGCGCCAGGAGGATCCCCTTCAGGTCCTCGTACAGGCGGTCTGGGTGGATCCGCAGAATGGGCAGATCCTGCCTCATCTCCGCGGGCAGGCAGGCCAGATCCTCGTCCCTGATGTAACAGGCCACGGGCTTTCCCATCGCCATCAGCTCGACGGCGAGCCCGCCATACCAGCCTGCGTAGACCTGATCCACGAGCAGATCCGCGTCCGAGTACCTGGCCAGGGCCTGCGCGTGCCGCACGTTCTGCACTCGCAGGATCTCGAGCCGAAATTCTCCTCGCAGACGTTCGAGCGCATCCAGGATCCGCACGGTCCCCTTGATCCCGGGATCCGTCGGCGCGTGAAGGATGCGAATCGGACCTTCCGTGCGGGGAGGAACAACGGAGAACGTTTCGATGTCGACGCTCGCGTACGGAAGGAAGCTAGCCTTAGGGGCGTAGCGCATGAGCTCCGGGTTCAGCACGAAGACTTGATGGCAGCGCGGCAAGATCCGCTGGATGAACCAGCGCCGTTGACGATCGATACGCGCCAAACATTGGTTGACCGCGGTGCACCCTCCAACGCGGCACATCGTGACGTCGTTCACGCGGTCGGACTCCGCCGCCAGCCGGACATCGCAGCCCTGCAGCGTGAACACGATCCGCCTTCCCAAACCGCGCGCGAGGTGCAGGTCGAGAAACCAGAGAGGATTTCTCGGCCCAAAGTCGTCCCAGCAGAGGAGAGAGCGGGCGAAGTAGAAGTGCAGGACATCGTATTGCCACGGAGCACGGATGCCGTACCATAGTCGGCGCAATACCGCGCCGAGGGTCCGCTCTCCTGCGGGGCTGATCGCGCGGTCCGCCGGGTAGCCCAGCCAGGTCGAGTAGTTGACCACGAGATCGCTCCGCAGGCCCAGTTCCCGCTCGAACCGGGACAGCACCCACGGTTGGTTGCCGACGTTTACCGGAGCGTGGAGGACTCGCATTCTGACTCACCGTCCTCAGGGTGCTAGTGGTAGTTGTGGTAGTGGTCCTTCAACCTTGATCCCATAGGCTTAGTTAGTTATAGTTAGTGCCGCTCGGATCGGCAGGACGGAGTGCGTTCACGGCGTGCCGGCACCGACGGAAGCCTCGATTCGACTGACGGCGCGAATGAGTCGGCGCTGGACCGCGGGCGGGAAGCGACCGGTTTCGAGGTAGAGTCGCCCCAGCCTCACCGCGAATGCCTCGACGCTGTAGTATCGTCTGACGTAGTCGCGCCCACGTCGCCCCAGATCGTGCAACTTTTCCGGATCGCGGAGCAGGGAAGTGAGCACATCGTAGAGGGAATCCGGATCGGCGCTAACGATGGGACAGTCGCCGGGAGCAATCAGATCGGCCGGGTCCCGGATGTAGGCTACCACCGGCTTGCCCATCGCCATCGCCTCGAGGGCCGTGTAGCCGTGAAACCCGCCGATGAACTGCTCCGCCACGATTGAGGCCTGCTCGTAGCGTAGTAACGCCTCCTCGTTGCTCAAGCCCTGCACGAGGTCCAACTCAATCGAGACCCCGGCCGATCGCAACCGCTCGACGACCGCGAGGAGATGGCGCGTGCCCTTGAACTGCGGGTGGTTGGGTGCATGGACGATCCGCAGCGGGCGAGCTGCGGACGTCGGCACGCCGATGAAGGGGATGTGCGCCAGATCGAGCGGCCAATAATGGAAGTCCCGGGCCCCGGGCACATACGCCTTCATGTCCCCCATGGCGAGCATGGCCGTCGCGAAGGACGCGATGCGGGCCACATTCCGTTCTCCTTCGGCCGTGTCGCAGATGCAGGCCTTGCCGACGTCGGTGCAGTCGACGCAGAAGTTGTATCGGCCCAGATCGATGGTGGCATCTCGCGTGCGGACGTCCGCTCCATAGGTGTAGGTGTACAGGCGCTTGCCGGCCGCTCGCAGGATGCGAAGCTCGAATGGGTGGATGCCTATGCGGACTGCGGGCAAGAGGATCCCGCGGTCGCAGTAGTAGTGGAAGATATCGAATCGGACTAGGGCATACGCCAGCACCGCATAGTGAAAGGCGCGGTAGAACCCAGGCGCCCGCCGGTGGACGGACTCGGCGAGGTTCGCGAGGACCAGATCGAAGTCCCGCGTCATGCGATAGGTGGTAAAGACCAGGGATCGAGCGTCGGTCCCGAGAAGTCGATCTGCCCGACTCTTGGTGCGGAGGGTCAGGATGGGGGTGATGCCCCAGACGCTGGCGGCCTGCCCTCTGAGGAGTCGACGGCGGCTGAGGGCCGCCGCCAGCGGCGCGAGGAGAAGCACGAAGAGTTGCAGCCCCCGCTCGACCGCGAGGGCGGCCACACGTCTGAGGATGCGGATCCCCGGACGGAGGAAGGCTGACAGCGGCAAGGCTCCAGTGTCGCTCTTCCTGCATCGGTTCGTTCCCGACGGAGCTTCAAGTCCAGACATGGACACAACTATCCCAAATTCTCGACGCCGAGATCAAGGTTCAACCCTCACCACCTCCGGACCAGCGACTCGATCACGTGACGGTAGTCGATCCGGTGGCGATAGCGCCCGTGCAGGCGAGGGAGGGTCTCCACCTTCCGCTCGGCGTACCACACTTCGACGTGCTCCGCGAACACGCGGGCCTCGACCTCTTCCCCGATCAGACGGCTGTGGACCGAATAGGTGTTGTGTTGGACGCGAGCATGAACCAGACGTTGGTCGAGACGATCAAGCTGTTGCGCCTGCCGGGGCTGGCAACGCACTGGGAGGAGTACCTGGACACGGCACGGAAGGGGCGATTTTCCCCCGTCCGTCTGCTCCGGCACATCCTGGAGGAGGAAGCGAAACTCAAGCGGGCCACGGCGCACCACCGCCGCCTCCGGCAGGCCCGACTTCCTGAGCTCCTGGCGATGGAGACGTTTCCCTTCGACCGGCAGCCGAACCTGGACCGGAAGAAGATCCTGTCGATCTACGACGCCTTCGACTACCTACCTACTAGTCCTGGCCGAAGGCTTCCTGTTCACGTTGCCTGACCGGGACGCCATGCTGACGAAAATGATCCGGCTGCTCAAGCCGGGTGGGATGGCTGTCGTGTCCTTCAACGACCGCTACGGCGCTCTGCTGGAGATGACCCGCCGGGCGGTCCTTTGGCGAGCGGCGACTGGCCGGGCTGGAGGATATGCAGGGCAAGGCGTCTTTGCGGCTCGCCGACGACTTCTTCGGCGGAGACTTCCGCGCCCTCAACGCTTCGCGTCCATTTGCCGCGTGGTGGAAGGACGTCCTCGTCAACCCCTTCATGGTCGCCAAGTATCTCTGGAGCTACCCGGAGATTCTGCCCCTGATCAAGCGGGAGGGCTGCGAGTTCCACTCTTCGTCGCCGCAATGGCTCCTGGCCGATCATTTCGGCTGGTACAAGCAGCTTGCCTCGGCGGAGGAGCGCAGCAAGGCCGTGATGGACGGATGGCGGGAGGCGATCCCATATTTCAGACAGGAGTCCTGCCCAGCCGGGCCCATGCTCCGTCGGCGGCCGGCGCGGAGGTGCCGCGGGCTATCGCGCGACTGGTCGATCGGATATCTGTGGCGACGTCGGCCGAGATCTGGTCCGGCGGCCCGATCGCGTACCCAGGCGTGCTTGGGCGCTATCTGCGTTCATCGGACGATGCTCGCCACCGGCGGTTCGGAGAGGAGCTCGAGCGCCTGTATGCCTCGATGGCCACGGACGGTTGGCGCGGGATTCTGCGGACCTACCGTTCGTCTCGGCTCCTCCGCGAGCGATGGGGGGTCCCCTACCAGTATCTCTGCGTCAGGGCGCCGGGGCCGCGGGCTCCACGACCTTCCATGTCGAAAGATCGAGGTAGTGCTTCGACGAGGCGGTTGCCGCGCTGAAGAACCTGAAGTCGCAACTGTAGCGGACGCGGTCCGAGACGTTGGCCTTCGACTCGTGGATCACCCTGGAGTTGAAGAGGAGGGCATCGCCGGGGTTTAGCTCGAAATGGACCTTCTCCAGACCTAGGTCGTGGATGGCGGGGAGCCAGAGCTTCCTGTCGAACTCGGTCAGTTGCTCGTCGAGGTTCCCGCTGCCCTTGTGGATGACGACTCCTCCGCAACGGGAGTCTATCTTGCAGAAGGGGACCCATACCACCGCGAATTCGCCGAGGTGCTTGTTGTAACTGATGTCTTGATGCGGGGGCACCCCGGCGTAGGCGTTGCCGGGCAGGACGAACCGCGCCATCGGCGGCATGTGCATGCGCAGGCCCTGTCCCGGGAACACCTCGTGGAGCACCGCGCGCAGCGCCTCGATCCGTGGGACGGCAAGGAGCCTAGGGGAGAGGCGCGTCTCGACGCCGAAGTGTCCCGAGATAATGTCTCGCGTCCTCTGGGAGAGCCGGCGGAACGCCTGGTCGTCGTCGTGGACCCTCTTGATGAAAGCGACCACTTCGGCCGGGTCGTCTGCGCAGGGCACCTCGTGCCTGATCGACGCGAGAGCCGTCCTGGACTCGGCCGCCAGAAACTCGCCCAACGAGGAGATGTCCTCCGAGGGGATGACGCCTTTGAGGACTTGGTAGCCGTTCTCCTTGAAGTGAGACAAGTCCATGCGCGGGCTCATGGCTTAACGAGGTAGCCTGCCGGTGCGTTGGTCCAGGACAGAGTCTTCACGCGCACCTCAGGCTTGTCGGCGAAGAACTCATCGACTGCTTTGGTTTCTCCAGGCCAGTCGGCTATCCCGTATTCGTCGAACAGCACGATGCCGCCTCGGGAGACGAGCGGCCAGAACGCCTCAAGGGCGCCTTTGGTGGGCTTGTATAGGTCACAGTCGAAATGGACGAGCGAGAACCGGACGCCGGGGTGCTCCTTGGCGAAGCGGGCGGCCGTCTCTTCGATGTTCCCTTCAATGAGCTTGACCCTCGCCTTCCAGGGAATGAACCGGTCCTGGTCGAAGATGGCTATCGCCGACTTGAGTTCCTCGAAATACTTTTCAGGCGAGAACCCCCCCGAAACCTTCTGCACCTCGAGGACCTCGCCGCCGTCCTCGGCTCCCAGGCCGACGAAGCCTTTCCAATTGTCGAAGCCATAGACGGTCTTGGTGCGGTCGCCGACGCAGTACGCCTCAAGCAGGTTCGCCCAGGTCATGAGGCCCAGGCCTCGGAAGACGCCCAGCTCGGCGATGTCCCCGGGCACCTCAAGCGTCTGCTTGAAAAGCTCGGCGTGCGCCAGGAAGCGCTTGAGCCACTGCCGCCGCGCAAGGACGGGGAACAACTTCACGGCGTCCAGCGGCCCGATCTTGTGCTTGACGCAGTGGGCGTCGAGCAACTGCTCTATCTCGGAGTCGCTTCCCGTCTTCTTGAAGCCGTCAAACTCTGCCATGTATCCCTTCCGCTTTGAGGTCGAATAGTTTCCACGCGTCGAGCGGCTTCGGCCGGCCGACGTTGGGAACGACGAAGGTGTCTATGAACTCCTGGTTTTCGCCGATGAGACAGTCGGGGTGCTTCCCATTGAACCACTTGTTGCCGAGCACCGCGTCGCGCATATCCTTGATGCTTCTGTCGCGGACGTTGCCAAGGCTGAACTGGAGGAAGTTGCAGGGCAGCAACTGCCCATCCGTGCTCAGGCTCATGAACTCGGTCCCGGCGGGGCAATGATCACTCTCGCCGCAGAAAATGTCTCGGTTGATCATCTTCTGGCCGTGCGGCAGAGTCGGACAATCCTTCTGCAGCTTCTTGATGAAGGCGGAGTCCTCCGGGGTCATGAGATGATCCGTGATGCCATCCCACTTGCCCACCGGCTCCGCGATCTGGATGTCGAGCCGAATCTTCTTGCTCTGCGCGAACTCGTACGCCTTTTTGAAGCCGTCCGAATACAGGGAAGTATGCGTGACGACCGTCGAGATCGAGGTGAGGAGCCCCGCCTCCTGCACATGGTCGATCGCGGCCATTACCCGTTTGAAAGACCCCTTCCCCCGGCCCGAATCATGCTCCTCCTCGATGCCCGAGTCGAGGCTGAAGGCGATCTTGTCGACCAGAAGGTCCTTCAGCCAATGGACGCGGTCCCGGGTCATGGACCAGCCGTTGGAGACGACGTTGATATAGGTCTCGTCCGGATGGCACATGCGCAGGATCGCTTCCAGGCGAGGGAGGTCGGCGATCGGTTCACCTCCCTGAAGGACGTAGTGAGAGACTCCGAGTTCGTAGAACTGATCCAGGGCCCGATTCATAAGATCGAGGTTCAGCGGTTCGACGTTGACGAAGGTCTCCGCGTAACAGTGGGAGCATTTCATGTTGCAGCGAGGGGTCACATCCAGCGCGATCGTTCTGAGCTGTCCCGGCTTATGGGCGCGCTGGCGGGCGTGAAGTTTGGGCTTGTCTTTATACACGAAGGCTCCACCATGCGGTGATCGATGAATACAGGCAGGCTGCGGCGGAATCGGTCATCGAGACGCGTGATCGGCTGCCCGCGTGGTGCCCAGCCATGTTGTTCAAGAATCGACCAACTGAAATGTAGGTGATGGCCATCCGTCGGTCAAGCATCGTCTCACCGGGCGCCGTCCAATCGGGACAGGTCGGCGCGCCGGCTCAACTTCTGTGTCGCCAGGACGTCCTCGATGAGCGCAGCGTCCTCCGGCCCCGAGACGGTCAGTTCCGCAGCCGGCCTTCCGGGCCTTCTGGTAGAGCCTAAACCGGTTCCTCTCGAACGCGCCGGACTCGACCCCAACCGCCCGTCTCCTCACGGTGGCATTCTCGCGCTGGAACATCGCGCGCAACTTCGAGGACGCGAAGGGCGAAGTCGGGCTCGACCATTGCGAGGTGCGGCAGCACCGCTCCATCCTCCGCCACTCAACGATCAGTACCAGCCCTCGCGCCGTGCCCCAGGCCTATTAGCTCCCTCCGCTTGGCTCGATCCAGGCCTAAGCCGCCGCGTTTCTTCATTGCGCTCTCCGCCCGCGCCGGGTAAAAGAAGCGCCTGGAACCCGAGCCGTGGCGCTTTCGGATCCGTCGATCCTCTCCGATGACCACCCACATCCACTGCGACGCACGCGACCTTGCCGCCGTGGCGAACCGAATTCGCGGCAACGTAATCCAGATGTCTCATCGCGCCCAGACTCCCCACCTCGCCTCCGCCCTCTCCTGCGTCGACATCCTGGTCGCTGCCTACTGGGGCCCCCTCGCTCTCGATCCCGCCCAACCGGACGATCCCGACCGCGATCGCTTCATCCTGAGCAAGGGCCACGCCGCCACCGCCCTCTACGCGACCCTCGCCGAGCGCGGCTTCTTCCCCCCGCACCTGCTCGGGACCTTCAACGCGGACGGGGGGCGCCTCGCGGAGCACCCCAGCCCGCACTGCGTCCCGGGAGTGGAGGCCGCGACCGGCTCGCTGGGTCACGGCCTCGGGATCGGCCTGGGAATGGCCTTCGCCGGCCGCCTCCAGGGCCGACGGTACCGCGTCTACGCCCTCGTGAGCGACGGGGAGTGCAACGAGGGTTCCACCTGGGAAGCGGCGCTCCTCGCGCCCGCCATGGGCCTCGAACGGGTCGCCGTCATCGTCGACTACAACAAGTGGCAGGCCACGGGACGGAGCGACGAGGTCACCTCTCTGCGCCCGTTGCGCGACAAATGGGCGGCATTCGGCTGGAGTGCCTCCGAGATCGACGGCCACGATCGCCTCGCCCTCGCCCACGCCCTCGCCAACGTCCCCGACGGCAGCGGGAAGCCCGTTGCCCTGGTCGCCCACACCGTGAAGGGCAAGGGCGTCTCCTCCATGGAAGATGACAACAACTGGCACTACCGCGTCCCCTCCGCCGAAGAAGTCGTCCAGGCGCGCAAGGAGCTCGGTCTCGAATGAGGAACGCCTTCGCCAAGGAGCTCACCGAACTTGCCACTGCCGACGCGCGCATCGTCCTCCTCTCCGGCGATATCGGCAATCGCCTCTTCGACGACTTCAAGGCAAAGTGTCCGGGGCGCTTTCTCAATTGCGGCGTCGCCGAGGCCAACATGGTCAGCATGGCGGCCGGCATGGCGATGTCCGGGCTTCGGCCCGTCGCCTACACCATCACGCCGTTCATCACCACGCGCTGCCTCGAACAGATCCGCGTCGATGTGTGCTACCACAACGTCCCGGTCGTCCTCGTCGGCGTCGGGGCCGGTCTCTCGTACGCGACCCTGGGGCCGACCCACCACTCCTGCGAGGACATCGCCTTTCTGCGAGTCATCCCGGGGATGACCGTCCTTTGTCCGGGCGACCCCGTGGAGGTCCGATTGGCCCTGCGCGCCGCCCTCGCCCAGGAAGGGCCGGTGTACATCCGGATGGGCAAGAAGGGCGAACCGGTCGTCCACCGCCAGCCCCCGGACTTCCGCATCGGGAAGGCGATCCCCCTCCGCGAGGGAACCGACGTATGCATCCTCGCAACCGGGACCATCCTCCCGGAAGCTCTGCGCGCCGCGGAATCGCTCGCGGCAGAAGGAGTCTCGGCGGCCGTGGCGAGCTTCCACACGGTGAAGCCCCTGGACGCGGAATACCTGAAAACGGTCTTCGGCGGATTCCCCCTCGTGGCGACCGTGGAAGAACACAGCGCGATGGGAGGCCTCGGGGGAGCCGTCGCGGAGTGGCTCACGGAACAGCCCACCGGACGCCGCGCTCGACTGCTGCGGATCGGGACCCGGGACGAATTCCTCCACGCGTCGGGAGAGCTGGAGTTCGCTCGAGAACACTTCGGGCTCAGCGCGCACGCCCTGACCGGTCGCATCCAGGCAGCGCTGCACGGGGATCGCGCACGATGAAGACCACAGCGGCCGTGCTCGTCCAGGCCGGACAGATCGAACTCGCTGAACTCGACATCCCGGCCCTGCGTCCCGGACAGGTGCTCATCGAGGTCGGCTTCAGCGGAGTCTGCCGCAGCCAGATCCTCGAATGGCGCGGCCACCGCGGACCGGATCCCTACCTGCCCCACTGCCTCGGTCATGAAGGAAGCGGCACGGTGCTGGAGGTCGGATCGGAAGTCCGCAAAGTCCGCGCGGGCGATCGCGTCATCCTCTCCTGGATGAAGGGCACCGGCGCCGAGGTGCCGGGGACCGTGTACCGATGGGGCGAGCGCGCCGTCAACGCGGGCGGCATCACCACGTTTTCGCGCCACACCGTGGTGAGCGAGAACCGCGTGACGCCCCTCGCCGCGGGAGTCGGACTCCGGGAGGCCGCGCTCGTGGGCTGCGCGATCGCCACGGGGGCGGGCGCGGTCTGGAACACGGCGGGGGCGACCGCCGGTCGAAGCCTGGCCGTGTTCGGCGTGGGCGGAATCGGGCTCTGTTCCGTGGCCGGAGCGGCCATCGCCGGATGCACGCCGCTGATCGCGGTGGATGTCCGGCCGGACGCCCTGGAACGCGCCCGGCGCCTGGGCGCGACCGTTTCGATCCTCGCCGGCACGACGGATCCGGTCGCGGAGATCCGGCGCCTGTGCCCCGGCGGCGCGGACTTCGCCATCGAGGCCACGGGCCGGCCCGAGGCCATGACTCAGGCGCTCGCGTGCGTCCGTCCGCGCGGCGGTGCGGCGGTGGTGGTGGGGAATGCGCGTCACGGCGAGCGGGTCCCGCTCGACCCGTACGAGCTCAACCAGGGCAAGCGGCTGCTCGGGAGCTGGGGCGGGGACAACGAGCCGGACCGGGATTTCCCGCGGTACCTGGAATGGCTGCGGACGGGGAAACTGGACGCCGCCTGCCTGCTGTTACCGCCCTATCCCCTGGAGCGCGTGACCGCGGCGCTCGAGGATCTGGAGGCCGGCAGGGCCGCACGCCCGTTGATCGAGATGTTCCCGGGCCGGCCTGCCCATTCGTGATCTGCAGCGCGCGACTTTGCCATCGGACGACCCGGGTCCATGAGAATCGGCATCGACTTCGACAATACCATCGTCTGCCACGACGTGATGTTCCATCGCGTCGCCCGCGAACGGGGGTGGATTCCGGCGGAGCTGCCGACATCGAAGGAGGAGGCTGGTCGCGCCGGACGGTCGCGCCGCACTTCACGCACTCATCGGTCCTGGCCTCGAGCCGGCTTCCGATGCGTTCCTGTCCGCGACCTCATCCCTCGAGCCAATTCTCCACGGAAAGTCCTGAAACCGCGGCGAAGTCGCGATCGGAGGAGAGCACGGTCAGGTCCATCTGACGGGCGAGCGCGGCGATCATCAGGTCGACCTGAGAGAGGGCGCGGCCGCGGCGGCGGAGATCCTGATGGAGCGCTCCGTATATCTCAGCTGTCCCGCGATCAAGGGGCCAGATCCGGGCGCGGGCGAGGAATTTGTCGAGGCCGCGTCGGTGCTCCTCGGGTCGAACCAGACCCCGAATGCCGGACTCGAGTTCGCAAAGGACGGGAACGCAGATGCCCATGCGTTGACCACGCTTGGCCGCGATCCCCAGGCGAGCCGTGAGAGCAGATCCCGACCTGATCGCATTGCTGACGTGGTTCGTGTCAAGAAGATATCCCTTCATTGCGACAGCCCCATCTCCCTTTTCGCCTGTTCCTTGGCCTCGGCACGGATCTCCTTGATGTTCGCTTCGAGAGCGGCATGGTCCTCAGGCCGAATCTTCGAAGTTGCCTCCTGGACGTCCCGGACCCAGGCATCGATCTCGGCGGCCGAGGGGAGCTGATCGGCCTCCTCGATGATGAGCTCCCGGCCCTCCTCCCATTCGGCGGGAAGCGGGTCCAAGGGCTGGATCTGTCCTTTTCGAATTGTGGCTCGAATCATGTTTCGGCTCCTCCACCTGGCACATGGGATCCAGCTTCACTCTACTCCTGGCTGCGCCACCGGCGCAAGGGGCGCGAACGCACGGGCCGCCTATTTGCGGGGACCGGTACTCAGCCCAGCCGCGTCTTCCTCAGCTCCGCCCGCTCGAGCGGGGTCCAGAAGTCCGCGCGCAACGCCTCCGGGGCGCACGCCACGGCTTCGTCGAACACCTTGGCGGCGTCCTTGACGTAGGCGCGCGCGGCGTCCTTCTTGCCCGTGCGCTCGCAGGCGCGGGCGATCGCCCAGAGCACCCGCCACCGCAGCCACGGCGAGCCTAATCGCTCGGCGAGCTGCAGGGTCTCCCGCAGCGGCTGCCAGCCAGCTGCGGATCCGACACTGCGGATGGGACAGGTACAGCTCGCCCTTCGCCAGGCCGACCGCCGCGCGCTGCGGGTTCGACGCGGCGCGAGTGGAGGAAGACGGCGAAGTCAGCTTGCCCTCGATCTCCGAGAGGGTCCCGTGCAGCTCGGCGTGGTACTCCGCGAGGAAGCGCGCCCAGCCGGTGTTGACGACCTCGAGCGTCGGGAAGGCGGGCAGCGCGGGCAGCAGAGTGAACTACAGGCTGGTCAGAGCGGCGAGCATGTGCGATCCTGGGGAGGTGGGATGCGGCGGAGCAGGGACAGGATCGCGGAGAAGGCCATGGAACGCAACGCTCCGTGTCCGTGCGGCAGCGGGAAGAAGTACAAGAAATGCTGTCTTGCGAAGGACGAGGCGGCGCGGGCGACCCCGGAAGCGCGCGGCGAGGCGAGGGACGGGGGCCTGTCCCGCGAGGCGCGGCAAGAGCTCCGGGAGGACGTCGATCGCCTGGACGAATGGGCAAACGGGGCGCGCGATGCCCTGGACGCGGGGCGCTTCGAGGAAGTGGAGCGGCTCTGCGCATTGCTGGAGAAGGACTATCCCGACCTGTTCGACGCGTACGAGATCCACGCGCGGATGCGGGAGGCTCAGGGAAGCTGGAAGCTGGACGGAGGCGGCCGCGAGCTACGAACGGGCGCTGAAGGTAGCGGAGGCGCAGGGCCCGGGGGCGTTCGACGACGAGCTGGTGCGCGACATGCGCGCCGGCCGGGACCGAGCGCGGCAACGGGCGCAGAGCAGCGGACCGGCGGGAATCTCGTTCGCAATCGCACGACGGGAATGTGAGAGCGGATATGTCCAGCAATGCACCCTGCGAGAACCCGCCGTGGGATTCCGAGTTCTCTTGTCGCAGGATCGCCCGGGTAGTACGCAGCCTCGCCGCGGCGCAGGACTGGCTTGCCCTTCGCGAGATGGCCCTGGCGGTGACACGCAAGGCACCGGAGTGAGCGGACGGGCCCGGCGCACGTCGAGACGCCTCGTCCCGCCTGGACGGGCGCCCCGAGCATCTGGAATTCGAGCGACGTGATAAAGTGCGAAAGTCGACGATGGGAGAGCAAGGCTTGGACCGGACCCGTGCGAATACCGCCAGAGTCTCATTCCGACGGACTCCCTGAACGTGCAGACCATCGACATTGCTGAGATCGCATCCATCGCGAGCCGCATCCGCGGCGCCGTGGTCCGCATGTCCCACCGCGCCCAGACCCCCCACCTCGCTTCCGCCCTCTCCTGCGTGGAGACTGGACGCCGCCTGCCTGCTTTTGTCGCCCTATCCCCTGGAGCGCGTGACCGCGGCGCTCGAGGATCTGGAGGCCGGGCGGGCCGCACGCCCGTTGATCGAGATGTTCCCGGGCCGGCCTGCCCAATCGTGATCTGTAGAAGACGGCTCCGCGGGTCGGCGCCCGCGCCTGCGCCCGGGCGACCGCGGCGCGCGACTTTGCGATCGGACGACCCGGGTCCATGAGAATCGGCATCGACTTCGACAATACTATCGTCTGCCACGACGACATGTTCCACCTCGTCGCCCGCGAACGCGGGTGGATTCCGGCGGAGCTGCCGGCATCGAAGGAGTCGGTCCGGAATCACCTGCGCGCGATCGGTCAGGAGCGCCTGTGGACGGAGCTCCAGGGCGTGATCTACGGCTCCCGTCTGCACGACGCCGCGCCGTTCCCCGGGGCGAAGGAATTCTTCGAGCGTTGCCGGCGGGATGGCGTGCAAGTGTGCGTGATCAGTCACCGCACCCGAGCGCCGATCTTGGGAGCGCCTTTCGACCTCCACCAGGCGGCGCGCGATTGGCTGCGGGAGCGCGGATTCCTGAGCCCGGCTCCGCCCGGGATCGATCCCGCCGACGTGTACCTCGAGGTCACGAAGGAAGACAAGCTCGACCGGATCGCCCGGCTGGGCTGCTCCTGGTTCGTGGACGACCTCCCGGAGTTTCTCGACGAGCCCCGATTCCCCGCGGGCGTGCGCCGCGTGTTGTTCGATCCCCACGCCCGACACGCCGCCAACCCGGCCCGCGTGGGATCCTGGAACGAGATCGAGCGGTTGATCTTCGACGAAGGGGAGCCGCCCGCGGAGGCCATCCGGGAGCTGCTGCATCAGGCGGGAGGCCCCCCGGAATTCGTGCTCCGGCCGCTCCCGGGCGGCGCGAACAACCGGGTGTACCACCTGGTGGCCGGCCCGTTCGAAGCGGCGCTCAAGGTGTACTTTCGCCACCCGAGCGACGCGCGCGACCGATTGGCCGCGGAGTACTCGTTCTGCGGATTCGCCTGGGAGAACGGGATCCGCCAGGTGCCGCGGCCGATGGCGTGCGACTCCGGCCGGGGGATGGCGCTGTACGAATTCGTGCACGGCCGTCCGCTGCACGGAGAGACGGTGGGCGGCGCCGAGGTCGCGGACGCGATCGAGCTGTTCCGGGAGCTCAACGCCTGCCGTGGGCGCGCGGGCGGGCTTCCCGCGGCGTCGGAAGCGTGTTTCTCCCTTCGCGAGCATCTCGCCGTCGTGGAGCGCCGGGTCCTGCGCCTGGAGAGCGGCGCGGATCCGGAAGCCGCCGGGTTCGTGCGCGAGCAGCTCGTGCCCGCCTGGAAGGAATGCAGGGAACGATTCGAGCGCGGCGCCGCGGGACTCGGGCTCGAAGGCCCCCTGCCGGCCGAGGACCGACGCGTATCCCCCTCCGACTTCGGCTTTCACAATGCCGTGCGCGAGCCGAGCGGCCGCCTCCGCTTCCTGGACTTCGAATACGCCGGATGGGACGACCCGGCGAAGACGGTGTGCGACTTCTTTTTTCAGCCGGCGGTTCCGGCTCCGCGGGATTCGCGCGACCGCTTTGCGAACGCCGTGCTCGAAGGGACGGCGGACCCGCAGCGGCATCTCCGGCGCATCGCGCTGCTCGAGGGCGTGTATCGCATCAAGTGGTGCTGCATCCTGCTCAACGAGTTTCTGCCCGCGGGCGTGGCCCGCCGCCGCTTTGCCGGCACCGGCGCCGAGCCGCGGGAGCGCCGGGCTTCCCAGCTCGCGAAGGCGCGCGCGCTCTTGGTGGGCCTGCAAACTTGATTTCATTGGTTGGGCCAGCCGAACCCACGATATCAAGATTGAAGACCCACTGGCTTCGTCCTGAATCGGACCTGATGGAGGCTCGAGTCCCGTGCGTACCGTGGTCGTTCTCGGGGCGAATTCGTTTTCGGGGCAGGACTTCGTCGACCTGATCCTGGACGATCCGGAAAACCGGGTGATCGGGGTCAGCCGCTCGCCGGAGCGATCGCGGGCGTTCCTGCGGTACCAGGAACGCGCCGAGCTGTCGCGCTATCGATACCATGCGCTCGACTTCAATCGCGACATGGCCGCGATCCTCGCGCTGCTCGACGAGTCGCGCCCGGAGTGGGTGGTCAACTTCGCCGCCCAGAGCGAGGTCGCCCCCAGCTGGGAGCACCCGGAGCACTGGTTCCAGACCAACACGGTCGCGCTCGCGGAGCTGGTCAACCACCTGCGGCGGCGCACGTATGTGCAGCGATACCTGCACGTATCCTCGCCCGAAGTGTACGGGAACTGCGTGGGCACCGTACGGGAGGACGCGCCGCTGAATCCGAGCACGCCGTATGCCGCGTCCAAGGCCGCCGCGGACCTCCTGCTGCGGACCTACCAGAAGCAATTCGGCGTGCCGGTCCTCTGGGTCCGGGGGACCAACGTCTACGGCGCGCGCCAGCAGCTCTTCAAGATCATCCCGCGCACGCTGATCTTCCTCAAACTCGGCCGGACGATCGATCTCCACGGCGGCGGGACGGCGACCAAGTCGTACATCCACGTCCGCGACGTCTCCCGCGGGGAGCGGGCGATCCTGGACCGGGGCCGTCCGGGGGAGATCTACCATCTTTCGCCGGACCACGGGATCGCCGTGCGCGACGTGGTGCGCAGGATCTGCGAGCGCGTGGGCGCGGACTTCGCGAAGTCGACCCGGACCGTGGGCGAGCGACCCGGGCAGGACGCCGCGTACGTGATCGACTCCACGCGCGCGCGCACCGAGCTGGGGTGGTCGCCGCAGATCGGCGTGGCCGAGGGGATCGCGGAAACGGCGGACTGGGTGGAAAGGAACTGGGAGGAGATCCGCCTGAGCCCGCACGAGTATCAGCACAAGGCGTGAGGCCGGTCCCGGCCGGGAGCGCCGGATTCTCTAGGCGTGCGCCGGCCCCATGCATACAATCGCGGGCCGTTTCGGGCCCCCAGTGAGAGGCGAAGCATGAACCTCCGGGAAGTGAGCACGGAAGTCCTCCAGGCCGAGGGCCCGGTTGTGCGCCTGACGCGCGACGACATCCACGACCTCAAGTCCCGCGCCGCGCGCAGCCCGCACGCGCGGGCGCGCATCTGCGCGCATCCCGGACCTGACGATCCGACCCAGGAAATGCTCATCGTCCTGGCGCGGGCGAACGACATCCGGGTGCACAAGCACCCGGGCAAGGTGGAGTCCTTCCACGTCATGGAGGGACTGCTCTCCGTGGTGCTCTTCTCCGAGGACGGGAGCGTGCTGGAGACGGTCGCCATGGGCGACTACGCTTCCGGACGCGCCTTCTACTACCGCCAGACGGTGCCCCTGTACCATGCCATCCTGCCGGAATCGGACTACGTCGCGTTCCAGGAGGTCACCCAGGGACCGTTCTCCCGGGAAGGGACGGTGTATCCGACCTGGTGCCCGGCCGGAGGCGCGGAACTGCACACCTGGCTGTCGGAATTGAAGCGGCGTGTCGGGGCGGAAGCGAAGTGACCGGAACCGACCCGCGCCCGGACCACGTTCGGCGCGACGATTGCCGGTTGTGCGGCTCGGGGCAACTCCAGCTCGTGGTTCCGCTCACGCCGACGCCGATCGCCGACGCCTATGTCACGCGCGCCGAGCTGGACATGGTGCAGAAGTCGTACCCGATCGATCTCTGGTTCTGCGACTCCTGCTCGCACGTGCAGCTGCGGGACGTGGTCCGGCCGGATCTGCTGTTCCGCCCCGAGTACACTTTTCTCACCGGCAGCTCCGCGAGCAACGTTACCCACTTCCGCGAGTACACCCAGTCGGTCCTGAGCCGGGAGAAGCCCGCCCCGGGCGCGCTGGCGGTGGACGTGGGGAGCAATGACGGCACGTTCCTGCGATTCTTCCAGGAGGCCGGGCTGCGGGTGCTCGGCGTGGACCCGGCGACCGAGGTGGCCCGCCGGGCGACGGAAGCTGGGATCGAGACCTGGCCGGCCTTCTTTGGCCGCGAGGCGGCGCGGCGCATTCGGTCGGAGCGCGGTCCTGCACGCCTCGTGACCGCGAACAACGTCTTTGCCCATGCCGACGACCTCGCGGGGATGGCGGACGCGGTTCGCGACGTCCTGGCCCCCGACGGGGCATTCGTCTTCGAGGTCTCGTACGTGGTGGATGTGGTCGAGCGGATGCTCCTCGGCACGATCTTCCACGAACACCTTTGCTATCACGCGGTGCGCCCGATGCGGGCGTTCCTGCGGCGGCATGGCCTCGAGTTGGTGAACGTCGAGCGCAACTCCGCCCAGGGGGGATCGATCATCGGTACGGCTCAGCCGATCGGAGGGCCGCGGACGGTGGCGTCCGCGGTCGAGGATGTGGACCGGATGGAGGTCGATCGGGGGATGGACCGGGCCGAGACCTACCGGGCATTCTCGCGACGGATCGAGTCGCTGCGGAGCGAAATCGGGAGCGTTCTCGATCGAATAGCGTCGGAAAAGAAGACCCTCGCGGGATTCGGCGCGGCTCGGGGCGGCACCACGATGCTGTGTCACTTCGGGCTTGGCCGGCGGTTGGCCTTCATCGTGGACGACAGCCCCGCGAAGCAGGGGCTCTACAGCCCCGGCGACCATGTTCCCGTGCTGCCGTCGCAGGCGCTGTACGAGAGGAAGCCCGACTACGTGTTCATTCTGGCGTGGGTGCATGCGCAGGCGATTCTGGCGAGGCACCGGGCCTATTGCGATCAGGGGGGGAAGTTCATCACTGTGGGCGAGGGGGTCGAGGTGGTCGGAGCGATTGGCGTCCACAAACACTGAAGAGGTAGGGCAAACGGTCCCGGAGACGCGAGCACAGTGGCGGATCAATTGGCGGTACTCGTGGTCGGCGTCGATAGCATGATCGGCGGCGCGCTGGCCTCAGCGTGGTCGGAGAGGGGTGCTCACGTGATCGGCACGACGCGCCGCGCCGTTGCCGCAGGGCCGTGGATCCATCTGGACGTCTCGTCCCCGGCCGAACCCCGGTTCAGGTTCTCCCGCACTCCGGAGCTGGCGTATTTGTGCGCTGCCGTCACCAACATGGAGCGTTGCGAGGAAGATCCGGCAGGGACTTCGCGCGTGAACGTCCAGGGGACCGTCGGTCTGGCGCGACGACTCTCCTGCGAGGGCGCGTGGATTCTCTTCCCCTCCTCGAACATCGTGTTCGACGGGAACTCACCAGGGCGGATGGCGCAGGACGCGGTTTCCCCCCCCGCAGAGTATGGCCGGCAAAAGGCGCGCGCGGAGGCGGAGATTCTCTCCCTGGGCAACTCGGCGGTAATCCGCATGGGAAAGGTCGTGGGGCGCTCCACGGGCCCGTTTGCAGGTTGGGCGCAATCGTTACGGCAGGGGGTTTCGATCGAGGCATTCACGGACAAAGTCTGCGCACCACTCTCCCTGGGGCGAACTGCCCAGCTCATGGTGACGATGGGGGAGCGACGGCTCGCGGGGACCTTCCAGGCGTGCGCTCGGCGCGACATCACCTACGAGGAGGCGGCGCGATTCCTGGCGCGCCGACTCGGGGCATCGGAGGCGCTGGTCCGGCCCGTCCTCGGACGTGATCGAGGTATCCGCTCTTCGTTTCTACCTGCGCATACCACGCTGGATGCGTCGGCGCTGGTTGCATCGGTCGATTGGACTCCGCCCGACCCGGAGGCGGAGTTGCTGGCAGGGCTCGGCCTATGAACGCTTCCCAGTGCCGTATCTGCGGCTCCGCCGACATGGTAGAGATCGAGGAGTTCCCGCGACTCCGTCGCGTCACCTCCGACTGCCGGCCATGGCCGGCGGGAGGACGCCTTGCCGCGTGCCGTTCGTGCGGGGTGCTCCAGAAGCCGCAAGATCCACGCTGGGACGAAGACTGCAGGGCCATCTACTCGGACTACTTGCTGTATCCTCAGGCAGGGGGCGCCGAGCAGGCGGTCTTCGATCCGGCCTCCGGCGTCGCGGCCGCCCGATCCCAGCGGTTGCTCGAGCGGATCCTCGAGACTCGAACGCTGACACCGGGCGGACGGATCCTAGACGTCGGGTGCGGAAACGGCGGATTCCTCCGCGCATTCCATGACCGGGCGCCCGATTGGCGCCTCAACGGCACCGAGTTGCACGACCGGTATCGCAAGCAAATCGAGTCGATTCCCCGGTTGGAGGCGTTCCATCAGTGCCTGCCCGACGCCGTTGCGGGGGACTTCGACTGGATCGTCTTCATGCACGTGCTCGAGCACGTTCCCCATCCGACCGCCGTGCTCGACGGGCTGCGCGCCAAGTTCCGGCCCGGAGGATTGTTGCTGGTCGAGCTTCCGGACCATCGCCAGAACCCGCTCGACCTCGCCGTGGCCGACCACTCCTGTCACTTTTCCGCGGACACCCTGAGGATGGTGATCGAGCGCGGCGGATATGTCGTCGAGTCGCTCGTGAGCAACTGGATCGCTCGCGAGCACACCGCGCTGGCGCGGGTTGGCACCGCCAAGCGAGGAACTCCGACGAACTGGAACGCGACCATGGCCGGCGCCAAGGCCTGCGTGCGGTGGTTGGTTGCCATGGCCGACCATGCGCGATCGCTTGCGATGTCGATGCCAATCGGGGTGTTTGGTTCCTCGATCGCGGCCACGTGGTTGACGGCTGAGGTCGGCGAGCGGGTAGAGTTCTTCGTGGACGAGGACCCGAATCGTGATGGGCGCACCCACTGCGGTCGCCCCATTCTGGCGCCGTCACGGGTGCCCTCCGACGTACCCATCTACGTCGCCCTGCCGCCCGTGCAAGCCCGCACCGTCGAAGAGAGACTGCGTGGTCGCGGGCTGCGCGTGGAGAGTCCGCCGGAGTTGCGGATCGACATTCCCCCGGCTTGAGCCATCGAGTCAGCAGACGGCGCGATCATCGAACGAGGTCATCATGGAAGAACCCATGCGCGAGCCACAGTACCAGCGTTGCATCGAGCACCGCGACCGCCATGGTTCGACACGGCTCGGGCTGATGACCAGCTATGCCTGGTATCATGACCCACGCCACCTGCTCTTCACTCTGGCGCGGTACAAGTTTGCGGCAAAGATGCTCTCTGGACGCGCCCGTGTCTTGGAGGTTGGTTGCGGGGACGGCTTCGCCTCTCGTATCGTGCAACAGGAGGTCGGCGCACTCGTGGCCACCGATTTCGACCCGGCCTTCGTGCGCGACGCGTTGGATCGCATGGAGGAGCGCTGGAAGTTCGACTGTCGCGTGCACGACCTGCTGGAGGGCCCCGTGGCTGAGTCGTTCGACGGCGCGTACACCCTGGACGTGCTCGAACACATCCCGCAGAACCTGGAGGACCGGTTCCTCGGCAATCTCGTCGCATCCCTGAACCCGCACGGTATTGCGCTCGTGGGCACGCCTTCGCTCGAGTCGCAAACTCACGCTTCGGTTGTCAGCCGGGAAGGTCACGTGAACTGCAAGAACGCGCAGGGTCTGAAGTCAACGCTGGCCCGTCACTTTCGGGACATTCAAGTCTTCTCCATGAATGACGAGGTCGTGCACACGGGCTACCCTGCGATGGCCCACTACCTGATGGCGCTCTGCTGCGGACCCATCACCCACGCGGCTCCTCCTGCTCGTCCGGAGTAACCCCATGCTCACCCTCCTCACCGGCGGCTGCGGCTTCATCGGCAGCCACCTCGCCGACCGCCTCCTCGGTCATGGCCACTCCGTCACCGTCCTCGACAACCTCGCCACCGGCCGCCGCGAGAATCTCGCCCATCTCGCCGGTCACCCCAGGCTCCGCATCGTCCTCGCCGACGTCGCCGACCCCGGCTCCTACGGCGACGCCTTTGCCGGAGTCGAGTGGGTCTTCCACCTCGCCGGCCTCGCCGACATCGTGCCTTCCATCCAGAAGCCCTGGGGCTACCTCCAGACCAACGTCTCCGGCACCGTCGGCGTCCTCGAAGCCGCCCGCGCGGCCGGCGTGCGCCGCTTCGTCTATGCCGCTTCCTCCTCCTGCTACGGCCTCCCCGACTCCGTCCCCACGTCCGAGTCCGCCCCCATCCGCAGCGAGTACCCCTACGCGCTCTCCAAGTACATGGGCGAAGAGGCCGTCCTCCATTGGGCCAGGATCTACCGGCTCCCCGCCGTTTCCCTGCGCCTGTTCAACGTCTTCGGCCCGCGCTCGCGCACCACGGGGGCCTACGGAGCGGTCTTCGGCGTGTTCCTCGCCCAGAAGCTCAAGGGCGTCCCCTTCACCGTCGTCGGCGACGGCACCCAGACCCGCGATTTCGTGCACGCCACCGACGTCGCCGCCGCCTTCGTACGCGCCGCCGAGTCCGACGTCTGCGGCGAAGCCATGAACGTCGGCGCGGGCGCGGAGCACTCGGTCAACGAGATCGCCGACCTGCTCGGCGGGGACAAGGTCCACATCCCCAAGCGGCCCGGGGAGCCCGACCGCACCTGCGCCGACATCGCCAAGATCCGCCGCCTGCTCGGGTGGTCGCCGGTCATGCCCTTCGCGGACGGGGTGCGCGACCTGGCCGCGCGCATCGAGCACTGGCGCGACGCCCCCGTGTGGACGCCCGATTCGATCGCGAGCGCGACCCAGGATTGGTTCCGCTACCTGTCGCGGTGATCCCGTTCCGGCACCGGATGCCGCGTGGACGCACTATCCATGCCCCCGGCTTTCCCCAGGGTCGCCGGCGTCGATTTGCCGTGCCACCGCTGAGAACCACGTCTCCAGCTGGGCGCGTTTGCGGCTCCGTGGGAGCGAGAGGATACCGACATACAGTTCGCCGAGGACGATCGAGTCAACGACGAACTCCCCCTCGTGGTCCCGCAGCCAGTCGAGCACTTTGGCATCGGGCGCCGCTTTGGTCAGTTCGCTGAGAACGTTGGCATCGACGAGATAGGTCATGCGAGTCCAGGGGGGCGAATGTCGTCGGTCGTCTGGGTGCGATCCATCCCCCGGAACCATCCCTTCACGGGACAGGCGAGCAGGAGACGCACCAATCCCGCATTTCGACGGGGAGTCTTGCGTTTGAGCCGGTACTCGCCGCGGTCAATGCGGTCGATCTCGAACTGCTGGCCGGGTCGGATCCCGTCCTTCTGCCGAATGTCGGCGGGCAGGACGATCTGGCCTTTGCTGGAGACGGTGATGATCATGAACGTAAGATATCGTCTTACCGCACGCGGGTCAAACGGTATCCGCTGGTCGACCGGGGGGGGCTGCCCAGTCGGGGTCGATCCGCGGCTCGCGCACCCGGATCCTATGGCGCATCGCGTCCAGGTCGACATCTCGACGGGACGTCGCGACGCTGCCACCCGCGTGTTCTGCGTCTTCCTCGCCCAAAAGCTCGAGAGGGCGTCCCCCGTCGTCGGCGACGGCACCCAGACCCGCGATTTCGTGCACGTCACCGTCGTCGCCGCCGCCTTCGTCCGCGCCGCCGAGTCCGACGTGTGCGGCGAAGCCATGAACGTCGGCGCGGGCGCGGAGCACTCGGTCAACGAGATCGCCGACCTGCTCGGCGCCGCCAAGGTCCACACTCCCAAGCGGCCCGGGGCGTGAAGGCGACCCGAGAGCGCCCTTGACCATGGGTGTCCCTTACCGTACGATGCCTGGGTAAGGCGATGGAGGGTCGGAGATGGCGACCATCAAGCTCACGTCGAAGCGGCAAGCCACCTTTCCCAAGTCGGTCTGCGAGGCGATGCATCTGGGTCCCGGCGCGCGCCTCGCCGTCACCCTCGAGATCCTGAAAGGCCGTCGCGTGTGGTGCCTCACTCCGCTTGCGGACGAGACGCCCCGGTGGTTCGGATGCCTCAGGCGCTTCGCGAAAGGCAGGGCGCATGACATGGCGTCGATCGCACGGAGCGTGGAGAGGAGGCTCGGGGATGGCCGGGGTTGACGAGCAGCCGACGTTCGGTCTCGATACGTCCGTCGTCCTTCGGCTGTTGACGGGCTTGCCGGAGGATCAGGCAAGCGCGGCTCTGCGCTTCGTGCAGGAGGCAAGCGAGGCCGGGCGCACCCCGGTGGTCTCCGATATCGTGGTCTGCGAGGCGTACTTCGCACTCCACGCCCATTACCGCGTCCCGAAGCGCAGTGCACAGAAGGCCCTGCTGAACCTGTTGCGGAGCCGTAGCGTGGTCTCCGAGGCGGGCGGGTCCGCGGCTCGGGCGCTGGAAGCGGCAGCCTCAGGAACCCAATCGCCTGGATTCGTCCATCGGCTCATCCATGAACAGTATCGCCGTCTGGGAGTTGCGCTCGTCACCTTCGAGAAGGCTTCCGCGAAGCTCCGAAACGCCGTCCTTCTGGCGCCGTGAGTTCCCCGCAGACCGCTCGCATCGTCCGGCCCAACCGTCACCCAGGCCCGGATGCCGGTCCCATCCGACCCCTCGGTTCCCATGCACGGTTTCGCACGGACTCTCTTGGCGAATGTCCCCTCGATCCCTCCGCTACCTGACCCGCTGATCCCGTTCGAATCCTCGAGCAACGGTGGTCGCGCTCCTCTCGGGGAGGACATCGCGTTTCCGACGTCTCGGTAGCGGGACTCCTGGCTTCGAAACCCACCCCGTAGTCTTCGTTGCCAACGTCGTTGTCCTCATGGCAAACCCTGTGGTTCACGAATAACTCGACATGGCCTCTGCAAACCACGGGGCGGTCCCGATTGCCGGGGCACACTGATGCATGGACATCATGATCCGCCGTCGAGAACGCGCCCAGTCCGCTGTGGTCGGGTGCTCCGCTGCCGATGCCAATCGTGTCGGCGACGAAGACGGACGCTCCCGCCATCCGGCAGACACGACCGAGCACGAAGAAACTGCTCCGGACACGAGGCTGAAGGGGTTGGTTTCGCGGCTCACACGACCCGCGTGCTGCACGCAACGCATGGCGTCGAAGCCGAGCCCGCAGGCAAGCAGGACGAAGCACTGGGTGTCGTGGAAATGTCACGGTCTTCAGCGCTACAGCCTCGGCTACGTGGCCGATCGCATTGGAATGGATGCCAACTCCCTGGTTATCGTGGCCGACGCCGCTGCCACGAGGGAAATCTCACTGGATTCGTAGACCAGGGCACTGGATTTCGCGGCCAAGCCCATGGTCGCGATCGCAACCCACCAGTCGCAAACGCGATAGGGCTGCGATCCTCTGCGGACGATTCCGACCCCCAGGCGTGCGACTTCCCGAGTTGCCCGATGCTCCGCGCCGCAGCGGAGTTCCAGGAGCGAGAGGCCGACATGCAGTTCACCGAGGAGGAGGATGGAGTCCACGACCTGGCATCGGGCGCAGATTTGGTCATTTCGCGGAGGACGTCGGCATCGACGAGGTGTCATGCGAGTTCAGGGGGGCGAATGCCGTCGGTCGTCCGAGTGCGACTCATCGCCCGGAACCATCCCTTCACGGGACAGGCGAGCAGGAGGCGCACCAATCCTATGGCGCTCAGATAAAAGGACCCACCTGCGCTCAGATAGAGGGACCCACCCGCGTTCAGCCATCCCCTGCTGTTCTCTCTTTCCAGGTAGTTCGTGGTGAGGGTG
>Ga0082335_1001349_pt1 | contig 52894 bp, 43 predicted proteins | sample Subgrocontami58m_FD_72375 | JGI IMG/M metagenome (GOLD analysis project Ga0082335, IMG submission 72375) | Subsurface groundwater microbial communities from S. Glens Falls, New York, USA - GMW37 contaminated, 5.8 m (SPADES assembly) (version 2) ... | reverse complement strand
GGGTTAGTCCGCCGCAAGGCGGACGAAGCTCTGAACTGAAGCCCCAGTAAACGGCGGCCGTAACTATAACGGTCCTAAGGTAGCGAAATTCCTTGTCGGGTAAGTTCCGACCTGCACGAATGGTGTAACAATATGGGCGCTGTCTCAACGAGGGGCTCGGCGAAATTGTAGTGGCGGTGAAGATGCCGTCTACCCGCGACAAGACGAAAAGACCCCGAAACCTTTACTGTATCCTGGTACTGGACTTTGGTCCGGTATGTGTAGAATAGGTGGGAGGCTGTGAAGGCTCGCCGCTAGGTGAGCCAGAGCCAACAGTGAAATACCACCCTTATCGTACTAGAGTTCTAACCTATAGACTTTAATCAGCCGTAGGGACAATGCCAGGTGGGCAGTTTAACTGGGGCGGTTGCCTCCTAAAGAGTAACGGAGGCGCCCGAAGGTTCCCTCAGTGCGGTTGGCAATCGCACGTTGAGTGTAAAGGCATAAGGGAGCTTAACTGTGAGACATACAAGTCGAGCAGATGCGAAAGCAGGGCTTAATGATCCGGCGGTAACATGTGGGAGTGCCGTCGCTCATCGGATAATAGGTACTTCGGGGATAACAGGCTTATCGGGCCCAAGAGTTCATATCGACGGCCCGGTTTGGCACCTCGATGTCGGCTCATCGCATCCTGGGGCTGAATAAGGTCCCAAGGGTCCGGCTGTTCGCCGGTTAAAGCGGTACGCGAGCTGGGTTTAGAACGTCGTGAGACAGTTCGGTCTCTATCTGTCGCGGGCGCAGGATATTTGAAGGGAGCTGTCCTTAGTACGAGAGGACCAGGACAGACGAACCTATGGTGTTCCAGTTGTCACGCCAGTGGCAAAGGCTGGGTAGCTACGTTCGGAAAGGATAAACGCTGAAAGCATCTAAGCGTGAAGCCCCCCTTAAGAATTGATATCCCAGGCCGCAAGGCCGTGAAGACTCCTTGTAGACTACAAGGTTGATAGGTCCCAGGTGTAAGCCCTGTAAGGGGTTAAGCTGAGGGATACTAATCCGTCGTCAGGCTTGACCACTTTTGTAATTGTTCTTAATGCATTTTATGCTATGTAGATTGTCAAATGACACTTTGTGTCATTCTGAGTGAAACGAGGAATCTCGTTTTTGAAGTTTTTCCCGGTGGCAATAGCGGAGGGGAAACACCCGTTCCCATTCCGAATACGGTAGTTAAGCCCTCCAGCGCCGATGGTACTTCCCTGGCAACGGGGTGGGAGAGTAGGACACTGCCGGGTTTTTTTATTTAGCAAAGATAGGGCGAGGGAGAGTTAGGACGTTGCTGTTATGGGGGTAACATGGCAGAATACGGACCTAAAGACATTCGCAATGTAGCATTTGTCTCACATTCAGGCGCTGGCAAGACCTCTATTGTAGATTCTATTGTTTATTATTCCGGCTCTGCTACAAGGTTAGGTAAGGTAGATGATGGGACGAGTGTCAGTGACTATGACCCTGATGAGATTGCAAGGAAGATATCAATAAATTCATCTGCCCTGCATTGCGTATGGAACCATACGCACCTGAATATCATAGATACACCTGGCTATGCAGATTTTGCAGGTGAAGTTATATCTGCCCTTGAGGCGGTTGATTGTGCTGTCTTAGTGATATGTGCTGTATCAGGGATAGAAGTAGGCACAGATAAGGCATGGGGATTCTTAGAGGAGAGGAACCTCCCACGCCTTATTTTTATAAATAGGCTTGATAAAGAAAATGCAGATTTCTTTAAGGTCTTAGATGCTATTCACGTATCTTTTGGGAAGAAATGTGTTCCTATCACTTACCCTTTTGGTAAAGAATCCTCTTTTACAGGCGCAGTCAATTTGGTGGAAGATGGGCTTGATAAATTGGATTCTACTGATAAAGATAGGGCATCGGGTTATCGTGAATCATTGATAGAGGCTGTAGCTGAGACCGATGATGCGCTACTTGAGAAATACCTTGCCGGTGAAAAACTTGAAATAGATGAGATAAAAAAAGATATCGGAAAATCTGTCAGAACAGGAAAGTTAATCCCTGTTCTATGCGGCACAGCATGGAATGAATCTGTTATAAAAAATTTATTAAATACCATCACCTTTTATCTTCCTTCCCCAATAGATTCTCCTGCCAAAGAGGCATCAAATCCCGTAACAAAAGAATCCAAAACAATACAGCCTGACCCAAAAGGGCCATTCAGTGCACAGGTATTCAAGACCATATCAGACCCTTATGTAGGGCATCTCAGCCTCTTCAGGGTATTTTGTGGGACCCTGCAGTCTGATACCGGGTTTTATAATGCTACTCGCGGCACTAAGGAAAGGATAGGGCAGATATACCTATTGCATGGGAAGGAGCAGAAGCCGGTAGCATCTGTTCAGGCAGGCGATATTGCGGCTGTGGCAAAATTAAAGGAGACCTCTACAGGCGACACGATATGTGATGAGAAATCCATCATTATATATAAACCAATAACATTCCCGGAACCTGCTATATCTTTTTCTGTAAAGCCAAAGACAAGGAGCGATGAGGAGAAGATTTCAGGCTCACTTGCCAAATTAAGCGTTGAAGACCAGACATTCAAAGTTACAATAGATACCCAGACCAAAGAACTCATCATATCGGGAATGGGTGACCTCCACTTAGAGGTAATGATTAGCAGATTGAAGAAGAAGTTCAATGTAGATGTGGAAGTAGGCATTCCAAAGGTTGCGTATAAAGAAACGGTTCAAAAGATAGCAAAGGTTCAGGGGAAATACAAGAAACAATCTGGTGGTAGAGGACAGTATGGAGATGTATGGCTTGAGATAGACCCCCTTCCAAAAGGTAAGGGTTTTGAGTTTGTTGATAAGGTAGTCGGAGGTTCTGTCCCCCGGCAATATATCCCTGCAGTTGAAAAAGGCGTAGTAGATGCTATGGCAGAAGGTGTGGTGGCAGGCTGCCCTGTAGTTGACGTGAGGGTTATACTCTACGACGGTTCATATCACACTGTAGATTCATCTGAACTTGCATTTAAGATAGCAGGTTCAATGGCACTGAAGAAAGGTATTATGGAGGCAAGTCCTGTCCTGCTTGAGCCAATAATGAATATAGAGGTGATAGTCCCTGCGGAGTATATGGGGGCTATTACAGGTGACCTCAATTCAAGGCGCGGCAGGATACAAGGGATAGAATCCCGCTCAAGTCTTCAGATTATCAAGGCAACAGTCCCACTTGCTGATGTGCTCAAATATGCTACAGAACTCAGGTCAATGACAGGTGGCAGGGGTTCGTATCAGATGAAGTTTTCTCATTATGAAGAGGTGCCTCAAAGGATAGCAACTACCATAATCGCACAGCAAAAGAAAAAAGAGGAATAAAGATTGTAGGCGGCCTAACTTAACGCAATCCAAAGATTTTATTTTTAGCGTCATAAAATAGAAATCTCACTCCCTTTGACCAGTCCCCTATAGAATAAACCTGCCTCTTATACCCGCCTACTTCAGGTTCTAACTTGTAACTACGATGGCAATGTCCATGGATAACGACATCAACCCCTTGCGCAAATATCTTTTGTAACTCTTCCATCGGAACCTCAATTTCAGCCTGTTTTTTTCTTTCAAGACACCTCTGGCTTACGCGGGATATTGAACGTGCTATTGCCAGAGTAACACTCCCTGGTATAAGACGAACCACGGAGCGTGCGAAGGGTGAGCGGATAAAGGCTTTGTATGTCTGGTAATGTCTGTCAAGGCTGCAGAGTTCATCCCCATGCGATATATACAATGTCAATTTACCCAATCTATACAATTGAGGGGCATCATAGACCTTTATCTTTGCATGCTTCGCTATCCCATCAGAAAATCCTGTAATAAGAAAATCGCGATTGCCTACCAGGTAGGTTATATTTACTCCAGACTGATGGAGGTTAGTAAATTTATCTAAAATACTTTGATAGGACTTCTTAATGAAATATGGTGAGTCTATCCATAGGTCAAAGAAGTCACCCAATATAAATAGTTCCCCTATCTTCATTTGCCTGATTCTTTCAAGAAAATCCAGGACGTCCTTCTCAGCCTTCGCATCACCTGCCTTAAGGTGGACATCTGATACAAAGGCGATATCTTTTCTTTCATCTAAATTTATCATTGTCTCATTCACTTCTCATTATACCCATTTCCCTACCACAGGTCAAGGGAGTTTAATGGGAATATTTTAGGATTTTGCCATCTACGATAGTAAGAAATACCTCCCAGGTATCTTTCAGCAGGCTTTCAGTTAACTCTTTCTGTGCAGGTAAAGAGGCTGGGTCTTTAACCTTTCTTAAGGCAATTATATCAGCGCATTTTCCTTTCTGTAAGGTTCCTATTCTTTCTTCCAATCCCAATGCCTTTGCACCATTTATCGTCGCCATCTTAAGGATGGTATCAGCAGGTATATTTAACGCCTCTTTCAATAACCTCATCTCATCCAGCATGTTCAGGGAGTCATTACTTGCCAGACTATCAGTTCCTATAGCGATATTGAATTGTTCTGGAAAGACGTCCATTATGGACTTATGACGCCCAAAGTACCTTGTGCTCTTGGGGCAATGGACGATTGGCATATTTATCCTGTTCAGTATCCCAATATCTTCATCTGACAGAAAGTTTAGATGGACACCTAAGATATTTGAGGATAAAAAATTGAGTCCGTAAAGATATGAGATTGATGTAGTCCCTATAGGCTGCCAGTTGCGAGGCAACGCGCCGATTCTTTTTAAAAACTCTCTCAAGGGCGAAGAACCCTCTTTCAGAAATTGAATTTCCTCTTCTGATTCAGAGATATGGATTGTAATAGGGGTGCCATAATTGGCTGAATATATCGCTATCTTCTCTAATAATTTGCCTGATACAGAATAAGGTGCATGCGGCGAGAGCCCATAACGTATCAATGGGTGTTGGGGAAGGGATTCAATAAATTCTACATTTTCTTTAAATATATTTTCAGATTTTTCAGGGTCAAGCCCTATTACCTCTTTGTAAACTATACCCCTTAGCCCAGAATTTGCAATCGACTCTACTGAATAGCCTGTATTAGTTATGTCTGCTACTGTAGTTGTGCCTGTATTTATAAGTTCTGCGATGCCCTGTTTAGTAGATGTGACATAATCCTTTTCATTCCACTCTGATTTTGCCTTAACCAAATCTTCAAGCCAGTGGGCAAAAGAGCCTCTATATTTTAATCTTCCTTTAAGTATACTGAGTTCCAGATGTGTGTGGCTATTTACAAAACCTGGCATTAAAACAGCCTTACCCAGGTCTATAATCTCAACCTCCCCAACTTTTAAATCATAGGGAGTTTCTGAAATGGCTTCTGATGCGGGGCGTAGTTTATTGTTTGGAGAGGGTTCAAAAGTGCTGACATCTTCTATAATGTTATCCCTTATAGTTATTACTCCATTGGGTATAGGGTGTGATAATATCGGTACCATGGTATAATCTGCCTTTAACCTATATCTCATATTCTAAATTTTACCATGATGTGGTGGCATTGTAAAGTTTATATTTCACAACAAGTTTTTGGAATTTTCTTTTCTTGACAAAGGTATGATTATGTGGTATGATATATTTTAATAGAAGCAATAGGGCTTTTAAATATGGAAAAAGGAGGTAAAGGAAGACATGGATGAAGCAACAGGTACTGTAAAATGGTTCTCTAACCAAAAAGGTTATGGATTCATTACAGTAGATAATGGCGGTAAGGATGTGTTTGTTCACCACTCGGCGATTACGGGAGACGGATTTAAAACCCTGAATGAAAGTCAAAGGGTTAAATTTGAAATCACCAAAGGCGAAAAAGGTGACCAAGCCTCCAATGTGGTTACGATATAAATTCAAGGAAAGTTTATATTGAATAGCCCAAAATCCCCGGTAAGTTTACTTACTGGGGATTTTTTATTAGTAAAGTTATAAAAATTACCCCAATCTCAAAAAGACCCTTGGTCTATAAGTTCAGGTAGGGGCGAGCCATGACAGAGAAATTAAGTAAAAAGACAGAACATTGTCATGCAGATTATGCAATACATTGAAATTAAATTAGTTACAACAATATAGCCTGACAGAGAAGTTGTCACTTACATAACTCTAATATTTTTAATAAGATACAACTTTCAAGTGTCAAACAATTGTCACAATGCGGGTGGAAGAGTGTCTGAAAAATGAAGGTGAAAAATTGATTTTGAAAATTTTTTAAAATTTTTTCTACTAGAAAATAAATGGGTTACAAAAAAATATCAGTAAGAATTAGGAATTTTTTTTAATCGTGGCATGATTCTTGCTATATAATATCATAGAAAAGGTTAAGGGAAATAAAATTAACCATATTTAATTGATTGTATGCAATAAAACAAATCAAAAAGGAGAAATAGTGGAACATCTGATAAATAGAAAAGATAACTTAGTGAACGACGTTAATGATTCTATGCTGTTGCATTTGGTTAAGGAACGAGGTCCGCTTGCCAGAATAGATATAGTAAGAATTACAAGGTTAGACCCTTCTACAATAAGCAGGATTACTGCTCGCCTAATTGAAAGTAGATTAATCAGAGAGTCAACTTTTGAAGGGGAAATAAAGAGCGGGAAGATAGGAAGAAAGATAGGTAGAAGGCCAATCTTCCTTGAGGTAAATCCTGATGGTGGATACATCTTAGGCATGGAAATCGGAGCATGGACAACAAAGGTTGTAATTACAGATTTGAATCTTCAGGTCTTATCAAAATTTAAGATACCCACTGAGGCTTACAAAGATAGGGAAACGGTTCTGAATAATATCTTTGAACATATGGATAATGCTATACGGGATTGTGGAATAAACAGACAAGATATAAAAGGAATTGGGATTGGTATATCAGGGATTGTAGATGATAGGGAAGGTGTTTGCCTATTTGCCGCAAACTTCAATAACTGGAAGGATGTTCCTATAAAGGCACTAGTAGAGGAAAAGTTTAGAATAAAGACATTTATTACAAACACCTTGACAATAATGACATTAGGTGAGAAATACTACGGAGAGGGAAAAGATACAGAATTGAAAGATTTAATCTGTATTAATTTAGGCATAGGTATAGGTGCTGGTATTGTCTTACATGAAGAACTGTTTCTGAGTAGTCCTAAAAAACATGTTGGTAATATCGGACACATGATAATTGATAAGAATGGACTTAAGTGCAACTGTGGAAATTTCGGATGTTTAGAGGCATTCGCTGGAGGATGGGCAATAGCAAAACAGGCGATTCAATCTATAAAAGAAGGTAGGGAGACAAAAATCCTTGAGATAGTCAATGGGGAGATTACCAAGATAGACGCAGAGATTGTCGCTCGGGCGGCTAAAGATGGTGATGATGTAGCACGTGAAATCTTTACAAAGGCAGGGAGGCATATAGGTTTTGCAATAGCAATTCTTATGAATCTATATTACCCTGATAAAATAGTACTTGAAGGTGGATTAATTCAGGCTGGTGATGTCCTATTTAATCCTATAATGGATTCAGTAGGCGAGCATGTATCAGATGAGCAGTTGAATAAGGTTGAAATAGTCATAAGCAGACTAGAAGGCTATGCCGGTGCCTTAGGTGCCGCCAGATTAGTCTCCCATGAGGTTTTCAAGACACCTTTATTACATCTGATAAGGGCATAATGTGAGATAATTTGCCAGCTTTTTTCTTGGTCTGGAGAGGACCTTGTAGGATGTAACAAGGCGTTCCAAATATAGAAGGAAAGGAGGGATGAAGTAGTTCCAAGGGAAGGCTGTTAACATAGATGAGAACGGCATCGCCACCGTTCGTTTTAGTCGGAATGGCGAAAAGAAATGGTATCCTTGTGGAGAGGGTGCTGGTTTAATAAAAAAAGGAGGTAAAGATGAAAAGGTTAATATCTATAAGTATAGGTTGCATGATGGGTTTGAGTATGTTATGCAATGAAATGCTTGCCTGGGATGAGAACATTGTGTGGCACAATTACTTATCCAATAATTCTGTAGCCATAGGAGATGCAGACAATGATGGCGATGCAGAAGTTGTGGTAGGGACTAACGGGTATGTCCTGGCTTACAAGTTTGATGGGACAGCCTGGAGTGAGAACATTGTGTGGCACAATTACTTATCCAATAATTCTGTAGCCATAGGAGATGCAGACAATGATGGCGATGCAGAAGTTGTGGCAGGGACTAACGGGTATGTCCTGGCTTACAAGTTTGATGGGACAGCCTGGAGTGAGAACATTGTGCGGCACAATTCCTTATCCAATAGTTCTGTAGCCATAGGAGATGCAGACAATGATGGCGATGCAGAAGTTGTGGTAGGGACTAACGGGTATGTCCTGGTTTACAAGTTTGATGGGACAGCCTGGAGTGAGAACATTGTGCGGCACAATTCCTTATCCAATAATTCTGTAGCCATAGGAGATGCAGACAATGATGATGATGCAGAAGTTGTGGTAGGGACTAACGGGTATGTCCTGGCTTACAAGTTTGATGGGACAGCCTGGAGTGAGAACATTGTGTGGCACAATTCCTTATCCAATAGTTCTGTAGCCATAGGAGATGCAGACAATGATGATGATGCAGAAGTTGTGGTAGGGACTAACGGGTATGTCCTGATGTACAAGTCAAACGCGGCTCCTGTAGCTATTTGCCAAAACATTCAGGTTGCTCTTGATGGGAATGGGCAAGCCACGATAATTGCTGATGATGTTGATGGTGGTTCCTATGACTCTGATGGAGACCCAATCGCGTTGAGCATAGACATTAACAGTTTTGACTGCATTGATGTTGGTATACCTGTAGCTGTTACCCTTACCGTGGACGATGGTGAGTTGACTGACAGTTGCACGGCAACAGTTACAGTAGTGGATAACCTGGCACCTGTAGTGGGATGTGCACTTATCCAGGTTGATGGTCCAGGAAGAAGCGTTAACAGTATGCCAGCGGCCGCAGCCAATTTCCGCAGAGTGCAAATAGGTATTGCCACTGATAACTGCGGTGCAGCAAGCGTTGTAGGATCAATTGATGACATAGCGGTTGTAGACGGTAACGTGGTCAAGATTTCAATTGACCCAACTCAACCAACAGGGAAGGTATCACAGGGTCCAAAGGGTTATATCCACATCATTGGGGCAACCGGCGTTCTGAAGGTTACAGCCACTGATGTGAATGGTAACATAGGTACCTGTGAGGCAACTCCGTAAATAACCTTATTGAGGTTACAGAAATAAGCGGTTGGGAGGGTAGTTCTTGCCTCCCGACCGCTTATCTTATAATAATGTGTTACCAGTGGTATAAGATATTCCCGGATTACTACTTCTATAAGAAGGGGTTATATTATGTTCTTTTACTTCAGTAAGCGAAGAAAATTCTCGCCTTCGTTTACACTCATAGAATTACTCGTGGTTATTACAATTATTGCCATTCTTGCAGCTATGTTACTGCCCGCCCTGCAGGGTACCCGGCAGAAAGCTCAACAATCTTCATGTCTAAATAATGTGAGACAACTTGGGATGGCTTGGTTTATGTATACAAACGATTGGAATGGTTACTTCCCACCTGGTCATGACGAGAATGGATACGACCAGTGGACAGCAGCGATATATCCGGAATATATTGAAAGTAAAAAAGTATATGTTTGTCCAACTGATAAACAGCCAATGAATGCAGAATATGAAAATCCCTTTCAGGGGAATCATTGGTTTCCGGCAGTTACTGTCAGCTATTACGGCGGTCATCCAAAGACAGGGCCGAGTCCTAACCCTTATCTATCATGGAAAGTGGGCGACACAGGAGCACTTATTTTGTTTGACATGGATACATTTTATAGTTGGCCAGGGGGGTTTGGTTGGGTATGGGGTTATGGATTTAATCATCCAAGTGGTGGGGTTAATGTCTGTTACGGAGATGGACACGCAAGGTGGGTTAGGTTTGAGGAGCGCCCCATTCCGACTTTGGATTATTAAGAAGAGGAGGTTTCAATGTGGGGGAGAGAAATGTATTTTGGGCAGTTAGTCTTGATAGGTTTGTTTTTTCTATTTGCTGTTGAAAGTAAAGGAATAGAGATTGCTAAACCAGAAGGAATAACATCAGAGAAAAATGAAAAAGCAGAACCCCTTTTCCAGATACCAAATGGTAATTTTGAAAAAGATGAGGACTGGGATGAGTTCCCGGACGACTGGATGGTGGCATGGATTAATGGGACAGTAGAGAAAAAACTTTCTACAGAGAAATTTCACTCTGGAGAGTTCTCCCTTGTGATAAGGACTAAGGAGAGAAGCAGTATTGGTATTGTATCTCAAACAATGACAGTTCCTCTTGATAGAAAATATATGATTAGTGGTTTCTTCTACACTGAGGAAGAGAATCTCGAAGATTTACCTGTTGTCCTCGGGGTTACTTATTACTACTATTCGGGTGCTAAATGGGTTGCTGCAGAGGAAGATTTAGTGTCTAATTTGACTAAAGGAAGATGGGTTAGGGGAACTTATTCTTTTTTTGCGCCTTCCAAATTTGAAGGTCAGGATGTGGATTCTATAAGGGTTCATTTCATCTTGGGAGCTAACTCTACCGTCCACATTGATGACCTTGAATTAACTATAATCCCGACTTCTCCTGAAGAAATAGGAAAAATAAAAGAAGAGAAACAGACAAAACGGTGGATTCAGAACTCTTCTTTTGAAACAGACCTTGATAAAGATGAATTTCCCGATGCGTGGATGGAATCTGTGAGAAGTGGAACTGTAAAGGTAAACCACTCCAAGGAATATGCTCACTCGGGTAGGTATTCATTCCACATAAAAACAGAGCCATCAAGTAGAATTGGTCTCTGTTCCGCACCACTTGCGATTGTTCCTGAAAAAAAATACCAACTTAGTGCATGGTTCTTGAACACTGGAGAAAATATTCCTATTGTCTTCACGGTTACTTACTATAATAAAGACTGGAAATGGCTCGGAGTGGATAGTAGTGGGAAATTAGTTTTACCTTATAGTAAGGGTGAATGGGTAAAAGGGAACTATACATTTACATGTCCTTCTAAATTTAATGAAGAGGACATTTCTGCGGTAAGAATTACGTTTGATATAGGGGCAAGTTCCAAACTTTATATTGATAATGTGGAATTTATGATAGTGCCTTGAGAGGATATTTTCTATCAATCATTTATATTCTAAAAGTATTTTTTATTAAAGGAGGAAGGACAATGCAATTCGGGAGCATAGTTGGGCAAAAGATACGGAAATATAAAGGAATATACATGGTGTTTGTATGTTTAAGTCTACTGGTTTTGTCAGTTAATGTAGTTATGGCAGGTGAATCATGGGTATTGGAGAATGAAAATGTAAAGTTTCTAATTTCAAAACAGACAGGTGCGATAGAAGAAGGATGGAATGTCGTAACCGGAGAAAGATACTTCCTTGAGAATATTGATGTATATCGTATAATGGAAGAAGGAATAAGGAAAATGACAGATGAGACTAAAGATGTGGTTTCAGACCAACCTCAAGTTGAGAATTCTGGTAATAGCGTAACATTAACTCTAAGGTGCTCTAACAAAGATTTGCAACCATACGGCATGAGTATTACCAAGAAATATACCCTCGGCAAAAAGGATAATCTGCTTGTTAAGAAAACCGCCCTTCAAAATAAAGGTAACCGAGGGATGTTTATCAGGTTAGACGTAAATACAAGCTTAGACTTGACATTTAGAAGGAATGGATATTATTATGTGCCTAAATGCAATCCTCAAGTGCGGGCCTCTGAAGTTAATGTTGAGACCCCTATTTCATATGGGCCTTCACCTGGCGAATATGCAGCCTGTGCTTTGGTAAATAATTCCAAGGGATATAGTTGTTCAAACTATGTTTACAGAGTAAATGATAAACTTTCTTTTTTTGAATCTTTTTTAATCGGTGGGGGAAAACCAACGACATTTCTTACCCCTGCCGGGTGGAAATATAATGCTTTATTTGACTATCTAAAGGCAAGAGGAACTTCATCTGTAGAAGTTCACTATTTAATATTCAAGGGGGACTCCTCTCGTTTCTTCATACATTATTTTAATTTGCCAGATATAACAGCATTGTTGAATCAAGGATACCAAATCCCTGGGTGGATGAATGAGGTAAAGGCTACGATGATGAATTCCTTTGTTATGCCGGCTCAAATTAGCGATGAAGCGATTGAAAAATTCAAGAATTTCTCCAATAGACTGGGGAAGGGAAACTGGATGGTTATCCTTGGTGGTATGTGGGCACAGGAGCAGGGAGATTACTACTATGAGGGTAAGGATGTGGACTATATTAAAGAAAGATTAGCAGCGTTCAGAAAGCAGTGCCCACAAGTAAAGATTTCCTTATATACCTTCCTGTGGTCCACCACTCCTGACACACGTGTGTATAATGAACATCCAGATTGGCTCGTCAGAGACAAAAATGGAGAAACAATTCCGTTTGGATATGGCGATTTCAAACAGATAGCAATCCCGGAATGTCGCGAGTTTTTTGCTAAGAGGTATGCTAAGATGGTTGAAGTTATCAGACCGGATTTTGTATATATAGACGGAGGAGGCATTGAACCTGCCAGATATGCTGATTGGGGAAATCATCTGGTGTCCCAGTCTTATGACTGGTATCTCTTTCACAAAGGCATATACGATGCGGTAAAAAAAGTAGATAAAAATATTGGGGTATTCTGGAATTATCCTATTCTTACTTTAGGAGACGCAGGTTTCATAGAAGCAGGGGTGGATCAGCTTGCACAAGGATATGGTAATTGGCAGACAGTAAGCGATCTACTATATATGACCAAGGTAAGTACGATGCCCCCGATGTGGGCTGGTGTGCTTAACTGGGGTGATGTTTCTCTGAAAGACAGATTATATCCTAGTTATTTCTTGGCATTAGGCTTAAAACCGAATCTATCACCTATATTAGAAAGGAAAGATTATAACCCTGGGGTGAAGGATTACGATTTCTGGAATGCACGAATCCCATATGTAAAGGCGGCATACGAGATTAAGGATACTTCATTAGTAGATGCAAATATATCTCCTTCATGGAGAAGGGAAGAGACCGATACAATAGACATATTTTCATTAAGACAGAAAGACACGTGTTTATTAACAGCTATAGGTTTTAATAAGGAAACAATGGTCAAAACCATCTCAGCAGATACGGCCAAATTAGGACTTAATTCTTCCAAGCCGACTTTTCTCTGGATGGAAGAGATGGTAGACCCTCTAACAGTAGATTTACAGACCCGTTTTGTTGTTAAACACGCAGATTTTAAAATATTGGATAGTCCGGGTGATAGAATAGAAACCGAGTTTAAACTTGAGCCGTATCTTGTTAGATTGCTTACCATAAGCCAGGTACCTGGGTTTATATATTCAATAGAAGGTGAATTGTCTCAAATGCGCCTTTCAAATAGCCAGGGTATAGACATCGCAGGCAATTTTGATAAAACAGGGAAGAAAATTACTTTAACGGTTAAATCTACAAGAGAAACCTGTGAAATTATGATTCCATATCCTTTTGAAGTAAAAGATGAACCCAAAATAACCCTGGATGAATCAGATGTTAAAGCCTCTGAATATTTTGAATGTAACCAACGGTTTCTGGTTGTAGAGGTGCCAGGAGGGGACCATACAATAAATGTTACTCCTCACCCGGGCAAATTTGCTTTGGAGAAGAAGTTGCCAGTTAAGCCATCTGCAGAACTGAATGTTCAGAAGGTAGTAACTGAGGGACCTGCTTTTCCTGATGTCACCTTAAAAAATGAACAGACTGAGATAACCTTGAAGCCATGTGGTGGCATGTTAGGAGAAAGTTTACCATACCAAGGGAAAATTCATTTAGGGTCCATTTACTTTTACTTACATTATAATGATGGTGTGCAACAGAGGGCAGGAACTCAACTCATCCGATGGGACGATTTGAAGTTAGATAATCTTGAAATAGTTTCTGCCACAGATAAACTCAGTGAAACAATCGCCCATACTAAACTAAATACCGGTGATGGCAATCTTGCTGTAGAAATTGATACGAGCTTGGAAAATGGCAGTTTTGTCCGTCAGGTATTTAAATTTACCAATATTGGAGAGAAACTATTACAAGACCTTAGATTTTATCACTACACCAATCTCAGTGCTACTTACCGCCCGGTGGATGGAGATGAAGCAGATTTTATCAAGGAAGACAATGCTTTATACACATGGGATCCGAAAGGAACCATTTGGACTGGTATAACCAGTCCCAGGAAGGTTGACCATTACTATTATGGGATATATTATGGTCCTGTACTTTTCATGTTCTTAGACTACCCTGTTAATGTGGTAAGAAAAAACCAGAGGAACACTGCTTCGGGTTTAGCCGAGTATCATTGCTGGGATTTGGGAACCTTGGGTAAAGGGGAAAGTATCAGTGTGCCGATTATCATGGGTGTCTCCAATTCTCACGAGACTTTAAAGAAGACCCTGTCAGAAATGAAAAAGGAATAGAAAATTTATGAAAAGAACTGGTACCCTATTATTAACTCTCGTCCTAATACTTGCATGCAATAGCTGCACACAAAAAAAGATGGAGGGACCAATTACTATTCGGTATGTTAACTTTGAGTATCTTGGTCCACAGATAGAGTTGATCAATCAGATAATCAGTGAATTTGAGGAAGAAAACCCCAATATAAAAATTAAATATGATTATAGTCCAAAACCAGATAAAGTTCTGGTAGAAATAGCCGGTGGTGCAGCTCCAGATGTCTTTTATTGGAACGAAATAGTTGATTTGGCAGAAAAGAAAGCACTTGTGGACTTGATGCCTTATGTCAATAAAGATAATTTCAATTTAGATGCATACTTTCCATCTATCGTTAGAAATTATAGATATGGCAACGGGCTTTATGCCCTTCCTTTTCATCTGGGACCATCTACCTTGGTATATAACAAGGATATTTTTGACCACGAAAAAGTCCCCTATCCTGACGAGAGTTGGACATGGGATGATTTATTAGACGCAGCAAAAAGATTGACCAGGGATGAAGACGGAGATGGTTCTATTGGCACATTCGGTATATATTTGCCTCCAAGTTGCTATGCCTGGATATGGATGAACGGGGGAAGATTTTTTGATAAAGATGAAACAAAATGTTTAATTAACTCTCGCGAGACAGTAGAAGCCATTCAATTTTTTACGGATTTGACTTTAAAATATAAGGTTTCGCCCACGCCTGGTCAAGTGAATGAACGTGGGGCTGTACCACTTTTTATGACAGGGAAGATTGCGATGACAGAAATGGGAGCATTTGCCTTACCTGAGTTAAGCAAGATAAAAAGTTTTAAATGGGATATAGCACCTATGCCTTTCCCTAATGGTAAGAAAAGGGCATACTTTGTACCTATGGGAGGGCTTTGCATGTCAAGCCAGTCAAAACATAAGGAAGAAGCCTGGAAGTTTATGAAATTTTATTGTGGTAAAAGAGGGATGAGTCTTTTGGCTAAAGTCAGGAATTGTGTCCCTGCAATGAAATCGGTTGCTGAGTCTTCCCTATTCTGTATTTCTCCTCCAGAGCATATCCGCGTATATATTGAAGCATCTGATTATGCAGTAGAACTTCCGAGAAGTGCGAAATTTGGTAAATTTATTTTTCAGGCTTTCTTTCCCGAGATAGACGAAATCTTTGTGGGAAGGAAGACAGTAGAGAAAGCAGTGGCTGATATGGAAGGCAAGGGGAATGAAATATTACGGGAAGAATAAATTGCAGCAAAAGTTTCTCTTAAAGAGGTGAGATTAACATTGAGGAATCTTATTCGATTTTTTATATCCATGTCTTGCATATGGAAATTCTCGCTGGGGCTGGTATTACTTGGGCAGCCAGTGCCTGTTATGGCTGATGGTCAGACAAATGACTTGGTGCTTGAGAATAAACACGTCCAATTTGTCATCAGTGGCAATAATGGAACAATCCTGAAGGCAAAACAGAAAGATAGTTCCCAGTGGGTCTTCACTGGTTCTTGCGACTACTATAAAGCCATTAATGAAGATGGTGAAAATCGCACTAGGGAGAGTAAGGACGAAGTAGTATCATCTCAAAAGTCACAGGTGCCTGATGGCTATATAGTGCGTCTGGAATGTACTAATTCTGGCTGGAACAAAATCAAATTACGAATAATAAAAGAATATAAGATATGGGATAAGGAACCTATTGTTACCAAGCATACCACTTTTGTTAATGAAGGCGAGAAAGGATTTTTTATAGAAACATGGACTAGTGTTCAGATTAATCCAGAATGGCTTGAGGGGGGACATTTTTATTTACCATATCCTCACAGTCAGCCAGAAATCCCTGTGCCAGAAGAGAACAAGGAGGAGATGATACTAAGTGCTGTCTATGCTCCCATTGGCTGTTTAGCTACAGCGGCGATAAATAAGAACCGTTCTATCTTGGCGGCAAGTTATACCTACGAAGCCAATGGGGTCTTCTGTATGCCAGTATATGTGTCATCTCTAGGTAGTTCCTATACCGGCTATGCTCCACGCGTTTCATGGCAGGGCTGGCGTCATTTTTCTTACCGTGATTATATAAAACCACATGGACGTTCTGTATTGAGTGTAAACTATACTATTATCCCTGACAATTCTTCAGGATTATACAAACAATGGGTTTCTTTACCAGCCTATAAGAAGATTGAATCACCTTATCCTGTTCCTGATTGGCTGGAGGATGTGAAACTCATGATGTTTCCATATCCAAATCCTGATGAACTTTTTGATGATGAATGGAGAATACAGCGGCTTGTTGAATTAAGTAAGAAATTGCCAGATACTTATATCATGCCTGTTTTTAATTCTTACGGATATGCTTCAGGAGAATTTCCACTATATGCTGACTACCAAATAAAATTGAAAAAAGGAATTGAAAAATATCATTCTTTATCACCCTATATAAAACTTGGCACATATATTATTCCTCAATATGTATATGCCGAAAGCCAAATTATGAAAGAGCATCCTGAGTGGGCAGTTAGGGATAAAGAGGGCAAATACCAGGAGACAGAGATGGGAAAACACTGGCTGGCACAACCTGCTTGGGAGAATTTCCGCCAATATTATGCTGAAAGTATAGGTAAGGTATTTGATAACTGGAAGTTAGACTACCTGTATATAGATATAGTCCATAGTGGTTTTGGATTCTGTTTTGATTGGGGCAATCACATGGTAACACAACCGAAGGATTATTACTTATTGTGGCGTGGCTTATTGGATGCGGTTAAGGCTCGTGGTAACGATAAGGTGCTCTTTTGTAATACACCAAATTATCCTTTACAAGAGGCTGGTTTTTGTGAAATGGGCGGTGGACTTTGGGGAGCGAATAGTCCGGATTATAATTGGAGTGCTATCAGCGATGCTTTGTATTACAGCAAGATTTTCCAGACAGGGAAAAAATGGGTTTCTCCACTCTATCCTTATTCGCTTGATAGATATTTCAGTTTTGTACTCGCATTAGCTCTTAAACCCAATTTTGCGATGCGAACCAGCCAGGATTGGCAGACGTATTACGACTCATGGGATTCATATGTTAATGCTGCCTTTGAAATAAGCCGGGCTTCTTTGATTGATGTAGAAACAGGACCTTCATGGCGCAGCGACCCTAATGTCAAGATTGATACCTTTTCTTTGAAATGTGGTAAAGCGGTTTTACTAACCGCTATAAATCATGACAAAGTTGCAATAGATACCGTACTTTCCGCAGATACGCAGAGATTCGGTTTTGAGATAGGTCGTCCTATATTCGTTTGGGAAACCGAGATGATTAATCCCATACAAGAAGGAGTAAAGGATAAGAGTATAAATGTTCAGAGGTTCAAAATTCTTGACACTATGCCTACAAGCCTTAACGTAAATGTTAATTTGAGACCTGAACTTGCCAAGATAGTGGTCTTAACTCAAACGCCTGCTTTTGTTTACTCTGTGAAGAACTACAAAACACAGTTTAGATTACCAGAAACCATGGGCGTAACCATAGATGGAGGTTTTACAAAGGATAACCATAAGATGACTTTAAATGTAAAAATTAAGCAGGAATGTGAAATTATTATCTGGTGGCCTGAAGATGGTAAGAAACCAACTAATTTGACTTTGGATGGAAATATAGTAGAAATCAAAGAGTTATACGAAATGGCTCACAAATTCCTGTTAGTGAAGGTGCCTTCGGGTGTTCATACAATCAATATATTTTGATATAAGGTAAGAGATATATGTCCTATAAAACCAATACTGATAAGGCAAATATGACAATAGATATTGACCATTTGTTAAACGAGGTAAAAGTGGCAGTGGAGAGCCCTGTAAACCAGTCTCATAAAGATATCTCTAACCAGGAACTGTTGGTTGGATTGGAAAATGTTGCTTGGACAGAAATTTTCGGATTTGATATGAATCAATACTATCAGGACCCATTGCTCCATTTGGAGATACAGTTGCGGCAAAAATTATATTATTGGGAACATTTTCAAGATGACCGTTTTATGACAGAGGATATCAGCGTATCAGTAGGTTATTATTTTGAATATACGCTATTTGGTATGAGTGTAATCCACCAGCCAAACGGTGTTCCTATAATTCAGAATAATTCTGAGTTCGCTAAAACCCGTAACCTACGACTCCTGAAACCGCATAACTTCCATACGAGTGGACAGATGCCACAGTTACTCTCGCTATATGAGGGAGTAAGTAAAATCTGTGACGGACGAATCCCTGTAGGAATTTCATCATGGATGCGAGGAGGACTGGATATTGCGATAGAGCTTCTTGGCTATGAAAACTTTGTACAAGAAACGGTTGAACATCCTCAATTTATCCATGACCTTATGAGAATTATTACAGATGAACGCATTAAATGGTTTGAAGAATATCACTGGTTTCTTGGCAGTAAGCCATGCCCTACTATGATTGCTGATGACTGGCTCAATGCACCATTTATTACCCCGGATATGTTTAGCGAATTTGTGTTGCCTTATTATCTAAAATTGGAATCATATCATGGCGGGATATCGTATTTGCACTCATGCGGCAATCAAGCCCCCTTTCATCATGATTTGCTTAAGTTAAAGACCCTGGGTTGTTTTGAGATAAATCAATGGATGAACCTGGAAGAAAGCCTGCGAAATATTCCTTTAGAGAAATTTCTACATATTCAAATCAAAAATGTGAATGTACTACTGAACACTGAAGAAGAATTGATTGCAAATGTCCGTAACATTGTTAATAGTTGCCGAAGTCGGAGGTATATTATTGTAGCAGATGGGCTTCAGAGATTACATGATAACTTCAATGATGACCTTCTCAGGATTAAGAATTTCATACGACTGGCAAGAGAAGTACTTGTTGAAAGGAGAAAAGATGATACTCGTTAATGGACAGACAAAAGCAGCCGTTATTATTGGAAACAACCCGACCTGGATTGAACAATATGCTGCTCAAGAATTAGTTCGGTATATTAAAGAAATAAGTGGTGCACAGCTTAAAATAGTGAATACAGAAAATGAGGTATCCAAAGGAGTAGATAATATAATCCTTATTGGCAGGTCGGAAACTAATAGGAAGATAGCAGAATTGTATGATAAAGGTCAGATAAAATTATCCATGGACTATCCTGGTTTGGACGGTTTTATAATCAAAAGCGTAAGAAAAGATAATAAGAATTATTTAGTTCTCGGGGGAAGTATTGATAGGGGAACACTTTACGCGGTTTATCATTTTCTGGAGGAGGTTTTAAAGGTTGGTTTTTTTGAAGATGGAGAATATATACCCAAAAGGCAGGTTATTGAGTTTGACCAGATAAGATTGGAAGAAAGGCCGTATTTCCCCATACGACAAATTTTACAACATACGACAATGCTTTACACTCCACCTTTATGGAACCTGTCTCAATGGAAGAAAGAGATAGACTGGTTAGTTAAGAAGAAGTTTAATACAGCCATGTTGGTACTACATTATTGCTCACAAGAACCAGAATTAGCTGTGATAAGAGAGAGAGTTTTTAAAAGATTCGGTGTTAAGGCAGTAAAAGATAAACGGTTCGCATCCGATAATAGTTACAAAAGGTATCGCATTGAATTAGTGAAAGAAGTACATAAGTATGCTAGACAAAGAGGTATAAGGATTGTATCCCCAGGAACAACTGCGAATGTCCCAGAAGAATTCAGAGAAAAGTATCCTGATGTTCATTACATCACGACAGGATGGGGGGCTGCTGGTAATTTACCTAAGGAATATCACATCCATCCTTCAGACCCGATGTTCGTTGAATTTCTGAAGACGTTTATTGAAGAACACAATAAAATTTTCGGGACTGACCATATTTATAATTTCAATTCTTATCCTGAAACTAACCCAGGAGCAACTCCTAAAAAAAAGAAAGGAATCAGGGTGGGTTTTGCCTGTGGTGTGACAAAAGCCATTAAGGCGACTGACCCAAAAGGAATTTGGTTTATGGACGGTTGGACATTCGTGGAATCTACATATTGGTCAGGTAATGAGAAAGCATTTCTTGAGGCAACTCCACGCAATATGTTTTATGTCACTGACTGCTGGGCAGAAAGAGAACCTGTTTATAAAAGACTTAACTATTTTTATGGTAGAGATTGGGGATTTGCTGTAGTACATACCTTTGGTGGCAATAGTCAATTGCATGGGCATCTGTCAGATTTGATACGGAGGGTAAAAGAATTAACAACAGATGTTAATGCAAAGAGGTGTAAAGGTTTCTATAATAACCCAGAGACAATTCAACATAATTTCCTTTACTATGACCTTTGTGTGAAACTTGCATGGAATCCAAAGAAAGTAAATCTAAATGAATTTCTCAAGGATTATACAATAAGACGTTATGGTGAAAAATCCATGCCTCGTATGATAAAGGCTATGGTTGAGATATCTAACAGTGTATATGCAAACAATGAATGTTATCCACCTCTTTATCACTTTTCTATATCAGACGCTTCTGCTTTAGACCCTAACATAATAAAACGATTCCCATTTATTTTAAATCTACGCCGGGCTATCAAGATAATGATGGAAGAAAAGGAAAAGCAAAAAGAAAATGAGCGTTATCAAATAGACCTTATTGACATCTGCCGGACATACATAGGTGAGTTACTCAACTATTATCTGTTCCGTCTCACTAATGTCTTTATACAGGAAGATAAAAGGCTATTTGATAAAACTACCAGACTGATTAATTCCTGTCTGGATAATCTTGAAAAGTTGCTGTTAACGCACAAGAACTATTTATTGGATACAGAAATCCAGAGGTCAAAGAATATACCTGGGACAGATTTTGTCAAATTGGTAAAAAATATTAAAGCCAGGTTTTCTTTTCTATCACTTGCATGGGGAAATAGTTGGGAAAGTTATCCATTGCTACTTGATTATGCCTATGCGGATTTTTTTGAACTGGTAAAATTTTATTACAGGAAAAGGATAAATTGTTATATAGAATCATTAAGAGATAAGATTAATAGAAAAGAATCAATAGTCCCGAGTCTGGAAATAGATGCTAAATACAAAAATGTTGTATATGACTTTTTGGAAAAACCTTTAAAGGTATCTCCAAGAAAATGTGTTCAGAGTACAAGGTCAATTGTTAGGAAAATATTAAAAGATAATGACCTAACTATTACCAAAAGAGAGGTTGAAATTACCCAAAAACGTGACTATTTTGTTGTTGCCAATGGTGGGTTTGAGAAAAAGAGGATGGATTGGTATACTACAGCAACCAACTTTAAGGTTGATGCAACCAAGGAGAATTCTCACTCAGGGACTTATTCACTCCATTTCTATTGTTCTCCAGAAGATTCTGGCCCAAAAATCTTTAGTTGCAGTCAGGACGTATTAATAAAAGATGATTTTACAGTAAGCATTCATTACTACCTGAAAAATTTTTCTTCTAAGGCAAACGCATATTTAAAGATAGAAGGATATGGACTTTATGCACGATACAAGAGAATGCAGACACTTTATTGGTGGGGTGGAGAAAATACCGACTGGCATGATGCAAGGATAGACGAAACAGGTGCATATATGAGTATCGGGCATCAGGTTGACTCAACAACAGGTAAATGGTTATCATTGACAGTAAATCCCAAGAAAGATGTAACCAGGATTCATGGTAAAGGGGCATGGGAAAGCCTGAAAGTGAGTTACATCGGGATAATCCTTGGAGCATGGGCTTCCAGTGATGGTAACAACCAAATAGAAGGATATTTTGATGATATAATAGTCAATGGTATATCATCGTGATGGTTAGGTCTATATATCCCTTAGGCGGTTACCAGCTAATCTCTGGCTGATGGGGGCCTTTATTCAAGATGTAGAGTAAAGGCTTAGGACCCAAATAAAAGACAGAAAGGAGGGATGAAATTATTCCAGAGATGGCTGTTAAGATAAATAATATGGGTTTGGAAAAAAAGTTCTGTCAAAAATGAATTAGTGAGAAATTTGACAGACCATATCATAGGAAAGGGGGAGACATAATGAAAACATTAACAGACTTGATAGGGAGAAGACTTTTAGTTGTTCTACTGATGGCTTGTATAACAATTGTTTCAGAAATTAGTCTATTATTTGCACAAGGATGGGTTGATGATGGAACAGTTGTAAGACTTCAAACAAGTACGGACATTGTCGGTATGGGGACGAGTTTGCCTGCGACAGAGTTACATCTTTATCGCGATGTAGGTAATCCAGAATTTCGTATAGAAACGGCAGGAGTAGGGAATAATCCAAGCATATCTCTAAAATCTTCTGCGTTTAGTTGGAATATAGTGAGTGCAGCAAGTGATACTAACAAGCCATTGAAATTTTACGATGGAATATCAACCCGCTTGGCTATATTAGATAATGGTAACGTTGGTATCGGTACGGCAAGTCCAGAGACATCCCTTGATGTAGTGGGCCCGATTCGGTTTCAAGGATACACTAAAGCAACTCTACCCGCGGCTGGAACCACTGGACGTCTTGCTCGTGTAACAGATGACAAACGTGGTGTGTGGATGGACAATGGTACGTCATTTGAGCCGATTTATCCTGTAGCGAACGCTGCCGGATTCAGTGGTGCTAACGCTGGAATCAAGATTCAGGCAGCAATTAGCTCACTTCCTTCAACTGGTGGAACAGTTGATGCACGGGCTCTTGAAGGCACTCAGACGATTGACGTAAATATGTTCTCTGGCGTACCCGTAACAAAACCTATTACTTTGCTCCTCGGATACGGGACATACAGCATCTCTGTCACACAGGCTGTTACGGCAAGTGGGACAACCATTCTTGGCTCCACTCCAGGAGATGGAGTTGGCGGTTTGATTCCTGGGACCACTTTAAAATGGACTGGAGCTTATGGTGGAACGATGTTCACATTCTGGGGACTTATCTCCATCAGAATTGAAGAACTGCAAGTGCTTGCAAATAACCTTCTCTCAACTGCTTTCCAATTTGGTCAACAGGCTGGGGGTGGCAATGTATGGAATATTTACATGAAGAATGTCCGAGTTCCTGGAGGCCAAGGAGCGGTAGTAAGTGGAACGAAAGCGATGCTCGATTTGCGTGGACCGAGTGGAGGTAGTGTTCAGGATTCGCTGTTTGAAAGCTGTGCCTTCACCGGAGGCTATGCAGCGGTCAATGCTGGCATTTCCGAGAATGTGTTCAATCAGGTGCAATTTGACAGCTCTACGGTGGGTTTGTTGGTGAACCAATCTGCGTCCCCGATATGCGTGGGTTGTTTATTTACCATTAATGGCACAGCTATTGGTATAGAGTCTACAGAGCAGGTCAACAGCATCCGACTATTTGCTCCATGGTTTGAGGGGGGTGCAACAAATGTTATCCTGAAAAAGACGAATGCTGGGCTAATCAGCGTGACCGGCATAGAGATGTTCTCTCCGAAATTTGCAACAGGCAACGGTGCTGGGAACATGATTGACCTGACCAACATGGATGTCCAGCTACAACTCATCGCCCCCCGCACAACTCCTGCAAACGATGTCAACATTCTCAATTCTGCAAACAGTGGCGTTGTCATTCTTAATCAATCAAATGGCCCAGACATTACAGTGTCCGGGGCTGGAAATTATACGCAGTTCACAAGCTATGGTGTAAAGACAGGAATGACAATCAATGGTGCCACAACTATAAATAATACTGTGGTAGCCAACGCAAGTCCTACACCTGGAGCGGTATATACAGCTTCCTCAAATACCGGTGGAGGAACGACAACAGGCATGAGAATTAAGAATAGTGGAACAGCTTTGACTACAGGTGCCCGTCTTGACTTTGAGGTTGGAACCGACACCAATAGGTGGATGATTTATACAGCAGATGGGAGGAGCTCTAACGTGAGTAGCTTCAGAATTGGAGTTGACAATATTGGTGACTATCTCGCGATTACTAGAAATGGCAGTGTCGGCATCGGGACAACGACTCCAAATGCAGCTGCGCTTCTTGAAGTGAACTCCACAACCAAGGGCTTTCTTCCGCCACGCATGACTACAACTCAAAGAAATGCCATAAGCACACCTCCGGTGGGGCTTATGATTTATAATACGAGCACAAATAAGCTCAATTTTTACGATGGCACAGCATGGAGGGTTGTAACAAGCAACTAATTTCCTAAATTGAGACTAGGAGGAGTTTCTTAACGGATGTTTTGGGGGTAGCCAACTCCCTAAAACATCCGTTAACTCTTAACTGTATAAAAGTAATAGGGAGCAAAATGAAGAAGATAGGCGTTGGATTAATAGGGTTAGGTGGGATAGCGGATTTTCATTACCAAGGGTTGAAGGGTAACGATTCCGTGACCTTATTAGGTATTGCCGATGCAAATAAAGAAATTCTAAGAAAACGAATTGATGAATGGAAGGTAATAGTATATAATAGCATAGATGAAATACTTGAGGTAGAAGAGATAGATGCTGTGCATATCCTCACCCCTTCAGATAAACATTTTGAGCATGTAATTAAAGCTTTAGAAGCGGGAAAGCATGTCCTGGTAGAAAAACCAGTGGCTACTTCCTTGAAAGAAATTGAGAATATAAAAGATGTTGCTGAAAAGAAAAATCTGATATGTCTACCTAACCATAATCATTTGTATACAGCTGGAATAATTGAAGCAAGAAAACTCATAGATGAAGAGAAATTAGGAAAGATTGTATATGGGGAGTTTTTCGCTTCAGGGCTATTGAATCTAGATAATTGGGGATGGAGAGCCAGTTTAAAAAGTGCAGGAGGAGGTGCGTTAATAGATTCCGGGACTCACTTAATATATCAGGCATTATATCTTTTAGGTAGTTGTAATAAGGTCAAAGCTATGACCAAAAAATTCTTTTGCAAAATAGAAGGAGAAGATACTGCTGCTGTGTTATTGGAGCACGATAGCGGAGCTATTTCTTGTATAGTCCAGTCATGGGCGTCAAAAGACTATTTCCAAACCCCGGAAGTCAAAATATTGGGAACTAAAGGACAATTGTGGATTGGGAATTCTCTATACGAGAATAGAGGATTATATTTTAATGGAGAAAAGATTTTAGATGGCTGGCCTATTGAGACTACATTTACAAAAGCAATAGATGATTTCTATAATGCTATTCAAGGGAAAAGGCAACCATTGTCTAATCTGGAACAGTCCAGTGAAACCCTAAAAATAGTTCAGAAGGCTTATGAAAATTGTCTTAGAAAATCTTGAGATAAGAATATGTGCAATTGGGGAGGATAGAAGTGAAATACAGAAAACTTTTAGTTACTAAACCATGGGTTGTTGAGGTTTGTGAGGATGAGATTGACCTAAATGATATACCAGCAGATAATATTGCAATTAAGACACGCTATACATTGATTAGTACGGGAACAGAGTTAGCGTGTCTGTCAGGCAAAGAGTCTTGGTTCAAACTGCCTGATACCCCTGGGTATATCTCTGTTGGAGAAATTGTGGCAAAAGGAAGAGGGGTAAATAATGTTAAGATTAGAGATATAATTTTTCACTACGGTCAACATTCTGAATATATAATTATGCCGAAAGATAATTTCTTCATAAAAGTGCCTGATGGTTTGGATGAAAGGCATGCCCTGTTCGGAAGAATAACAAGTATTGCTATGACTGCTCTCAGGGTATCTGATATAGAACTCGGGGACTATGTGGCTGTGACCGGGCTGGGACTCGTAGGTAATATGGCAGGACAATTAGCAAAGTTACAAGGTGGAAATGTCATAGGCATTGATATAATCCATAAACGCCTTGAAATCTCCCATAAGTGTGGTATAGAGTTCTGCATAAATAGCAATGGCAAAGTCAAAGATAAAATTATGGAGATAACACAATCTCAGGGAGTTTCCACTCTAATTGAGGCGACTGGTTCTTCAAAGGTTATAATTGAGAGTTTACCACTGATTGCTAAAGGAGGGGAAATTATCCTCCTGGGTAGCCCGAGAGAAGAATATCAATGCAATATAACAGATGTTCTTAATTACTGCCACCTTTCTCCACGAGGATGTATTACATTTAAAGGTGCTCACGAGTGGCGTTATCCAATTAAGCATGATAATTTTGTTAAGCATTCAATTGAAAGGAACACACGAATAATTTTTGATTTAATGAAGAAAGGCAGATTATTAGTAAAACCTCTAATTACCCATGTTGTAAAACCAGATGAAGCAGCGTCTGCGTATGAGGGGTTAAGAGATAAGAAGGACGAGTATATAGGTGTAGTAATTGACTGGAAATAGACCACAGGAGTGATACAAGAGTCGGAAAGGAGGGCGTTATACAGGTGTGGTATAAGCATGCATACAAACGAATCAATATTGACAATCATATAGCAGATTGGCATAAAGATTTCATGAAAAAATTTAATGCCGAGGAATTTGTTAACGTAGTTGCTTCAAGCGGAACAGATTCAGTAATGCTTTATTGTAAATGTCATATTGGCAACTGTTATTATAATACGAAAGTAGGACACAAACATAAGAATTTAGGAAAGTTTGATACATTTGGAGAACAGCTTAAATGGTGTCATAAAAAAGGGATTAAAGTTATTGCCTATTACACCGCAATATTTTCAAATTATGATTATGAGACCCATCCTGATTGGAGGCAGGTGAATATTAAATGCAATTTTTCTAAGAGCATGTTTCCACGCTTTGGAGTTGTCTGTCCTAATAGCCCCTACAGGGACCAGGCAAAAAAAGAAGTGGAGGAGATTGTAAGGAATTACGATATTGATGCGTTTTTCTTTGACATGAATTTCTGGTGGACGGTATGTTATTGCAGGTATTGTCAAGAGAAATATTATAAAAGGTTTAAAGAGAATATACCAAGAACCGTTGACTGGGAAAAGCCTGAAACCTATCTTAAGTTAATTAGATGGCGAGAAGAGTGTCTTTATGACTTCACGAAACTCATAACAGATACTGTTAAAAAATATAAACTACATCTGCCGGTAAATCACCAGTATATGAGCAGGTTGGATGGAGACTGGATACTTGGACAACCCTTGGAATTAGCAGAACTGGCTGATTATTTAGGAACAGATGCCAGTGCATATAGTTCTTCAACTCAAAGCCTCATTTGTAAACTTTACAGGAATTTGTCAAGAAATCTGCCTTTTGAATATCATAGTTCAAGGATGAGTACTGGAATTCAGCAGCATACCGCATTAAAGTCTGAAGAAGAAATGAAATCCGTGGCAGCAGTGTGTATGGCACATAATGGTGCAATAGCGTATATTGATGCAGTTAACCCGGATGGAACACTGTATCCCCAGGTATACGAACGGATAGGCAAGATATTCAAATATGTAGATAGGTGCATTCCATACATAGGTGGAGAAATGAAGTTCAATGTGGGGGTCTATATGTCTGCTGAGACCCAAGGATATCTTTCGCGAAGTGGAGACTTAGAACATACCTTCATTGACCGTGCCATTCCTTTTGTGGAAGAAATAAATGGTATTTGCGAAGCGCTTCTGTCAGCACATATTCCTTTTGATGTGTTCACCAGAAAAAATCTTAAAGATCTCAATAAAAAATATGACCTGATAATTTTACCAAATGCAATATTCATGAGTGATGAAGAAATCAAAAGTATAGAGAAATATGTCAGAGATGGAGGTAATCTCATTGCAACCAAACAGACTTCTCTGGGGGATGAAAATTATAAATACAGGAAAAACCTTGGATTATCTAAAGTACTGGGAATCTCATATGAGGGACTGACAGATAACAATGAGACCTACATAAGTATAAAAGATACTGTACATCCTGTAACAGAAAGTTTATTTACAAATATACCTATATATGTGGCTGATAATCAAGCCCTGGTTAGAGTCGATAGAGGAAAAGTTCTTGGCTGGTTAACCCTACCCTATACTGATAGAAAAGATGATATGGATAGATTTTGTTCTATTCATAGCAGTCCACCAGGGATATATACAAATAACCCGGCTATTATAGTTAATACTTATAAAAAGGGGAAAGTATGTTATATATCCGGTACTATAGAGAGACAACCATCACAAAAACTTTCAGGGAAGATAATACATGAAAGTAGAGTACTTTTGCTAAATATAATTAAATGGTTAATAGGAAAAGAAAAGTTACTAATAGAGGTGAATAATAATTCTACGAACTTAGAGGCAACCGCGTTCTGGCAAAAGGATAGGATAGTAGTCCATCTGGTGAACTTTTGGGAAATGTCTGAGATGGCGATTTCAAATTTAAAGGTTAAGGTAAAAATTCCCAGAGGTAATAAGGTTAGAAAAGTAAGTTTACAACCCGATAATATAATGCTTGAATACATAAAGGATAGCCATGCCATATATGTAAATATTCCTGAAATAGACGTACATAAAATGATTGTAATAGATTTGGAGGTATGATGAAAGCTAATCATAGAAAAGTGGGATTAATTTCCACCATGTCACCTGATAAGACATGGAAAGAAGATGTGCTGAAAAGGGTTGCCAACACCCATCATGTGGTTAAAACGGCAATAGAGAAAATGGGATTTGAGGTGTTGGATGAAGGACCAATTCATCGGGAATATAAGGAGATGCTAACGGCAGGGAGAAACTTGAGGGCAAGGGGTATAAATGCCTTAATTATCTATGTTGGGACATGGACCTATGCTAATTGTTCTGTATCTGCAGCCTTGGAAGCTGATGTGCCTGTAGTCATCTGGGGTGATACCAATCCAGGCACTGCCGGGCTTGTAGGAAGCAGTATCGTTCATGGCGCTATGAAAGAAATTGGAGTTTATTCATGGCATGTTTATGGCTCCTTAAATGATGAAAATACCCTGAAGAAAATAAAATTACATCTATTAAGTTCATGTGCAGCAAGGGGTCTGCGTGGACAGGTGTTAGGTGTCGGTGGAAGCCGTTCCATGGGTATGGTTACTGCTGTATGTGACCCGAATGAATGGAGGATAAAGTTTGGAATTGAAGTAGATGGATGGGAGCAGGTTGAAGTCATTGACCGGGCTGAGCATATTTCTGAAGAAAAGGCAAAAGAATTCTTAAACTGGATGAAAAAGACTTTTGGGAAGATAATCCCTAAAGATGAGGTTATACTCAAACAGATAAAACTATATCTGGCTCTTCTGGACATTATCAGAGATAAAGATTATGATTTTATCGCTGTTAAATGCCTGCCAGAATTACCAGAGATTTACACCACTTTTTGCCTGGCACATGCCATTTTGAATGATAAAAGTGATGCCTATGGGGATAAGGAGTCTTTCGTCTGTGCCTGTGAGGCTGATGTAAATGGTGCCTTGACAATGCAGATAATGAAACTTCTTTCTGGTGGGCCTGTTATGTTTACTGACCTGACACAATATGATTTGAAGAATAACCTCATTACCATGTGTAATTGCGGTTCACAGCCGACAGATTTTGCTACGTCCAAGAAAGAAGTTTATTGGGAGAAAGAAGGCGTGCATGAATTCAAATGGCGTATAGGTGGCACCTGCCCCCAATATGTAGCCAAAGAAGGTGCAGTTACCCTTGCCAGACTCGGTAGGATAAAAGGCGAATATGTTATGATGATAACCACAGGCGATGTGGTAGAGATGCCCAGAGAAAAACTAAAAGAGACGGTCTGGGAGAGGCCACATGCCTTTGTTAAGCCGAGATGTTCACAGGATGAATTTATACAAAATGTCCTTTCTAATCATATTCATTTTGTTTATGGTGATTATAGTAAAGAACTTATTGAGGTCTGCAATATCATGAAGATTAAACCTATTATTTAAATTGGAGGCTTAAATGAATAAAGAAAAGATTATAGAATTAAGCCATAGGATGATTCCTGGAAAAGAACATTTTAAACTCCAGGCCCGCACTTTTGACGTAACCGAACTTCTACCTGAGGTCAAACACCGGCCTGACGTATGGTATGTGCTGAGTGATATCACAATGTCTTCACACATGGGAACACATATTGAATTCCCATACCACCATTGGAAGGAAGGTGCTGATGCAGCAAATTATCCTCTGGAGAATTTAATCGGAGATGCGATGGTTTTAAATTTCTCGCATAAAAAGAACGGTGAGGCGATTACGCTTGATGAAGTGAAGGCATACGCCAGTAGAATAAGAAAAGGCGATATGATTTTCATCCGTACAGATATGGATAAACTGTTCCGCACAGAACGTTGGGCAGAACAGCCCTATTTGACAGAAGATGCTATGGACTGGCTGATTTCTCTGAAGCCGAAGGTGATAGGGACAGATGCCTCAGGCTTTGAAGTCCCTGGTACAGATTATCAGCCGAATCATATAAACATGTTCAAACATAATATTGCTATGGTGGAGTCTGCTACAAATCTTGCGGCTATTGGTGATGAACGAGTCACAGTATTTATTCTGCCTCTACCAATCAAAGGAATTGACGCCTGCCCTGTTCGTATTGTAGCATTTAGGAAAGGAAACCTAAACAATGAATAAAGATAGGATGTTAAAACTATATCGGGAGATGTTTCTGTTGCGGCGTTTAGATGAGATGTGTCTTGAGCTCAAGAGGAAGGATCTGATTATGAATGGCTTCCATCCTTATAGCGGTGAAGAAGCAGTTGCTGTAGGTGTCTGTTCAGTCCTCAATCCGGATGATGCAGTTATTTCCACACATAGACCACAAGGTCATTCTATAGCCAAGGGTAGCACACCGCGTCAGATATTTTGCGAGATGCTTGGCAGACGTGGTGGTGTCAGTCAGGGTATTGGTGGTCCTATGCAATGGATTGACACCCCAAACAATTTCTTCTGCGGGTCAATTGTAGGTAGTGGTATCACCATAGCAGTAGGAATAGCCCTTGCCATGAAGAAGAATGGCAAAAGCCGAGTATGTGTTTGTTTCTTTGGTGATGGTGCTTCGAATACTGGTTCATTCCATGAAGGACTTAATCTTGCCGCTATTTGGAAACTGCCAGTGGTATATATCTGTGAGAATAATCAGTATGGCGAGGCGATGCCAGTGCGTGAATTTGTCTCTGCTTATCCCATTTCCAAACGTGCGGTTGCATATGGACTTGAAGGGGTGACAATTGATGGAAATAACCTTGAAGAAGTTATTAATGCAGTTGAAAAAGGTGTAACCGAATCCCGTTCAGGAAATGGTCCAGTCTTTATAGAGGCAGTTACTTACCGTTTTAGAGGTCATTATGGAGGAGACCCGGAACACACATACCGAACCAAAGAAGAGGTAGAGTCTTGGAAGAAGAAATGTCCCATTGTCAGGATTAGGACATGTCTTCTGGAAGAGGGGATTAAAGAAACCTCTTTAGTTAGTCTGGAAAACGAAGTAAATCAGGAACTTGAGGATGCTCAAGCATGGGCACTTAAACAGCCATTTCCGAATGTAGAACAGGCAACTGACCATGTCATGATACCGTTAGCTTATAAAAAGACAGAAATATTAGTGAAGAAAAAGACGAGAACAATAACATATTGTGAGGCAATTCGCGAAGCCTACCGCGAAGAAATGCAACGTGATAGTTCTGTCTACCTGATTGGCGAAGATGTAGGCCGATGGGGAAACCTTTTCGGTGCTTCCAAAGGACTGTTACAAGAGTTTGGTCCTGAACAAGTAAAAGATGCCCCCATTTCAGAAGCAGCCATTGCTGGATGTGCAGTAGGTAGTGCTGTAATGGGAATGCGTCCAATTGTTGAGATAATGTACATAGATTTTATCACGATAGCAATGGACCAGATTGTCAATCACGCATGTAAATATCATCAACTATCCTGTGGAGCAGTTAAGATACCGGTAGTGTTCCGTACGCAGGGAGGGGTAGGGATGCGGAATTCATCACAGCATTCGCAAAGTTTAGAGAATTGGTTTGTCAATGTGCCAGGACTGATTGTGGTAATGCCATCAACACCGTATGATGTGAAGGGTTTGTTGAAATCAGCGATTCGTAATGACAATCCAGTAATTTTCATTGAACACAAAGCGCTTTACTTTACCAAAGGTGAAGTGCCTGAGGAGGAATATCTTGTGCCTCTTGGTGTAGCTGATATAAAACGTGAGGGGAAAGACGTTACAATCATCGCAACCTCCTGGATGGTTCTACACGCTTTAGCTGCAGCAGAGAAATTGGCTAAAGAAGGGGTTTCTTGTGAGGTTTTGGATCCACGCACATTGTGGCCTTTGGACAAAGACACACTGGTGAAGTCGGTAACCAAGACAAAACGCTGTGTGGTAGTAACCGAAGCGCCTGCTGAAGGCGGATGGAGTGCTGAAGCTGCTACAATCGTGACTGAGAATTGTTTTAGTGAACTCAAGAAGCCGGTCAAGCGTGTATGCGGTATGCGTACAGGTATCCCCTATGGAAAGGATATGGAAAAGGCTGTTGTGCCAAATGATGAATGGATTATAGCGGGTATTCGCGAGGTTCTTTAGGTAACAAAGGAAGTCGAGTATATATTCAAAAGAACAACCTAATAAAAGTTAAATGTAAAGGGAAAGAGATAATGACATTAGAAGTATTTCTGAAATAAAAAGTTGAAAAAAAGGAGATAACTGTTTTATGGATTATATCTTTGGTATCCAATATTACCGTGCGCCGACACCACTGCCTGAAGAGTGGGAAGTAGACCTTGAAAATATTAAGAAGATGGGGTTTAATACTATTCAACTTAGGCCGCAGTGGCGGTGGCATGAAAGGCTCCATGGGCAGTTTTACTGGGATGACCTTGATAGGCTTTTTGATCTTTCTGAGAAGAACGGATTGAATGTTGTATTCAAGTTCTTCTTAGAATCAGCCCCTGCGTGGCTCTATCGTGAGCATAATTGTGAGCGGATAGATTTGAACGGGAATAAGATACTACCAGGTGCTATAGGTGCTATGTATGTAGGTGGATGGCTTCCATGTTTTGACCATGCTATGGTAAGGCGTGAGGCTAATCGGTTTATCAATGAGGCTGTGAATAGATACAAAGAGAAGAAAAGTCTTATTGCCTGGAATGTTTGGAATGAGCCGAGGTCAAGGCCTGGCGGCGAGTGCTGCTGTGAAGAATCAAAGAAGAGTTACCGCACATGGCTCAAAGGGAAATTTCTGACTATCCAAGCACTAAATAATTATTTAGGAAAGGCATGGGGTGAATGGGAGGATATAGTTCCCCCTCCAAAATTTGAAGATTTTTCAGAGACCTACATCTGGAGGCAGTGGGCAATGTGGAGTGTGCAGGACAGGCTAAAATGGGTCTATGACCATATAAAAGAGATTGATAAGATACACCCTGTTATTACCCACGTAGGGATGTGTTCACCTTACCAGGATATTTTAAATGACACCTCAAATGACTGGATGAATGCAAAAGTTGTGGATTTCTATGGCTCATCCTTACCTTACTGGACAGGTGAATTCCACACGATGTGGGATATAGAAGGGAAGGCATCATTTAAGGAAAAGGATTGGCAAGAGAATTTTTACATTGTATCCCTGATTCCGGATTGGATAAGGAGTATCTCTAATTATTTCTGGATAAATGAGGTATATTCAAATAATTGGTATTATTTTGTAAAAGACCTAAGTCCTTCTGACCATAACTTCTGGATTTGGAATCTGATTGCCTGTGGTGCAAAAGGAATTCTCTTCTGGCAGTATAAGCCAGAGAGATTAGGAGATGAATCACTCTGCTCTGGGTTGGTTAATCTTGATGGCTCAGAGACTGAAAGGAGTAAAGAGGTAGAAAAGATTGCGAATCTTGTAAACAAGTATAAAGGCATTTTCACAGAGTATACCCCGGATAAGGCAGATATTGCGATTGTATATGATTGTAAGAGTGATTTGATCTCAAGGATAGAAGATACTACAAGTGATAATAGAGATAGAATAATCGCAGGTTACAGATATAAAGATGCGATTAAGGGAATATATGCCATATTATGGGAGATGGATACTCCTGTGGATTTTATACCTATGGAAGAATTAGAGAAAATAAGGGCATATCCCTATGTTTATCTACCCTGCCCGATAATTATGAGTCAAGAAAAGGCAGAGGTTTTAAGAGAATATGTAAAAGAAGGTGGTACCTTAATCAGTGAGATGCAGTTGGGGTTTCGTGATGAAAATAGCTGGGTGAGTAAGGTTCGTCCTAATTGTGGATTGGATATGATATTCGGATGCAGAGAAAATATACCTAAAAAATTGGAAGGCTTTAAAGAATGCAGATTAGTCAAAAGTGAACTAAAGTTAAAAGTAACAGGGATTGATTCTTCATTTCAATTAAGAGGTGCAGAGGCGATAGGTGTATGGGATGATGGTTCACCTGCCATTACCTGTAACAATTTTGGAAAAGGCAAGGCAATATTGATTGGCTTTCACCCAGGTATTAACAGGAAGGATAAAAATTGCCGTGAGATTTTGAAAGAGATTATACCATTAAAACCGAAGGTAGAGATTTCAGACCATTCAGGATTGGTTCTTACAAAGAAGGGTAAAGCGAACGGAAAGGATGTTATATTTATCTTTAATTATGAAGAGAAAGTGCAGAATATTCTCCTGAAGAACCCATCTCAAAATTCCATTAAAGATTTGTTCAACAAGGCAAAGATAAGAGTAGAAAACGAAAAGGTTTATCTAACTATTCCTTCGAGAGAAGTAGTTTGTTTGAAGGAAGAGAATTGAGCCTTTAACCTTAGATTCCTATCCAACTCTTCCAGCTCCCTTTTATAAATCCTTTGTTCCTATATCTTGCCATGAGTTGATTGCAGTGGCAGTTCCTATCTAATAAATCAAGGTGTTGGAAAAGTTCGGTGATTATCTTGTCAAATCCTTTGATAGCCTTGTCTAATGCCTGCTTTTCTTTCTCAAAGAGCATACCCTCAAATAGTTCTCCGGGTTTGAAAGGTGCTCTTCTTATCCCTTCTGCATAATTTGTTATGTAACAGAGTGGGTAATAACAGATTTCTAATTCCCTTGCTAAGAATACCTCAGGCACTAATGTCTGGCCAACTAATGTTCCTCCGAATGAGGCGTATTTTTTAATCTCTGAGGCTGTCTCTAACCTTGGTCCTTCAGTGCATACATATACCCCACGAGGAGTAAAAGGGACTAAAGGAGACTTGAGCACCCTTTTAAGAATATTTCTCATCTCCGGGCAGAAGACAGGTGACTGCCTGATGAACCCTAATCCTGTACCTTTATAAAATGTGCCATCTCTGTTTTTTGTTTCATCTATAACATCGTGAGGCAGGACATATTGGCCGATTTTGAGTCTTCTGTCAATTGCCCCGGGACCTGACCAGGATAATATCCTTTCTACGTTTAGTTCCTTTAATGCGTATATATTTGCCCTGTAATTGACTGAGGGTGCATTAATCTCATAGCCCTTTAGCCCATGGCGTGAAAGGAAGAGGAATTCAATATTACATTTTTTAATCACAAATATAGGCTGGCTCATCCCGAATGGTGTCTTAATAGGGGCTATCTTCTTGATATAGTATTTATTCTCTTTTAGTAGTGTCCATGCCCCGCTACCACCTATGACGGCGTTATTCATTAGATTTATTCCTACACTTTTGAGATTCTTCGGCTGCGCCTCAGAATGACAAAAAGGGATGTCACTCTGAGCGTAGCGAAGAGTCTAATTTATTTTAATATTCCGATGTCCGACGTTGTTTGGGTTTAAAGCCGGCATCTTTTATTAGTCTGACAATTTCTTCTTTGGTCATGGTATAACTTGTCCCTGCCGAACGGACTACGTTTTCCTCAATCATAATGCTACCTAAGTCATTTGCTCCGAAGAAGAGTGCGAGTTGTCCGATTTTAGGGCCTTGTGTAACCCATGATGCCTGGATATTTGGTATGTTGTCTAACATAAGCCTTGAAATAGCCAGTGTCTTAAAGTAGTCAGAGCCTCCAGAGCCAGTCCCTCCAAGCCTTGACCTGTTTAGAAATTTATTTCTAACAGGTCTTGTATTCTGGGGCTGATATGTCCATGGTATAAAGGCAGTAAAGCCACCAGTCTCATCCTGCAATTTCCTTATCTTAATGAGGTGTTCTATTCTGTCTTTTGGCGTCTCTATGTGCCCAAACATCATGGTCGCTGTAGTCCTTAATCCAAGTTTATGAGACTCTCTCATGACATTTAGCCACTCATCACTTGTGCATTTATTAGGACTCAAGCGTTTTCTCACCCTATCAACGAGTATCTCTGCACCACCGCCAGGCAGGGAATCAAGCCCTGACTCCATTAATGCCTGTAGGACTTCTCTTGAGTGAAGTTTTGATACCTTTGCGATATGAATTATCTCTGGCGGTGAGAATGAATGGATGTGGATATTAAATTTTGCCTTGATAGATTTGAGTAATTCTGTGTAATAGTTTAGTTTGAGGGTAGGGTGCAGCCCACCCTGCATGAGTATCTGGGTAGCTCCTAATTTGATAGCCTCTTTAATCTTATTAAAGATGGTTCTTTTGTCCAGGAGATAATTACTCTCATCCTTTTGGCTTCGCCAGAAGGCACAGAATGAACACCCTGATATGCAGATATTTGTATAGTTGATATTCCTGTCTATTATATATGTCACAGTGTGTGGGTCTGCCATTCTATTGCGTGCATCAAGGGCATGCTGTCCTATTTTAAGCAGGTTGCCTTGAGCGAATAATCTTATACCGTCTTCTTTAGAGAGTCTCTTATTAGACATTATGGAATTTAAGTTGCCTCTTTGTCTTTAAAAGATTGTGTTTTAAACACAAATCCTGGAATTTTTCTATTGCCTTGATATGTCTTTTACCCAATGAATAATTGATAGATTTAGTAAGATAATTTCTTACAAATTCTTTTCTTAGATTTAGTTCTTTTGCTTTTCTGTTAGAAATGTCATCTATATTTTTCATTGTCCATTCCAAATTGCGAGAGAGTAATTTAGTGATTGTCCTGGATGTGGGTAAGTGGGAACTTACCCATAATGCGAATACGAATGGCATGTGCGTCCATTTATACCAGGCATCTCCCATGTCCAGTTCCCTGTAGCCTTTAATCCTTCTGAATGCTAAGTTCCCTATGTGGAGGATGCCATACGAGAAGGGGACAGTCCCCGGAGTTATAAGACAGTGAGTAGAGACCTTGAATATCTTTGGTTCTATACCATATACCTCCTTTAGCAAAATTCTGACTAATGCAGCAGAGGTAGAGGATGCCTTATCCGCGTAAATTCTTTTAACATCTTTTAATGGAGGCTGGTAAAATAGTTTTACACTCTCTACAGGGCCTTTACAAGAGATAGAAAGGTTAGGCAATATAACTTTACCTACTCCATTTAGATAGTCAAATACAGGTATAATACCTGCATCTATGGTGCCACTATCCAATCGGCGTGATAGGCTGCTCGGTGTATCAAATACGAAATCAAATGAATTACTGCGAGCCTCACCATCTCCTAAGAAAGGCACTGCATTGAGATAAGGAACAATTCCTAATTTCATTTATTCCTCCGTATATTGTATAACGTATCTCTTTCTACAGGTATCTTTTTTGCCTCTAATATGAGGTGGCGAATCTCATCAACTGACAGAAATTCAGGTGTAGATGCGCCAGCTGAGTGGGTTATTCTCTCTTCAACTACTGTCCCGTCTAAATCATCTGCCCCGAAGTCTAATGATACCTGTGCGAGTTTGACCCCGAGCATTATCCAGAATGACTTTATATGGCCAAAGTTATCTAAAAATATCCTTGAGATAGCAATAGTCTTCAAGGAGTCATATCCTGTAGGGCCTGTGCCACCGAGTTTCGTATTCTCAGGGTGATAGGGGAGTGGTATGAAAGACATAAATCCACCAGTCTCATCCTGAAGATTCCGTAACTGCATGAGGTGGCTTATCCTTTCGTTTATAGTCTCCACATGACCATAGAGCATGGTCGCATTACTACGTATATTTAATGAATGTGCAATTCTATGAGTATCAAGCCATTCCTCGCTGCCCAATTTATCAGGGCATACAGCTCGTCTTAACCTGTTTGAAAATACCTCTGCGCCTCCGCCGGGGATAGAACTGAGTCCGGAGTCTTTTAGTCTGAGGAGAGTCTCTTTAATAGAAAACCCTGAGATTTCAGCCATGTGTGCTATCTCCACTGCTGTAAATGCCTGGAGATGCACATGAGGGTATCTTGCGTGTAATGTCTTTAACAGAGCAATATAATATTCAAATGGCAGCTCAGGGTGCAGCCCTCCAACTATGTGCAGTTCTGATATACGCTTCATAGGGGTTTCTTTTAATTTCTTTAGTATGCCATTTATGTCCAGCGTAAATGCATGGGGCGAGCCTTCCTTCTTGGAAAATGCACAGAACCTGCAGCTATTTTTGCATACATTGGAATAGTTGATATGGCGGTTTACAATATAGTAGGTCTTCCTGCCATTCTTGCGTTCTCTTACTATATCGGCTATATAGCCGATAGCAAGCAAGTCGTTTGAACCATAGAGGCAAGCCGCATCCTTCTTGGTAATGCGTATGCCGTCTTTTACATTTTTATATATATTATAGAGTTCGTGGGTCTTATTAATCATACAAAAAAATCCACATAAGTTGTTAACATCAATATTATACTGATTATACCATTTGCCGTAAAGAATGCCGTATTAACTCTTGATATGTCATCCGGCTTGACTAACCTGTGTTGATAGATAATTAAGAACCCTGTTACAATTACTCCTGTTAAATAAATCACGCCGAGTTTTACAAGTATACCGAATATGATGAGCAGTATGACCATTATTATATGAAATACTAAAGAGATAGACAATGCCCTTTTTATGCCGTATCTTACAACAATAGAATATAACCCATATCTTTTATCAAATTCATAATCCTGGCATGCGTAGAGTATATCAAATCCCGCTACCCAGAATATAACAGCGGTACCAAGGACGAGAGATGCAAGAGTTATAGTACCTGATACAGCTACACATGAGCCTACAGGGGCTATTGCTAATGATAATCCGAGAAATAGGTGTGACCATGAGGTGAAGTATTTTGTATATGAATAAAAATAGATTATAGCCAATGCTACAGGCGAAAGTATTAATGCGAGATTGTTTAACATACCACTTGAAAATATGAATATACCTGCAGTGATGAGGATAAATGTGAGAATTTCTATCATGCTGAGTTTGCCGCTCGGCATGTGCCTGACACAAGTCCTTGGATTAAGCCCGTCAATCTTTCTATCTATAAGCCTGTTAAATGCCATGGCAGTAGACCTTGCACTTACCATTGCTACAAGGAGCCAGAAAATCGTTTTTGTATTAGGTATGCCATTTGCACTTATAAGCATTGAGATTAAGGCAAATGGCAATGCAAAGAGAGTATGGGAGAACTTGATTAGTTCAAAAAAATCCTTCACCTTTTTCATAATTCAAAACTATAGGAATTACCTTTTTGAGATTCTTCGGCTGCGCCTCAGAATGACAAAAAAGGATGTCACTCTGAGCGTAGCGAAGAGTCTAATTTATAATATCTGAGCCATTACGCGTTCTACTACAAAATCCACCATGTCATCAATCGTCTTGGGATGAGTATAAAATCCAGGTGAGGCAGGTAAAATAACGCCTCCTGCTCGTGAGATTAATGCCATATTCTTTATCTGGATGTAATTCAGGGGTGTCTCTCTAATTACCAATATCAACTTCTTCCTCTCTTTTAAGAATACATCTGCGGCCCTTGTAATAAGGTCCTGGGAATAACCAGAGGCGATTCTGCCTAATGTCCCCATACTGCATGGGATTATCACAAATGTATCGTCTTTTTCAAGATTAGAACCACTTGCAAATATGGCATTGAGGTTATCCCATCGGTAATATTTTATATCCATGCTCTTAGTGTCACTAATCAACTTAGATGCATCAAACTTATCCGGGTCAAGTTTTATACCAAGTTCTTGTTCCAATACCATACATCCATTCTTTGATATGGTAAGATGGGTTTCTATGCCTTTGGATATAAGTATTTCCAGAAGCCTCTTTGCATATATCATCCCACTTGAACCTGTTATAGCGACAAATACCCTCATAATTTATTCCATAAAGCGTTTATCTTATCTATGACCTCTTGTGACATCTTTATATCAGGCGGCCATTCCCTCATATAACCTTCCTCTGGAAGTTTACGGGTGGCATCTATCCCGACTTTTGAGCCAATGAACGGTGAAGATGATGCATGGTCAAGTGCATCCACCGGCCCTTCTACAAAGATAGTGTCACGCTTAGGGTCTATATTATTTCCCACACGCCATGTTACCTCACTTAAATTCTGGACATGGACATCCTCATCTACTACTATGATTATCTTTGTGAACATCATCTGGCCCAATCCCCAGAGTCCCATCATAACCTTTTTTGCATGAGCAGGGTAACTTTTGCGTATAGATACTATAGCGATGTTATGGAATATGCCTTCTATAGGCAGATTAATATCTATTATCTCAGGGAACTGGAACTTTAAGATGGGCAGGAATATCCTCTCTGTTGCTTTGCCAAAGAAACAGTCTTCCATCGGGGGTTTACCAACTATAGTAGCAGGGTATATGGCATCTTTCCTGTGCGTTATACATGTCAGGTGGAATACAGGGTAGTCATCTTTCATGGAATAGTAGCCTGTATGGTCTCCAAAAGGACCTTCAGGTCTCTTCTCGCCAGGCTCAACATATCCCTCTAATACTATCTCCGAAGATGCAGGAACATGGAGAGGGATAGTCTCACACCTGACCATCTCTACCCCTTTTTTGCGCAAGAATCCTGCAAATAGCATCTCATCAAATTCAGCAGGGAGAGGTGCTGTGGCAGAATAGATAATCGCAGGGTCTCCCCCTAATGCTACGGCAACAGGCATTCTCATCTTTTGTTTGCAATACATCTTGTAATGTTCTGCCCCTACCTTATGTGTATGCCAGTGCATCCCTGTAGTATTGTGGTCAAATACCTGCATCCTGTACATCCCTACGTTCCTTGTGCCGGTCTCGGGGTTTTTTGTAAAGACCATGGGTAAGGTAATGAACCTCCCACCATCACCAGGCCAGCATTTTAAGACAGGTAGTATGCCAAGGTCAGGATTATCCTTAATGATTACTTCTTTACATATTCCATTGTTAACTTCCTTAGGTAAGAATGATGCAAATTTAACAAGTTTAGGCAGGAGTGATAATTTACCAATGAATGAAGAGGGTGCTTCTATCTTTATGATATCCCGGATTTCGTTTGCTATATCTTCTATAGTTTCCACTCCTAATGCCATACACATACGTTTCATCGTCCCAAAGGCATTGGTAATGACCGGCATCCTTGAGCCCTTTACCTTTTCAAAGAGTAGGGCAGGTCCGCAATTCTTATGGACCCTGTTCGTAATTTCGGTAATCTCTAACTCAGGATCTATAGTCTCTGTGATACGTTTCAGTTCACCTAATCTATCAAGTTTATCTATATATTCATGTAGGTTATCGTAAGGCATATTTTTTCCCAATAATCTTTGCTAATTTCATTATAAGTCGCCAACTCATTGAATCCCTGACAGTCTCTCTATAGGACTTGTTTCCTGATACGATATTGTAAATCCCGTCATATAATTGAAAGTCTGTATTTGCATAGGCTATTACAGGGTCTATCCAGCCGAATCTTGAGGCGAGCCTGCAGCAGGACCTTAAGATTCTCCCATAATAGCAGTCCTCTACAAGTGGCGCACATCTTTCATAGAATTCATTAAAATCCCTCTTAGATAATCCTTTACCCAAAATTATCTCAGCAGCCCATATACCTGTGGTTAATGCACTATTTATACCCTTGCCCTTATAGGGCCTAACCATGCCACTTGCATCTCCAATCAGTATCACGCGGTCACTATAGAAATTCTTAGCAAGTCCTGCCGGGAATACCCCATAGAATTGCTTTGATGTGCCAGATATAATAGGAATGAGATTGGTGAGTTCAGGGCTCTTTAAGAATATCTCCATATCCTTCTCAGTTACGTGTGAGCCTGCTACATTCATTGTGAGGCTGTCTTTCTTTGGAGTTATGGCGGCGAATTCTATCCTGCCCATCCTCTTTGGCAGAAAGGCATGTATAGTATTACTAAACCTGTGATTTATTACCTCCTCATCCATAGGCAATTCTATGAGAATAGACCTCATGAGGTCCGGCCGCTTATACGTCTTAAGTTTGTCTTCAAATAAATCAAGCATCCTTTCATTCAACCCAAATGCGCCTACCACTACATCACATCTCCTCGTTGCACCGGGTGAATGGAGCAATACCTCACGGGGGAGGATATTTATGTCTGTAACTTCTTCTTCTATCACTGTTACGCCATTATCCCTGGCCTTTTTAAACAGAAAGTCATCAAACCTATTCCTCTGGACAGAGAATGTGGGTTCTTCCTCCAATTCGCCCCTTGTCAGATGTATGTTCTCGTGTTCTCCGTGTAACACATAGTCTGTAATTATGCGGTGAACCATATCCTCCGGAATTTCTATGTTAAGTTGCTTCAGGATTTTCTTAAGAGGCGGGGAGAGCACACCTGCGCATGTCTTCTTTTCATTCTTTATGTAACGTTTCTCATAGAGCAGGACTTTTAGGTCTAAATTATTTCTTTCTGCGAGCATCTTTGCTGTTATGGCACAGCTGCACCCGGCAGGACCCCCGCCTATTATACCTATGCAAGGTTTTTTAGAGGTGAGTAAAAGGTGGGGACTTTGACCATAGCCCTTATATGGGCTAACCATAGCCCTCTTTCCCTTAAAACCTTTACGCAATACATGTTGCGTAACCATATCTTTCAGGATTTGCCATGTGAGGGTTATCTGCAGTAAAGGATTCAATGCAGCCTTCAATATATTCTTATAAGGGACACTGCCTGTGAGTATATTCCATATAATCCACCTTAAAGATTTGACTTGCTTGTTCGTATCAGCCCTGTTTGCCACTGTAATATGCGCACGTGTTACAAAGCCAAGAGAAGTGATGTATCTATCCATGGCGAATAAGAGCCTGCCATAGAAGTTATCGCGGATGATCTTTTCTTTACACCTCTTATAGTAGTAGTTTTTAAAACTCATTCCTGACCAGCCATGCTCAATTAGACTCTCTGCAGCAAAACGGGCTGTCCAGAATGCGGATTCAAGTGCATTCTTGTAATATCTTGACCAACTGGCATCCCCTATGATGACTAATCTATCTGTCCAGCCATTCTTACTCGGTGTTAGGCCTATCTTTGGATGGCAGTGGCAGTATCTCTCAGGCATTTCCCAATCATCTGGCATATCCTTCTTTACTAAAGGGTGACTCAAGAAAGCCCATACATCGGTCTTCTTCATATTCTTATTGCCAACTACTGTCACTGTGAGATGCTCTGATTTCGGGACTATTGCGGCAAACCTTATGCCTGGTATGCCGAGTGAATATACAAATATCATATCAGAAAAATGTCTCTTTATATAATCGGGCGGGAGGGCAATCTCCATCTGGCATGTATTGACTACCTTAGGTGGGACATAGCCAAATCCCATCTTCTTTATCTTTTCTAAGAATGGGGTATTCAATCCACATGCTACAACCACACCATCTGCAATAAAGGTCTTCTTATCTTTGTCTCTGCCATATTCTATCCGCACCCCATTCTCACTACCAGAAGGCAAGGTTATATCAGAGACAGGTTCCTGGATTAACTCTACCCCAAGCCCTTTCACATAATCTAACAGGAAATTGTCAAAACTCACATTATGGAGACAAGAGGAATAATCAGGGCCATTTCCTCTGAATACAGTAAGTATCTTTGCCTCTTTATTTTTATTATATAGAGATAGTTCTCCCATCATCGTCTTGAGTTTATATCCTTGAATCCTGCTTTGCACAATCTCGTCAGGAAATGATATGCCGATTTCATTCAGCCTGTCAGCAAGGTTCTCTGATATTACACCTGCGCACATGTTACAGCCTCTTGGACCTGTGGCAGTAAACCTCTTCCCATCAAATATAGTGAGATTGACTTTTATGCCTTTTTGTCCTGCCTTTTCCAGGAGGAATTTTGCGAATAATGTCCCTGCAGGGCCAGCGCCTATGACTGCTATACGGCTGCCATTGGTTAGAGGGATAGAATGACAGGCATGCCTAAATTTAAGGTTGTAGGGGCGACATTTATGGCGCCCGCTGGTTCGGGTTTGATAAATCAAACCCCTACAGTTGGGTCTGTGACAAAGGCGTGCTACTTTATTAAATAGCCATGCGTATCTCCAATAAGGATGTGATATCCCGGTCATATGAAACATCTTAGATGCCAGACCTAATACAGGATTACGGGTTTCGTAAGAATGGATGAAATTGGGATGAACTCTTGAAAATTCATGTAATTTGGTTCCCAACTCTACTTCTGATAACTCTTTTGAAAAATAGAATTTTGGCTCTATCAATTCATCTTGACTGTTTATAATACCCTCATCCATCGCTATCTTTGCCAATTTAGTATCAGGGTAAAGCCTCACCCCGGTAGTTACGTATGCAAGGTCAGGGATTTTAACGTATTTCTCTATAAATTCAAGAGTCTCTGAGACAGTATCCATATCTTCCCCGGGTCCACCTATAAGGAAACTCCATATAGCGGGTATTTTAAATCGCCTTGCAAGACAGGCATACCTTTCCAACTCCATAGTTCCAAAACCCTTGCCTAAATTGGACAACATCTTTTCTGAACCACTTTCAGGCGTAGAGATAAGCCACCTGAAATTTGCCTTTTTCATAAGTGAGAATAATTCCTCATCGCATCCTATTGGATTTAGTCCTGCTGCCCCAAGATTGACTTTGATATTCCTCCTTATGATTTCCTCGCATATACCCTTTGCATGGGAAGAGGGTAGGTTAAACACAGAATCTACAAATTCAAAATCCCTGAATTTAGATTTTTTAAGAGTTTCTTCAATCTCATCTACAACCAATTCCGGGGGCTTTAACCTGATATGATTTCCCTCTATCTTCGGGTAACTGCAGTAGATACATTCACATGTGCAACCACGCTTTGTCTGGACAGGTATTATCCCTCCAGAAGATACGTATCTTTGGACATCTACCCATTTCAAAATATCACAGTTTATGCGAAATCCATAATCTAACGGCCTAATTGGAGGATTGAATCTTATAGCGCCATTTTCACGAAAGGCGATGCCATTAATGTCAGAATAGCCCTTCTTCTCCATAATGCGTTCCAATACCATAGGTGTTGTCAATTCGCCATCCCCTATGACAGCAATGTCAGCCTCAAGATATTTGAGTATGCCCTCAGGCATGACATTTACTGCAGAACCTCCGATAATTATCGGAATGGATGGGGATTCTTTCTTGCAGCAGGCAATCACCTTGCGCACCTCAGGCATAGAATATCTCAAGTCCATGTAATCTCCATTATCTATATTCCGTATAGATATGCCTATCACGTCAGGCTTGAAATCCCTTACCGTCTTTAATATATCCGATTCCGAATCTTTTGAGAAACAAAGGTCAAGGATTTTCGTATTGAATCCACCTGCTGCAATAGAGGATGCTACATAAGACAGCCCAATAGGCATAGCAGGATAAGGATATACTTCTCTATTCGTATTTATAAGCAGAACCTTCATCTTCTCCATTTGTTATAATTATAACACTATTCCTTCCCCAAGTCAAAGACAAAAAATCCTTGACAATAGGTATTGGTTTTGGTATATTAAAATTAGTTTGGCTAACAAAAGATTAACGTTTGTTCACCAAATATCAGTCATTTTCATAATATCACTATGGATAATAGTATCCTGACCGAAAGTTGGCTTTATATAAAAAGTGTACCAGAAAGTTTTCGGCACCATATCTTAAAAAGATAAAGGAGTTCAGAAAGTGGCTGTTAAAAAAGATAGAATAACTCTTGATATTATTTCAAAGTATATTAAGATGTTGAAAAAAAACAAGGTGAAGTTTAGTGAGATTTATCTTTTTGGCTCTCATGTTAAGGGGACGTATAATCCTGATAGTGACATTGACTTAGCTATTGTTTTGGATAAGAAATATATGGACAGATTTAATGAAAGGTTAAAATTGATGAGATTACGTTGGGATGTAGATTTGCGGATTGAGCCACATCCTTTCTCAAAAAAGGACTTTGAAGATACAGACCCATTTGTAAAAGAAATCACTCTCACCGGCATAAAGATCGCATAAGACAATAAGCAGAACCTTCATCTTCTCCATTTGTTATAATTATAACACCATTCCTTCCCCAAGTCAAAGACAAAAAGACAAAAAAATGGGTCTTGACAAAAGAAAGTGGAGTGGTATAATTTATGGTAGAAAAAAGAGGTAGAGATGTCAGAACTTCAAACCGTCTCAAATAGCGTAATTTCTCGGATGCATGAGACCTCAAATATTGATGAACATCCTTCCCATATACACTCCATATCAAAAGTGAAAGTAAGTAAAGACAACTCAGGCAGGCTCACCGTTGCATTTTCTTATAACCCCTTACTAATTGAAAAAGTCAAAACCATAGAAGGCTACAACTGGCATCCTGATAAGAAACACGGGAGTTTCCCAAATGTAGATGGAACATTGGATAAGATTCTAAAAGTATTCCGACATTCATTTGCAACACATTTCTTAGAAGATGGTTATGACATCCGCACGATTCAGGAACTTCTGGGGCATAAGGATGTCAGTACGACTATGATCTACACCCATGTGCTGAGCAAGGGTGGTCACGGCGTGAGGAGCCCAATTGATGGTCCATGAATCGTCTTATACAGACTGCATAAGACGAGTCTCCGAAAACGGATGACGGAGGTAAGATGCGATGGTACAAGGGGTTGGAGCAAACGGCCGTCGGATGCTCCCCGGTTTAGGCAGAAAGGGACAGTCTGCCTCCACCGGTTTATACAGTCTGTCCAATACATGTTGGGCAAATCAGGAAAAGGAGAATTCATATGGCGAGCCTCGACCACGATAATTTGACTCCAGAACAGCAGTATACCGTATTCGGCTGTGGATGTCGTTGTTTGATACGGCTGGCGGCGATACACGGTAAAATTGTAACTTGGGAAGACTTGGAAAAACGGTTCTCGCATTTATTCCCACCCAAACGCTTCGGACTCACAAACACGGCGGAACAGATTGAAATTGCCAAAGGTCTTGGACTTTGCGACTCTGCTAATTCGTTCCGAGATTTAAGAGAAATTAAGTTAATCATAAAAGAGAAAACCCATAGGGGTATTTTGGTGCTTACTGATAGAGACAAGGACAATAACCCCTTATTTCATTGCCGATTACTCCTGAAATGTAACGAGGATAATGCTTTTTTGTATTCACCGTGTCAGTCAGGCAAAGATTATGATTTACCTCAATCATGGGTTGATTTAGAGAAAGAAATGGTTCACTTTCTCGTATTCGTATAATTTCTTTTTCGGTAAAACAAATAGGAGCACGTGAGTAAATGTCGAATTTTTGCCCAACAATGCGCTGCACCCGACCCGCCTCAGGCGGGCAGGTGAGCTTTACGTTAGGCTTTCAAAACCATTTTCTGAAAGAGGGGGAAATTTGTTATGAAAAACATTCATAAAGTTTTAGTGGTTTTCCAAGTATTGTTGATTTCCCTATTTGTTCAACAAGCCCAAGGGGAACCCTATCTGCACCGTGCCACAGGAATTGTGTTTCCTGATAAAATAGCTGGACTTGAAAACGTTGAAGTAACTGATTATGAAGCTAAGCATCCTGGATTGGGAATCGGAATATCCTACCGTAAGCCTGAAATTAAGGCAGACATCTACCTTTACAAGGGTGGTTTGTCCCATATTCCCGAGGGCATCAATTCAAGTCTTATCACCCAACACTTTGAACAGGTTGTTGGTGATATATATACCTATGAAAAGAAAGGCATGTATCATTCAGTAAAAAAACTGTCAGAGGGAGAAATTTCTTTAGGTAATCAACCAGCCCTTTCATCTTCCTTTTCCTATTTCCAAGCTGATATCGAACGAGTTTCATACATCTACTTGACAGGATACGATAAGCATTTTCTCAAAATCCGATTCACCTATTTTAAATCAGCAGAAACTAGTGGAAAACCATCATTGGCTAAATTCTTGGAAAAAATTGGAAAATTACTGGTCAACTTGAAAGATCAATAAAGCCTAACAATCGCATCCACACGGACGCAAATTCTACTGCGCTCCATTTGCGCCGGTGATGCGCGGCGTTAGATTCATGATAAAAAATACTTGCAAACCAAAGTGATTTTTGCTATAATCTTACCAGTAAGATAAAGGAGGTTCACAATGCAAAGCGTAGCAACGACAAAGATGTCATCAAAAGGGCAGGTTGTTATCCCGGAAACCATAAGAGAACAAATGAATCTCGAACCCGGTGCGCGGTTTGTTGTGATGGGAGAGAATGACGTTGTGATTCTAAAGTCTATAACTAAACCATCCATGGCGGAATTTGATAGCCTTATTCTCCGCGCACGTAGACAGGCAAAAGCTGCGGGAATGAAGAGATCTGATATCTCCGCAGCTATTGCAAGGGTTCGTGGTAAGAAATGAAGATCGTTCTTGACACAAATGTGTTTATATCGGGTATATTTTTTCATGGTATACCGTATGATATTCTAAATGCCTGGCGACATGGTCGTGTTCATCTTATTATTTCCCCTGATATACTTAATGAGTATCGTCGTGTTGCAACTCAATTGATGAAATCTTTCCCCGGCGTTGACCCCGAACCTTTCATCGATTTGTTGATGGTGAAGGCTTCGATGGTCGAATCGACATCTCTTCCTGAGCAGGTATGCACCGATACCGCTGACGAGATGTTTCTATCATGCGCATTAGCCAGCAGGACTAGGATTGTAGTCAGCGGCGATAAAGCGTTGTTGAAAACGTCTGGCTATCGGGGAATTATCGTTATTTCACCACGTGATTTCGTCAATAGGTATCTAAAAAGAGGAATCTAACAACAGGATCAACCCTGCTGGTATTTTGCTTCGCTCCATACCAGCAGGTTATCCTGATCGTTAGGCGTCTTAGTCACACCATGAAGATCACAAAACGAATAGCATTGCTTGTAGTAAGTATCCTCTTTCTGGGAGTCGCTGCCGGATATTTTATCGGAGTGCGTTCAGAGCGCGAGCGCATTCGTGGAGAGCGGAATCAAGAGGAATGGGTTCACGTGCTCACCCTTGCCAATTCGGCCCTGAACGCCGACTTGTATACCCGATTCCTCAAAGGTTTGCACAGCGGTCAGCAGGACTTGATGATGGATCGCCTGGAAACGCTTTTAGATTTTGCACTCATTGATCTTGCCCGTGAATACTCGCCTGCACGTGACAATAACGGAAATGCGGCGAAGGCGCTACAATTGGCGAAAGAATATCGAGCGGCACACCCGCATCGGAGCAAGTTGGATGATGTTGCCAAACAGGTCGACGCTGCACTCGCGATTACGCCGAAAGCGTCACCATGAAAAACGAGACGGCATCTCAGCCGCCGTCCGTTAGGTTAAAAATAAAATTATAAGGAAGTCCAAATGCTTGCAAAAAAATTCGCTTTGGGTTTTGGTATTGCGATTGTTTTCCCCATGATGATTCATTATGGCATAAGCACTTTTAGTCCTCAACCAAAATGGAAAGATTACCAAATAGAAAATTATTATGAAAAACACGAAAGGGCAACTCCTGAAGAACAAGAAAAATTAGAAGCTGAAAAGAACCGACTAGAAGAAGAGAGAGAAAAAGCTGAAAAACGGTTTCAAAAACACCTATTCTTTGTTGCTGCTCCTCTAGGCATAATTACTATTATTGTTGGTGCTTTTCTTTCAATTCAGGCAATAGGCACAGGTCTTATGTTTGGAGGTATCTTTAGTGTATGCGATGGTTATTTTAATTATTGGTATGAATTGGCAGATCCTTTAAAATTTGCATCTATGCTAGTAGCATTTGTTGTGCTTATTTTTGTTGGTTATAAAAAACTTGAAAAAAGGAAAACCTAACCAGTCAATCCAGCGGATTTTGTTCCTCGCCGAAATCGGCGCTCCACAAAACCGCTGATTTCTATGTTCGACATGAATGGGAATCACAGTAGAAGATAGGTGAAGATGAGAATGACATTTCCGTTTCTCATGTTTCTTCTGGCTTTGAGCTTATGTGCGGCAGATCAGCCCAAGGAGCAAATCCCAGATATTGATGCCATAAAGGAGTCAGGCAACTTGGGGAAGTGTTCTGTATCGGTTGGCAGTGTTTACTGCTGGCGAGACTGGCAGCCTGTTGTAGAGAAACCGGGTGCAGATGGGGGTTCCCCTCTCTACATCAATAGTAATCTTCAGATTGATAATTCAACTGGATTAACAGGAAGAATAAGTTGGGAATCTTATGTTCTTGACGTAGAAACACATGAGTTCCATTTGGTCGAACTGGTTGACAAGAAAGGCGCACCGAAATGGGATGGCCGGATTAGCGATTCCGAAGTGAAGAAATCTGAACTGATGACTCATGATGGTCCTTACCTCGCTGTAGGAAGGCAGGTCATACTGGTGTTTCGTCTGAAGGATCAAAGTGGACGGATTTTATGGCTGAAGTCTAAGAAAGTACAGATTAAACGAACAGATTGAGTCGAATACATGTTCCAAAAATGTTAATTTATGAAAGTTGGGTCAAGATTTTAACCTTATGAACCACAAAGAAAGTTTAAACATAGTAGTTTTTAGTGAAACCAGGCTATATTCAGTACTTGATCCACCCGATTCAATTAGGGCGCTATCTTTATATAAAGAAAAATCCAAATATTGCAAAACAAATGGATAAATCAGATAAGGAATAATGGTCAGGTGAGTTCTATCGTTAGGCAGAAAAAAATTGACAATTTTCACGATAAATGATATAATTTATTTATGATTACAGAAACTGACAAAAAGACTATACGGGAAATATCAGAAAAATATCAGGTAAGGCGAGTATTACTTTTTGGCTCAAGTTTGGATCCTTTAAGAGAAAGTCATGATATTGATATTGCTGTAGAAGGAATTCGTCCTGAGGATTTCTTCAAATATTACGGTGACTTACTACTCAAACTTCCCAAACCTGTTGATGTGATTGATTTATCAGGAACATCAAAATTTGTCAGATTGATTGAGCAAGAGGGTATTGTTCTCTATGGTTAACTACAAGATGCGTATTGAAGCTGAATATGAGGCTATGGAGAAAACCCTTTCTTTCCTTCCCAATCGGCCCTTATCTCAATTATCAGAATTAGAACTTGCAGGAGTAGCAACATTAATACATAACTTCTATAATGGTATTGAAAATATAATCAAACAAGTATTTCAGGTAAAATCACTTGAGATTCCAACTGGAGAGTCATGGCACCAAAATTTATTATTAGGAGCAGTGAATAAAAATATCATTTCTGCACAGTTAGCAGATAAACTAAAAGAATATCTTGCTTTTAGACATTTCTTTAGCCATGCTTATGCCGTTGATCTACAACCGCAGAGACTTGAGCCATTAATCTCAAATATTGCAAAAATATTTGAAGAATTCAAAGTAGAAATAAATAAAATTATTGTCTAACAAATCATTCCACTGGACTTTTTCGCTATGCGAAAAAGTCCAGTGAATTCCTATGTTAGGCGAAAAATTAGTTTTACAAACCTTGATTTTTGTGTTATACTTTTACTGGATATAAAAAAGAGAACCCCATGCCGATTATTAAATTTTTTTGTGTCAATAGTTTATATGTTATGGCGGAACAATCGCCGGTGCGAAACATCGCCACTGATTGTTGGCATTAGGCAAAAAGGCGCGCGAAAGGTCTTTCTACGGAATGAAAATAGTATATACAGGACTGAATCTGCCGGAAGGTAAGATTAAGTATAATGACGAGATCTTTGTGAGTCTTGCCGAGAAGTTTCAGCCGGCAAAGTTGTCGCCGTACTATTTCGAGTTTCTGCCAGACGACTACAAGTCGGCCGACGTCATTGCGATAGCGAATGAACATGTTCTGGATCTGCTCATTCTTGACATCGAGAAGATCGAAGGCCGGCTGTCGAGAACAGAGGATCCGTCCGAAAAGGGGGTTCTCAAGAAATGCCTGGCACAGCTTGAGGATCAGAATCCGATCTGTGATTTATCCCTGGACAATAGCGAGCGGGCTATCGTCAAGGCGCTCGGACCGTTGAGCTTCACGCCCACGTTGGTTTTCAAGGATACATCACCGAACGCAAATGTTGTGTGCCGTGACGTAATGGAGAAAGCAGGCATGATGTTTTTCTACACGGTAGGCAAGCAGGAGGTTCATGCATGGTTGGTTGAGAAAGACTCCGATGCCATAACGTGTGCCGGC
>Ga0082335_1001348_pt1 | contig 52942 bp, 61 predicted proteins | sample Subgrocontami58m_FD_72375 | JGI IMG/M metagenome (GOLD analysis project Ga0082335, IMG submission 72375) | Subsurface groundwater microbial communities from S. Glens Falls, New York, USA - GMW37 contaminated, 5.8 m (SPADES assembly) (version 2) ... | reverse complement strand
GCTCACGGCCCACGATCACTGCCTGCAGCAGCTGGCCCTCGAGTGGGGGGTCGTGCCGCTGCGGATTCCGCAGACGACCGACGTCGCCGAGCTCTGGGCGCTGTCGCTCGAGGCGGCGCGCAAGAGCGGTCTCGTCGAGCCGGGCGACCGCGTCGTGATCACGGCGGGCACCGCCGTCAACGTGCCCGGCTCCACCAACACGATCCGCGTCGACGTCGTCTGACGTCCCCGGTCGCGTCCGCTCCCGGACGGCGGGCCGAGAAGGCGCTCGTCTCGGGAAGGGGGCGCGCGGGCTTCGGCGAAGTGAGTGACCCGTGCCGAAGCGCAGACTCCGTACCGATGCCGGCCGGGCCGCCGCCGCGGCCGCCGCGCGACCGAAGCCGGCGCGCCGGCGGCGCTCCCGCCAATCCATGCTCACCGTGCTGCTGCGCTGGTGCCTGGTCGGGGCGCTCGTGTTCGTCGCCTTCCTCTACTACAAGCCGCTGACGACGCTCCTCGACACACGCGAACGGCTTGCCGAGCGGCGCGCCGAGGTGGCGGAGCTCCGGGACGAGCGGCAGCGGCTCGAGGCGCGGCTCGCGCGCTCGACGACGACGGACATGCTCGCCCGTGAGGCGCGCCGCGTCGGCTACGTCAGGCCCGGCGAGCGGCTCTTCATCGTCAAGGGCATCCCGGAGTGGCGCCGCCAGAGGCGGGCTACGATCGAGCGTGATGGATGACCGAGCGGTCGTAGCGCGCCAGCTTCGCCGCGCGCCGCGCGCGTTCCGCGGAGTGGCCGCGCGGTGTCCGTTCGGCGCTCCGGCCGTGACCGAAGAGGATCCCTACGACGAGCGCGGCGAGCCGTTCCCGACGACGTACTACCTCACTTGCCCGCATCTCGTCGCCGCCGTCTCGCGGCTCGAGGCCGCCGGCGGCGTGGAGCGCTTCGGCCGCCTTGCCGCCTCGGAGCCGGAGCTGCGGGAGAGCCTCGAGGGTGCGACCGCGCTGCAGCGGGCGCTGCGCGTCGAGCTGGCCGCCGGCAGGACGGGGGCCGACGGCGGCGCGTCGCTGGCGTTCGGAATCGGAGGCGCCCGCCGGCCGGAGAACCTCAAGTGCCTGCACGCGCACGCTGCCTTTGCGCTCGCGTGCCCCGGGTACCTCCTCGGCGAGCGCGTGCTCGCCGAGCTCCAGCCGCTCTGGCCGGAGCGCTGCTGCACGCTCGCGTGAGACGCGCGGGCGTCTCATCTAGCATCAGGCGTCGTGTCCGTGGACGTCTCCAGCGCCCGCCGCGAGTGGGAGGACGGCAACCGCCGCCTCGAGCTCGCCGCGCGCGACCCGTTGCGTGCCGCCCGCCTCCATCCCCAGGTGGACGCGCTCGTCGATGAGCTGCGGCGCCGGCTCGGCAGCACGTTCACGCTCGCCGAGCTCGCCCGCGCCTACGCGGGTGCCGAGAGCTGGGCGCGGGACATCGTCCGCGAGCGCGCGCCCGCTCCGGGCTGGCCCCGTACGCTGGCTCTCGTCGAAGACGCCGCCTTTCACCAGTACGCCCGCGGCGCCGTGGACTACGAGCCGTGAGCTCGCTTCAGAGCAGCCGGCAGTCTCGCCGCCGCCGCCGCCGCTTCCGGCCGCTCCGGCTCGTGCTCGCCCTCGCGCTCGCCGCCGCCGTGTTCGCCGGTGGGCTCTCGCTCGGGCGGGCTCTCGAGGAGGGGCCGAGCCCGCGCGGCACACGGACGCTCGTGCGGACGTTGAAGCCGCTACCCCTGGCACCCGTGAGCCCGGCGACCACGGTCACCGTCACGGTCACCGAGCCCGGCTAGCGACCGTTCCGGCAGGCAACGAACGTTGACCGGCCTCGATCACGATCTCCAGCAGTGGGTCGTCCACCACCGCGGCGAGCCGTTCGACACGCTCTTCGAGGCTCTTTCGCTCGCCGGCTCCTTCGGGATCGTCTGGCTCGCGATTGCCGCCGTGCTTGCAGTCCTCTGGCGCCGGCCCGTTCTGCTCGCCCACGTCGGAATCGCGGCCCTCGCCTCCGACATCGTCTCGAGACTCCTCAAGGAGTGGGTCGGCCGAGAGCGGCCGCCCCTCCGGTACCCGGAGCCCGAGCCGCTCGTGCACGTGCCGGACTCGGCCGCGTTCCCGTCGGGGCACGCGACGGTCGCGTTCGCGTGCGCGACCGTGCTCGCGCGGGCCGCGCCGCGGCTTGCTCTTCCTCTCTACGTTCTCGCCGCCCTCGTCGCGTGGTCGCGGGTCTACGTCGGCGTCCACTATCCGCTCGATGTCCTCGGCGGGGCGGCGCTCGGCGTCGGGCTGGTTACAGGTCTTCGCTGGCTTGCAGCAGCCCGGCAACGATCAGGGTGACGGCCGCGGCGAGGCTGATCCAGATCCCGACCCCGCGGCCGAAGAAGAAGAACTCGTCGGGAATCGAGATCGTGCGGATGAGGACGAACGTCGTCGCCAGCGAGCCGAGCCCGATCGTGAGCAGGCTCTCCGGCACGGTCGCGGGCAGCTCGATCCCCAGCTCACGCAGTGCCACGAGCGCGAGCACGGCGAGCCCGATGAAGAAGACGAGCTTGCCGAGCGTGCCCGTGTTCCAGCCGAGCACCGCGATCGAGATCCCGTCGCCGCTGCCGGTGTACCAACCTGTGAAGGCGGAGAGCGCCAGCACGAGGCCGGCGAGTGAGGTGAGCCGGTCGCCGAGCCCCCAGAGCGTCCCTCCGCCGCGCCCGAAGGACAGGCGGCGCTGCTCCGGCTCGGGGTCGAGCTCGAAGAAGTCGTCCGACAGAGGCTCTTGCGTGTCCACGACGTCAGTATCCCCGATCACGGCCGCCGAGGCGATCCGGAGCCGTTCGGGACTACACTTGCGCCGTGGCCCAGCCAGCCCGCACGCCCGCGCACGAGGACAGGCCCCCGGTCGACCCGATCGCGGTCGATCGCGCCTACCTCCTCCACCGGGCGCGCCGCCAGGCCCGCCTCGATCGCGTGCGCGCGAGCCGGCGGGCCGGCATGCGCTTCTGGCTCGTCCTCCTCGGCCTGCTCGTCGCCAGCATCGTGATCGGCTTCTCGATCTGGCACGAGATCGAGCGCCTGTTCGGGCTGTAGGGCGGCCCGTGACCGACGCCCGCTCCGCGCGCGCCCTCGCGGCGCTCGTCTTCGGCGCCGGCACGGGCTCGCTCGCGACCGAGATCGCGGCCTCACGGCTGCTCGCACCGTACTTCGGCTCCTCGACGATCATCTGGGCGAACCTGATCGGGATCGTGCTCGCGGCGCTCGCCACCGGCTACTGGCTGGGCGGCCGTCTGGCCGACCGCCGCCCCGAGCCCCGCCTGCTCGGAGCGATCGTCGTTGCCGCCGCGGTGTACGTGGCCGCCACGCCGTTCGTCGCGCACCCGTTCCTCGACCTCACCGTGAAGGAGCTCGACCAGGTGTCGGCGGGCGCCGCGATCGGATCGTTCTTCGCCGTCGTGCTGCTGTTCGCGCCGGCGGTCGTCCTGCTCGGCGCCGTCGCGCCCTTCGCAATCCGCCTCGCGCTCACCGACGTCGCAAGCGGGGGCGCCGTCGCCGGACGGTTCTACGCACTCTCCACTGCCGGCTCGCTGCTCGGCACCTTCGTGCCCGCCGTGGTTGCGATTCCGCTCGTCGGGACGCAGCGCACGCTGATCAGCACGGCCGTCCTGCTCGCGCTCTCCGGCTCGCTCCTGCTCGGCCGGAGGACGCTCGTCCTCGCCGTCGCGCTCGCCGCTCTCGCCGCGATCCCACCGGGCGCCGTAAAGGCCGAGGCCGGGTTGCTGCACCAGGAGGACTCGCGCTACCAGTTCGTCAGCGTCGTCGAGCGGGAGGACGGGCGCCGCCTCCTCTACCTCAACGAGGGAATCGCCGTGCACTCGCTCTGGCGGCCGGACTCGGTGCTCACCGGCGGCTACTGGGACACGTTCCTCGCGGTGCCGCCGCTGCTCGACCGGCCGCTGCGGCGGGTCGCGATCCTCGGCAACGCGGCCGGGACGACGGCGCGTGCGCTCGGCGTCTTCTACCCGGACGCCGTCGTGGACGGCGTGGAGCTCGACCCGGCCGTGAGCCGCGTCGGGCGCCGGTACTTCGGCATGGGCGAGAACCCGAACCTGCGCGTGCACGAGGCGGACGCCCGCCCGTTCCTGCGCCGCTCGGCGGAACGCTACGACCTGATCGTCGTGGACGCCTACCATCAGCCCTACGTGCCTTTCTATCTCGCGACGCGCGAGTTCTTCCGGCTCGTGCGCGAACGGCTGGCTCCCGGCGGGATCGTCGCGCTCAACGTCGCCACCGTCCCCGGCGACCGGCGCCTGCTCGGCGCGGTCGGCAGGACGCTCGCCTCGGAGCTCCCGCAGGTGCTGGCCTGGCCGGCGCTTCGGTTCAACACGATCCTGCTCGGCTTCGAACGGTCGCTCGCACCGGCGGAGCTTCGTCGGCGCCTGCGCGCCGGGCCGGCCGAGCTGTCGGAGCTGCGCGCGCTGCTCGCCCGCGACGCGGTGCCGGTGCGCCGGGCCGGGCGGCCGTGGACCGACGACCGCGCCCCGGTCGAGTGGGTGACCGACCGCATGATCGTGGCCTACGCCTCCGAGGGCGGGAAGCTCGAGGAGGACATCCTGCCGACGAGGCCGGGGTGATCGACCTCGCACGAAAGGACGGCCGCGTGCTGCGCATCGGCCACCGCGGTGCGGCGACGCTCGCTCCCGAGAACACGTTGCGCTCGTTTGCGACCGCGGTCGAGCTCGGGGTCGACCTGATCGAGTTCGACGTGCTCGACCTCCACGACGGCACGCTCGTCGTCGCCCACTCCGACGATTTGCGCGAGGTCAGCCACGGTGCCGAGGCCGGCAGCGTGCGCAGCCGTACGCTCGCAGAGCTGCGGCTGGTCGCTCCCGAGCTGCCGACCTTCGAGGAGGCGCTGGCGTTCTTCGTCGAGCAGGCGCCGGGCATCGGGCTGCACGTTGACCTCAAGGTGCACCGGCACGAGGAGGCCGTGGCCCTGGCGATCGTCCGCGCCGGGCTGGCCGAGCGCACCGTCGTCAGCACGTTCAGCGCGTCCAGCCTGCGCGCGGTCGCGCGCGCGGCGAGCGGCATCCGGATCGGCTTGACCTACCCCCACGATCGGCGTGGGCTCTCGAAGTTCCCGCCGCTCGCGCCGTTCGTCTACGGCGCGATCTTCGTCTGGCGGTCGCTGCTCCCACGGCGGGTCGGCGCCCTGCTCTCCCGGGGCTCCGCGACGGCGCTGATGCTGCACCACACCGTCGTCAGCGCAGCTGCGGTCGAGCGTGCTCACGCGCTCGGAGCCGCCGTGTGCACCTGGACGGTCGACGACGTCCGCACGCTCGCCCGGGTCGACGCCGCCGGCGTGGACGGCGTGATCTCCAACGATCCGCGGATCTTCGGATGAGAGCGCGTGGCTACACTCAACCCGTGAGACGAGGGGGTGCCGCCGCGCTCTTCTTAGCCTGCGCTGTCGCGGGTGTCCTTTCCGCGGTCATGCTGACCGCCGCTCCGGTCGGCGGTGCGGACACGGGGACGACGGGCACGGACACCGGCACGACGGCGACGCCGCCCCCGGAGACGACCGCCCCGCCCTCGACAACGCCCCGATCCCTCACGATCGCGTCCGGCGTCAGTGTCGGCGGCAGCCCCGTCGGCGGGCTGTCCGCTTCCGCCGCCGACGTCCAGCTGCGCAAGGCCTTCTCGCGCCCCCTGAGGCTCAGGCTCCCGCTGCGCACGATCCCCGTCAAGCCCCAGGAGCTGGGCGCGGCCGCCTACGTCGGCGACGCCGTCAAGCGCGCCCGCGCCGTACGTCCCGGAACGAGAGTGCCGCTCTCGGTGAAGGTGGACACGGCGAAGGTCGAGCGCTTCGTGGCGGCGCTCGCGCGCAAGGTGGATCTCGCGCCGGTGAACTCGCGCCTGTTCCTGCGCGAGCTCAAGCCCTTCGTGACGAAGGGAGCGCCAGGCCGGCGGCTCAAGCAGGTGCTTGCGACGCGCGCGATCGTCCTCGCCCTGCGGACGCACGACCGCGAGCCGGTGGAGCTGCGTTTCGACGAGCTCGAGGCGCAGGTGACACCGAAGGACATCGGGCAGGTGATCGTCATCCGGCGCGGCCAGAACCGCCTCTACTTCTACGACGGCATGCGCCTCGTCCGCGCCTTCAACGTCGCCACCGGCCAAGCCAGCTACCCGACGCCTCTCGGCCGGCACACCGTGGTCGTCAAGTGGCGCAACCCGTGGTGGTACCCGCCCAACTCCTCCTGGGCGAAGGGCGCGAAGCCCGTTCCGCCCGGCCCCGGCAACCCGCTCGGCACTCGCTGGATGGGGCTCTCGGCTCCCCTCGTCGGCATCCACGGCACGCCCAACGCCGCCTCGATCGGCTACTCCCAGTCGCACGGCTGCATCCGCATGCTCATTCCCGAGGCGGAATGGCTCTTCGAGCGGCTGGAGATCGGGACACCGGTGTACGTCGTGGCGCAGTGACCACGGCGCGGTTGCGGCTCGCGGGCCAGGTCCTCGCGGTGGCAGCCGTCGCGGCGTTGCTCGCGCTGCTCGTCTGGAAGCTGGTCAGGGGCTCCGACGGTGGGGCGGCGGCCGAGCTCGCGAGTGGCAGGTCGCCGGCTGCGCCGGCGTTCACGCTGCCGCGCCTCGACACCGGCGGTGAGCTGTCGCTCGCCTCGCTCGAAGGGAAGGTCGTCGTGCTCAACTTCTGGGCCTCGTGGTGCCTGCCCTGCAAGGAGGAGACGCCACGGCTGCAGAAGGCCTGGGAGCGCTGGCGCGGCGAGGGGGTGGTGGTCGTCGGCATCGACGCGCAGGACTTCCGGGTGGACGCGAAACGGTTCATGAAGCGCTTCGGCGTGACGTACCCCGTCGTCTACGACGGCAAGGGCTCGCTGCTCGGCCGCTACGGCGTCACGGGCTTCCCCGAGACGTTCTTCGTCAGCCGCGACGGCAAGCTCGTCGGTGAGCGTGTGCAGGGCGAGATCGGCGACGAGCAGCTCGAGCGCGGGATCGAGGGTGCGTTGTCCGCCTCGCCGTGAAGCTCCTCGTCGCTGCCCTAGTCGCGCTCGCCCTCGCGGCGCCGGCGCTCGCGGGTGGCGAGCGGCCGCGCGCCGTCGACCTCGAGGCCGAGCTCGTCTGCCCGACCTGCAAGTCGACGCTCGACCACTCCGACGCTCCGGTCGCGCGGCGGATGAAGGCGTACATCCGCGTCCGCATCGCCGCGGGGGCGAGCGCGGGGGAGATCAAGCAGGAGCTCGTCGAGCAGTTCGGCCCAGGCGTCCTCGCCGAGCCGCCGAAGCGGGGCTTCGACCTGCTCGCCTGGTGGCTGCCGCTCGGGGGAATCGCGCTCGCCGCGCTCGCCGTCGCCGCGCTCGCCTGGCGCTGGAGCCGCTCCCGCGGCCCCGACGCCGCCGCGGCCCCCCTCGACCCCGCGCTCGAGCGCCGCCTGGACGACGAGCTCGCCCGCTTCGAGCCGTGAGCGCAGCGCAGATCCCGGTCGCCTTCGGCGCAGGCTTCGTCTCGTTCCTCGCGCCGTGCGTGCTCCCGCTCGTGCCCGGCTACCTCTCCGCCATCTCGGCGGTCGAGGCCGACCGGCTGGGGGAGAAGGGCGCGGCCGTCCGAGTCGTCCGCGCGAGCATCCCCTTCGCGCTCGGCCTGACGTCGGTCTTCGTCCTCCTCGGTGCCGGCGCAGGCCTCGTCGGGTCGACGCTCACGTCGAACCAGTTCGTGCTCGAACAGGTCGCCGGCTTCGTCCTGATCGTCTTCGGGCTCGTGTTCATGGGCCTCCTGCCGTGGCCCGAACGCATGATCGGCGCCGGTCTCGTCACCGGCGCGCGCCGGCGTGGGTCGCGTTTTCTCCTGGGGGGCGCCTTCGCGATCTGCGCGGCACCCTGCGTCGGCCCCGTGCTCGGCTCGATCCTTGTGCTCGCGGGGGACGCCGGCACGGTTGCCCAGGGCGCGCTTCTGCTCGCGGTCTACGGGACGGGCCTCTCGGTGCCGTTCATCCTCGCCGGCGCGCTGTTCACGCCGGCGATGGGCGCGTTTCGCTGGCTGCGCGACCACTACACCGCGATCAGGGTGACGAGCGGGCTGACGCTCGTCGCGCTCGGCGCCCTCCTTTTCGCGGGCAGGTTCTGGTGGCTGCGCGCCTACCTCAACCGGGCGCTCGAATGGGCCGGCCTCGACGCTCTCCTCTAGATCCGCGGTGGCGGCAGCTCGAGCGACCCCGTCCTGACGAGACCGGCGGCGTGCTCGATCTGGCCGAGCACGTCGGCGACGGCGACGCCGCGGTGGGCCGGCTCGTAGGCCGACAGCCGCCGGGCCGCCTTGGCGAGCTGCCGCTCGCAGCCCGGGCGGTTGCCGCGGCCGGCCTGGTACCACGCGACGGCGATGTGGACGAGCCCCTGCAGGAAGTCGCGCTCCGGCCCGGGCGCCGCCCGCCATTCCTCCTCCAGGGCCTCGTGCGCCTCGAAGAACGCGCCGGTGCGGATCAGCTCCAGACCGCGCTCGAGAGTCATCTCGTGACTATGACCGACGGACCGGGGTGCTAGGGTTTCGCCGTGGCGACGATCCTGCTGGCGGGGGTCGACCTCTTCTTCCGAGCCAAGCTCGAGGCGCTCCTGCCGGGGCACCGGCTCGTGACGACGGACAGTGCCGACGCGCCCGACCTCGTGATCTGCGACATCGCCCGGATCGACCCGGACGAGGTAGTGGAGGCCTTCCCGGATGTCCCGATCCTCGGGTACACGAACCACACCGACAAGTCGGGGTTGCAGCGGGCGCACACCGCGGGCTTCGACCAGGTGATCGTCAAGTCGTCCCTCGTCGAGCGGGCCCCGGAGCTCGTGACCGAGCTGACCTCCTGACGCCACCGTCCGGGCTCCCTCGATAAGATCGCCGGCGTGACCTACATCATTGCCGAGCCCTGTATCGACATCAAAGACCGCTCGTGCGTGGATGTCTGCCCGGTGGACTGCATTCACGAGTACGGGCGGATTCTCGTGATCGATCCCGAGGAGTGCATCGACTGCGGCGCCTGTGAGCCCGAGTGCCCGGTCGAGGCGATCTTCCCCGAGGACGCGCTGCCCGACAAGTGGCAGGCGTTCGTGCCGATCAACTACGCGTTTCCCGATGCGGCAAAGATCGACACGCTCGTCGACGAGTACGCCGTCGAGCACAACGTTCAGAACCAGCCGCTCGAGTAGCCCGTCACGCGGGCTGCAGGTACGCGCACCTCCGCCGGTCTCCGGGCAGGGGCGACGGGCCGACCTTGCTGACCCGCAGCGTGCGCTCGCCCTCCTCGATCTCCTCGCCGACGGCCGGCGCCTGGCCCTCGCGCTCGATCAGCTCGTAGCCCGTCGGCGACCAGAGAAAGACGACGTACCCGGTCTCGCTCGGCACGATCTCAATGCTACCGCCCGGCCGCGTACGGTGGCAGCACGACGTGCACGGACGTGCCGCCGTCCTCGCCCTGATCGACCGAGAAGCGTCCGTTGAGCGTCGCCGCGCGCTCGGCGAGCGCCTCGAGGCCGCCCTTGCGGCGCTCCCGCTCGCCGTCGTCGGTGACGACCGTCTCGATTCCGCCCTTGTCGTCCTCGCGCACGACGACGGAGATGCGGGAGGTCGGCCCGCGGCGGACGGCCTGGCCCAGGGCGTCGCGGATGATCTGGTAGAGCCCGACTTGCTCCCCCTCGCCGAGCACGGTCGCCTGCTCGACATCCACGTCGATCTGCACCTGGTGCTCCATCCCGAGCTGGTTCGCAAGCTCCTGGACGGCGGCGGCGAACCCCTGGTCGCGCAGGACGACCGGCTCGATGTTGAACGAGAGGTCGCGCAGCGAGCGGATCGTGTCGCGGTGGCGGTCGAGGGCCGACCCGAGGATCTCCGCCGCGTCGCTCCCGCGCCCCCCCTCGATCGCGTGCATCGCGGCGTCGAGCATGAGAGCGATCCCGGAGAGGTTCTGGACCGGCCCGTCGTGGAGGAAGAGCGCGAGCCGGCGACGCTCATCGGCCTCGGCCGTGATGATCCGCTCGGAGAGGCGTGCGCGCTCGGCCTCGACCGCCTGGTGCCGCCGGCGCTCGCTGACGAGCAGCCAGAGCGCTCCGGCGCCCGCGAGCGCCACGAGCACGAGCACCGCGACGACCCCAGCCGGGCTCAATCGATGATCGCCTCGCGCAGCGCAATCGCGACCGCGTGCGTGCGCGTGTCGGCCTCGAGCTTCGCGAGGATGTGCCGGACGTGGCTCTTCACCGTCTCCTGGCTGATGAACAGGCGGCCGGCGACGTCGGCGTTCGACATCCCGTCGGCGAGCAGCTGGAGGATCTCGCGCTCGCGCCCGGTCAGCATGTCGCCCTGGTCCTTGCCCGGGAGGAAGGAGGGCATCAGCGCCGGGTCGATGAAGCCTTCGCCGTTTGCCACCTTCTCGATTGCCCGCAACAACGTGTCGTGAGGGGCCTCCTTGAGGATGTACCCCTTGGCGCCCGACTCGAGCCCGCGGGTCAGCAGGCTGCGCTCGCTGTAGGCGGTGAAGATGAGAACTGCGACGCTCGGCGCCTTGAGGGAGATCTCCTTCGTCGCTTCGAGCCCGTCCATGCCCGGCATGCGCACGTCCATGATCACGACGTCCGGGAGGCGGCGCTCCGCGAGTGAGACGGCGCTCGCGCCGTCCGAGGCCTCGCCGATGACACGGATGTGCGGTGCGCGGGAGAGCGAAAGGCGCAAACCCTCTCGGACGACCTCGTGGTCGTCCACGATCAGACAGGTGATCTCCGCAGGCACGCGCAGGATTCTATGCGCGGCACGACCGGGGCCGGGGCTGCCGGTCGCGGCCCTGGTGCTTGAATACCCCGATGGACGAGCTTGCAGGTGGGATCCGCCGTGTCACGACCCCCCTGCCGACCCGGCCCGGCCATGTGCACGCCTACCTGCTTCCGGGTGGGGACGGCTGGACGCTCGTGGACACCGGTCTCGGTCTCCCCGATGCGAAGGAGCGCTGGCAGGCGGAGCTCGCCGGGCTCGACGGCCCGGTGACCCGCATCGTCGTCACGCACTTCCATCCCGACCACGTGGGCGCCGCCCGCATCCTGGCCGAGCTGACCGGCGCCGAGGTCATCCAGGGGGAGGTGGACTATGCCCAGTGCCGTCTCGTATGGGGCAACCCGGAGTGGGCGCCCGAGCTTGCGACGTGGTTCGTCGAGCACGGCGTGCCGCCCGAGGTGACCGACGAGCTGCTCCAGCAGGGCTCCTTCTACGCGCAGTTCATCCAGTACCAGCCGGATCCGACGCTCGTGAACGAAGGCGACCGCGTGGACGGCTGGGACCTCATGGCCGCGCCCGGCCACGCCGACGGCCAGCTCGTGCTCTGGAAGGACGGCGTCCTGATCGCGGCCGACCACCTGCTCGGCCGCATCACCCCGACCGTCGGCCTCTGGCCGGAGAGCCGCCCCGACCCGCTCGGCGACTACCTCGACTCGCTGCGGAGGACGATCGAGCTCGCGCCGCTCGTCGCGCTGCCCGGTCACGGCGAGCCGATGACGGATCCCGTCGGCCGCGCACACGAGCTGATCGAGCACCACCGGTTGCGCCTCGACGAGAGCGAGGGGTACCTCGGAACCGAGCCGCGCCACGCGTACGACGTCTCGCTCGATCTCTTCGGAGCCGGCCTCAAGCCGTCCGCCCGCCGCTTTGCCGTCGCCGAGACGCTCTCCCACCTCGAGCGGCTCGTGTTTGAGGGGCGGGCAGCGCGCGGGGATGTCGTCGGGGTGGTCACCTATACTGCGCAGCGATAACCGCGTTGGACGACGACCTCCCGCCTAGTACGCACGCCCCGGAGAGCGGGGCGTGACGCTCTTTCTTGAACTGCTCGCCCTCGGCGGGCTCGTTCTGCTGAACGCCTTCTTCGTCAGCGCCGAGTACGGGCTCGTCACGGCACGACGGACGCGCCTGCAGGAGCTCGAGGAGCAGGGCGACCGGCGCGTCAAGGCCGTTCTCAAGATCACGGGCGACCCGCCGCGCTTCATCGCCGCGATGCAGCTCGGCGTCACGCTCACCTCGCTCGGCATCGGCGCCCTCGGCGAGCCCGTGCTCGCGAACGTCTTCGACGCGTGGCTTGCCGCAGTGCTCGCCGTGATCCTCGCGCTGCTGATCATCACATTCCTCCACGTCGTCGTCGGCGAGCTCGTGCCGAAGGGGCTCGCGCTCACCTACTCGGAGCGGACCGCGCTCGCCGTCGCCACCCCCGTGCGCGGCTTCTTCGTCCTGTTCATGCCGCTCGTCTGGATGCTGCAGCGCTCGACCGAGCTGGTTCTCCGCGCGATCGGTGTCGATGCCTACGCGAAGGAGGCGCTCGCGCACTCGGAGGCCGAGCTGCGGATGCTCCTCGCCGAGGCGGGCGAGATCGAGCACGACGAGCGGGAGATGCTCTACAAGGTCTTCGACTTCGCGGACAAGGAGGCGTCAGAGGTCATGGTGCCACGGCCCGAGGTCGTGGCGATCTCCGTGGAGATGCCGCCCGAGGACGTGCTGGCCGCGGTGATCGACTCGCCGTACACGCGCTACCCGGTCTACCGCGAGTCGGTGGACGACATCGTCGGCGTCCTGCACGTACGGGATCTCTTCTCCGAGATGCACGACCACGGCCCGGCGGCCGTCGAGCTGCAGCGGATCCTGCGCCCCGCGTACATCGTTCCCGAGACGAAGGATCTGGCGGCGCTCCTCAACGAGTTCCGGAAGCGGAACCAGCATATGGCGGTCGTCGTGGACGAGTACGGCGCGATGCAGGGCATCGTCACGCTCGAGGATCTGCTCGAGGAGATCGTCGGGGAGATCGAGGACGAGTTCGACCTGCCCGACGAGTCGGTCGAGAAGGTCGACGAGCGGCGCATCCGGATCGACGGCACGTTCCCGATCGACGACTTCAACGAGCAGTTCAAGACGGCTCTGCCCATCGAGGACTTCCACACGATGGCGGGCTACGTCTTCGGCCAGCTCGGCGAGGCCGCCGAGGCCGGCGACGAGGTCGTCTGGAACGGTCTTCGCTTCACGGTCGTCGAGGTGGAGGGCTCGCGGATCGAGCGCCTCGAGATCGAGTTCCTCCCGTCCGACGACGCGGAGACGCCGGCCGGCGACGACGGCGGCCCTGAGAGTGGGCGCTAGCGTCGCGTCCGGCTGAGCAGCTCCCCAGCCGGGACGCCGCGGATCGAGGCGTCGAGCAGCTCGACCGGGTGCAGCGCGGGGAGCGGCCCGTGGGCCCGCCGCAGAGCCGCTGCGACCTGGACGAGACAGCCGGGGTTCGCGCTCGCGTAGCACTCCGCCTCCGTCGCGAGCACGTGGGCCGCCTTGCGGTCGCCGAGCGCGCGGGCGGCCTCCGCCTGGACGACGTTGTAGGTGCCCGCGCTGCCACAGCAGACGTCCTGCTCGGCGGGCTCGACCACGGTCAGCCCGGGTATCCGTTCGAGTAGCGGCCGCCACACTGCAGGCAGGCTCTGCGCGTGCCGCAGGTGGCAGGAGTCCTGGTAGGCGACGGTCAGCTCCAGTGGGTGTAGCTCGGCCCGCGGCGGCAGCGAAGCGAGCAGCTCGGCCACGTCTTTCACCTCCGGGCCGCCGTCGCCCGCGTCCTTCAGGTGCGAGCCGCAGCCGGACGCGTTGACCGCGATCGTCTGAACCCCGGCGAGGGACTCGTGCAGGCGGCGTGTGAACGCGCGCGACTCCTCGATTCGTCCTGCGTGCGCCGAGAGCGCGCCGCAGCAACCCTGTCGCGGTGCGGCGACCTCGAGCCCTTCGGCGGCGAGCACGCGCGCCGTGGCCGCGTTGACGTCACCGAAGGCCGCCTGCTGCACGCACCCGAGCAGCATGCCGACGCGCCCCCGCAGCTCCCCCTCGGCTGGAGTCACGACCGGAGCGCGCTCGGCCGAGCGCCACGGCGGCGCGATCTCGACCATCGGCCGCAACCGTCCCGGCAAGGGCAGCCGTCGCCCGATCGGCGCGACCGCAAGCGCGACCCGCATTCGGCGCGGGTAGGGCAGCACTGAGAAGAGCAGCGCGCGCTGCAGCCGCTCGGCGGCGCTGCGCCCGAACTCCCGCTCGACGGTCGCACGCGTCGTCTCGAGCAGGCGGTCGTACTGCACGCCGGAGGGGCACGCGGTCGTGCAGGCCATGCAGCCGAGGCAGCGGTCGAAGTGCTCGACGACGGTGCGGTTCAGCTCGACGGTGCCGTCGAGTCGCGCCTGCATCAGGTGGATGCGGCCGCGCGGCGAGTCCATCTCCTCGTTCCAGAGGATGTATGTCGGGCAGGTCGGCAGGCAGAAGCCGCAGTGGACGCACTCGTCTGCGAGCTCGCGGATCACAGCGCGAGCACTCCGAGCGGGTCGAACGCGGCGCGGACGCGCTCGTTCAGCGCCCGTACTGCCTCGGACGGGGCAGGCGAGGCGTCGTGGGGCACGTACGCGACACCCGCCGCGGCGCGGACGACCGCCTCGTCCAGATCTGCCAGCGCCTCACCCAGCCTCCCCGGCTCGAAGACGACGCGACCCTCTGCCGCCGCCTGCCGCTCGCGCGCCTCGACCCAGACCTCCTCGCCCGCCTCCTCGCCGCCGGCGAGCGCGCGGGCGGCGTCGAGCTGAGCGGCGACCGCCGCCTCGGAGCCCTCGAACAGGACTGCCAGCCGGCCCGGGTGGAGGACATCCACGGCGCTCGGCTCGAGCTGTGCACGGCGCAGGGCCGCCCAGGCGCCGGCGGGGTCGTCCGAGCCGACGACGAGCGTGCGCGCGGCGGCCGGGGCCGGGTGCAGCCGCAGGCTGACCCGTCCGATCAGCGCCAGCGTGCCCCGCGAGCCGCAGAGGAGCTTGCCGAGGTCGTAGCCGGCGACGTTCTTCACGACCTTGCCCCCGGCGTTCGCAATCGTGCCGTCGGCGAGCACGACGGTGACGCCGAGCACGAGGTCGCGCATCGTGCCGTAGCGGTGGCGGCGAGGGCCGGAGAAGTCGGCGGCGATGCACGCACCGATCGTCGGGTCGCCGGGCGGGTCGAGCGACAGCCGCTGGCCGGCGCTCGCGAGGCGCGCGTTGAGCGAGGAGAGGCGGATACCCGCCTCGACCGTCGCTGTCAGGTCGCCGGCCTCGTGCTCGAGCACGCGGTCGAGGCCGTCCAGCGTCAGGTCCTCGCCGATGCGCACGCGCCGCCCGCGGGGGCCTGCAGCTGCGAGCAGGGCAGACGCCTCCGCCAGGCTAGAGACGCTCTGCAAGCCCGAGCCTCTCGAGCGGGTGGGCGCGGTAGGGCCCGGGCACTTCGCCGCAGAGCCGAGGCGTGGGCAGCACCTTGCCCGGGTTGGCCAGGCCGTCCGGGTCGAACGCGCCGCGCAGGCGCTGGAACGTCGCGAGGTCGTGCTCGCCGAACATCTGCGGCATCTGGCAGGCCTTGTCCAGCCCGACCCCGTGCTCGCCGGTGAGCGAGCCGCCCGCGTCCATGCACGCCGCCAGGATCGCCTCCGCGAGCAGCTTCGCCTGCTCCGCCTCACCTTTGCGGGAGTCGTAGAGCACGAGTGGATGCAGGTTGCCGTCACCCGCGTGGAAGACGTTTCCGACACGGAGGCCGTATTCGCGTTCCAGCTCGGCGATCCGCCGCAGCACCGCCGGCAGCTTCGTCCGCGGCACGACGCCGTCCTGGACGTAGTAGTCGTTTGCGATCCTGCCCATCGCCGCGAACGCCGACTTGCGGCCCTTCCAGAGCAGCGCCCGCTCGGCGTCGTCGGCCGCCACGCGCACCTCGAAGGCGCCGCACTCACGGCAGATCCGCTCCACCTCGCCCATGTCGTCGGCGACCTGGACGCCGACGCCGTCGAGCTCGACGATCAGCACCGCGAGCGCCCCCTCCGGGTAGCCGGGGCTGACCGCGGCTTCGGCGGCCTGGATCGTCAGCTCATCCATCATCTCGATCGCCGCGGGGAGGATCCCGGCCGCGATCACGCCCGAGACCGCCGCGCCCGCGGCGTCGGTGGAGCGGAAGCCGGCGAGCAGCGTCTGCACGACCTCGGGCTTGCGCAGGATCCGCAGCGTGACGCCGACCGCGATGCCGAGCGTCCCTTCGGAGCCGACGATCGCGCCGAGCAGGTCGTAGCCCTCCTGGTTGAGCGCCTTCCCGCCGAGCGTGACGAGCTCGCCGTCGGGGAGCACAACGTCGAGACCGGTGACGTGGTTGGCGGTGAAGCCGTTCTTCAGGCAGTGCGCCCCGCCGGAGTTCTCCGCGACGTTGCCACCGATCGTGCAGACCTGCTGACTCGAGGGATCCGGGGCGTAGAAGTACCCGTCCGCCTCGACCGCGCGGGTCACGTCGAGGTTCGTCACGCCGGGCTCGACGACGATCCGCTCGCTCGCGAGGTCGACCTCGAGAATCCGGTTCATGCGCGCGAGCGAGATCACGATCCCACCCGCGACCGGTGTGGCGCCGCCGGAGAGCCCGGTGCCGGCGCCGCGGGCGACGAAGGGGATCCCCTCTCGCGCGCAGACACGCACCACCACCTGCACGTCCGCCGCGGAGCCGGGGAGGGCGACGAGCGACGGCAGCGCGCGGTGTCTCGTGAGCCCGTCGCACTCGTAGACCTTCAGCTGTTCGGGCTCGGAGATCACGTGCGCGGCGCCGAGGGTCGAGCGCAGCTCCGCCGCCACGTGGGCCGGGAGGCTCATGGAGCAACTCTAATCCGCCCATCCCGTTAGGGTTGCGCGCATGTTGCCGATCGAGCGGCCCGGGAAGATCGTCTGCGTCGGGCTCAACTACCGCGACCACGCCGAGGAGCAGGGCGCCGAGCTGCCGCAGGCGCCGCTCCTCTTCGCCAAGTGGCCGAACGCGCTGATCGGCCCCGGCGAGGCGATCGTGATCCCCCGGCTCGTCCAGCAGGCCGACTACGAGGCCGAGTTGGGCGTGGTGATCGGCGCCACCGTCCGGAACGTCTCGAAGGAGAACGCGTTCGAGGCCGTCCGCGGCTACGTCTGCACCAACGACGTCAGCGCGCGCGACCTCCAGTACGCCGATAGGCAATGGACGCGTGGCAAGTCGCCGGACACGTTCTGCCCGGTCGGGCCGCTCGTGCCCGCGGCGGAGGTTCCCGATCCGCACAACCTGCGCATCCGGGCGATCGTCAGCGGCGAGGTGCTGCAGGACTCGACCACCGCCAACCTCATCTTCGGCGTCGACGAGATCATCGCGTACATCGCCCAGACGATCACGCTCGAGCCCGGCGACCTGATCCTCACCGGAACCCCCGCCGGCGTCGGCGTGTTCCGCACGCCGAAGCGGCTGCTGCGCGACGGCGACGTCGTGACGATCGAGATCGAGGGGCTCGGCGAGCTGACGAACCCCGTACGCGCAGACTAGCGCCGTGGGGAAGGGGCGCGCCGGAGCCCTTGCAGCACTGTTCTTGGCTGCGCTGGCCTTGCGGCCGCAGATCGTCGGCCTCGGCCCGTTGATCCCGTTGATCCAGGACGACCTCGACACCGCGCACGCCGTCGTCGGTCTCCTCGGCACGATCCCGGTGCTCTGCATGGGGCTGTTCGCCCCGCCCGCGGCGCTCCTGCTCAAGCGGGTCGGGTCACGTGCGGCGATCGGCGGCTGCCTCTTCCTGATCGCCTCGTTCGGGCTCCTGCGTGTCGCCTCTCCGCAGGTCGCCCTGGTCGTCGTGTTCACGTTCCCGATCGGGGTCGGGATGGGATTCGCGGGGGCGCTGATGCCGGTCTTCGTCAAGGAGCACTTCCCCGACCGTCCTGCGTTCGCGACCGGTGTCTACACGACGGGGATCCAGTTCGGCTCGGCTCTCTCCTCCGGGCTCGCCGTGCCGGTCGCGCACGCCGCCGGCGGGTGGCGCGGCTCGCTCGCGGCGTTCTCCGCCGTGACGGGCGGTCTCTTCCTCGCCTGGCTCGTGCTCACGCGATGGGAGCCGCCGCACGCGCGCGTCGAGGCGCGGGTGCCGCGACTGCCCCTGCGCAGCGGCATGGCGTGGCTCCTTGTCGTGCTCTTCGGATCGATGGGGCTGACGTTCTACGGTCTCAACGCCTGGCTGGCGGACTCGTTCGTCGAGCGCGGCTGGAGCGAGGCGAGCGCGGGTGGCCTGATCGCCGTGCTCAACTTCGCGACGCTCCCGTCCTCGCTGCTCGTGCCGTGGCTCGCGGACAGGCACGGGTCGCGCCGCCGGCTCATGGTGGGGCTCGGGGTGATGCTCGTCACCGGAGTCGCCGGACTCGTGCTCGTCCCCGGGGCTGCCTATGCGTGGATCACGCTCGTCGGCCTCGCCAACGGCGCGATGTTCCCGATGGTGCTGACGCTGCCGCTCGACATCTCGCACCGGCCGGACCGTGTCGGCTCGATCGTCGGGATGATGCTCGGCGTCGGCTACCTGATCGCCGCGGCGAGCCCCTTCACGCTCGGCGTCGTCCGCGACGCGACCGGAAGCTTCACCGGCGCCATGTGGGCGCTCGTCGGGTTTGCCGTCGTCTGGCTGCTCGCCACCTTGCCACTGTCGCGCGGGCGGCTCCAGCGCGCCCGAGCGTAGGGACTAGGCCCAAAAGTCCTCGAATGCGGCCGGGTCGCTCGGCAGCGCGAGGACGCTGGTCACCTTGCCCTCGCGGATGGTAAAGAGCAGAACCTGGTCGATGTCGATCCGGCGGCCGTGCCGCTCACCGCTCGCCCGGTAGAGCGCGGCGGCCCGCTCGTCGCTCGCGAGCACGTCGATCAGCTCCGAGGCATACGACCCGCCCGTCTCCTTCGGAAGCATCCCGAGGAAGCCGAAGATCTCCTCGCGCCCGCGATAGACCCCCGACATCACGCCGCGGCCGGGGACGGTCCAGACGGCGTCCTCGGCGAAGATCTCGCGCAGGGCGAAGCCCTCGTTGCGCGCGAACGCCTCGAACATGCCGCGGACGAGCGACGCGTTGGAGTGCTCAGCGGCCATGCGCTCCCTTGGGCAGGCCGCGCTCCCAGCGCTCGAGCAGCGGCTCGAGCACGTGCTGCTGGTCGGCGGAGAGGCCGGACAGCCTGAGCAGCCGGCGCACCTCGCGCGGGTCGTCGTTCGCGACCGCGGCCTCGAGGTGCTCCCGCGTGTCGGTCGGCTCGCGCAGCTGCCGCCGCAGCCAGCGCAGGAGGGAGACGGTGGCCTGGTCGGTCATCGCGACAAGGCTAGCGCCCGCAGACGCTCGACCGTATCGTGCACGCCCTCGGCAAGCGGTGTCAGGCGCAACGTGCCCACGGCCGCCTCGAGGCCGCCCGACTCGAGCTCTGCCGGGAACGGGAGCTGAGTGTCCACGAACGTGATCATCCCTGCAACCTCGGGCGCCGAGGCCTCGATCGCGGACACGACCTCGCTCATGTGCGCCCGCGCCCCGGGGAAGTTGAAGACGCCCGCATCGCCATACTCCGCCCGGCTCGCCGCCGCGAACGCCGATCCGACGTCGCGCGCGTAGTCGTACTGCGCCCGCCCACCGTAGGCGATCTCGTAGCCCTCGCCGCGGGCCGCCGCGGCCATCGCCAGCGTCGGCCCGGCGGTCATGCCCTGGTCGCGCCCCGGCCCGTAGACGACGTAGGGCCGGATCCCGATCGAGGGCACGCCGTCCTCGGCGAAGTAGACGCGCGCCGTCCCCTCGTTCGCCGCCTTGTAGACGCCGTAGTGCGTCCCGGGCCGCCGGCCGCCGCTCTCCGGCGCGGGTGACGGGTCGCTCGGCCCGTACACCGCGGTCGAGGTGGCGTACGCGACGAGTGGGATCCGCCCGGCGCGCCGCTTCACGGCCTCGAAGACGTTGACCGTGCCGACGACGTTGACCCGGGCGCCGAGTACCGGGTCGGCTCTGCAGAACGGCACCTGCAGCGCGGCGAGGTGGACGACACGGCCGATCTCGTGCTCGTCGAGGGCCCGCTCGAGCACCGCGAGGTCGGCGATGTCCCCCTGCACGAGCTTGACCCGCGCGAGCTCGCCGGGCGCGAGGACGAGCTCGAGCCGGGAGCGGTTCTCGCCCAGGTCGAAGGCCACCACGGGCGCCCCCTCGTCCAGCAGGGCCTTCACGGTCCAGGCGCCGATGCAGCCGAGCGCTCCGGTGACGAGCGCCGACTCAGGCAAGCGGCGCGTCCTGATACACGGTTACGGTCTCGGTGTAGAACTCGAGTGCGGCGCGGCCCTGCTCGTGGGGGCCGAAGCCTGAGCCCTTGATCCCGCCGAAGGGGACGTGGACGTCCGCGCCGGCGGTCTGCGAGTTGACGTGGAGGATGCCGGCCTGCAGCTCGCCCGCGAAGCGGTGGGCGGCGCGCAGGTCGCGCGTGAAGATCGCGGCCGAGAGCCCGAACTCGACCGCGTTCGCCCGGGCGAGCGCCTCTTCGAGGTCGCCGAACCGGTAGAGCGAGGCGACCGGCCCGAACACCTCCTCACAGCTGAGCAGGCACGCGTCCCCGACGTCCTCGAACACGGTCGGGGCGATCAGGTACGCCACGCCGTGGCTGCGGCCGCCTCCCGCGAGCACGGTGCCGCCCTGCGAGCGGCCGGTCTCGATCGCGGCCAGGATCTCCTCCAGCGCGCTCTCGTTGATCACCGGCCCGACCTCGGTCTCCGGGTCGGACGGGTCGCCGACCTTGCCGCGCTCGACGCGGTCGAGAAAGCGGGTCCGGAAGTCGTCGTAGACGGCGTCCTGGACGAGAATGCGCCTCGTCGCCGTGCACTTCTGACCGGCCGACCAGAACGCGCCCGCGTACGCGGCTTCGACCGCGCGGTCGAGCTCGGCGTCCGCCATCACGATCAGCGGGTTGTGGCCGCCCAGCTCGAGCTGGACACGCGCGCCCCTCGCGGTCGCCTGGTCGCGCACCGAGTGGCCCACGGCGACCGAGCCGGTGAACGAGAGCGCGCGCACGCGCGGGTCGGAGACGAGCGCCGCGCCCGCCCTGGAGCCGGCTCCTGTCAGCACGTTGAAGACGCCCGCCGGCAGCCCCGCCTCGGCGAACGCCTCGGCGAGGTGGAGGCCCGTGCGGGGCGCCTCGTAGCCGACCTTCATCACGACGGTGTTGCCGTAGACGAGCGCCGGTGCGGCCTTCCAGGCCGGGATCGCCGCCGGGAAGTTCCAGGGGGTGATCAGCCCGACGACGCCGAGCGGGCGCCGCAGCGTGAACAGCCGCTGGCCTTCGACGGACGGCTCGTACATCTCTCCGACGGGGCGGTACGCCTCGCCTGCGAAGTAGCGGAGGATCGCTGCGGTGCGCCCGGACTCCATGCGCGCCTCGCGCAGCGGCTTGCCCATCTCGGCCGTCATGTCCTGCGCCATCTGCTCGCTGCGCGCCTCGAGCGCGGCGGCCGCCTTGGCGAAGACGGCGGCGCGCGCCGGCGCGGGCGTGGCCGCCCAGGCGGGCGCGGCGGCGGCGGCGGCCTCCACGGCAGCGCTCGCGTCCTCGGCGCCGGACGACGCGTAGACACCCGTCACCTCGGATGGCCGCCAGGGGCTGTGCTTCTCGTACGTCTCGCCGGAGGCGGCGGGGCGCCACTCGCCGCCGACGTAGTTGGCCGATGGTTTCATAGCGCTGCTCCGTCCCTTCGGGTCAGCTCGTACGCGGCGTCCGCGAGCGCGGGAACGCCGGTGTCGAGCGTGGAGTAGTAGGCATCGTCGGTCGTGCCGGCGAGCCAGCGCCGGTAGTTGCCCTCGAGGAAGATCGCGGCCTTCCAGAACGCGAGCGCCTGATACCAGTGAACCCGCGCCATCGCGCGGCCGGTTAGCTCCTCGTAGCGGGCGACGAGGTCGTCGGGCGTCGGGAAGCCCGGCGCGCTCGTTACGGGAGAGAGGTCGAGCGTCGTGCCGGTCTTCGCCCACGTCGCGGTCAGGTAGCCGACGTCGGCGAGCGGGTCGCCGATCGTCGAGAGCTCCCAGTCGAAGACGGCGACGATCCGCGCGGGCGGCTCTTGAGCAAGCATCGCGTTGCCGAGCCGGTAGTCGCCGTGGACGATGGTCGAGGTGGGGGACTCCGGCACGGTCGTGGCCAGCCGGACGCTCACCTCGTCGAGCCGTGGCAGCTCGCGCGTCTTCGTCAGCTCCCAGAGGCCCCTGAAGCGCATGAGCTGGCGCTCGAGGTAGCCGGTCGGACGGCCGAAGCCCTCCAGTCCGACGGCCTGCCAGTCCACCGCATGCAGCGCGGCGAGGGTCTGGATCAGGCTCTCGGCAATCCGCCCGCGCTCCTCTGGCAGGTCGAGCGCCGGCGGCACCGTGCGGGTGACGACGTCGCCCTCGACGAAGTCCATGAGGTAGAACGGGACGCCGAGGGGAGCATCATCCGCGTGGACGTACAGGACGCGCGGCACCGGCACAGCCGTCTGCTCGAGCGCGCGCAGCAGGCGCGCCTCGCGGATCACATCGTGCGCCGAGGGAGGCAGCGGCGGCCGCGGCGGGCGGCGCAGGACGTACGCCTCGCCGCCGCGGCGGAGGAGGAAGGTGACGTTGGAGTGCCCCTCGCCGATCCGTTCCGCCTCGATCGGCCCCGAGCCCAGCCCGGCCGTGTCGAGAATCGCCTCGAGCGGGCGGAGCACGAGCAGCGGCGGCAGGTCGAGGCCGGCGGCCTGCTCGAAGGTTTCCACGATGTCGCTCACGCCCGCGATTCTGACTGGACCCTAAGCTTCGGGTGTGATTCTCACCATCCCTGACCTCGAGGTCGCAGGCATCGAAACGCGGCACGCCGCGTGAAGGAGATCCTGCCCGAGGTGGAGCGCTGGCGCGAGGCCGGCGAGCAGGTCGTCGTAGCCACGGTCGTCGCCACGCGCCGCTCGGCGCCGCGGCCCGTCGGGACGAGCCTTGCCGTCTCCGAGTCCGGGAAGATGTGCGGCTCGGTCTCCGGCGGCTGCGTCGAGAGCGACGTCTACGAGAATGCGCAGGAGGTGCTCGCGACCGGGAAGCCGAAGCTCGTCTCCTACGGGTTCTCCGACGACGAGGCGTGGGCCGTCGGGCTCCCGTGCGGCGGCGAGATCGACGTCTTCCTGGAGCGGGTCGAGTGATCGGGCGGCTCGCGCAGCTCGCCGCCTCGGGCGGCCGCGGGGTTCTCTTCACGGTGATCGAGGGGGAGCCGCTGGGGGCGAAGCTGCTGGTGCTCGAGGGCGGCGAGACCGTCGGTGACGGCCCCGCTGCGCTGGCGGGGCACGCCGACGAGGTGATCCGGCGCGGCCGCAACCGGCAGCTCGAGGTAGACGGGATGAAGGTCTTCGCCGAGTGGTACGGACCACCGCCGCGCCTGCTCGTCTACGGCGCGGTGGACACCGCCGAGGCGCTCTGCCGCGCCGCGAAGCTGCTCGGCTGGCACACGATCGTCGCCGACGCGCGCGCCAAGTTCGCGACGCGCGAGCGGATGCCGTCCTGCGATGACCTGATCGTGGCCTGGCCGGAGGAGGCGTTCGCGCAGGTGCAGCCGGACCACTCGACGGCGATCGTCGTCCTCACCCACGACGACAAGTTCGACGAGCCCGCACTGCTCGGCGCGCTGGAGACGGAGGCGTTCTACATCGGCGCGCTCGGCTCGCGCCGGAACCAGGAGCGCCGCCGCGAGCGGCTGCTCGAAGCGGGCGCGAGCGAGGCCGAGCTCGGCCGTATCGTCGGCCCGTGCGGCCTCGACATCGGCGCGGACACGCAGGAGGAGACCGCGCTCTCGATCCTCTCGGAGATCCTCGCCGTCCGGGCGCGCCGCGAGGGCGGCCCGCTGCGCACCGCGAAGCAGCGGATCCACGTCGAAGCCGACTGAAGCGGCGCTCAGCGGCCCGGGGCGGCGATGCTCAACCACACGTCGGCGCCGCCGGCGGGCCGGTTTCCGGCGTGGGCCGAACCGCCGTGCGCCCGGGCGATCACGTCCACGATCGCGAGACCGAGGCCGGCGCCGGTCCCGCCGCTGCCCCGCGCGTTCCCGCCGCGGCTGAAACGGTCGAACGCCTGTCCGAGAAAGCTCTCCGGAAAGCCCGGCCCCTCGTCGAGCACGTGGAGCTCGACCGTGCCGTCCGCGCGTGCCACCGCGACGAGCTGGATCGCTCCCCTTCCGTGTCGAAGCGCATTCTCGATCAGGTTGCCGAGCGCCTGCTCGAGGCGCAGTGGATCTCCGGACACCTCCAGCTCCGTGGGTGCGCTGACGACGATCTGGCGCCCCGACTGCTGCGCGCGGCGCGCGAAGCGCTCTGCGGCTCCGTCGAGAACGGCGCTCGCGCGCACGCGATCTCTCCGGACGGGCAGACGGCCCTGGTCGGCGCGGGCGAGCACGAGGAGGTCCTCGGCGAGCTGCGTCAGCCGGTCGGTCTCGTCGGCCGCCGAGCGAACGGCGTTTTCGAGCTCGGCGGCGCTTCTCGGGTGCCGGAGCGCCAGCTCCAGCTCCGTCTTCAGCAGCGCCAGCGGCGTGCGCAGCTCGTGGCTCGCGTCCGCGACGAAGCTCCGCTCCCGGTCGAGCGCGGACTCGAGTCGCGCGAGCATGTCGTTCAGCGTCTCGCCGAGCCGGCGGATCTCGTCATCCGCCGGCGGAACCGGCAGGCGCGCGCCGTGATCCGTGCCTGAGATCAGCGCGGCGCGCGCCCGCATCGCCTCGACCGGCCGCAGCGCCGCACCCGCGAGCCCGTAGCCGGCGAGCGCGGCCAGCAGCAGCGTCACGGGCCCGCCGATCAGCAGCTGCGTCGTCAGCTGGCGAAGGGCCTCGTCTCGGCTCTCGAGCGACGTGCCGACGATGACCACGACGCGCTGATCCTGCGCGAGCACCGGAGTGGCGAGGATGCGCGAGCGGTTGTCCACGACCCCGATCGGCGCGTGGACGAGCAGGGATGTGTGGCGCAGCGCGTTTGCCAGCGCCGCGCCGGCAAGCAGGGGCTTCCGGCCGAGCTGCGGCGTCGTATCCATGACGCTGCCGTTGCGATCGAGCACCTGGGCGAAGCTCTCGCCACGTTCGGCGAGCACCGACGAGTAGCCCTCGCTGAGGCCGGAGTCGGCCTGCTGCACGAGCGCGGCGACGTCGTCGGCACGCGAACGCAGGCCGGCGTTGATCGTGCGATCGAGACCGGCCTGGAGGCGGGCGTGCACGAAGACACCGGTCGCACCGAGGACGAGCGCCATCACGAGCGTGAAGGCGAACGCGAGGCGCAACCGGATCGGGATGCGGGCGAGCGGCGAGGCTCAGCCCCCGCCGTCCCGGCGCAGGCGGTAGCCCGCGCCGCGAACCGTCTCGATCGAGCGCAGCCCGAATGGCCTGTCGATCTTCTCCCGCAGGTAGCGGATGTACACGTCGATCACGTTCGAGCGGTTTTCGTAGCTGTAGTCCCAGGCGTGCTCGAGCAGGTCGAAGCGCGAGACCACCTGCCCCGGCCTGCGCATGAGCGTCTCGAGCAGCGCAAATTCCTTCGTCGACAGCTCGATCTCGGAGTCGCCACGCCAGGCCTGGTGCGAGCGCGGATCGAGCCGGAGCGAGCCCAGCTCGAGCAGGGACGGGCGCTCGACCGCGCCGCGGCGCGTCAGCGCCCGCAGCCGCGCGAGGAGCTCCGCGAACGAGAACGGCTTGGTCAGGTAGTCGTCGGCGCCCGTGTCGAGCCCGGCGATTCTGTCTTCGACAGCGTCCCGGGCGGTCAGCATCAACACCGGCGACCACACACCCTCCTCCCGCAGCCGCCTGCAGACGGCAAAGCCGTCCATTCCGGGCAGCATCACGTCGAGGATGATCGCGTCGTACTCGGTCGCGCCCGCCATCCAGACAGCGTCCTCGCCGCTGCCGGCGACGTCGGCGGCGTAGCCCTCCTCCAGCAGGCCGCGGCGGATGAGGCTCGCCATCTTCAGTTCGTCCTCGACGATCAGCGCGCGCATGGTGCGACCCAAGCGTACGTCGATGAGTGAGAGATGAGAGGCGCGGGTCTCATTTCCAGCTCACACGCCTCGTCTACCTTCGCCGAGCACACCAAAACGCACAAGGAGGAACTGACGATGCGCAAGAGGCTCACCAGGATCGTCGCGGCGCTCGCCGCTCTCGCCGCACTCGCGCTCGGGGGCTCCGCGCTCTCGTCCGCCGGCCAGGGCAGCTCCGCCCCGGCGAAGCCCGCCCAGGCGGCCGAGCAGGGAGCCGAGAAGGCCGGCGCGCCTGTCGCCGACACCGACTCGGTCCAGGCCGAGAACGGCGCGGACGACGCCACCGAGGCGGCCGGCGTCGAGGAGAACGACGGCTCAGGCAAGGCCGACACCGACTCGATCCAGGACGAGAGCGGCGCAGCCGACGCCACCGAGCCGGCTGAGAGCGGCTCCGAGGTGTCGGGCGACGACGGTCCCGGCGGTCACGCCGACGAGCCGGCCAATGCCAACGCCGACCACGAGTTCGAAGGGCAGGAGTAGCGCCTCGACCGAGGATTGACTCACTCGCCTTCCCCGTTGCCGCGGCCCCACTCCGGTGGGGCTGCGGCGTTCATTCGTGCGGCGCCGGGCTCCCAGACGGGTGCCCTCGTGCGACGCTGCTCGTCTCCCGTCTTCTCGCACCCTCCTTACCGTGTTAGCGTCGCCCTGGACCCGAAGGGAAAGAGGAAGAGGTGCCGGGAATCGAGGCGACGTCGTCGTTGATCTTCGAGCTGCTGGAAGAAGGCTCGGGGGTCGAGCAGGTGGCGACCGGCTTCAGCTTTACCGAGGGCCCGGTCTGGCATCCGACCGGCGGCTACCTGCTCTTCAGCGACATCCCGGGGGACAAGCGGCATCGCTGGGATCCGCAACACGGGATCCGGGTCGAGCGCGACCCCTCCGACAAGTGCAACGGCATGACCTACGACGCCGATCTCAACCTGCTCGTCTGCGAGCACTCGACGAGCTCGCTCGTCCGCGAGCGCCCCGACGGCACGCGGGAGACGCTCGCCTCGCACTACGACGGCAGGGAGCTGAACAGCCCGAACGACGTCTGCGTCCGCTCGGACGGCTCGATCTACTTCTCCGACCCGTGGTACGGGCGGATGCCGGTGTTCGGTCGCGAGCGCGAGCGCGAGCTCGCCTGGCAGGGCGTCTACCGGATCCCGCCCGGCGGCGGAGAGCCTGAGCTCGTCGTCGCCAAGGACGAGTTCGAGATGCCGAACGGTCTCTGCTTCTCCCCCGACGAGAGCGTGATGTACATCAACGACACCCCGGGGGCCTCCATCAAGGCCTTCGACGTCAACACCGACGGCTCGCTCTCGAACGGTCGCCTGTGGTTCGCAGGCATCGGCACCGGGCGGCTCGAGGAGGGAGTCCCAGACGGGATGAAGTGCGACGAGCGCGGCAACATCTGGGTCACCGGGCCGGGCGGCATCTGGGTGATCAGCGCGGCCCGGAAGCACCTCGGCACGATCGAGGTGCCCGAGAACGTCGGCAACCTGACCTGGGGCGGGGACGACTGGCACACCCTCTTTCTGCCCAGTACCTCGTCGCTCTACGCGATCCGCACCAAGGTCGGTCCGCGCCGCGAGCCGTACATGGGCGCACGGCCATGAAGACGCACGCCGCACTCTTCCACGGGCCGGGCAGGCCGCTCGAGGTCGTCGAAGTGGAGCTCGAGCGGCCCCGCGCGGGCGAGGTCCTCGTGCGGATGGCGGCCGTCGGGATCTGCGGCACCGACCTTCACTCGATCAGGGGCGAGTGGGAGCGGCCGACGCCGATGGTGCTCGGCCACGAGGGCTCCGGCGTCGTCGAGGAGGTGGGGAGCGCAGTCCCCGGCCTCGCGCCGGGCGACGAGGTCGTGCTCTCATGGGCACCCTCGTGCGGGGAGTGCGCCGACTGCCGGCGCGGCCGGCCGGCCGCCTGCCTGCCGCTGAACCGGGCGATCGGCGCCGGGACGCTCGTGGACGGCACGACGGGACTGTCGCTCCGCGGCGAGATCGTCTACCGCGGTACGGCGACAGGCTGCCTCGCCGAACGGGTCGTCGTCTCTGCGCAGGTGGCGCTGCCGACCGGCGGCGCCGTGCCGCTACGTGAGGCCGCGCTGCTCGGCTGCGCGGCCCTGACCGGGGTCGGCGCCGTGCTCTTCGCGGCGCGCATGCCGCCCGGCTCGTCGGTCCTCGTCATCGGTGCGGGCGGCGTCGGCCAGTTCATCGTCCAGGGGGCGCGCATCGGAGGCGCCGGGACGATTGTCGCCGTGGACCCGTTCGATGGGCGGCGAGAGCAGGCGCTCCGCCTCGGCGCGACGCACGCCGTCGCTCCGGACGAGCTGAAGGCGGCCCTGAAGGAGGTTCTGCCCGAGGGTGCCGACTACGCGTTCGACGCCGTCGGCGACCCCGCGACGAGCGCGACCGCCGTGCGCTTCGTGCGCAGCGGCGGCACAGCGGTGATCGTCGGCCTGCCGGCTGCCGGGCTGCGCCTCGACCTCGACCCCGCCGAGTTCACTCGCAAGGAGAAGCGCCTGACCGGGACGCTATACGGCTCGGAGGACCCGGCCGTCGCCCTCCCCGTTCTGCTCGAGCACGTGCGCGCGGGGCGCCTTCGCCTGAAGGAGCTACTCGGCCCGACCTACCCGCTCGACCAGGTGAACGAGGCCTTCGCGGCCTCCCTCGCCGGCTCGCCGGGTCGCGTCCTCGTGACGCCGTAGGACCTACGCGTCGGCCTCCCAGCGCTCGCGGTAGTCCTCGCGCACGGGACGGAAGATGTCGAGCACGAGCGCGCCCTCGGGGCCGCAATGCGCCGAGTGGGGGATGCCGCCGGGGAGCACGTAGCCCTCCATTGGCCCGAGCTCGTGGGCGACGCCGTTCACGACGATCGCCTGCATCCCGCGCAGCACGATCCCGAGCTGCTCGTGTTCGTGGGTGTGCAGCGGCACGGTGGAGCCGGGCTCGAACTCGATCAGGTTGAGCATCGCGCCCTCGCCGAAGAGCGGCCTTCCGGTGACGCCCTCGACGAGCTCGAACGGCCGCACGCGATCGAAGCGGACGAACTGCGGGTCCATGCGCCGATTATCCTCTGCCGCATGAGACGGTGTGCCTCGTGACATCGCTCGCCCTCTACGAGGACCTCCTCGCTCTCGGCGAGACGGTCTCGCTGCCGCGCGGGATTCGCATGCTCTACGCCGCCTCCGGCGAGGCCTCGAGCCTGCGTGCGAACGAGGCGTGGTTCGGCACGGAGGAGCTCGAGCTCAAGGCCGGCGGCGAGGGCGCGACCGTCCTCCGCTGGGAGCTGATCGAGTGGGAGCCCGCCGACGCGAAGCTGGCCGCGCACGTCGATCTGGATCCGTGGGAGGAATACGTGATGCGCTGCGAGCGGAGCGGGGCCGGAGCGGGGGAGATGCTCGATCTCGGACCCGCGCAGGGGATCGCGTGCCTCCTGCGGGGCGAGCTGCGGATCAGCGGCGAGACGGTTCGGCCGTTCGGCGCCTGGGTGGAGCCCGCCGGGCAAGGCGAGGCGGCAAGTCAGGTGACGGTGCTCGTCCGAGTCTCGCTCGCGGTCGCCGCTGACCTGGCCGGACGCGGCGAGCTGCTCGCGGAGGAGCGCGTACGCCTGTGAGCCGCAGCGGAGGTCGGATCCTCGTCGACCAGCTCGAGATCCACGGCGTGGAGCTGGCGTTCGGCGTGCCCGGAGAGAGCTACCTCGCCGTCCTCGACGCGCTCCACGACTCCCCGCTCCGCTACGTCATCTGCCGCCACGAGGGCGGTGCGGCGAACATGGCCGATGCCTACGGCAAGCTCACGGGGCGGCCGGGGATCTGTCTGGTCACGCGCGGCCCGGGCGCGACCCACGCCTCGGTGGGCGTGCACACCGCGTTTCAGGACTCGACGCCGCTCATCCTCCTCGTCGGCCAGGTGGGCCGCGACATGCTCGGGCGCGAGGCCTTTCAGGAGGTGGACTTCGAGCGGATGTTCGCGCCGCTCGCCAAGTGGGCGGCGCAGATCGAGGCTGCGGAGCGGATTCCGGAGCTCGTCTCCCGCGCCTTCGAGGTTGCCACCTCGGGCCGCCCGGGACCTGTCGTGCTGTCTCTGCCCGAGGACATGCTCTCCGACCGCGTCGTGGCGGTCGACGCGACGCCGTACGTCGCCGAGCAGGCCCAGCCCGCTCCGGCCGACCTGGCCCGGCTGCGCGAGCTGCTCGCCGGCGCGCGGCGGCCGTTCGTGCTCGTCGGCGGCGGCGGCTGGACGGCGCAGGCCGCGGCCGACATGCAGGCTTTCTGCGAGGCGAACGACCTGCCGGTCGGTGCCTCCTTCCGCCGCCAGGACTATGTGGACAACAGCTCGCGCGTCTGGGCGGGCCATGTCGGCATCGGCCCCGACCCGCGTCTCGCGGCGCGGGTGCGCGAGGCCGACGTGCTGCTCGTCGTCGGCGCGCGGCTCGGCGACATGACGACGAGCGGCTACACGCTGGTCGCGCCGCCGCAGCCGGCGCAGACGCTGATCCATGTGCACGCCGGCGCAGAAGAGCTCGGTCGCGTCTACCAGGCCGAGCTCGCGATCCACGCCGGTTCGCCCCAGACGGCGGCGGCGCTCCGCGCCCTCGAGCCGCTGGACTCCTCCGCCTGGCGGGCGCGGACCGAGCAGGCGCACGCCGACTTCCTCGACACGCTGCGGCACGGGCACATGCCGGGCGAGCTCGACATGGGCGAGGTGATGGCGATCCTGCGCCGCCGCCTGCCGGACGACGCGATCCTCACGAACGGCGCGGGCAACTTCTCGGTCTGGGCACACACCTTCTATTCGTTCCGTCGTTACGGCACCCAACTCGCGCCGACGAGTGGGGCGATGGGCTACGGCCTGCCGGCGGCCGTCGCCGCAAAGCTCCTCCGCCCGGAGCGGACCGTCGTCTGCTTTGCCGGCGACGGCGACTTCCTGATGAGCGGGCAGGAGCTCGCGACCGCCGTGCAGTACGAGTTGCCGCTCGTCGTGCTCGTGGTGAACAACCGCATGTACGGCACGATCCGCATGCATCAGGAGCGCCACTACCCGGGACGCGTGTCCGGCACCGACCTCGTCAATCCCGACTTCGCCCGCTACGCCGAGGCATTCGGCGCCTTCGGCGAGGTGGTCGAGCGCACGGAGCAGTTCGAGGGCGCGTTCGAGCGTGCGCTCGCCGCCGGCCGTCCAGCTCTGCTCGAGCTGCGCGTGGATCCGGAGGGAATCACGCCGCGGCAGACGCTGACGCAGATTCGCGAGGCTGCGCAGGCCGGGAGGCAGGAGATCAGGGATGCCGGCGTCGGCCGCTGAGCTCGCAGCCGCCGTGCGCAGCGGTGAGCTCTCCGCGGTCGAGGCGGTCGAGGCGAGCCTGCGCGCGGCCGCCGAGCACGCGGGGCTGAACGCGATCGTCACGCTCTGGGCGGAGCAGGCGCTCGCGCGGGCGCGCGGGCCGCTCTCCGGGCCGCTCGCAGGCGTGCCCGTTCTCGTCAAGGATCTCTTCGACACGGCCGGCGAGCGCACGACGTACGGCTCGCGGGTCTATGCCGAGCACGTGCCCGAGCGGAGTGCCGAGGCGGTGCTGAGGCTCGAGGCGGCCGGCGCCGTCGTCATCGGCAAAACGAATCTCTACGAGTTCGCGTGGGGCGTGACGAGCGAGAACCCGTGGTACGGCGGCGTCCACAACCCGCGCCATCCGGGGAAGACGGCCGGCGGCTCCTCGAGCGGCAGCGCCGCCGCGGTCGCGGCCGGGATCGTGCCGCTGGCGCTCGGCTCGGACACGGGCGGCTCGATCCGCCTGCCGTCGGCCTGCTGCGAGACGGTGGGCTTCAAGCCCACCCTGGGCCGGATCCCGCTCGCAGGCTGCTTCCCGCTCTGCCCGAGCTTCGACACCGCCGGTCCGCTGGCGCGCACCGCTGCGGACTGCGCGCTCGCCTGGTCGGTGCTGACGGGCGAGCCCGTGCCCGGCCCGCGCCTCGCGGGGCTTACCGTCGGCCTGCTCTCGCGAGCGCCCCGGGTCGGCCCGCCGGACGAGGAGAGCCCGCTCGACGAGCGCGCCTGGGCCTGGGCGGCGCAGCTCGAGGCACTCGGTGCACGCGTCGTCTCAGTCGAGATCCCCGGCTGCGAGGCGGACTCGTGGCCGCTCTTCCAGCACGAGGCGCTCGTCTCGCACGCGGCAACCTTCCCGTCGCGGGCGGACGAGTACGGCCCCGTGGTGCGCAAGAAGCTGACGGCGGCGCAGCGCGCGACCCCCGAGGCGATCGAGGCCGCGCGCGGCGCGATCGCACGCTGGCGGGCGGCGACGGCCGTCGAGCCGGCGGTCGATCTCTTTCTCAGCCCGACGCTCGGCGTCCACGAGCTGCCGTTCGAGGACGTGTCCGAGCTCGACATCCGGACACGGTTCTCGAGCTTCACGCGGCCGTTCAACTACCTCGGTTGGGCGGCGGTCGCGCTCGGCAACCTCCAGCTCGCGGGCCGGGACGACGAGACCGTGTTGGCCGCCGCGCTCGCGTGGGAGGCTGCGTACGGCATCCCGGCCTGGCCGTAGCGGGCACGGCCATGTCGGCGGCGCTAGGCTCTGCTTCGTGCGGAGCCGGATCGCTGCCACGGTCGTCCTGCTTCCCCTGGCAGGCTGTGGCGGAGGCGGAGGGGAGTCGGCAACGGTCACCCGGCCGGAGACGGCGACCGAGGTGATAACGGCGGCGGCACCGGCGTCCCGGGCCCCGTGTTCGACCTCAGGGCTTCGTATCGTCCTCCCCGACGAGGAGCTGCCGGCGGCGGTGGCGGAGACGCGGCGGCGGGTCTTCGAAGCTGCGATCGCCTGCGACTACGACTCGCTGCAGGCGATAGCGCTCGAAGGCGAGCCCGGCTTCACCTACGCCTACGGAGGCGAGACCTCAGCAGCCGACTTCTGGCGCGGCGAGGAGGAGCGGGGAGGCAAGCCGTTGGCGATCCTCGTGCGGATTCTCGCCATGCCGCACACGCGCAACGAGGCCGGCTTCTACGCCTGGCCGCCTGCCTACAGCGAACGTCCGACCGCGGCCGACTGGAATGCGCTCGAGGAGATCTACAGCCGTGATGAGATCAACGCGTGGCGCGAGTTCGGCAGCTATCTGGGCTACCGCGTCGGCATCACGCCGGCCGGCGAGTGGCAGTTCTTCGTGGCGGGGGACTAGATAGGGTCAGGGCGTGCAGGCGGTCCGCGTCCACGAAGCCGGGGTGCTCGCCTACGAGAGCGCGCCTGACCCCGAGCCGAAGCCGGGCGAGGTGGTCGTCGAGCTGAGAGCGGCCGCGCTCAACCGCCGTGATCTGCTCGTCCGCAAGGGGATCTACCCGTTCCCGCTGCCTGTCATCCCCGGCTCCGACGGCGCGGGTGTGCGCCGCGACACCGGCGAGGAGGTCGTCATCCTCCCAGCGCTCCGCTGGGGCGAGCGCGAGGACGCGCCCGGCGCCGGCTTCGAGATCCTCGGCGGCCCGACGAACGGCACCTACGCTGAGCTGATCGCGGTCCCCGAGGAGAACCTCTACCCGAAGCCGACGGGCTTCACGTGGGAGGAGGCGGCGGCCTTCCCGCTGGCGGGGCTGACCGCCTACCGCGCGGTCTTCACGCGGGGCGCGCTCGCCGCCGGCGAGACCGTGCTCGTGCTCGGCGCCGGCAGCGGCGTCTCGACCTTCGCTGTGCAACTCGCCGCGCAGGCGGGCGCGCGCGTGCTCGTCACGTCCTCGTCGGCCGAGAAGATCGAGCGTGCGAGGGAGCTCGGCGCCGCGGGCGGTGTTGTCTACACCGAGGGCGACTGGGCCGAGGCTGCGAAGGAGCTTGCCGGCGGGCCTGTGGATCTCGTGATCGACTCGGTCGGCTCGACCTGGGCGGACTCGCTGCGCTGCATCAGGCCGGGCGGCCGCGTCGTCGTCTTCGGCGCGACCGCGGGCACCGAGGCGACGCTGCAGGTGCGGCCGTTCTACCTCGGCTGGCAGTCGCTGCTCGGGACGACGATGGGCAGCCCGCGCGACTTCGCCGGCCTGCTGCGCGCGCTCGAGGCCGGAAGCTGGCGTCCGGTGCTCGACTCGGCTCGGCCGCTCGCCGAGGCCGAGCCTGCGCTCGCCCGGCTGGAGTCGGGGAAGCACTTCGGCAAGCTCGTACTGGTCGTATGATGCCCGCGCGCCGGGCCGGTCTCGCCACCGTGCCCGGCGCACCCATTTCACACGCGCCTCGTGTCGTCCTAAGGACACGTCCAAGGGTCTGACCCTTGGACGTGTCCCGAGCAGCCGGGCCGGAAAGAGCCGGTGCGGCGGTGTGTCAGGGGAGTCTTGGGGTTCCCTCAGGCGAGGTGCTCGTAGGCCGGCAGCGTCAGGAACTCGACGAAGTCGTCCACCAGCGCGACCTGCTCGAAGAGGTCGCGCGCCTCGGAGACGTCCGCGTCGAGCTTCGCCACCTCCTCCTCGACGATGCGCACGACGTCGTCGCGCTCGACGCGCCCGTGCCGGAGCCACTGCCAGACCTGCGAGCGCGAGATCTCCGAGGTCGCCGCGTCCTCCATCAGGTTGAAGATCGCGACGGCACCCGACCCCTGGAGCCAGGCGGCGAGGTACTGGATGCCGACGGAGACGTTGTTGCGAAGGCCCGCCTCCGTGATCTCCCCCGGCGTCGCGGCCACGTTCAGCAGGTCCGCCGCGCTCGGGGAGACGTCCGGGCGCTGCTTCCCGACCTGGTTGGGCCGCTCGCCGAGCACGGCGTCGAAGCACGCCATCGCGACGGGCACGAGGTCGGGATGCGCGACCCAGGTGCCGTCGAAGCCCTGACCGGCCTCGCGCTCCTTGTCCTCGTTGACCTTCGAGAGCGCGACCGCGTTCACCTCGGCGTCGCGGCGAGAGGGGATGAAGGCCGCCATGCCTCCGATCGCATGCGCTCCGCGGCTGTGGCACGTCTTCACGAGCAGCTCGGTGTAGGCGAACATGAACGGCACCGCCATCGTCACCGCCGAGCGGTCCGGGAGGACGAACTCGGGCCGGTGCCCGAGCTTCTTGATCACCGAGAAGATGTAGTCCCAGCGGCCCGCGTTGAGCCCTATCGAGCGCTCGCGCAGCTCGTAGAGGATCTCCTCCATCTCGAAGGCGGCGAGGATCGTCTCGATCAGCACCGTCGGGCGCATGCAGCCGCGCGGGGCGCCGAGCGCGTCCTCTGCGAAGCGCATGACGTCGTTCCAGAGACGCGCCTCGAGGTGGCTCTCGAGCTTGGGGAGGTAGAAGTACGGCCCGCTCCCACGCTCGAGCAGTCGCGCGGTGTTGCGGAAGACGTAGAGCCCGAAGTCGAAGAGCGAGCCCGACACCGGCTCGCCGTCCACCCAGAGGTGGCGCTCGACGAGGTGCCAGCCGCGTGGGCGCACGAGCAGCGTCGCGGTCTCGTCGTTCAGCCGGTAGCTCTTCTCGGGGGTGACGAGCTCGATCGTGCGCTCGATCGCGTCGGTGAGGTTCGCCTGGCCGTCGACGCAGTTCTCCCAGGTCGGGGAGTTCGCGTCCTCGAAGTCGGCCATGAAGACCTTGGCGCCGGAGTTGAGCGCGTTGATCACCATCTTGCGGTCGACCGGGCCGGTGATCTCCACGCGGCGGTCGAGCAGGTCGGCCGGCGGCGGCGCGACGTGCCAGTCGCCCTCGCGCACCTCCCGTGTTTCCGGCAGGAAGTCGGGCAGGATCCCGGCTCGCAGCTCGGCGAGTCGCTCGGCGCGACGGGCGAGCAGCTCGGCCCGCCGCCCGCGGAACTCCCGCTGCAGCGCGGCGACGAACGTGAGCGCCTCGTCGGTCAGGACCTCCTCGGCGCGGCCCGTCAGCGGCCCGCGGATCTCGACACCGTCCGGCATCCCGAGACTCTAGATGGCGCGAAACCGATCCGCGAGCGCGGGCGGAGCTAGCTCGGGCGCATCCGGGCGCGGAGCTCGCGCAGCCGCATCGTCTCGGCTGCGATGGTCGCGACGAGGATCGCGACCACGATCGCGAGCAGGGCGACGGCTCGGGTCTCGTCGAGCAGCAGCGCAGCGGCGAGCGCCGCCGCTCCACCCGCCAGGCGCTCCCAGGCGATGAGGCCGGCCGCCCGATACCGCGTCAGGACGAAGCCGGCCAGGTACACGGCGACACCGAGTCCGAGCGCCACCCGCGCGGCCTGCGACAGCGGCACCTCCGGATGGGCGAGTGTCTTCTTCGCCCCGACCGCGCAGAAGATGATCCCCAGCACGATCGGGTAGTGGAAGAACGTGAAGACATCGCGGGCGAAGGGGCCGCGGCGTTCGGGCGGGGCCGCCTGGAGTGACCGTTCGGCGGCATGCACGGTGAAGTCGAAGTACGCCCACCACAGCGCGGCGACGCCCACGAAGGCGAGCGCGACCGTCAGTGCGAATGCCGCGTCCCGGTGGAGGTTGGACGCACCGGCGCCGACGGCGACGATCGACTCCCCGAGCGCGATGATCACGAACAGCGCGTAGCGCTCCGCGAAATGGGAGGCGGAGACGCGGAATCCCGCGGCGCCGACGGTCAGCGTGCCGACGACGTCGATCGCGAGCGACGCGGCCCACAGCCACGTGCGGGCGGGGTCGTCGACGAATCCACCCGCGACCGCGACCGCCGGCGCGACGAGGAACCAGGGCGCGAGCTTCCGGATCGCGGCCAGCTGGGCGGGGTCGTTGCGAAGCCCCCACAGGTAGAGCGCGACGTTGAGCAGCCGGACGGCCCCGTACGGCACGCCGAACCAGGCCCCCTGCTCCAGGTACGCATGCGGGACGGCGAGCGCCATGACGAAGCTGCCTCCCGCCCCGCCGAGAATCAGCAGGCGCGCGGCGAAGGTCTCGGTGCCGACCGCGTTCGTCATCCACGTGTAGCTCGACCAGGCCCACCAGATGAGGCCGAGCATGAGCGCCGAGCGGGCGAAACCCACCGGGCTCATGTCCTCGAGGATCTGGGCGGTCACCTGCGTGATCGCAAAGACGAAGACGAGGTCGAAGAAGAGCTCCAGGTAGCTCGTCCGGCGCTCCGTCTCTTCCGCCTCGGACACCTCTTCCGCGACCACGCGGCGACTATAGTCGGCCGGTGCGCGCCGTCGTCTTCGAGCGGCCCGGGGAGGCCGTCTACCGCGAGGTCGAGTCGCCCGTCGCAGGGCCGGGCGAGGTTCTCGTCCGCAGCCTGCGCGCCGGGGTCTGCCGCACCGATCTCGAGATGCTCGCCGGTGAGCTCGATCCCCGCTTCGTCCGCTTCCCGGTCGTTCCGGGCCACGAGTGGAGCGGCGAGGTGGCCGCACTCGGGCCGGGCGTGGACGACCTCGTCCCCGGCGAGCGCGTCGTCTGCGAGGGGATGGTGGCCTGCCACCGCTGCTTCCACTGCAAGGTCGGGGAGACGAACCTCTGCGAGCGCCACGAGCAGCTCGGGTTTACGCTGCCGGGGGGCTACGCGGAGCTCGTGCGCGTGCCCCGCCACGTCGTCCACCGGCTGCCGGACTCCGTCTCGCTCGACGCGGCTGTGCTCGTCGAGCCCGGCGCCTGCGTCCTGCGCGGGCTCGAGCGCGCCGGGCCTGAGCCCGGCGAGCGGGTGGGCGTCGTCGGCATCGGCACGGTGGGATCGCTCGCGCTCCTGCTCGCACGCCTCTGGTCACCCGGTGCGCTCGTCGCCTACGGCATCCGCCCGGAGGAGCTCGCCTTCGCAGAACGCCTCGGCGCCGGCGAGACCGTGGACGCGCGCGCCCCGGTTGCCGAGGCCACGCTCGACGTCGTGCTCGAGACGGCCGGCTCGGTCGAGGCGGTCGAGCTCGCCACCCGGCTCGTGCGCCCCGGGGGCCGCGTCGTGCTGCTCGGCGTCGCCGGCGAGGGGAAGGCGCTTTCGCTGCCCGCCGACCGGCTCGTCCTCGGCGACGTGCACGCCATCGGAACCGTCTCGTACACGACGGGCTCCTGGGCACGGCTGCTGCGCCTGCTCGAGCGGGGGCTCGTCGAGCTCGACCCGCTCGTCACCCACCGCTTCCCACTCGAGCGCTTCGAGGAAGCCTTCCGTCTGCTCGGCGACGACCGCCGGGGCACGGTCGTCAAGATCGTGCTCGAGCCGGAGCGGCGGGTCCCGGTTGAACGCGAAGGGACAAGGCGCTAGCGTTGGCGCCTCGCACAGGAACTGAGCATCCAAAGAAGGAGAAGGGTATGAAGACAAAGACACGCCTCGCGCTGCTCGCGTCGCTCGCGGCCGTGGTCGCGCTCGGACTGATGGCCGTGACGGCCTCGGCCGGGCCCGCCAAGTCGGCTGCCACCGCCGACGTCGCGGTGCTGCTGCCCGACAGCAAGTCGTCGGTCCGCTGGGAGACGCAGGACCGCCGCTTCCTGGCGGCTGCGTTCAAGGCCGCCGGCGTCACGTACAGCATCGTCAACGCCGAGGGCGACGCCCAGAAGCAGCGCTCCCAGGCCGAGCAGGCGCTCACGAACGGCGCGAAGGTGATCCTGCTCGTCAACCTCGACTCCGGGTCGGGAGCCGCGATCGAGAAGCTGGCGGCCTCGAAGGGCGCCAAGACGATCGACTACGACCGGCTGACCCTGAAGGGCAGCGCGGCGTACTACGTCTCGTTCGACAACGTCCAGGTCGGCAAGCTCCAGGGCAAGGGCATCGTTGACTGCCTCAAGGCGAGCGGCATGTACTCGAAGACGCCGGTCGTCGCCGAGCTGAACGGATCGCCGACGGACAACAACGCGACCCTGTTCAAGCAGGGCTACCACGGGGTCCTGAAGCCGCTGTACGCCAACGGCACGTTCAAGGCCGGCCCGGACCAGTCGGTCCCCGGCTGGGACAACCAGAAGGCACTGACGATCTTCGAGCAGATGCTTGCCAAGACGAGCAACAAGATCGACGCGGTTGCTGCGGCCAACGACGGCCTCGCCAACTCGGTGATCACGGCGCTCAAGGCGCGCAAGCTGAAGCAGATCCCGGTGTCGGGACAGGACGCCACAGCACAGGGCGTGCAGAACGTCCTCTCCGGCTGGCAGTGCGGCACGGTCTACAAGTCGATCAAGGCCGAGGCTGACGCCGCGGCAGCGCTCGCCATCTCCCTGCTCAAGGGGACGAAGCCGGCGGGCGTGAACGGCAAGGTGAGCGACGGCGTGCGCAACGTGCCGTCGGCGCTCCTGACGCCGATCTGGATCACGAAGGCCAACCACACGCTCCTCTTCAAGGAGGGCTTCCTCAAGAAGGCGGAAGTCTGCCGGGGCGAGTACGCGAAGTACTGCTAGTCGCGGGCTGAGCCTGCGACTACTCTGGGGGCGCCGGCACGTGCCGGCGCCCCCCACCTGCGATGGCGACGAACGGCACACCGACACTCGACCTCCGCGGCATCTCGAAGTCGTTCGGCTCCGTGCAGGCGTTGACCGAGGTGGACTTCGACGTCCGCGCGGGCGAGGTGATGGCCCTCGTCGGCGACAACGGCGCCGGCAAGTCGACGCTGATCAAGTGCGTCGCGGGCATCCACCCGGCCGATGACGGGGAGATCTACTACGACGGCACGCTCGTCCACATCCACGGCCCGAAGGACGCCGCGCGCCTCGGGATCGAGGTCGTCTACCAGGACCTCGCGCTCTGCGACAACCTCGACGTCGTCCAGAACATGTACCTCGGGCGCGAGGTCAGCGACTGGATCGGCCGGCTGAAGGAGCCGGTGATGGAGGCGAAGACCGCCGAGACGATGCGCTCGCTCGCCGTGACGACGATCTCCTCCATCCGCCAGCAGGTGGCGAGTCTCTCCGGAGGCCAGCGCCAGTCGGTCGCCGTCGCGCGGGCCGTGATGTGGAACTCGCGCCTCGTGATCCTCGACGAGCCGACCGCCGCGCTCGGCGTGCAGCAGACCCGGCAGGTGCTCGATCTCGTCAGGCGGCTCGCCGAGCAGGGTCTCGGCGTCGTCGTCATCTCCCACAACCTGCACGACATCTTCGAGGTCGCGGACCGGATCACGGTGCTGCGTCTCGGCCGGCGCGTTGCCGTCTTCGAGCGCGCCCAGACGACCCAGCAGGAGGTCGTGCACGCGATCACCGCGGGCGTCCTGACCAAGGTGCCGGGCATCACGGACGAGGCGCCGGCCACATGAGCGCCGAGCCGCAGGCCGTCGCACCGGAGTTCGACTCGGGCCTCGCCGCGGCGCTGCGGCGCCGGATCGACGCGATCAGAGCCGGCGACGTCGGCAGCCTGCCGGTCGTGCTCGGGCTGATCGTGATCGCGGCGTTCTTCTACTCGAAGAACGAGAACTACCTCAGCGCAGCGAACTTCAACAACCTCATCGTCCAGATGGCAGGCGTCACGACGATCGCCATGGGCGTCGTCTTCGTTCTGCTCATCGGCGAGATCGACCTCTCGATCGGCTTCGTCTCGGGCGTCGCCGGCGTGGTCGTCGCGGAGCTGCAGATCCCGGACGGCAGCTGGCAGGTGACCGGTGTCGTCGCGATCGCGCTCGCGGTGGTCGTCGGCGGTCTGATCGGCGCCTTCCAGGGCTCGTTCGTGGCGTTCCTCGGCGTGCCGTCGTTCGTCGTCACGCTGGCGGGCCTGCTCGCGTGGCAGGGCGTGATCCTCACGTCGATCGGGATCCAGGGCGTGATCTCGATCGAGGACAACTCGATCAACAACGTCGCCAACTACTTCTTCTCGGACAGCTGGGGCTGGGGGATCGCCGGCTCGGCGACCGTCCTCTACGCGTTCATGGCGCTCTGGGGCGTCATCGGCCGCCGCCGGCACGGGATCACGTCCGACAACCTCGTGCTCGTCGTGGCGGGCATCCTCGCGATCGGCGCGCTCGCCTTCTTCGCCGTCTACGTCTCGAACCAGGAGCGCGGCTTCCCGTTCGCCGGGCTGCTCGTGGTCGTCCTGCTCGTCTTCTGGACGTACGTCGCGAAACGCACGACGTTCGGCCGGCACGTCTACGCCGTGGGCGGCAACGCGGAGGCCGCCCGGCGCGCCGGCATCGACGTCCGCCGCATCCGCATCCAGGTGTTCATGATCTCGAGCGGGATGGCGGCCCTCGGTGGCGTCATCTTCGCGTCGCGGCTCAACTCGGTCGACCTCAACGCCGGCGGGGGCACGATCCTGCTCGACGCGATCGCCGCCGCCGTCATCGGCGGCACGAGCCTCTTCGGCGGCCGCGGCCGTGTCGTCAGCGCGCTCCTCGGCGCGCTCATCATCTCCACGGTGGCGAACGGGATCGACCTCGTCGGCTACAGCTCCGGCACGAAGTACATGGTCACCGGCGCCATCCTGCTCGCGGCGGTCACCCTCGACACGGTCTCCCGGCGCCGCCTCGCCGCGGCGGGCCGCTAGCGACGTGAAGACGAGCCTCGGGATCTGGGCGCTCGGGCCGATGGTCACGCGGTTCGTGCCGGGCGGCTACCAGCCCGAGCGCGCGGGCGAGACGGTGGTGCAGCGGGTGCGCCGCGCGGTTGGCGGGCTCGAGGGGCTGATCGACGACTACGAGTTCCACTACCCGCAGGAGCTCTCGCCGGAGAACCTCGACGCCGTCCGGGATGCGCTCGCCGGGCACAGCATCTACGCTGTCTGCGCGGGGCTGCACCTGGATCCGCGGTTCGGCCGCGGCGGGCTCGTCTCGCCGGATCCGGCGACACGCGCCGAGGCGCTGCGGCTGACGCTCGAGACCGCCGAGTTCGCGGGCTCGCTCGGTGCCCAGTTCGTCGTCTGGCCGGGGATCGAGGGCTACAACTACCCATTCCAGACGCCGTACGCCGACAGCTGGGCCTGGTTCGTGGACGGGATCGGCCAGGCCGCCGAGGTCTGCGCGAAGCACGGCGTCAAGCTCTTCCTCGAGCACAAGAACTCCGAGCCGGCGATGAAGATCCTCATGCGCAACGTCGGCATGACGCTGCACGTCATCCACAAGCTGCGCGTTCAGGGCATCACGAACGTCCAGGTGAACATGGACTGGCAGCACCTGATCATGAACGGCGAGTCGCTCGCCGAGTACGCGGCGTTGCTCGCCGCCGAGGGGCTGCTCGGCCATCAGCACGCGAACTCCGGCTGGGGCACCTTCGACGACGACAACATGGTCGGCGCGACCGCCTTCATGGAGACGCTCGAGCTGGCCGTCGAGCTCCGCCGCTGCGGCTACGGCGAGCACGGCGAGCGGCTCGGCTTCGACCTCTACCCGTACACCGAGGACGCGGTTGCAGCCGTCCGGCGCAGCGTCCTCCAGTGGCGCTTCATCGACTCGGTCGCGGCGCGGATCGACGACGCCGCGCTGCGCGAGGCGCAGCAGCGCAAGGATGCCGTGCGCGCGTACGAGCTCGTGTACGCCGCCCTCGGGGCATGACCGAGCTGGCCGAGCTCGCGGCGAGGCTCGTCGCGGTCGACTCGGTCAACCCGGATCTCATCCCCGGCGGCGCCGGGGAGGGCGAGGTCGCACGCCTGGTCGCCGGCTGGCTCGAGCGGGCGGGACTGGAGGTGACCGTCGAGGAGGTCGCTCCGGGCCGGCCGAACGTGGTCGGCGTCGCGCGCGGGCGGGGCGGCGGGCGCACGCTGATGCTGAACGCGCACATGGACACGGTCGGGCTCGGCGGCCCGGACGGCTCGCTGACCCCGCGCGTCGAGGGCGGCCGCCTCTACGGGCGCGGCAGCTACGACATGAAGGCGAGCCTCGCGGCGATCATGCTCGCGAGCGCCGAGTGCGCGCGGCGAGGGCTGCGCGGCGACGTCATCGTCACCGCCGTCGCCGACGAGGAGGTGGCGTCGCTCGGCACCGAGGCGATCTGCAGGAGGTGGCAGGCCGACGCGGCGATCGTCTCCGAGCCGACCGAGGAACGCGTCTGCATCGCCCACAAGGGCTTCGTCGCCTTCGAGATCGAGACACGGGGGAGAGCGGCGCACGGCTCCCGCCCGGACCTCGGCGTGGATGCGATCGCCCGCATGGGGCACGTGCTGCTGGGCATCGAGGCGCTCGACTCGCTCCTCCGTCTCGGGCCGGCGCACCCCCTGCTCGGAACCGGTTCGCTCCACGCCGGGCTGATCGAGGGCGGGCAGGAGTACTCGAGCTACCCGGGCCGCTGCCTGTTGACCGGCGAGCGGCGGACGATCCCGGGCGAGGAGGTCGAGCAGGTCGAGCGCGAGCTGGGAGCGCTGCTCGGCGACGTCGAGGGACGGGTCGCGGTGACGTCGTGGCGGCCGCCGCTCGAGACGCCCGCCGACGCCGAGATCGTGCAGCTCGTCCTTCGGCACGCCGGGCAGGGGCAGGCCGGCGGCGTTGCTTTCTGGGCCGACTCGGCGCTGCTGACAGCCGCGGGCATCCCCACGGTCGTCTACGGTCCTGCCGGCGAGGGCGCGCACGCCGAGGTCGAGTGGGTGGACGTCGCGAGCGCCGAGCGCTGCCGAGACGTCTACGTCGCCGTCGCCGCCGACCTCTGCGGATGAGCGTCCTCGTCGGGCTCGACGTCGGCACCACCGGCGTCAAGGCACTCGCGCTCTCGCCCGACGGCACGGTGCTCGCGCGCGCCGAGCGTGAGTACCCGCTCTCGACGCCGCGCCCGGGCTGGGCCGAGCAGGATCCCGAGGACTGGTGGCGCGCGAGCGAGGAGGCGCTGGCGGCGCTCGGTGTCGGAGAGATCGCGGGGATCGGCCTCTCCGGGCAGATGCACGGTCTCGTCGCGCTCGACGCGGCCGATCGCGTGCTGCGGCCCGCGATCCTCTGGAACGACGGCCGCACGGGGGCCGAGTGCGCGGAGATCGAGGAGCGCGTCGGGCTCGAGCGGCTGATCTCGCTCACCGGCAACCGGGCGCTCGCCGGCTTCACGGCGCCGAAGCTGCTCTGGCTGCGCCGCCACGAGCCGGAGGTCTTCTCCCGGATCCGGCACGTCCTCCTGCCGAAGGACTACGTGCGCCTGCGGCTCACCGGCGAGCGGGCGATCGACGTCGCCGACGCGTCCGGCACGCTCCTCTTCGACGTCGCCCGCCGCCGCTGGAGCGAGGAGGTGCTGGAGGACCTGGAGCTGCCTGCGGCGTGGCTGCCGGCCGCGCAGGAGTCGCCGTCGGTCTCCGGCTTCACACCCGGCGGGGTTCCCGTTGCGGCCGGTGCCGGCGACCAGGCGGCCGGCGCGCTCGGCGTCGGCGTCGACCGGCCGGGCCCCGTGTCGGTCGTGCTCGGAACCTCCGGCGTCGTCTTCGCGGCGCTGCCCGCCTACGCCGCGGATCCGCAGGCGCGCGTGCACGCCTTCTGCCACGCCGTCCCCGGCGGTTGGCACGCGATGGGCGTGATGCTCTCGGCGGCGGGCTCGCTGCGCTGGCTGCGCGACACGGCCGGCGGCTCGTACGAGGAGCTGACGGCGGAGGCCGGGCGCTGGCCCGCGGGCACGGAGGGGCTCCTGTTCGCCCCGTACCTCGCCGGCGAGCGGACGCCGCACGCCGACCCCGGCGCGCGCGGCGCCTTCGCCGGGCTGACGCTCCGGCACGACCGCGGCGCGCTCGCGCGGGCCGTGCTCGAGGGCGTCGCCTTCGGCCTGCGCGACTCGCTCGAGCTGCTGCGCGAGCTGGGCGTGAGCCCTGAGGCCGGGCGCGCCTCCGGCGGCGGCGCCCGCAGCGCGCTTTGGCTGACGATCGTCGCCTCCGTGCTCGGCCTGCCGCTCGAGCTGACCGCGGCCGAGGAGGGCGCGGCGTTCGGGGCGGCGCTGCTCGGCGGCGTCGCCGCCGGCGTCTTCGCCGACGTGCACCAGGCGGTCGAGGCGTGTGTCTCCGTGCGCGAGACCGTCGAGCCCGACCCCGCCTGGCAGGAGGCCTACGAGGCCGCCTACCCCCGCTTCCGCTCTCTCTACCCTGCACTGAGACCACTGGAGGAGACATGAGATCGCTCGACGGCAAGGTGGCGCTCGTGACCGGCGCGAGCCGGGGCATCGGCGCCGCGGTCGCCCGCTCCCTCGACGCCCACGGCGTCCGGCTCGGGCTCGCCTCGCGCAGCGGGGACGACCTCGGGATCGAGGGCGCGGTCGCGCTCCCCTGCGACGTGCGTGAGCCTGCGCAGCTCGAGGCGCTCGTCGCTGCGACGGTCGAGCGCCACGGCCGGCTCGACATCCTCGTCGCCAACGCCGGAGTCGGCGCCTACGGCTCCTTCCTCGACCTCGAGCCGAGGCACCTCGAGGAGATGGTGGACGTCAACCTCAAGGGGACGCTCTACGCGGTGCGCGCCGCGCTGCCGCACCTGCTTGCAAGCGGCGAGGCCGACGTCGTCACCCTCGCCTCCGAGGCCGGCCGGCGCGGCCTGCCGTACGAGGCCGCCTACTGCGCGTCGAAGTTCGGCCAGGTCGGCTTCACGCGCGCACTCGACCATGAGCTGCGGGAGCGGGGTGTCCGCTGCACGAGCGTCTGCCCGGGCGGTGTTGCCACGGACTTCGCGCTCGACGACGAGCGCGGGCGCACTCCGGACGTGCTGCCGGGGATGATGAGCGCCGAAGACGTCGCCGAGACGGTGCTCTTCGTGCTCACGCGCCCGCGTGGCCACCGCATCCTCGAGGTTGCCCTGCGGCCCGTGACCGAGCAGTCGTGGGGCTGATGCGGCTCGGCATCATCTCCACGGCGCGGATCAACCGGGCCGTGCTCACGGGCGCGCGCGCGAGCGAGCAGGTCGAGGTCGCCGCCGTCGGCAGCCGCGACGCCGCCGCGGCGGCGTCGTACGCGCGCGAGCACGGGATCCCGCGCGCGCACGGAAGCTACGACGCGCTGCTCGCCGACCCCGAGGTGGACGCGGTCTACATCTCGCTCCCGAACGCGCTCCACCACGGGTGGACGCTGCGCGCGCTCGCGGCCGGCAAGCACGTGCTCTGCGAGAAGCCGTACTCGCGGCGGCCCGAGGACGTGGAGGAGGCCTTCGCCGCGGCCGGCGCCGCCGGGCTGCACCTGATGGAGGCCTTCATGTGGCGCCATAACCCGCAGACACGCCGGCTGCGCGAGCTGCTGCCCGAGATCGGCGAGCTGCGGGCGATCCGCGCCACGTTCGCCTTCCGGCTCGAGGACGAGGCGAACGTGCGCCTGCGGCCGGAGCTCGAAGGCGGCTCGCTGATGGACGTCGGCTGCTACTGCGTCAGCGGCGCGCGCCTGCTGGCCGGCGCCGAACCGGAGCGTGTCTCCGCCGAGCAGGTGACCGGGCCGACCGGAGTGGACATGCAGGTCACCGGCGTCCTGCGCTTCCCCGGGGACGTCACCGCCGAGCTCACGTCGTCGTTTGCCTTCGCCCACCAGGGGCTCGAGGCGATCGGCTCGCACGGGACGATCGTCGTTCCCGACCCCTGGCACTGCCGTGCCGGCGTGCTCGTCCTGAACGGGAAGCGGATCACGGTCGAGTCCGAGGACTCCTACCGGCTCGAGCTGGAGAACCTCGGCGCCGCGATCCGCGGCGAGGCCGAGCCGCTGCTCGGGCGCGCCGACGCGGTCGGCCAGGCCCGCACGATCGAGGCGCTCTACCGCTCGGCCGCCGAGGGCCGGGCGATCCGAATCGAGCCCCCCGGCGTAGTGCACTAGGACGTCGCTCGCCCATCCACGCCAAAGGAGCACCATGCCGTCTCGGACCCGCCTCATCCTCGCGCTCGGAGCCGCCGTCGCTGCGCTCGCCGTCGTCCTCCCCGCCCAGGCCGCGCCGCCCCGGCTCGACGGCACCGTCGGCCCTGGCTTCACGATCACGCTCAAGCTGAAAGGCAGTGCCGTCAAGACGCTGAAGGCGGGCAGCTACCGGCTCGTCGTCAACGACCTCTCCTCGATGCACAACTTCCACCTGACAGGGCCGGGCGTGCGCTTCACGACGAGCGTGGGCGCGACCGGAGTGAAGGCTGTCACGATCACCCTCCGCGCCGGCCGCTACCACTACCAGTGCGACCCGCACGCCGGCCTGATGAAGGGCGACTTCAAGGTGGTGTGATGGGCAGCTGCTCGATCCCCTCGGCGGTGATCCGCCAGGCGGCGAGCTCGCCCGTACGGACGGTGAGGATGACGTAGGGGCGGCCCCGCCACTGGCCGATGTTCTCGACGTCGGTGCGCGAGGGCCGCGGCGGCGAGGAGAGGTGCGAGTGGAAGACGCCGAGCTCGTACCCCTCGTCCTCGAGGAACCACACCTCCGGGTCGTCCATGCTCAGCTCGAAGCGATAGGGACTCGCCGCCGCGTTGCGGCCGGCGATGTATCGCTCAACGACTCCAGCTCGAAGCACGACCAGCCCGCAGGCCTCGTTCGGCGCTTCCGCCCGGGCATGCTCGACTAGTGCCCGGCGCGTAGCGTCGGGCACTACCACCAGACGGTGCGCTCCATCGAGCGCTCGATGTCGCCCGCCTCCCAGAAGTCGGCCGAGAGGTACTTCCAGCCGCCGTCGGCGAGCACGCAGACGACGACGCCCTCGTCGAGCTCCTCCGCCAGCCTGCGGGCCACGTGGACGACGGCGCCGGCGGAGACGCCGCCGAAGATGCCCTCCCGGTCGAGCAGCTCGCGCACCGAGCGCACCGACTCCTCGTTCGAGACGAGCACCTTGCGATCGAGCTTCGTGACGTCGAGGATCGGCGGCACGTAGCCGTCGGCGAGCGAGCGCAGGCCCATCACCTTGTCGCCCGGCAACGGCTCGGCGGCGGCGACGACGATGTCGGGGAACGTCTCGCGCAGCCGGTCGCCCGTGCCCATCAGCGTGCCGCCGGTGCCGAGCCCGGCGACGAGCACGTCCACGCGCTCGAGCGCCTCGGCGATCTCGGCGCCGGTGCCCTCGTAGTGGGCGCGCGGGTTCGCCTCGTTGCCGTACTGGAAGGGCATGAACCAGCTCGGGTCCGCTTCCGCCATCGCGAGGGCCAACCGCACCGCTCCGTTCGAGCCCTCCTCCCCGGGGGAGAGGACGATCTCGGCGCCGTAGAGGCGCAGCAGGCGCTGGCGCTCGTCGGTCGCGTTCTCGGGCATCACGCACGTGAGCGGGTAGCCCTTGAGCTTCGCCACGAGCGCGAGCGAGATGCCGGTGTTGCCGCTGGTTGGCTCGAGCAGCGCCCGGCCGGGCTGGAGCTCGCCGGTCGCCTCGGCCGCCTCGATCATCGCCCTGGCGACCCGGTCCTTGATCGAGCCCGTCGGGTTTCCGCCCTCGAGCTTCGCGTAGATCTGCACGTTCGGGCTCGGCGAAAGCCGTGGCAGCTCGACGAGCGGCGTGTGCCCGATCAGGTCGAGCAGCGAGGGCGCGAGGGCCGGGCCCTGGCCACCTGCCATCGCGGGGAGGAGGATGACCGTCTGCCCGTCGGCGACCGCGGTGTCGAGCCCGTCGAGCGTGCGCACGTCCTCGCCGCCGAGGTAGACGTTGACGAACGGTGCGATCTCGCCACCGTCGAAGAGCTGTGCGCCGAGCGCCGGATAGCGCGCGGCGAGGTCTTCGAGCACTTCCCGGACCGTCGCGCCGGCCGCGTCCACCTGGCGCTCGCCGTCGACCTCGGCGCGCAGCGTCGGGGGGATCCGGACGGCGGCTACGAGACCACCCCGCGCGGCGCCTGGCAGAACTCCACGTAGTCCACGTACTCGGTGATCGTCGGGTGCTCGCCGCACACCGGGCACGCCGGGTCGCGCTTGACGCTGACCTCGTCGAAGGTGGCGCCGAGGGCGTCGAAGAGCAACAGGCGGCCCGTGAGCGTGTCGCCGGTGTCGAGGATCAGCTTGAGCGCCTCATTCGCCTGGATCGAGCCGATGATCCCCGGCAGGACGCCCAGCACGCCGCCCTCGGCGCAGCTCGGGGCGAGCTCGGGCGGCGGCGGCTGCGGGAAGAGGCAGCGGTAGCAGGGGCCCGCGTATGGCTCGAAGACCGTCGCCTGTCCCTCGAAGCGGTAGATCGAGCCGTGCACGACGGGGATGCCGTGCCAGACCGACGCGTCGTTGACGAGGTAGCGGGTCGGGAAGTTGTCGGCGCCGTCCACGATCACGTCCCAGGAGTCGGCGAGGATCCGCTCGATGTTCTCCGAGGTGAGGCGCTCCTGGTAGGCCTCCACCTGGACGTCCGGGTTGAGCGCCTCGATCGTCCGCTTCGCGGAGAGCACCTTCGGCTCGCCGAGCCGGTCGGTCGAGTGGACGATCTGGCGCTGGAGGTTCGAGTCGTCGACGATGTCGTCGTCCACGATGCCGAGCGTGCCCACGCCCGCCGCGGCGAGATAGAGGGAGGCGGGCGAGCCGAGGCCGCCCGCGCCGATCAGGAGCACACGCGCGTCGAGCAGCTTGTGCTGGCCGGCCTCGCCGACCTCGGGGATGAGCAGGTGGCGGCTGTAGCGGGCGCGCTGGTCGGGAGAGAGCGTGCGCGGCGTGGCGATGTCGAAGCCGCTGCGCTTCCAGTCGGTGAAGCCGCCGATCAGGTTGCGGACGCTCGTGTAGCCGAGCTCCTCGAGCGACTTCGTCGCGAAGGCCGAGCGCGAGCCCCCCGCGCAGTACACGACGAGCTCGCGCGTGCGGTCGGGGACGAGCGCCTCGATCCGCCCTTCGAGCGTGCCGCGCGGGACGAACACGGCGCCGGGGATGTGGCCCTCCTCCCACTCGTCGCGCTCGCGGACGTCGAGGAAGAGCGGCGCCGCCTCGGAGGCGTGCAGGTCGCGCGCCTCCGAGGCCGTGATCTCCTCGATCTCGGCCCGGACCTGCGACAGCAATTCCCGGTAGCTCGGCATTGGTTTCAAAAGTATAGCGACGTCGCGATCGTGCGCGTACCCGTCTCAACGCATGTCTCGACGGTTCATTCCCGCCGCGGCTATCGTCGGCGCTGTGAGCTCCCGCACGCGTGTCTACGCAGTCGCGGCCGCGACTGCGGCGCTTGCGGCCGTGATCGCGGTCGGCGCAGCCGTGCTGCCGGGCGACGAGCCCGGGCAGCCGGTCGCGGCTCCCGCCGCGACGCCGCGGGCCGGCACCCCGCCGCTCGCGCTCGACCTGGGGCTGCGCGCCGACGCCGAGGCGCGGGCGCTGCGCCGCGCTGCCGCTTTCTACGAGAGCGGGCAGAAGGCGGACGCGCTCGCGCTCTTCTCTCGCTACACCTCCCTCGAGGCGCGCGTCGGGGCCGCCTTCGCGCGCTGGCCGGTCGGGACGGTGGACCGGCTCCAGCAGCTCGCCGGCCTCTACCCGCGCAGTGCGCTCGTGCAGCTCCACCTCGGCCTGGCGCGCTACTGGGCACGCCTGCCCGGTGCCGAGCAGGCCTGGCGCGAGGCCGCCGACGTCGAGCCCGACACGCCCTACGCCGTCGTCGCGGGCGATCTCCTGCATCCGGAGTACGCGCGCGGGCTGCCGCTCTTCCTGCCGTCGTTCGAGACGCCGGCGGCGATCCGGGCACTGCCTCCGGCGCGACAGCTCGCGGCGCTCGAGCGCGCTGCGACAGGCGGCGGCGTGCACGAGAAGCTGCTCTACGGCGTCGCCCTGCAGCGGCTCGGGCGGCCACGCTCGGCCGAGCGGGAGTTCGCCGCCGCGGGCCGGCTCGCGCCCGGCAATGCCGAGGCGCAGGTCGCCGCGGCCGTCGGCCGCTTCACCAAAGACGCCCCGGCAGTCGCGTTCTCGCAGCTCGGGCCGCTCGCGCGGCGCTTCCCCGGGGAGCCGACGGTGCGCTTCCACCTCGGCGTGCTGCTGCTCTGGACAGGCCGGGTCGAGGAGGCGAAGCGCCAGCTCGGACTCGCCGGCAGGACACGTCCCGGCAGCCCGCTGGCACGCGAGGCCGGACGCTATCTCGAGCGGATCGAGCAGGCCGAAAAGGGCTGATCGCGCTCCATCCTGGCCTCGTGGCAGACTCCCGCATCCTCGCAGTGACGAAATCGTTGACGGGGCTCTCCGTCGCAACTACGGTGGGGAATACATCCGGAGGGGGATCCGAGTGAGCGCGAGGGAGCCGGTCAGCACGACCCTGCCGCAGGTCGCCGACGTCCTCGACACGGACGAGGCGAGGCTGCTGCTGGAGAACGGCCGCCGCGACGGCAGGCTGGGCGCGGACGAGATCGCGCTTGCCCTCGACGAGCTCGAGCTCGACGCCGGGCAGCTCGACGACTTCTTCGCGGCGCTCGACGAGCTCCAGATCGAGGTCGTGGCCCGAGCCGAGGCCGAGCCGGAGGCCGAGCTCGACCTCGAGGCGGACGAGAGCGAGGTCTCGACCGACACGCTGCAGCTCTTCCTCAAGGACATCGGGCGCGTGCCGCTGCTCACCGCTGCGCAGGAGGTCGAGCTGGCGAAGCGGATCGAGCGCGGCGACCACGCCGCGAAGCAGGCGATGGTGGAGGCAAACCTCCGCCTCGTCGTCTCGATCGCGAAGCGCTACCGCAACCAGGGCCTGCCGTTCCTCGATCTCATCCAGGAGGGCACGATCGGGCTGGTGCGCGCCGCCGAGAAGTTCGACTACCGCAAGGGCTTCAAGTTCTCGACGTACGCGACGTGGTGGATCCGCCAGGCCGTGGCGCGGGCGCTCGCCGACAAGGCGCGCACGATCCGCATGCCCGTCCACGTCGTCGAGAAGCTGAACAAGATCGTCCGCGCCGAGCGGAAGCTGCGCGCGGAGCTCGGGCGCGAGCCGAACTCGACGGAGATCGGGATCGAGCTCGACCTCGAGCCCGGCGAGGTGGATCAGATCCGCCGCAGCGCCCAGACGCCGGTCTCCCTCGAGAAGCCGGTCGGGGACGAGGAGGAGTCGGAGTTCGGCCACTTCCTCACCGACGAGTCGGCGCCGCTGCCGGACGAGATGGCCGAGGCGACCCTGCGCCGCGAGACGCTGAGCTCGATCCTCGCCACGCTCTCGCACCGCGAGCGGCGCGTGCTCGAGCTGCGCTACGGGCTCGACGGCGAGCAGCCGCGCACGCTCGACGAGGTGGGGAGGACGTTCAACGTCACGCGCGAGCGGATCCGCCAGATCGAGAACCAGAGCCTGAAGAAGCTGCGGGCGCTCGCCGAGTCGCAGAAGCTGCGCGACGTCGCCTGACGCGTCGTCGCCTCGCGTACGTCTAGACTCGCCCGCGTGACCGCGGAGACCCAAACGCTCGTCGGCGAGCTCGCGGAGCTCCTCCGCATCCCCTCCGTCAGCGCCGATCCTGCGCACACCGCGGACGTCACGACGGCCGGCGAGTGGGTGCGGGACTTCGTGCGCCGGGCGGGCGGCGAGGCGGAGCTCGTCGACTGGCACGGGCAGCCGCTCGTGATCGGCGAGATCCGCGCCTCGTCGGGAGCCGACGGCGCGCCGACCGTCCTCTGCTACGGGCACTTCGACGTTCAGCCGCCCGCGCCGCTCGACCTCTGGGAGAGCGAGCCTTTCGAGCCGACCGTGCGCGACGGCTGGCTCTATGCCCGCGGCGTCGCCGATGACAAGGGCCAGCTCTTCATGCTCCTGAAGGCGGCCGAGCAGCTCGCCGCCGAAGGTGCGCTGCCGGTCAACGTGCGCTTCGCCTGCGACGGCGAGGAGGAGACCGGCGGCCACTCGATCGTCGAGTTCCTCGAGTCCGACGAGCGGGGCGCCGACGTCGCGATCATCTTCGACGGCGGCATGCTCGCGCCCGGCAAGCCGTGCTTCAACCTCGCCACCCGGGGCCTCGACTACTTCCACGTCACCGTCACGACCGGCGAGCGGGACCTCCACTCCGGGGTCTACGGCGGCGCCGCCCTGAACGCGATGCATGCGCTCATGCAGACGCTCTCGAGCGTGCTCCCGCGCAACGGCCGGCTGCCCGAGCCGCTGCGGGCCGGCGCGATCCCGCCGACGGAGGCCGAGCTCGCGAGCTGGGCGGCGCTCAACCCGGGTGCCGTCGAGCTCGCCGATCAGGGCGCGCGGCCGCGCGATCCGCTCGCCGCCGAGGAGTTCTACCTCCGCACCTGGGCCGAGCCGTCGGTGGACGTGCATGGGATCAAGGGCGGCGAGGCGACCCTGCAGAAGACGGTGCTCCCGGTGCGTGCCGAGGCGAACGTCTCGATCCGCCTCGTTCCCGGCCAGGACCCCGACGGGATCGCCGCGGTCTTCGAGCGGCTCCTGCGCGAGTCGGCGCCCCCCGGCGCGGACATCGAGGTCGTGCGCTGGTCGTCGGCGCCGGCCGGGGTCGTCTCGGCCGAGGCGACGGCCGTCCGGCTCGGCCAGGACGCCTTCGAGGCCGCCCTCGGGGGGCGGCCACTGCTCGGCCGCACCGGCGGGTCGCCCCCCGTAGTCGCGGCCC